>Ga0224512_10000847_pt1 | contig 31292 bp, 19 predicted proteins | sample SF_May12_sed_USG_4_FD_169103 | JGI IMG/M metagenome (GOLD analysis project Ga0224512, IMG submission 169103) | Sediment microbial communities from San Francisco Bay, California, United States - SF_May12_sed_USGS_13 | ecosystem: Environmental > Aquatic > Marine > Sediment | place: USA... | reverse complement strand
ATGTCGGCGTAGCCGTCGATCGGGGCGAAGAAGCCGGCGGTCGACTGGGCGTTCGGGGCATAGGCGGCGTAGTTCCAGGTGTCGACATACGACTGGGCGGTCACCGGGGTGCCGTCGTGGAAGGTGTAGCCGTCCTTCAAGGTGACGACGTAGGTCTGGTTGTCGTCGGTCGTGATCGACTCGGCGTTGGTCATGACCGGCTCATTGGTGTCGCGGTCGTAGTCGATCAGCGTGTCGAACAGCGCCGCGATCACAGCCGAACCCTCGGACTCGGTGTTGTTGATCGGCGTCAGGCTCTCCGGCTGGCCGATGTAGGTGGAGACACGGTCACCAGAGGAATCAGCCTCCTCGTCGGCCGCGTCGGCCTCCTCGTCAGCCGCCGCAGCGTCCTCGTCGGTGGCTTCCACCGCTTCGGTGGTGTCGGTCGTCTCCTCGTCGGCCGAGTCGCTGCCGCCGCAGGCCGCGGCCAGCATGGCGAAGGTTGCCAGCGCAGCCAGCAACCGGAGTAATGGCGATTTCTTCATGGATCTCTCCCCGATGGTTTTATGGTGATTGCAGCAGCACGACATGCCACAGCACATACCGCCTGAGCCAGTCAGACTACCCGCTGAACAAGGAGCAAGGTTGTCATACCGTTCTCTAGTAACGAGATTGAGAAGGCGAGCAGTCGGAATATCGGGGCGTTGTTAGAACAGTGTTCTCCCAGCATCGTCAGCGACGCACCGACTCAACCGGATTTCGGTGACCGCCGGGTTGCGCTATCCGGCTTCGCCCACCAACCGCAGACCGGGGCTCTCCTCGCCGTCGGCGAGCTGCGCCCTGGGCAGCTGGGCCACGAACTCGGTGAGATGACCGGGGAAGACGTGTTCGGCCATGAGGATCGGCCGCCCGCCTTCGCCGAGAGTGGTGCGTCGAACGACCAGCACGGCGCTCCCTTCCGGCACCGCAAGGATCGGGGCGTCGGCGGTACCCACCAGTTCGGCGCCGATGGTCTGTGTGGCCTCGACGGCCCGCTCCGGCAACAGTTCATAGAAGCTGGACCGAGCCACCGCGTCGCGGGAAAGGCCGGCTCCGAGATCCTCGCGACACCAAACGGTGACCCGACCGAACGGCTTGCCGTCGACCATCGACACCCGTCGCACCTCGAGTACCCGGTCACCGAGTACGGGCCGTACGGCGCTCGGTGCGTCGACGAAGCGGAAGTCGATGATCTGCCTGTCGTGGCGGCGACCGGATCGGACCAATTGGCGTTCGATCGAGACAAGGGTGTCGAGGGTCTGAGGCACGGGCTGGGCGGCCACCATCCAGCCGAAGCCCTGGCGGGAGTCCACGAGTCCCTCGTTTCTCAGGATCTCGAGGGCCTTGCGGATCGTGACCCGGCTCGCCCCGTGGGTCGAACCCAGCGACGCCTCACTGGGAAGCACCTGCCCGGGCTCGAGATCGCCGGACTCGATGGTTCGTCGAAGCTCGTCGGCGATCTCCTGATATCTGATACGTCTCATGCTCTATCCCGGTTGAAAGCGACTTGTCATTATTCCTGGAAACTTGCATTATAGTTGTATCAGAACTTGAGGGGTGAATCCAGTCCCGGCCGCAATCCCGTGTCGACTACAACGGCAAGGTAGGATTGCCGCCGAACCTGGGAAACTCCGCCATCCAACCTTCAGCAGACGACGACAAACCACAGAGGGATGCAACCCATGAGCGAAGCAACAAGCGGCAAAGTCGGCCCCGAAACCCCTATTACGCTGATCGAGCGGGTCTACAGCACGCTCGACGAACGGGTCGGGGCGTTCCGGCAACGTATGGGTCGGCCCCTCACCCTGGCCGAGAAGATCCTCGCCAACCATCTCGACAATGCTGACGCCGAGGTCGAACGAGGGGTGACCTACAACGACTTCCGCCCCGACCGGGTGGCCATGCAGGATGCCACGGCCCAGATGGCCTGGTTGCAGTTCCAGACCGCCGGCTTGTCCGAGGTCGCCGTTCCCACCACCACCCACTGTGACCACCTGATTCAGGCCCGCAAGAACGGCCGGCTCGACCTCATGGCCGCCCTCGACGGCAACGCCGAGGTCTACGAGTTCCTCGAATCGGTGAGCGCCAAGTACGGCGGCGGCTTCTGGAAGCCTGGCTCCGGCATCATCCATCAGGTCGTCCTCGAGAACTACGCCTTCCCCGGTGGCATGATGATCGGCACCGACTCCCACACCCCCAACGCGGGGGGACTCGGCATGATCGCCATCGGCGTCGGCGGTGCCGACGCGGTCGACGTGATGACCGGATTCCCGTGGAACGTCCGGTGGCCCAAACTCATCGGTGTACACCTGACGGGCGAGCTGGCCGGCTGGTCGGCTCCGAAGGACGTCATCCTCAAGGTGGCCGAGATCCTCACCGTCAAGGGCGGCACCGGCGCCATCGTCGAGTACTTCGGGCCCGGCGCCAACTCGCTGTCGTGCACCGGGAAGGCCACCATCTGCAACATGGGAGCCGAGATCGGGGCCACCACGTCGATCTTCGGCTACGACGACGCCATGGCCCGATACCTGAAGTCGACCGGCCGGGAGGCGACCGCCGACGCCGCCGACGCCGTCGCCCACCACCTGCGGGCCGACGACGAGGTGCTGGCAAGCCCGGGCGACTACTACGACCAGGTCATCGAAATCGATCTGACCGAGCTGCGTCCACACATCAACGGCCCCCACACCCCCGACCTGGCCCGCGAGGTCTCCGAACTCGGGGCCGAGGCCGAGGCCGAGGGTTGGGCGATCGAGATCTCGGCAGCGTTGATCGGCTCGTGCACCAACTCGTCGTACGAGGACATCACCCGTGTCGCCTCGATCGCCCGTCAGGCGGCCGCCGCCGGTCTCACGGCCAAGACGAAGCTGATGGTGACTCCGGGCTCGGAGCAGGTACGGGCCACCATCGAGCGCGACGGCCTGCTCGACGATTTCCGGGCCATGGGTGCCGTGGTGCTGGCCAACGCCTGCGGCCCCTGCATCGGCCAGTGGGACCGCTCCGAAGAGGAGGGTCACGTTGCCGGGCGGAAGAACTCGATCGTCACCTCCTACAACCGCAACTTCCCGAAGCGCAACGATGGCGACCCGGCAACCCTGGCCTTTGTGACGTCACCCGAGACGGTGATGGCCCTGGCCCTCGCCGGCCGCCTCGACTTCGACCCGCTCACCGATACTCTGACCGCGCCCGACGGAACCGAGGTCAGGCTCAACGAGCCTGAGGGCATCGAGCTGCCGCCCAAGGGTTTCGACGCGGGTGAGAGCGGCTTCCAGGCCCCGCCCGTCGACGGCTCAGGCATCGACGTCAAGGTCTCCCCCACTTCGGATCGACTGCAACTTCTGGAGCCGTTCGGAGCCTGGGACGGCAAGGATTTCGCCGACCTGCCGATCGTCGTCAAGGCCCAGGGTAAGTTCACGACCGATCACATCTCCATGGCCGGACCCTGGCTCAAGTACCGGGGTCACCTGGAGAACATCTCGGGCAACCTGTACCTCGGCGCGGTCAATGCGTACGACGGGTACGAGGTCGGCTACGGGAAGAACCAGCTCACCGGTGAGACCATGACGTTCCCCGACATCGCCAAGGCCTACCACGAAGCCGGCGTGCCGTGGGCCGCCATCGGCGACGAGAACATGGGTGAGGGCTCCTCCCGCGAGCACGCCGCCATGGAACCCCGGTTCCGGGGCTGTCGACTGACCCTGGCCCGCTCCTTTGCCCGTATCCACGAGACGAATCTCAAGAAGCAGGGTGTTCTGGCGTTGACGTTCGCCGATCCGGCCGACTACGACCGCATCGGCGAGGACGATCGTCTGGGAACCGAGGGTCTGGCCGACCTGGCACCGAACCAGCCGGTCACCGTCACCGTGACGAAGCCCGACGGCGAGACCTGGTCGTTCCAGGGGAATCACACGATGAACAATGAGCAGATTGGATGGTTCAAGGCCGGGTCGGCCCTGGCTGTCATCCGCCAAAACGTCGCCGGCTGACAACCCCGCCCCGAACACGATCTGTGCGCTCCGGACCCGGAAAACCGGGTCCGGAGCGCACAGATTGGCTTTTGGTTTGACGAGGTCAGCCGTAGGCGGTGGCGACGAGCTCAGCGAAGAGTTCCTCGGCGTCGATCTCGCCACCACGCCGCCTCAGCCACCCGCAGATGTTGACCACATCGCGATGGAGATAGTTGAGGCCCTGCGGGTTGGCCGCCAGATCGACCGCTTGTGGTAGGTCGATGAACCAGACCCGATCCTCCCACCACAGCAGGTTGTAGGCGCTCAGGTCACCGTGGACGAAACCGGCTCGGACAATCCCGTGCAGTCCCTCCACGATCTGATCGACGACCAGGTCGAGGTCGTCGTCGGAGACGCGGGCCTGAGCGAGCTGCGGCGCCGCCTGGGTGGCGTCGCCAATGAACTCGAGCAGGTACTCGTCGTCGCCGTAGGCCACGGGATAGGGAACGGGCACCCCCTCCTCCCAGAGACGTTTCGTGACGAGGAACTCATGATCGGTCCACCGGCTCTGCAGGAGACGCTTGCCGTAGGTGGACATACGCTCGACGGCACGCCGATCACGGGTTTTGCGGAACTGACGGCCTTCCCGGTATACGACGTCATGGCGGAAGGTGGAAGCCCGTTCGAAGCCGGCTTCCTCCAACTGCCCTTTGGTCGCGACCTTTCGGGGTGCGTACCGTTTGAGGGCGAGCAGGCAACTCCGACCGTCGGAGCCGGTCCGCTCGACCAGATCGATCTGGGCCTCCTTGCCCGATTTGACCGGACCGAAGTTGACGTCGGTCCAGGGTTCCGCCACAAGCCAAGCGGGCTTCGGGCGGTCTTCGACAATGGCCTGCTGGTCCATCGCCGATGCGGTTGTTGGTGTGTTCGACAAGACTGTCTCCATGTTCAGGCGCGGTTCATTCAGGGAACCGGTCACCTGCGCATGGGAGCGTCAGCTTGAGTAGTTCAGACCCTTCGGGTGGCGCGACCGGAACGGGAGTGTCGGGAGAGGACAGTCATGTTGCTCGACTCCTTCGCTTCGGGGGCGGCAGAGCGGCCGCGCGTTCTCGATCGAACGGTAGTTGATGGAGCCTCGCCCGTCGACCGAATTTCGAGACCGCTGGATCAGCCGGCTTCGGGAATGTTGCCGCCGGGATGGGTCAACGCCAGCTCAGCCTCGGTCGGCTCCCGACACTCCCGAGCCTCGGCCGGGAGCAGCTCGACGATGCGGGCCATCAGATCGGCGGTTGCCGCGTCGAGATCGTCGTCCGACAGATCGGTCGGAACCTGATACGGCTCACCGACGGTGACACTGATCGTCGGCGGGTCGGCCAGATTCATGACATAGGGCACCCGACTCGAGCGCGGCCAGGCCTTCTCGGTGCCCCACAGACCCATGGGAACAATGGGTGCTCCCGTGTCCCGGGCGAGGCGGACGGCGCCGTAGCGGCCCTTGAGCGTCGGCTCGAAGAAGGCGGGTCCGCGGGGAATCGTGCCCTGAGGAAACACGGCGATCAACTCACCGGCCGCCAGTGCCCGTGTCGCCTGCATCATCGGCTCGTCGCTTCCGCTGCCCCGGTCGACCCGGATGGCGCCCAGGGCCTTGACGAGGGAGCCGACCAGCGGCGCGTCGGTCACTTCTTTCTTGGACAGGAAGCGAGCCGGTCGGCCTCGCCGGCCGATGGCGTGGGCCACGAGAGCGGGATCGAGATAACTGCGGTGATTCGGGGTGACGATGCACGCTCCGTCGGCCGGGATGTTGTCGATGCCGTTGAGTTCGATCCGCAACCACGGCCACAGCTGTGGCTGGGCGACGGTGTTGATCACATCCTGGAGCTCGACGCCGAGCGGCTTGGGGACACCCTCGGGGGCGTTGAACCACACCCGCGGCCAGCCTCGCGCCACCGCGAACGCGAACAACCGCGGGTCGGGATTGACCGCGACCGGGTAGCCGACCTTCGACAGCATCGGTACGTCGAAGATGCTGTCGGAGTAGGCGTAACTTTCACTGAGGTCGACGACGTTCGCCCTCGCCCAGGCCTGCACCGAGCGGGCCTTGCCCAACGACCACACGAATTCGCCGTCGATCGTGCCGTCGTAGGTTCCGTCGGGCCCGATCCGGTAACGGGTGGCCAGTACGTCGTCGAACTCGAGGAGGTCGGCTGTGGGCTTGATCACGTCGTAGGGGGTGGTGGTGGCCAGCACGATCTTGCGGCCGGCGTCGCGGTGCTCGGCGAGGGTGGCGAGCGCAAACAGTTCGACCTGCGCCATGAGCTCTTCGGCGAGATCGTGACCGGCTTGGCGAACGGCCTCAGCCGGCCAGCCCTTGGCGGCACGAGCCCCCTGGCGGGTGAGGAAGATAGACGGGAGCGTTTCCCCGAAAACGTTGAAGAATCCGAAGGCCAGCCCCTCGCCGGGAATTGATCGTTCCGGCAGCACACCGACCTGGCGAAGCGCCTTCGAGATGGTCGGCCCGCTGGCCAGCGGAATGAGTGTGCGGTCGAGGTCGAAGAAGGCTGCTGATCCGGCTTTCCTTGTCATACGTTCATCTGTCTCCCGCCCGCCGTCTGGTCGGCGCGTCGTCTCCTGCTCAACTGTAGACCGGGCGCGGCAATGCGGACACAAGAGAAAAGGACCGGCCGAGAATGGCCGGTCCTTTATTGAAGGTGTCCGGGCGAAGGGGGGACAAGCCCGGACTTCGAGCAGATGCTGGAGGGGGAACCAGACTGTTCGAGTACTCCATCGTATGGCCGAGTCCGCTATCCGTCAACGCGTTTCGATAGATACACGCCATCGTCTGAGAAGATTGGAGCGGCACTTTTCCGGCAGTTCTGTGCCATCATTATTCGCGATGGACTTACGACAGCTTCAGGCGTTCCTCGCCGTGGTCGAACACGGAGGATTCACCGCCGCCGCCCGAGCGACCCACACGGTCCAGTCCAATATCTCAACCCATGTGGCCCGCCTGGAGCGGGAGCTCGAGGCAACCCTCATCGACCGGTCGACGGGACGCCCGACCGAGGAGGGCGAAGCGGTCCTGACCAGGGTGAGGCGGATACAGACCGAGCTGGCGTCACTGCAGGCCGACGTGTCGAGCCTACGGGGATCGCCCCGCGGCACCGTTCGCATCGGCATCATAGGCACGACCGCCCGCTGGCTGACCCCCATCCTGGCCGAGACCGTGGCGGCGAACTCGCCCGACATCCACCTCGTTGTCGCCGACGGGACCACCCGGGCGATCGAACTCCGACTCCTCGACGGCGAACTCGACCTCGGGCTGGTCGGGCTTCCGATCGACGATCCGGAGATCCGGACCGCCGCCCTCTTCGACGAGGACCACGTCGTCGTCGGCCCGCAGGATCACCCGTTGGCCAAAGCCAAGGGTCCGGTTGAACTGGCCGATCTGGCCAAGTACCCGCTCCTGCTGGCAGCCCCCGGCACCCCGTTTCGGCAGGAGGTCGACGAGACGTTCCGCTCCCGAGGACTCCGCCCGCAGGCCAAGCTGGAGGTGGACGGCCTCCGCCTCCTGGCCTCGATGGCCTTTCAGGGCTTCGGCATCGCCATCGTGCCGGCCACGGCGGCACCGGGTTGGGTCGGTGGACCGTGGACCCGCATCGACGTCGAGGGCATGTCGAGACGAACGGTGGGGCTCGCCGTACGGCGCCGGGGCATGCCGACCGTCGCCGCCCAGGCCACCGTCAACATCCTGCGGGGAATCATCGCAAGCCACGCCGCCGAGGTGCCGGGGCTGCATCCGCTCGGAACCTCCGATTGACCGGCTCGCACGATGACCGACACCGAAGCTGACGTACCGTCGCTGACGACGTTCCGTCAGACGGAGCTGGGCGACCACAGGGTCGTGCTGGCGTCGACCGGCTCGACGACAGCCGAGCCGGTTCTCCGGGCGATCGACGGCTGGCGGCTTGCCACCGCGATCCGTCAGGCCGTCGATCAACGTATCCCGTTCGTCCTGACCCTGAGGACAACCGGTGTGGCCGTCGAGGACGGTATCGGAGCGGCGGCCGGGTGGGCGGGCGCCGCCCGTGAGCTGGTGCTTGCCAGCGGCGTGGTTCCAACCGTCGCCATCGTCTCGGGGCCGGTGGTCTCCGGGCCGGCCCTCCTGCTGGGCTTGTTCGACATCGTGATCCTCACGAACGACTCCTACGTCTACGTCAACGGGCCTCGAAGCGTCGAAACGTACACCGGCGTGCCGGTGTCTGGGCTGGAGCTTGGCGGCGCATCGACCCATCTCCGCTTGACGGGGCTTGCGTCCATGCTCGTCGAGACCGTCGAGGAGGCATTGACGGCGACCGGGGACATCCTCGCCCACCTGCCCGAAAGCGTCGACGAGCTGCCACAGATCATCGAGACCGCCGACCCCGAGGATCGGCTGTGTCCCGATCTCGGTTCGCTGCTCCCCAGCACGCCGGCCGGGTCGTACGATGTCCGCGACGTCATCACCGACGTGGTCGACGACGGCCACTTCCTCGAACTTCGGTCCGGCTGGTCACCGAACCTCGTCACCGGGTTCGCCGCCCTCGGGGGCATGCCGGTTGGCATCGTCGCCAACCAGACGCAGTCCCTCGCCGGGAGCATCGACATTTCCGCCGCCCAGAAGGGCGGGCGGTTCGTGGCCATGTGCGACGCCTTCAACGTGCCGCTCATCACCATGGTCGACACGTCGGGGTTCCTGCCCGGCAAAGATCTCGAGTGGCGGGGCATGATCCGCCACGGCGCCCAGATGGCGTTCGCCTACGCCCGAGCCACCGTGCCCCGGATTGGGTTGATCCTGCGGAAGTCGTACGGGGGCGCCTACATCGTCATGGACTCGGTCAACATGGGCAACGACCTCATGCTGGCCTGGCCGTCGGCCGAGGTCGCCGTGATGGGGGCCAAGGGGGCCGTCGAGATCCTGCACCGGGAGTCGTCACCCGAGGAGCGGGCCGAGCTCGAGGCCGGCTATGAAGCCCAGTATCTGACGCCATATCCGGCGGCCGAACGTTCGTCGATCACGGCCGTGATCGACCCGGCAGACACACGACGGGAACTGGTGGCCGGGCTGCGGATGCTCAGCTCGAAGCGGGAACGCCTGCCGGGGCGCCGTCATGACAACTCCCCGCTCTGACCACCGAGCGGCCGGGGTGAGGGTCGGCCGTCGGGGGGCAACCAAACAATCGGAGCGATTAGGACCGCGAGGCACCCCACCCGCTACATTCGATTCCGAAACAACCATCCATTTCGGTCGATAGGTACCTGCACAACGGGGTGTAGATCCCCGGACCGCAAGCAACTGTGATTCGTGGTGGCCACCCGTGGTTCGACACAACCTGCCGGCAACCCGCCAGCGTCGCAAGCCTTGAGAGAGAGGACAACCGTGCCCGATTCGGTAACGATCACTGACAACCGCACCGGAGAGTCGTTCGAGATACCCATCGTCGACGGAGGGGTCGACGCCTCGGAGTGGCGCAACAACCTCCCCGGCCTGTGGTTCCTCGATCCGGGATTCACCACCACGGCGTCGACCGAGAGCGCCATCACCGAGCTGGACGGCGCCAATGGGATCCTCCGCTACCGCGGCTACCCGATCGAGCAGTTGGCCGAGCACTCGACCTTCCTCGAGGTCTGCTATCTCCTCATCAACGGTGAGCTGCCGAACCAGCAGCAGCTCGACAAGTGGATCTACGACGTCACCCACCACACGTTCATCCATGAGAACATGCGCAAGCGGTTCTACGAGGGCTTCCACTACGACGCCCACCCGATGGGCATGCTGGTGTCGGCCATCGCCGCCCTGTCCACCTTCTACCCCGAGGCCAAGAACATCGAGGATCCCATCAACCGTTTGATCCAGATCAACCGGCTGATCTCGAAGGGTCCGACGCTGGCCGCCATGGCCTACCGGGCCAGCATCGGCATGCCGTTCGTCTATCCCGACAACGAACTCAACTACGCCGAGAACTTCCTTTCGATGATGTGGAAGATCGCCGAGCCGCGCTACATCCCGGATCCGGTGCTGTCCCGGGCGCTCGACGTGCTGCTGATTCTCCACGCCGACCACGAGCAGAACTGCTCGACGACGGCGCTCCGGGTCATCGGCTCGTCCCATGCCGATCCCTACAGCTCGGTGGCCGGCGCCACGGCGGGGCTCTACGGCCCCCGCCACGGCGGCGCCAACGAGGCCGTCATCCACATGCTTCGAGACATCGGGTCCTACGAGAACGTCGAGTCGTTCATCGAGACGGTCAAGGGCGGCGACGGTCGGCTCATGGGCTTCGGCCACCGTGTCTACAAGGCATACGACCCTCGAGCCCGGATCGTCAAGGACCACGCCGAGGAGGTGTTCAAGGTGACGGGCAAGAACCCTCTGCTCGACATCGCGCTCAAGCTCGAGGAGATCGCCCTCGAGGACGACTACTTCAAGAGCCGCAACCTGTATCCGAACGTCGACTTCTACACGGGGTTGATCTACCAGGCCATGAACTTCCCGATGGACATGTTCACCGTGTTGTTCGCCATCGGCCGAATGCCCGGCTGGCTGGCCCACTGGAACGAGGCCATCGAGGCCAACGTGAGGATCTCCCGGCCCCGCCAGGTCTACGTCGGCCCCAGCGAGCGCAACTACGTGCCGGTCTCCGAACGAGACTGAGCGTCAGGCCGCTCTCCGCTCAAAGACCCTCGACCACGTCCACCAGGATCTTGCCCACATTGGCATTGGACTCCATGTAGCGGTGGGCGTCGGCGATGTCGGCCAACCGGTACCGGGAATCGATGACCGGCACCAGGGAACCGTCGTCGAACAACGGGAGGAGCTCGGCGCGGACCCGCTGAGTCAGAGCGATCTTCTCCTCGATGGGACGGGCCCGCAGCACCGTGCCGATGATCGACGCCCGCTTCGGGAGAAGCATGCCGAGTGGCAACTCGACCGTCTGGCGACCCATCACGCCGACCTGAACGAGGCGGCCACCGGTGCGCAACGACTTGATGTTGTCGATTGTGTACTCGCCACCGATGACGTCGAGCACGACATCGACGCCGTGGCCCCCGGTGGCTTCCGCCACCACGTCGGCGAACGATTCGGTTCGGTAGTCGATCACCCGGTCCGCCCCGAGTTCGAGGCACCGATCATGCTTGGCGACCGATGCGGTGACGGCGATGAAGGCTCCGATGGCCTTGGCGATCTGGATGGCCGCCGTGCCGACGCCAGACGCCCCGGCGTGAACCAGCGCCCAGCGGCCCGACGTCAGTCCGCCCTGAACCACCAGGGCGTCGAAAGCCGTCAGGAACACCTCGGGGATGGCGGCCGCGTCGGCGACAGGGATCGACGGAGGCACCGGCAACGCCTGTCGCTCGTGGATGACCAGACGTTCCGCGTAGGCGCCGCCGGCGACGATTCCCATCACTTCGTCGCCCTCGGACCACGCCGTCACCCTGTCGCCGAGCGAGGCCACACGACCCGAGAACTCCATCCCCGGGATCTCATCGGTCATGGGTGGACCGGGATACATGCCCCGCCGCTGGAGGAGGTCTGCCCGATTCAGGGCCGTGGTCACGACATCGACCGCGATCTCCTCGGGGCCGGGTCGAGGCTCCGGCACGTCCTGCAGGGAGAGGACATCGGGTTCACCGTAGGACGTCAGAACTACTGCGCGCATCGCCTCACGGTAGCGCGCCGATCATCGAGCGCCCGTCCCCCGTCGATGATCGGTTCGCCTCACGGCGTGCTCACTCGAGGTGGCGAACCTCGTCGAGCGGATCGGAGGACACCCGGGCCAGACCGATCTCGATGTCGGCGGGCACCACGCCGTGCGGGCCTATCAAGATCGGGTCCAGAACGAGCCGTCCGACACCGGTGTGCGAGCCTCCGACGTCGGCGATCGTCACCGCCAGCCGGCGAAGCTCCTCCGCGGCCTCGTCGGTCAACTGTGCCGGATCGACGCGTTGCCGGTACGCAGCGATGAGATCGTCGAGCCGCTGGTCAGTGGTGGGAAGAAACGTTCTGTCGAAGGGTTCAACCGTTTCGTAGCCGGATCCGCCGAAACCGATCGAGAGGCTGGGTCCGAGGGCGGGGTCGCGGGTCAGAGCCAGTCGGGCCATGACCGAGTAAGGCACCATCTTCTGCACAACGGCCCGATCGATGGCGGCGCCCCAGACATCGGCCATGCGGTCGTAGGCAGCCTCCAGCTCCGATCCGTCGTGCAGATCGATCGCCGTGCCACCACCGACCCCGACCGCGTTCGACAGACCATCGATCTTGAGCACGACCGGATACCCGATCACCTCGGCGGCACGGCGCAACTCATCGAGATCTCGACCCGAGACGAACGGGGCCATGGGTAGACCGAGGTCGGCCAGTAACCCCGGCGACTCGTCACTGGCCAGGCCGAGCCGCCGAGAAGCGGCCGATCCCAGGACACTGTCGACCTGAGCGCGCCCGCGATCGGTCCGATCGGCGGCGACGGCCTCGACGCCCGATGACCGCCACCGTCCATAGGCGGCACTCCGGGCCAAGGTGCGGGCGGCCTCCTCGGGGAAGGTGAAGAACGGCAGGCGTTCGATGTCGACACCGCTTCGGTCGTACAGGCCGACGACCATGAAAGGCTTGTCGACCGAGCGGTTGACCCGATCGGCAAGGCGTTCCAGTTCGACGAGCGGAATGTCGTCGGTCGGAACGAGCGCCAGGATCACGGCATCGACCTCCTCGTCGACGCCGGTGGCCACGATCACCCGCTCGTAGTCACCAACGGTTCCGACTCGGCTCACAGCCACCGTGAGTCCGAAAACCTCGGACACCTGGTCCAGGTCGTCGATGAGAATCGATCCACTCGGCACACTCTCCACGACACCGGTCGGTACAACTGGCCTGAGGTCGAAACGACGACAGGCGGCCTCGGTGAGGCGGGCCAGGGAGGCGCTGTTTGACACGACGGCCACCCGGGGGCCGAGCGGCACCGGCTGAGAACTCATCAAAGCCGCCTGGTCCGCCAGCTCCGAGACCGCGTCGACCAGGATCACCCCCGACTCCGCCAGGAGTTGGGCGCTCGGCGTATCGGCCGGACGGACAGCGACAACCGGCTTGGTCATGGAGCTCAGGCGCGCGGCATCGGCGAGCGAACGGGCACCGAGCCGCCCCGTGCTGAGCCGCTCGGTGTAGACGACGATGACCTTGACGGCGTCATGCAGCGCCCAGGTTCCGATCAGATCACCGATGGTCACATCGGCCTGATTCCCGACCCCCACCACCTGTGACACACCGATACCGGCCAACCGGAACTGGTCGACAACCGCCGCCGCCAGCAAGCCCGAATCGGAGGCGAGCGCCACGCCTCCCGGTTCGAGGGCAACGGGGACGGCCATGAGGTTGAGGTTCACCGACGGCGCCGTATTGGCGACACCGAAGGCGTTTGGACCGATCATGCGCATCCCGTGTTTGCGGACGGTCGCCAGCAGTTCCCGTTCCCGTTCGGCACCCGCGGCTCCGCTGTCGGCGAAGTCGGATGCCACCACCAGCACACCATGGACACCGGCCTCGCCGCATTCGTCCACGACCGATGCCACTCGATCGGCCGGCACCGCGATCAGTGCGAGGTCGATCACCGGTCCGCTTTGGGATGATGACCCGTCGGCGCCGTCCGGCTCTCCACCCTCAACGTCGCCGCCCGCAATGTTCAGGTCGACAAGCGCCTGAGTCGCAGCGGCCACGGTTGGGTGAGGCGTCCGGCCATGCACCTCCGACGGGTTTGGATTGACGGCGAATGCGGGCCCTTCGAACGCTGGTCCGAACCCGAGACCCAGAAGGTTGCCGAAGAGCTGATGGCCGAGGCTGCCGGGTCGGTGACCGGCCCCGACGACGACCACCGAGGTCGGTTCGAGAAACGGGGCGATCGAGCGACTGACGGCCCGACGGAGCCGGTCGTTGATGAGAGCCCGTCCGATGCTTGTCGGTGTGAGATCGATCTCGACTTCGATGAAACCGTCGGCGAACCGGGTCTTGGTCGTGAAGCCGGCGGCCCGGAACACACCGAGCATGCGGTAGTTCTCGGGAAGCACGTTTGCCGTGAACGTGTTGAACCCGTTGGCTCTGGCTGCAGCCGCCAGGTATTCGAGGAGAAGGGTGGCCAGACCCCTACCGTGATTGGCGTCGTCGACGAAGAACGCCACTTCGGCAACCGACTCGGGCAGACTACCGTGCTCGTACCGGGCCACAGCCACGAGTCGACCGCCGTCGAAGGCCACGAACGCCATGCGGGCCCGATAGTCGACCTGGGTGATGAAGTCGAGGTCCTGGTCGCTGAGCTCCGGGCGAGGACGGAAGAAGCGGAAATAGATGCTCTCGGCGGATTGGCGGCTGTGGAAGTCGGAAATGGTGTCGCGGTCCGTCGGCCGGATGGGACGGATCTCCACCGTTTCGCCGTCGGCCAGGACGGCGTGGGTCTCCCACTCCCGGGGATAGTCGGAGACCCCCGCTCGGGGATCGAGTTCGTTCATCGTGAAACTAGCCCTGCTCGGCGGCCCTGCGGAGGAAATCTGCCGCGACCGGCGCCGCCACCGAACCGCCGAACCCACCGCCGTCGACGACGACGGCGAAAGCGACGTCGCCCTGATAGCCGATGAACCAGGCGTGGGTCGGTGGCGGGTCACCGGAGCCGAATTCGGCGGTGCCCGTCTTGCCGTGGACCCGACCACCGGGAACACCCTTGAGCGCCTGCCCGGTCCCGTAGTCGACGACGGCACCCATCATCTCCTGCAGCGACGCGATCATGACCGGGGCGAGGGCCTGCGCGCCATCGGCACCTGCTCCCTCTCCAACGACGAGCGTCGGTGGGCGATAGGTGCCGTCGGCGACTGTGGCCGCCATGACCGCCATGCTCAGCGGGCTGACCAGGACCCGTCCCTGCCCGAACGAAGTGGCGGCTCGATCGACGGCCGAGTCGGAAACGGGCACCGAACCGGAGAACGCCGGGGTTCCGAGGCGGTACTCGGCCCCGACGCCCAGGTCACGCGCCACCCGGGGCAGCGTTCCGGCATCCATGGCCGTGCCAAGCTCCACGAACGACGTGTTGCAGGAGTGAGCGAAGGCGTCACTCAGCGAAACGGTGCCCCGGTCCTTGGTTTCGGAGTTCCGGAACTCCTTGCCGTCAACCGCCAGCGACGACGGGCAACCGACGGGCTGATCGGCGGCCACTCCCTGTTCAAGCGCAGCGTAGGCCGTGACCACCTTGAAGATCGATCCCGGTGGATACTGCCCGGTCAGCGCATGATTCTCCACCGCCGCTCCGGGACCGTTGGCCACGGCCAGAACCTCACCTGTCGACGCCCGGACGGCCACCAACGAACTCGGCAACCCGGTGGCCTGCAAGGCCTGCTCGGCCGCCACCTGGTAGAGGTTGTCGATCGTCGTTTGGACCGCCTCCGGGGGCTGTGGCGCCGACAGGTGGACGACGTTGACCTCCGCATCCGCCGGGATCTCCTGACCGGCACCATCGCGCAACGGGAACCGGCGCTCGATTCGTATCCGGAATCCGGGAAGACCGGCAAGGCGTTCGTTGTAGACCGCCTGGAGACCCGAGCGGCCGACGAGGTCGCCAACCGCGAAGTAGTCGGGCGACCGCTCCAGGATCTCGGCCGTGACCTCCCCGGTCCAGCCGAGCAACGCCCGTCCGTAGGCGTCGTCGGGGGTGAGGGTGGCCGTCGTCTCGGTGAGGACCACCCCCGGTAGCCCGCTGAGCGGCGACGCCAACAACTCGAGGTCGGCCACTCGTTGCGTGGCCACCGGTGTGACGGCGTCCGACGGCGACCTTTTCAGGCGCTCGGCGAGTTCGGGTCCGTCGATCGACAGGATTTCGGCCAGGATGTTCGCCAGGTCATCGATCGAGGCCACGTCCCGGGTGACGACGCCGACCTCGACGACGGGTCGCTCCCCCACCAGCTCGAACCCTCCCGCCCCGAGGATCGGGGCCCGGGGCGAGGTCACCCGTTCCCGAACGAACACGTCGCCGGGCGTCAGCCCTGCGTGCAGCACCGCCGGATCCCAGTCGATCTGCCACTCCGGACCGACCAGGACCAACCGCAGCTCGCCTTCGGTGGAGAACACCGTGCCATCGGCCAGCGTCCAGTCCAGGTTGACCGGTCCGACTACACGGAACTCCCCGTCGGGGATGAGCCGTCCGACGGATGCGGCCAGGCTGAACTCACCGAGTCCTTCGGTGATCCGGTCGAATTCCGCCACCACATCGAACGGCCGCTCGTAGGCGAAGGGCTGGTTGGCGATTGCCCGGGATCCGAGCGCCTCGGCCACCGCGAGAGCGCGTTCGCCGGCGGTGGCGGCCGGATCGGGCGCTGGCTGTTCGACCACCTCGCTGATCGTCGCCGCATCGGTGTCGTCGGTCAACGTCGCGTCGTCGGCCGAAAAACCGACACGCAGGAGCACGATGAGTCCGACACCGGCCAGGACCACGGCCACCCCAAGGGGGATCAGCAACCGAGCCGCCGACCAGTCGGCGTAGACCTCTCCACCTTCGACCCCGGCTCGAGACTCGACACCGCCATGATCCAGGACGGTTTCGTCGTCGGCCGTGCGCACCCCAGACATGGTAGTTGCCCGCCGGCTGCCTCGTCCGCCGATCGGGTCGCATCTCGCCACGACGTTTGCCACCTACGATGGACCCACCGTGGCGACAGAGTCCGCATCATGACCTCCGACATCGCACCCGTCCCTCCGAGCGAAGTCGAGATGGGCACCCACCTGTCCCGGCTGGCCAGGCCGTTCATCCTGGCCGCTCCGCTGATGATCGCTGTACTGCTTCCGGCCGCCCTCTACGGCCAGCGGTCACGGGACGTGGCGGCCGAGGCAGACCGGGCGCTGATCGGGTCGCTTGTTTCGACCGGCGACGATACGGCCATGACCATCGACCCGGAGATGCTCTGTGACCCGTCGGCCGCGGCCACGTTAGCCACGACCTTCACCGAGATCGATGTCTCGGGTGACGGTCACAAGGCATCGGTCACCGGCCTGGGATTCGACTCGGTGACCGTCGATCTCAAAGGCTGGGTCGACGAGCCGTCCGGGCCGGACAGGGACGACATCATGATTCGGTTGGAACGAGCCGGCAATCGGTGGTGTGTGGCCGACGTGAAGACGCTCGTCGCGGCAACCGGATAGACCTCCGATCAACGGAGGCCGGATCGGGTGCCGGGACTGAGGGGGTCCCGGCACCCGACATCTCGGTCGGCTCTCCCGGTCAGCCTGCGGGCGGCAGGAGGACGCTGTCGATGACGTGAATGACCCCGTTGCTGGCCTCGACGTCGACCGCGGTCACCGTGGCGTCGTTGACCATCACCGTGTCGCCGTCGACCGAGATGGTCATCTCGGCGCCGTTGACGGTGGCGACGGACTGGCCGTCCATGGTCACCACATCACTCGACGGGACCTCACCGGCCACGACGTGGTAGGTCAGGATCGACTCGAGAGTCGCCGTGTCGGCCAGCAGCTCTTCGGCGGTGAGTCCGAGGGCGTCGAGGGCGGCGACGAAGGCGTCGTCGGTCGGGGCGAAGACGGTGAAGGGCCCATCGCCACTCAGGGTTGTGTCAAGGCCTGCAGCCTGAACTGCGGCCACGAGGGTGGTGAAGCTGCCGTTGGCCACGGCGACATCAACGATCGTGCCGGGTTCGTCCATGGCGTCCTCTTCGGCCATGGCGTCGTCTTCCATGGCTTCGTCAGCAGCCGTGGTTTCCTCGGTGGTTTCCTCCGTCGACTCCGACGCCTCGGCCTCGGTGGCGTCGTCGCCGCAGGCGGCGGCAACGAGGGTCAGCGCGAAGAGCGCGGCAAGCAGGGAAAGTAGCTTCTTGTCCATGATTTCCTCTCCAGTGGTGGTACGAACAGAGCGGCGGATACCGCCGTCTATACCTCCGTAGGGTTGAGGAACGCAGATGCGACCCATCAGGTGACAGGTGCCACGCCGGGCACCTGGATCTGTCAGGCGGTCAGTCTCGTCGGAGCACGGGCAGTCGTATGTCGAAATGGTCCCGGATCCGTCGCTCGGCCTCCGGGGTGAGGTGGCCGGGAACATGATCGGCCAGTGTGGCGACCACCCGATCGTGGGCGACATCGGCCACTCGTCGAGCGCCGGCGTCGACCCAGTCATCCGGACTCAACCGATCGCCCACCTCCGGGTACACGTACTCGCTCTGCATCATGGAGAGCGTCTGACTGTGACCAAGGAAATGACCGGCACCCCGCACGACTTCGGCGATTGTCGACGTCGACAGTGTCTCCGGGGTGACCTCGATGCCGCGGACCGTACGGTTGATCGCTCCCAGCATGTCGTTGTCGATCACCATCGCCTCCAACGAGCACGCCATCAGGCTGGCCAGCATGCCGGCCGACTCATAGATCAGGTTGGCCCCGGCGTTGGCCGCCAGTGTGACGGCGTTGCCCTTCTCGTGACCGGCCTGATTGTCGGCCAGCTTGGAGTCGGCCATGCCGGCCGCCACCCCCGAAGGCAATCCGAGGTGGTTGGCCATCTGCGCCGCGGCCGCGTTGAGGATGGCCTCCTCCCCGCTGCCCCCGCTCATCGCACCGGTCCGCAGGTCGGAGACGAACGGCCACAGCCCCATGATGCAGGGGTGGCCGGGCGACAGCAGGTTGACACAGGTCAGCCCGGCCAGGCATTCGGCGAGCGCTTGAGCCAACGAACCGGCCAGGGCTGCAGGCGAGGTCGCACCGGCCTGACCGGCCGAGAGCAGGTTGATCGGGATGCCGGCCCGAACCTGTTCGGCCAGACACAGAGCCGAATCGTGTGCGAATCGCAGGGGTGGGACGACAAAGGTGTTGTTGGCGATCATGAACGGTCGCCGCCGGAACTCGCCCTCACCGCCGAGGGCGATGTCGTACATGGCCGCCACCTCGTGGACGTGTTCGGGCTCGAAGAACGAGGTGCCCTGGGGCTTCGATGTACCGGCCATCGTGGCGAACGCCGTGTTGATGTCGACCAGTCGCGAGGTCTCCATGTCGCGGGCCACCACGGTGCGGACGAACAAATGAATGTGGTCCAGGGTGTCGGCGAGCCGGGCTGTGTTGTAGCAGTCGTTCAGCTCGCTGTGGCGGAAGCGCTGGGTTTCGTGATCCAGGATCAAAACGGCGGCACCGGCAGTGGCGAAGTGCACCCGGTCGCCGCCGAGAACCACCCCGTCGTCGGAGCCGAAGTGATGGACCGTGAACTCCTTGGCCGCCGTTTCGATGGCCCGCTGCACGACATCCCGAGGGAAGCGAAGACGATCGTACTCGTCGACACGGCCACCGGCGGCCGTGACCAGCGCCCGGAACTCCGGCGTGGCCTCCCCCATGCCCAGATCCTCGAGCAGCCAGAGCGCAGCGTCGAACACATCGGCGCACTGCCGATCCGTCAGCGGTTTGAACCGGCCGCCCCGCATGCCGGGGCGAACGGCTCTGGCCTCGACGTCGAGCGGCGCCTGCCGAAGCGCGACCCGAGCCGCCCGACCCCCCGAACGGCTTGGGCGTTGCGCCGCCATCAGACTCGAAGCCGTTCGTTGCCAGGGTCGTGCGCCGCCTCGGCCAGCACCGTGGCCGGGCGTCGCTCACCCTGGAGTTGGATCTCGAACGTGGCTCCGGGCTGGGCATGGGACGGGGCCACATAGGCGAAGGCGAGGCTCTTGCCGACGCTGTGCCCGTAGGCTCCCGAGGTGGTGAGCCCGATGATCTCACCGTTGGCGTACACCGGTTCATTACCTCGGCAGTCGTTGTCCGCGACCGTTTCACCGTCTTGGACCTCGCAGTAGACGAGGAGCCAGTCGAGTTTCTCCCGACCGACGTCGAGCCGTTCCTGCACCGCCTCCCGGCCGACGAACGGTCGGGTCATGTCCACGAACCGACCGAGTTCGGCCTCGACCGGAGTGATCTCGGTGGTCAGCTCCGACCCCATGGCCTTGTAGGCCTTCTCGATCCGCATGACGTTCATCGCATAGGAGCCGTAGTGGACCATGCCGTGGGGTTCGCCGGCGGCCACCAGGGCTTCGTACAACTCCACCATCCGGTCCATCGGGTGGTGCAGCTCCCAGCCGAGCTCGCCGACGTAGCTGACCCGGAGGGCGATGCAGGGCACACCGGCCACGGTGATCTCCTGCCCGGTCAACCAGCGGAAGGATTCGTTGGCGAGATCGGCATCGGTCAGCGATTGCACGATGTCACGGGCCCGGGGACCGGACACCGCCAGGATGGCCAGCTCCTCGGTGCGGTCCGTGACGGTGACGTCCTCGCCGTCGAGGCCGTCGGCCCGACCATCGCTGCCGATGTGATGAGCCAGCCAGTCCCGATCGTGGAACTGGGCGGTGATCCCGGAGTTCAGGTAGAACCGGTCGGCGGCCAGCCGGGTGATCGTCATCTCGGCTTCGATGCCACCCAGTTCGGTCAGGAAGTGGGTGAGCCGGATACCCCCGTCTCGCTTCGGCATCGTGTTGGCCGCCATCCGTTCGAGGAATGCTTCGGCGTCGGCACCGGTCACCTCGAACTTCGAGAATGCCGTCAGATCGGCCAGGCCGGCCCGCTCCCTTGTGCCTCGAACCTCGGCGGCGACGACCTCGAAGGCGTTCGAACGACGGAACGTGTGCTCCTCCGGCTCGCCGAAGTACTGGGGCCGCTCCCACCCGAACACCTCCTGCCATTGAGCGCCCCGAGCATCGAGTCGCTCGTAGATCGGGTCGGTCTTCTGGGGGCGCCCGGCGAAGCGCTCCTCCCCCGGTTTCCGGGTCTGATACATCTCGTGGAACTCGTCGATCGCTTTGTCGATGGCGTACCGGCCCGTCGGCCCGCAGTGATCACCGAACCGGCGCGGGTCCATCTCGGCCACGTTGACCTCGGTCTGACCGTGCACCATCCACTGGGCCAGGTACTTTCCCGCCCCCGGACCCTGGGTGATACCGATCGAAGCGCCGGCACACATCCAGTAGTTCCGCACGCCGGGGGCCGGGCCCATCAGGTAGCCCGAGTCGGGCGTGTGGGTGATCGGCCCGCTGACGACGGTCTTGATCCCGGCCGACTCGAAGGCCGGGATTCGCTTGCCGGCTTCGATCAGCCACGGCATCAGGGTGTCGACATCGGGTGGGGTCAGGTAGAAGTGCAGATCCCAATCGATCCCGTCGATACCGTAGGTCTGGGCGTTGGCCCGCTCGTAGGGACCGACGAGCAGGCTGTCGATCTCCCGCCGGTAGTACGACGAAGCCCGAGGGTCGCGCACCACCGGCGGGTCGAAGTCGCCGAGATCGATCATCTCGGCCATGGGCTCGGTGATCAGGTACTGGTGGATGACCGACACGATCGGCACCTCCACGCCGGCCATCGCCCCGACCTGGGGGGCGTAGCAGCCGGCCGCATTGACCAGGTGCTCGCAGACGACACGACCCTGCTCGCCCTTCTGCTCGTAGACGACCTCCCAGCGGCCGTCGGGCAGCGGATTGGTCTCGGTGACGAGGGTGTGGCGTTCCAGCTCCCCGCCGAGCTGACGGGCCCCCTTGACCATGGCCGCGGTGACGCTGGAGGGGTCGGTCCAACCGTCGTTCGGAGTCCAGAAGCCGAGCTTCACGTCGGACACGTCCATGAAGGGCCAGTGGTTCAGGATCTCGGAGGGCTCGATCAGGTGGTTCTCGACGCCGATCAGATCGAGCATGCCGCTCACGTAGCGGAACCAGTCGACCTGGTGGCGGTCGAGAGCGAGGCGTATCGCGCCGGTGCCGTGCCAGCCCGATGCCAGACCCGTCTCGGCTTCGATCCGCTCGTACAACTCGGGCGCCACCGCATGACACTTGGCCATGTTGAGGCTGCCGATGAAGTGCGGTATGAGCCCGGCGGCATGCCAGGTCGACCCCGAGCTGAGCTCACCCTTCTCGATCAACACGGTGTCGGTCCAGCCCTCGTGGGCCAGGTGGTAGAACAGACCGGCCCCCATGGCCCCGGCCCCGATTATCACTACCTGCGCTTCGTCCTTCATGGTCCTCTTCTCGGATGTTCTCGGGCGGGTCTCGGACGTCGACTCAGAGCCGAACCCGCTGATTGGTCGGATCGTAGAACGATCGGATCGACGGCGTGGCCGGAAGCGGCTCGGTGGCCACCTCGATGGCGAAATCGCCGCCGTCGAGCCAATCCTGGGTGACGCCATCGGCGTGTTCAAGGTAGCCCATGGCCAGCGCCCGGCCTTCGACATAGCTCCACATGCCGCTCGACGTGCGGCCGACGATTTCACCGTTCCGCAGGATCGGCTCGTCGTGATAGAGCAGGCGGTCGGGATCCTCCAGCCGGAACTGGATCTGCCGCTTGCGCCGGGGCTGACCCCGTTGCGCCACGAGCGCCTCCCGACCGCGAAAACCGCCGGCCTTGTCCCAGGCCACGGCGAAGCCGAGTCCGGCCTCGATCGGGGTGTCCTCGTCGGTGATGTCGTGACCCCAGTGCCGGTAGCCCGATTCCAACCGAAGGGTGTTCATCGCGTGGTAGCCGGCGTGACGCAAACCGTGGGCCGCCCCGGCATCGACGAGGGCGTCGTGGAGGGCCACGGCGTGTTCGTAGGGCACATAGAGCTCCCAGCCCAACTCGCCGACATAGGTCATGCGCAGCGCGAGCACATCGATCAGACCGTCGGCCGTCTTCACCCCGATGGTCCGGGACCACCCGAACCCGAAGGCGTCGTTGTCGAGCTCGGCGTCGGTCAGCTGAGACAGCACCGCCCGGCTGCTTGGCCCCATCAGTCCGAGCATGGCGGTCTGGTCGGTGACGTCGGCCAGTGCGACATCGCGGCCTCGGGCCGCTCGTCGAAGCCAGGCCCAGTCGCGGGTGGCGGCGGCTGCTGCGGTCACCACGAGAAAGTCCTGCTCGTCCCGTCGGGTCACGGTCAGATCGGCCTCGATACCGCCCCGGTCGTTGAGCCACTGGGTGTAGACGGCCTTGCCGATGGGAACATCGATCTCGTTGCCGCTCATGTGGTTGAGCACAGCCAGGGCATCGGGCCCGGTGACGGTGAAATTGGCGAACGAGGTCTGGTCGAACAACCCGACGGCGTTGCGCACGGCTTCGCACTCCCGGCCGCTGGCCTCGAACCAGTTCTGCTTTCCCCACGAGTAGTGGTACTCGGGGTCCTCGCCCCCGGTGGCGAACCAGTTGGGCCGCTCCCACCCGGCCGTTTCACCGAACACCGCCCCGGCCTCGGCGAACCGCTCGTGGAGTGGCGACACCCGGACTCCTCGGGCGCTCTCGTATTGACGGAACGGCCAGTGCATCGCGTAGAGCAGACCGAGGCTCTCGGAGATCCGCTGGTCGAGGTAGGCCGGTTCGCCCTGGAAGGCGAAGGTGCGGCGGATGTCGACGGCGGAGAGGTCCATCGGCGGGTGCCCGTCGATGATCCAGTCGGCCAGGACCCAGCCGACACCACCGGCCGACTGGATGCCAACCGAGTTGAACCCGGCTGCGACGAAGCAGCGGTCGACCTCGGGTGATTCGCCGAGGTGGTAGACACCGTCCGGGGTGAAGGCCTCGGGTCCGTTGAAGAAGAGTTGGAGACCGACCTCGCCGAGTACCGGCATGCGGTGGATGGCCCGCTCGAAGATCGGGCCGACGTGATCCCAGTCCTCGGGCAGCGTGCCGAACTTGAAGTCCCGGGGAATGCCGTCGAGGTTCCAGATCTTGCCTCTCGGTTCGAAGAAGCCGGCCATGATCTTGCCGGTCTCCTCCTTGAAGTAGGTGTAGTTGCCCGGATCGCGAACCGTCGGCATGTTGGGCCGGACCGCGTCGATCGGCTCGGTCACGATGTAGAAGTGCTCGCAGGCCTGCAGGGGAACGTTGACGCCGGCGGTCCGGGCCAGTTGGCGGGTCCACATGCCGCCAACCAACACGACTGTCTCGGCCTCGACCGAACCCTGCTCGGTGGCAACGCCGGCGACCCGGCCGGCCTCGGTCAGCACCTCGGTCACCGCGATCCCCTCGATGATGGTCACACCCTTGGCCTTCGCCCCTTTGGCCAGGGCCATGGTGGTGTCGACCGGCGAGGTCACGCCGTCGTGGGGGATGTGGAGCGCACCGACGAGATCATCGGTCCGCAGCAACGGGCAGAGTTCGAGAGCCTCGTCGATCTCGATGATCCGGATGTCGACACCGACGGTCTTGGCCATCGACACACCCCGCAGCAGCTCCTCCCACCGCTCGTGGTCCGACGCCACCGACACCGAACCGGGCGTTCGATAACCGGTGGCCTGCCCGGTCTCGGCTTCGAGATCCTCGAACAGTCGGGCCGAATACGTGGCCAACCGGGTGAGGCTGTGGCTCGACTTGAGCTGGCTGACCAGACCGGCGGCGTGCCAGGTCGTGCCGCCAGTGAGTTGGCCCTGCTCGACGAGGAGCACATCGGTGACACCCCGTCGCGCCAGGTGATAGGCAATCGAGCAACCGACGATGCCTCCGCCGACGATCACCACTTCGGCCCGTTGCGGTAGCGCTGGCACGTGCACCGATTCCTTGTTTCGGGGGGAGCGCGTCGGGCCGACCTCGGCCGTCACTCCCAGTCTGTTTCCGACACGCTAGCAAGCCGCCCCCGCTATGTCTACAGCTGCATATTTCGAATGCCACGTATAGCATTCGAGTTATAGAGCAACAGGGTCATGGAGCATTTGCACGGTGACCAGGGCAAGGGAGGCATGATGGCAACGTCGAAGCTGAGCTACCGCCAGTTGGAAGCGGTCGTGACCGTCGCCGAATGGGGCAACATCTCCCATGCAGCCGTCCAGCTCTCCATGTCGCAGCCGGCGCTGTCGCGGATGGTGTCCACGGTGGAGGGCTACTTCGGCGTCGACCTGTTCGACCGCGACGGCCGCGGCGTTCGGCTCACCGACGCCGGAGAGCGGCTCGTCGAGCACGCCCGCCAGGCACTGCGCCACCTCAACGACATGGAGGACGAGCTGCGATCGCTCGACGGTCGGGTCCGGGGGAAGATCTGTGTCGTGATGCCCGACACGGTCGGTCACAGCGTCTCGCTCCCGCTCATCGACCGGGTCGCCGCCAACCATCCGGAGGTCGACCTCCGGATCATGAGCGCTCACCCCAACAATGTGCCGCTGGCCATCTCCGCCGGTGACGCTGACGTCGGCATCGCATCCGACGCCCATCGTCGAGCCCGCCTGGCGACCGAGCCGATGGCGGCCGAACACCTGCACCTCGTGGGCCCTCCGCAGTGGGATGCGCCGGACGCTCTGACCCTCGCCCGGGTGGCGGACATGCCGCTGGTGCTCCCGGCGATTCAGCCCGGCCTGCGCCACATCATCGACGCCGCGTTCGCGTCCCAGGGCCGACTGGGGAACGTCGTGATGGAGCTCGATTCCCAGGATGCGCTCATCGAGATGATCCTCAGGGGCGACATGTGGTCGATCATGTCGTTCGCCGGGGTGCAGCGGCTCGTCGGCCGGGGGGAGCTCGGGGCCTGTCGCATCGTCGATCCGCCGATCGAACGAACCCTGTTGATCGGCCTTCCCGACAACCGACCCGTCACCCGGTTGATGCGGGCCATTGTCGCCGAGATCCACGCCACGGCCGCGGCGATCGCCGACACCGCGCGCTGGATCGTCCCGACCTGAACCCGAAAACTCGCAGCGGAGGTGACGCTGACGGTCGCCTGAGAAGCGGGGAACGCGACTGCCGGCTGTCGATGCAGCGCCACACCGTCACGGCTCCGACGCCGATCTTCACTGCATCGCAACCCAACGGAAACTGGGCGCCCGGGCCGATTCCGTACCCTTGATGTGGAGTGGCAGGTCGTCTGTCGGCGGGCGAGTCGTCGAACCGATCCTGCCGTGTTTTCCACTGTCATTGCCCGAAAGAAGTTGGCGTCGTTGCCCAGCCGCTCCACCACCAGCGCCGTAGCCGTGGTCACGACCGCGATCCTCGTCGTTGCGTCCTTCTTCTGGTTTTCGGTCGATGAAGCAGCATCGGTCGACGGGGCCAGCGTCCTCGAGGTCGGCGAGACCCGCTTCGAATTCGCGCCGTCCGTGTGCACGTACACCGCCACCGATTTCATCGCCGCCGGCCGCGGCACGGTCGACGGCGAACCGTTCTGGATCTCCGCTTCGAGCCGGAGCATCCGTTTGTCGGTCGGAACCGACTCGGAACTGCAACGGCCGGCCGCCGATCAGTTGTGGCTGACCAGTGTCGGTGAACTGGAGTGGGACCGCAGCAGCGATTCGCTTCAGGTGCAAACCCTGATGCGTGATGGACGCAACGATGCTGCGGCCAAGACCCCGGCCCGGCTGTCGGTGTCGTGCCCCGGCTCTACCTGATCCCGTCGGATCGGGCCGCTCACCCCACCGACGATCCCCGCCACCCGGCCGCCATGGCCAGTAGATCGGCCAGCAACTCCGGAGTGGCCGCCGCCACCGGCGCCCGCCGCTGTGACGGATCGAGAGTCACCAGTTCATCACCGTAGCCGTCGGTGATCACGGCGCCGGCCTCCCGGCAGACGAGAAGACCGCCGAGGTAGTCCCACACGCCGTGGGCCCGATCGATGTCGACGAAGCCGTCGAGGCTTCCGGTCGCCACCGCACAGAGATCGAGCGCGGCGGCCCCGAGCGCTCGAAACTGATTCCAGCCACCGTGCCCCGGCGGCAGGCCGGAAAAGCCGATCACGGCCTCGTCGAGTCGGCGGCATCGTGACGGCCCGTGCGACGACCGATCGTAACCGCGGCCGCCGGGCCGCAGCACATCGACCCCTTCACCGCGGCTGGCTCGATACCGGTGGTCGGAGGCCAGGTTGGCCACCACGGCCACGACCGGGCCGTCGACGTCGACGGCGCACAGGCTGGTGGCGTACCAGGGGATACGGCGGGACCCGGTGGTCGAGCCGTCCACCGGATCGACGACCACGGTGACCTCGCCCTCCCCCACGAGCCCGGATTCCTCGCTCAGTACCCTGAGTCCGGCGCCCAGCAGCCGCGGTACGACGATCTCGTCGGCCACCACGTCGTGGCGGTACTGCGACGACCGATCCCCGGAAGGACCCCAGTCGTCGAGATCGCTCAACGAGTCGCGAATCTCACTGACCAGGCGATCGAAAAGGTCGAGCAAGGCGTCACGATCCACCCCGCAACCTTAGCCACGACGACAGTCGATCCAGGTACAATCGCGGGCGGAGCGATCGGCGTGTGTTGACCGCTTTCAAGGGAGAGCTGTTCTGTGGCAATAATCGACATCCCGGGGTTTGTGGCCGAGTTGAAGGAACATGCCATGGACCACCAGTTCCACATCCATGACGAGCGGCACTTCATCGAAACCTATTCGATGCGCCAGGCATGGGAGGTCGACCTGCACCCGGAACGGGCCTGCGGCGGACCCCTCGATCTCCACCTCTCGGTCGACCTCGATCCGCGGACGGTGCTGGCCTTCGAGGATCACCTGCTGTCGCTTCATGAGGAGGACGAACCGGAAACCGGGCTGACGATCCCGCTCATGTTCACCTGGATTCTCCCGCCGCTGACCACCGCCCCGGATCTGCTCCTCCTCGCCACCGAACTGGCCGGTGTCGGCGGCGCCAACCTTCCACTTCGGGTCGCGGCCATCGACTCCACCGCCGAGGTCACCGACGCCGCCGAGCGGACCCTGTCGATCACCGCCGCGCTCGAGCTCCGTCTCGACGATCTCTTCATGCAACGCGAGTCGCTCTGCGAGGCGCTCGACGACTGCTACCGGGTCAGCGAGTTCCTGCTCGACCGCGCCCCCGCCTGGCTGGGTGAGTTCTGACAACGCCGGAGAGGCCCGGAACTCCACGACCTCCGCCGCAACCGAGGACCTCGACGCCTTCCGGACGGCGATCACCTATCCCGAGGAACTGCCGATCACCGATCGGCGTGAAGACCTCGTCGAGGCCATCCGCTCGAATCAGGTGGTCATCGTCGCCGGAGAAACGGGGTCGGGCAAGAGCACGCAACTCCCGAAGCTGTGCCTGGAGGCGGGACGGGGCGTCAACGGCCTGATCGGCCACACCCAACCCCGGCGCCTGGCCGCCCGGTCGATCGCGGAACGGATCGGCGACGAAACCGGTACCGACGTCGGCGACTTCGTCGGCTTCTCCGTCCGTTTCAACGACCGGGTCGGACCCCGCACCGTGATCCGGGTGATGACCGACGGAATCCTGCTCAACGAGCTCCAACGGGATCGCCGGCTGAGCCGCTACGACACCATCATCATCGACGAGGCCCACGAACGCAGCCTGAACATCGACTTCATCCTCGGCTACCTACGTCAACTTCTCCCCCGTCGACCGGACCTGCACGTGATCGTCACGTCGGCCACCATCGACGTCGAGCGGTTCTCCCGCCACTTCGACGGCGCCCCGATCATCGAGGTCTCCGGGCGGACCTATCCCGTCGAAATCCGGTACCGGCCCTATGACTCGACCGACGACTCGGCCAACGGAGCCGATCGAGGCGGCCTGCCGCTGTCCCAGCCGGAGGCGATCGCCGAGGCGGTGAAGGTTCTGGCCCGGGAAGGACCGGGCGACATGCTGGTCTTCCTGGCAGGCGAGCGCGACATCCGGGAGACCGCGGAGACGCTGTCGGAGCTCAACCTTCCGTCGACCGAGATCTTCCCGCTCTACGCCCGGCTCTCGTCGGCCGAGCAGCATCGGGTGTTCCGGCCCCACCGGGGCCGCCGGATCGTGCTTGCCACCAACGTCGCCGAAACCTCGGTGACCGTGCCGGGAATCCGGTATGTGATCGACCCCGGCAACGCCCGTATCTCCCGCTACAACACCCGTACCAAGGTCCAGCGGTTGCCGATCGAGGAGATCTCACAGGCGTCGGCCAACCAGCGGTCGGGCCGGTGCGGCCGCATCGGACCGGGCATCTGCATCCGTCTCTATTCGGAAGACGACTTCGAATCCCGCGACGAATTCACCGAACCCGAAATCCTCCGGACCAACCTCGCATCGGTCATCCTGCAGATGGCGGCGCTCGGTCTCGGCGACATCTCATCGTTTCCCTTTGTCGAGCCGCCCGACAACCGTGGGGTCGCCGACGGGATCGCGCTGCTGGAGGAGCTCGACGCGCTCGACCCCGAGCGACAGGGAACCGACGAGTGGCTCACGCCGCTGGGGCGGGAGCTGGCTCGCCTGCCCGTCGACCCACGTTTCGCCCGCATGATCATCGAAGCGGCCGACAACGGCGCCCTGGCGGAGGTGCTGATCATCGTCGCCGCCCTGTCGATCCAGGATCCCCGCGAGCGCCCCACCGGCAGTGAGGTCGAGGCCGCCGAAGCCCACGCCCGCTTCCATCACCCGACGTCTGACTTCGTCACGTTGCTGAAGCTGTGGCGCCACCTTCGCAAGCAGCGAGACGAGTTGTCGAACAACCAGTTCCGTCGAACCTGTCGGAGGGAGTTCCTCAACTACAACCGGGTTCGGGAGTGGGAGGACACCCGCTCCCAGCTCGAGCAGACGGCCCGGGAACTCGGGTACCGCACTAGCGGGAATCGGGCGAAGGTCGACGTGATCCACCGCTGCCTGCTGTCGGGGCTGCTGTCCCACATCGGCATGCGTCTGGACGACAAAGGCGACAAGCGGCGGGACGGTCACCGTCGGGGGCGGTCGTCACGCTCCGGTGGGAGCGGACCGGTTCAGTATCTGGGAGCCAGGGGTGCCCGGTTCCGACTCGGCCGCGAGTCGGTTCTCTCGGGCCAACCGCCGTCATGGGTGATGGCGGCCGAACTCGTGGAGACCAGTCAGATGTGGGCTCGGATGGCGGCACCGATCGAGCCCCGCTGGGCGGAGGAGCTCGGCCCCTACCTGGTGAAACGCAGCTACAGCGACCCGGTGTGGGTGGCCGGCGACGGGGTGGCCTACACCGTCGAGCGGGTGACGCTCTACGGCCTGCCGATCGTCGACGACCGGCGCCGCACGGTCGGGGCGGTCGATCCTGTTCTCGGGCGGGAGCTGTTCATCCATCACGCGCTGATCGAGGGCGAGTGGGATGCACACCACGACTTCGTCACCCACAACCGGGAGCTGCGAGCCGAAATGGCCGAACTCGAAACCCGGGCCCGGCGCGATCTCATCGTCGAACAGGAGGTCCTCCACGGGTTCTTCGCCGAACGGATCCCGGCCGACGTCTTCTCCGCCGCCCACTTCGATCGCTGGTGGCGTGAGCAGCGCACCGAAACCCCCGGGCTTCTCCACTTGAGCCCGGCCGACGTGTTGCGGGCCGACGGTCCGGTGGTCGGGGTGGAGGACTTTCCCAATCGATGGACCGCCGATGGCCTCGACCTCGAGCTGGCGTATGTGCACGACGGTGAGAGCCCGATCGACGGGCTGAGCGTGCACATCCCGGTCGAGGTCCTGAACCAGGTCGACCCCGGGGCCTTCGAGTGGACGGTTCCCGGCCTCCGGGGACCGCTCGTCACCCATCTGATCCGCTCCCTGCCGAAGACGATCCGGCGCGAGTTGAATCCGGTGGCCGACACCGTCGTGGCCGTGTTGCCGACCCTGGCCGGCGAGTTCGGCCGTCGGCCGCTCACCTCGGCCCTGGCCGACGTGCTGGGTCCTCTGGCCGGCACCGTCATCGACCCCGACGACTTCAGCTGGGACCGTGTTCCCAACCATCTCCGTCCGACGTTCCGGGTTCTGGGCGAGGACCGGAAACTGCTCGCCGAGGGCAAGGATCTCGACGGGTTGCTGGACCTGTTGAGCGAACACACCCGGGACGCGATCGCCGAGATCTCGGCCGAACAGTCGGATCTGCTCCGCACCGGTGTCACCCGCTGGGATTTCGGCGATCTTCCCATGCGAACCACGACCGAGGGTCCGATGCACTCGATCACCGCCTTTCCGGCTCTGGTCGACCACGGTGACTCGGTGAGTATCGAGTTGCTGGCCGATCAGGACGAGCAGGCCGATGCGATGTGGTTGGGTACCCGGCGGCTGCTCCGGCTGGGCTTGCCGAAGCCGGTTCGCACGCTCGACCGTCTCCTCGACAACTCGACCAAGCTGGCCATGACCGCCTCGCCGGTCCAGTCGCGGGCCGCCTGGTACACGGATACGATCGACGCCGTCCTCGACCACATCATCGCCGAGGCCGGCGGACCATCGTGGACCGCCGCAGGATACGAGCGGCTGGAAGCCATCGTGGAAGCCGACTATCACGACGAACTGGTGGCGGTCATCGAGGTGGTGACGGCGCTGGTCGACGCGACCTCCGCCGTCAACCGTCGTCTCGACGACATGGCCTCGGCCCACGCGCTCTCGGTTTCGGTGGCCG
>Ga0224512_10000846_pt1 | contig 31311 bp, 22 predicted proteins | sample SF_May12_sed_USG_4_FD_169103 | JGI IMG/M metagenome (GOLD analysis project Ga0224512, IMG submission 169103) | Sediment microbial communities from San Francisco Bay, California, United States - SF_May12_sed_USGS_13 | ecosystem: Environmental > Aquatic > Marine > Sediment | place: USA... | reverse complement strand
AAAAAGGGCCGGCAACGCGTAGAACAGGATGATCACGTAGGCCAGCGCCAACCCGCGGGACTCGACGGCAGTGTCGGCCAACCACTGCGCGGCACGCAAGGGAACGTTGCGGATCCGTTTCACCGGTAGGATCAGCAACGTCCCGGATAGATTGAACAACAAATGCACCAATGCGATGGTGATGCCGGCTTGGGCGTTGACTCCCGTTGCAGCCAGCGCCGCCATAAACGCCGTGACCGTGGTACCGATGTTCGCGCCGATGGTAATGGGAAAGGCCTGCTGGAGCGTCAGCAACCCTGCACCCGCGAGCGGAACGAGCAGCGATGTCGTGATCGAGCTCGACTGGACAAGGACCGTTACGAGCACGCCCACGAGGATCGCGTAGATCACCGAGCGGTGCAGTCCACGAGATACGATGGTCTCGACGCGTGAGTGCATTGTCCGACGCATCACCCGAACGAGCAGCATCAGGGCTGTGTAAATTAGTAGGCCGCTCAACACGATCAGCACGACGGCCGCCGTCTTCTCCGACGACACCACGAGACCAACCAAGCCTTTGATCGGTACCAGCGCGGCTTTGAGCAGTCCTTTGAGTGGGCTGTCGTATTCCATGCCGCCAAACCCGGTCAAGAACGACGACAGCTCGGTGGCGGTCCACCGCAGATACCCTGTGGCCATCTCCAGCGGGAGCAGCGTGACCACGGCGATGTAGTTGAAGAAATCGTGGCACGTGGCCACCGAGAAGGCGCGACGGAACTCCTCCCGGCGTCCCATGTGTGCAAGTGCCACAATCGTGTTGGTGACGGTCGTTCCGATGTTCGCCCCCATCACCATGGCCACCGCGTTCGCGACGGGGAGAGGGTTTTCGGGCGCCGCGACGAGGCCCACGATCAGTGACGTGGTCACCGACGAGCTTTGCACCAGCGTGGTCGCCAGAATGCCAACCATGAGTCCCATGAACGGGTTTTCGGTCGCGCTGAAGAACGATTCGAGCAAGCCGCGACCTAGGGACTTGAAGCCGTCCCCCAAGCCATTCACCCCGACGAGGAAAACGAAGAGCAACAGTACAACGGCGAGCGCACGGACAAGCGGGTGTGCGGCGAGGGTCCGGGCGCGAGCGGCGAGCAGGTTTGTCGTGGGGGGCAAGGGTGTTTCCGTAATCGCCGGTTTTATAGAAAGGTGACCGCGCCGTTACCGAGGCGGTGGCAATGTCGTCATGGGGACCAAGTGGGGCAAGTCGGACTCGTGCGCTGCCTGCCCGTCATGGAATCCGGTCTCTGGACTCCGGTAGATCCCACCCTGAGTTCACTCTCCGACGCATGAATTGGCGGCTGCTTGCGAAGATAAATTTTCGGGTTATATTCGGGTTTGTATGCCCGAACAAAACCCGAAAACGCGTCCGATCGGTGTCCAGCAAGTGCATACAAATAAAACACTTACAGACATTCGACAACGTGATTTCCCACCCTCGGTGCAGGAAGGCTGTCCGGAATGCGGCTCGCGACTTATTCGCGCCTCCGCCTGTGTATGCTGTCCAGCCTGTGGCTGGGGAAGGTGTGGGTAATGGGGAACAGCCAACGGGAGGTCGTCGTCCCCTCGACCCGCGCCGGGTCAGGCGATTTCCCCGTGCTCGACGAGCGTCATCGCGGCACCAAGTTCGTCGAGCTCGCGGTCAAATCCGTCATCAACTCGCCGGAAGCTACCGGGATGGACTTCTGGTCCATCAACCCCTACGTCGGGTGTGAGTTCGGCTGTTCGTACTGCTATGCACGATACGCCCATCGGTATGTGGTAGAGCGTGCGCGAGACGGGGGACGCATCACCCAGCAGGAGTTCAAGGACTTTGGTGCACCACGTGGCCTGGAGCCATTCGAGCACCGCATTTTCGTCAAAGCCCGCGAGCGGGTCCTGAACGCACTCGAGCGGGATCTGCGTCGTGTTCGCTCTCGCACGGCACGGGACGGTCCCCAGACCATTCTCATCGGGACGGGCACCGACCCCTACCAACCCGCCGAGCGGCAACACCACGTCACCCGCACCGTCCTCACCCGGTTGCGCCGGGAGCGAGGATTGCGGTTGGGATTGATTACCAAGAGCCCCCTGGTCTGCCGTGACGTCGATCTCTTGAAGCAGCTCTCCAGGCACCATCTCCTGTCGGTGTACGTGTCCCTGCTGAGCGTGGACGAACGGGTCATTAAGATCTTCGAGGCACGCTCCCCACTACCGCACGTTCGGCTCCGCGCGGTCCGACGACTCACCAGTGCTGGCGTGCGAGCCGGGCTCATCGTCGCGCCGGTGCTTCCAGGCATCAGTGATTCGACAAAACAGATCCGCGAGCTCCTTCGGGCCGCGAAACACGCGGGAGCACAATTCATCCGTCCTGTCCCGCTGCGACTCTATCCAGCGACGCGTCAGCGATTTCTTCCTCTCGTCGAGCAACATTTTCCCGGGCTCGTCCAACGCTATCACGCAGCCTATCGCGACGACTGGGATGCACCGACGCGATACGCCACTGCCATGCAGCGCCGTTTTCGACAAATGGCCGAGCAATTCGGGATCTATGACAATGACACCGAAGCCGAGGACTCCGTCGCGTGGGCCTACCCCACTGCTGCACAGCTGAGCCTCTTCACCGAAAAGAAGACATGACGACTACACTCACCAGCGAATCCGCTGCATGTCTCTGGATCCCGCTGTTCCCGCTCTGCTGTGAAGAACGGCGTCGGCCAAACACGACCAGGCGGCCAACCGCGTTGCTTTCACCTACGGACACACGACGGTTATGGCACGTTTCACCGACCGCACGACGGGCAGGCGTGCGTAGCGGCATGACCGTGAGTCAGGCAATCGGCCTCTGTCCATCTCTCACACTGTATGAACCCGATCCCGTCCATTACGACGAGGCGTTCACGCGTCTGCTGCACACGTTGGAAACCATCAGTCCGGTCATCGAACCGTCCGAGCTGGGCCGAGTGTTTATCGGCGTCGATGGATTGGAAACGCTATTCGGCCCACCCGAGCGGCAACTCGACCTCATCGCGCAGGTGGCGGAGAAGGAGAACAACGGTGAGGAGCAGTGGCCTAGTCGGCTTGGCTGGGCACGCGGCAAGTTTGCCGCCTGGGTCGCCGCGACCAGAGCGAAGCCCGACCGCCCCGTCGTCGTGGCTGATGACCGGCGAGTCAGGTTTCTCGCGAAACAGTCCGTTGCCGTCTTGCCCATCAGCAGCGACACTCATCGCCGACTGTGGCAATTGGGACTCAAGACTCTGTCCGACATCACCCGGTTGCCCGAGTCGGCCATGACTTCTCAGTTCGGTGCCGAGGGTCGTCACGCCTGGCAGCTGGCCACCGGCTCGACTGTCGACCCGGTTGTGGGACGCGAGCGACCCGAGCCGATCACCACAGGGATCGATTTCCCGACGCCGGCCGCCGACCAGGCCATCCTCTGCTATGCACTGGGGAGGTTGGTCGACCGTGCCCTCACCCATCCCAGGCGAATCGGCTGGCGCGTTCATGTTTTTCGGGTACGTGCCGAACTCGAATCCGGTGCGTCGTGGATGACGCAGGTCGTGCTCAAGGATCCATCGGCCAACCGGGAACACATCGTGGCCCCGGTCACCGTCCGGCTCGAACAGCAACCACCGACTGGTGCCGTCGTGCACCTCGCCGTGGAGTTTCTGGGTTTTGCCCGTGGCACGGACGAGCTACAGCTCTTCGCCCGAGACGCCACGAGCGCTGCTCGGGCGGGCCGCCGTGGCGCACTGCATACCGCGGCACATGAGATCAAAACCCGATTCAAGCGCTCACTACTCCACCACGTCGTCGAGGTACAGCCATGGTCGCGAATTCCCGAACGCCGGTACGCGTTGATCGACTTCGAGCCCTGAACACCCCGCGACCGGTGCGGGTGGAGATCGATGCGCATGACAAACCGACCACGGTCACCGATGCAGGTGAACACACGGAACAACTCGGCAAACGACCCACAGAGAAGGACGAACCCTCCTCTCCACAGCGAACCTGCTCGGTCAACGATGTCCTCGAGATCTGGCGCATTGACGACGAGTGGTGGCGCATCCCCATCTGCCGCCGGTATGTCGAGGTGATCCTCGAAGGAGGAAAACACGTGGTGCTCTTCGAAGACTTGAACACCGGAGAATGGTTCGAGCAGAAACCGTAACGGCAGCGGCAGGGGGGCAGGGCGGCAGGGAATCAGAACCTGCCGCCCTGCCGCATCTCCGCTGCCTGCGGCCGTCACCATGTATATCGAACTTCACTGTCACTCGGCATTCTCGTTCCTCGACGGGGCTACCCTTCCGGAGCACCTGGTCCTCGAAGCTGCGGACTACGGGTACCCGGCGCTGGCGCTGACCGACCACCATGGCGTATACGGTTCCATGGCGTTCGCTCAGGCCGCGAAACGGGCAGGGATACAACCCATCACAGGGGCCGAGCTCACCCTGCTCGACGGATCACACGTCACCCTGCTGGCCGAAACGCCTGCGGGATATGCCAACCTCTGTCGACTCGTCACCGAGGCGCATCTCGCACAGGAAGACCGACGAAACCCACGGCTCGACTTCGCATCCCTCGAAGCACGCCATGAGGGTCTCCTTGTGCTTTCTGGCTGTCGTAACGGCGTGCTTCCCCGCGTGTTGCACTCCGAAGGCCTCTCGGCAGCACGACGGTTTGCCGACCGTTGTCGTGCCGTATTCGGTCCCGAACGGTTCTTCGTCGAGTTGCAACGCAACGCCGTACGCGGGGATCGACACCTCACCCGAACACTGGCTGACATTGCCGACACCGTGGGGCTTTCGGTTGTCGCAACCGGTAACGTCCACTACCATCGGCGCGAGCGCGCACGTCTACACGACGCACTCGTCGCGATCCAGCACCGTGCCACGCTGGATGGGTCGCACGACTTCCGAAAACCCAATCATGAGTTCCTGCTCCGACGACCCAAAGACGTCGCAGCGGTGTTTTGCGATCGCCCAGACGCGATCACCAACACCCAGACCCTCGCCAACCGGTGCGCGGCTTTCGATCTGACCACCGACCTCGGCTACACATTTCCCGACTTTCGTGGAGCCGAGCGACAAAGCGCACCACAGGCACTGGCCAAGTTATGCCACGCGAAGCTGGATCAGTTCTATCCACTCGATTCGACCCATCGCATCGAGGCCGAACAGCGTTTGACTGAAGAGCTCTGGCTCATCGAGCACCATGGGCTGTGTGGGTTCTTCCTGGTCTACCACGATCTGTTCGAGTTGGCTCGCGAGGTGGGAGCCGATGTCCGCCACGGCACGCGCCGCGCCACGAGCAACCTGTTACCCGGTCGTGGGCGTGGCTCGTCGGTCTCCTCGATCATCTGCTATTTCCTCGGTCTCTCGCACATCGATCCCGTCGCCAACCGGCTCTTTCTGGGACGCTTCCTAAACGAGACGCTCGCTTCCGTTCCCGACATCGACCTCGATTTCCCACGGGAGATTCGGGAGGAGCTCATTCGTCGGGTCTATCGGCGCTACGGAGAAGAACACACCGGTCTTGTCTGCGCGTTTCCGACGTATCGGCTGCGGTCAGCGGTACGCGAGCTCGGAAAGGCGCTCGATTTGCCAACTGGAGAGATTGAACAGATTGCCCGCCTTGCGTCGCACCGCTCGGCTGGAGCATTACGAGAAGAGCTGTCCAAGCTGCCGGAGTTTGCCAGTCGGGTCAACGCGCCGCTCTGGCGTGAGCTGTGCGATCTCGCCGAGGAGATTGCGGGTCTCCCACGGCACATCTCTCAGCACGTTGGTGGCATGATCATCTCGAGCCGTCCACTCGTGGAGATCGTCCCCCTCGAGCGGTCGGCTATGCCTGACCGTGTTGTGTGTCAGTGGGACAAAGACTCCTGTGACGACGCGCGCTTCATCAAGATCGACTTCCTCGCCTTGGGTATGCTCTCGCTGGTCGAAGAATGCGTCGAGCTCGTGACCCACAAACAAGGTGTGCCGCCTGACTTGAGCCGCATCGACTTCGAAGACGAGGCAGTCTATGACCAAATCTGCGCGGGAGACACAGTCGGGCTGTTTCAAATCGAGAGTCGCGCACAGATCCAAATGATTCGACGTACCCGCCCGCAGAATCTCGAGGACCTAGCCGTCGAGGTCGCCATCGTGCGCCCCGGACCCATCGTGGGCGGTGCCGTCAATCCTTATGTGCGGCGACGCGAGGCACAACGTCACGCTCGTGCCCAGGGACTCTCCTACGAGCCACCACTCGACCACCCTTTGCTCAAAGACGCACTGCGCGAGACCCTGGGTGTGATCATCTACCAAGATCAGGTGCTGCAAGTATGTCAGGGGTTGGCTGGGTTCACGGCCGGCCAGGCGGAGGCGTTACGCCGCGCAATGAGCCGACGACGCTCACGTGCGCTCATGCAAGACTTCCTCGACGATTTTCTGCAAGGCGCGCGACATCGCGGCGTTCCCACGGCGACCGCACAGAAAGTGTTCGAGCAAGTCGTCGCGTTTTCTGAGTTCGGCTTCCCCAAGTCACATGCAGCGGCCTTCGGCCTCCTCGCGTATCAATCGGCGTGGCTGCGACACTATCACCCCGTCGAGTATTACACGGCCCTGTTCAACAACCAGCCGATGGGGTTCTACTCCCTCGACGCGCTCGGGCGGGACGCCAAACGCCATCAGGTCGACGTTCGGCTCCCGCACGTCAATCAAAGCGATGTTTACTGCACAGTCGAAGAGCGCGCCATCCGTGTTGGGTTGGGTTTCGTTCGTGATTGCAGCTGGGATGTGGCCGCCGCGGTCGTCGACGAGCGAAACCGGAACGGCGCGTACCGCAGCTTGGGCGATCTGATACGGCGTGCACCGACGGCGCTCTCCCGCGACGCCATCGAGAACCTAGTCTGGGTCGGCGCCTGCGACGAGTTCGGTCTCACACGACGCGAGCTTCTGTGGCAGGTTGGGCTGTGGCTTCCTCCCAAGCACGCACCGCGCGAGCCCGCTCGCGTCCGACGGCAACTCGAACTCCCGTTGTCACATCCGTACGAGCATTTGCGCTTCGGCAACATTGCGACCGAGGAGCGCGTCGTGGCGGAGTACGACGTGCTGGGCTTTTCGGCGAGTGGCCATCCGTTTGCGCTTCTCCGTGGCGCGCTGCCACATAACGTCATCAAAAGTGATCGACTCGAAACGCTGGAGCATGGCACTGGGATCCGGGTCGCGGGACTGGTGGTTGCTCGTCAGCGTCCCGAAACCGCGCGTGGGTACACCTTCATATTGCTCGAGGATGAGGCAGGGATGATCAACGCGATCGTGCGTCCGAAGGTGTACGAACGAGACCGCCTAGCAATCCGCGGTGAGCCATTCCTTACCATTGCCGGTACTCTGGCCAGAGACGACCGCACGGTCAATGTCATTGCCGAGGAGGTTCGCCCCTTAGCGCTGCAACAGCGCCTCAAGACGCCCAGCGGTGCTGCAAGATCACGCACAGAGGAAGGCTCTCCGTATCGGTTTCTCAAACACCTGCGGCGTAACGCACCGGACGCCAAGAGCTGGGGTTAACGCTCGATCGACTGTGCCTTGCGGTGCTCTTGCATATGAGCCCTGAGGTCTAGACCGACCTTCAACACCACGAGCAGCACGAGTCCCGCCACGGGCGTGCCAAGCGCCATCACCAACATGCCGCCCCCAATGATCGCCATGTGCAGCACCGCTACCCGCGCATAAGGCTGCATCATCAGTCGCTCGATCGTCGCTTGCCGATACTCGCCCTGGCCCACGTAATGCCACAGGAACGAAAAACCGTGGCTCAACACGAGCGCGATGGCAGCCCAGACCGTCCCCGATTGCGACAGAGTATCGGCGAGCCACTCCATGCTCAGAGACTCACCTGGCGACACATATCCGCTCCCGAACAGCAGCACCACGAACATCCCGTGAATGGCCGCAAACCCGCCGTAGTGCACCACGAAGAACGCAGCCATGAACATCTTGCCGATCCACCGCACCGCGTCGTATGGCCCGATGAGCAGCATTTTGAAGACATTGAAGCAGCCGATGATGACATTCTCGAGCCAGAACAGCAGCACAAGTGGGAACACTTCCCAGTCGAGAACGGCGACCCCATAAAGCGGAAAGGAGTTTGCCGCTATGAGAACAGCCGCCGAGGTGGTGAGACGAGACACGTGCAGATTGCCAGGACGCCCTATGACAGCCAGGTCAGACTGGCGAGGGCAGACCCCGGATTCGCAGCACCCGTTCGATCGCCTCACCGATCTTGTTGTTGGGCGTCGACGCACCGGCCGTGATTCCGATCGTCACGTCGTCAGTCAGCCAATCGCGCTTCTCTGATTGCTCGAGCGCATCGACCGGCTTGTACCGAATCGCACCTGTTGCGAGATCGAGGCACGTCGCATCGTCTATGTGGAATGTCTCGACCTTCTTTGCACAGATCTTCGCAAGATGATTCGTATTGCTCGAGTTGTATCCACCAATGACGATCATCATGTCGAGCGGCTCTTCGATCAGCTCGAGTATCGCATCTTGCCGCTCCTGCGTGGCCGAGCAGATGGTGTCGAAACTCCGGAAGTGTTCGTCCGCCTTTGCGGAACCATATCGCTGTGCCAGTGCCCGCCTGATGCGATCAGCAATCGCCAGAGATTCGCCTGCGAGCATCGTCGTCTGATTTGCAATGCCGATGTGGGCGAGATCCTTGTCGAAGTCGAATCCGGCGGAGACCTTGTGGCCGAACGCCTCCTGCATTTCCTCGCGGGAGGCCTGCCCAACGAGGAAGCGGCACAACAATTCGGTCTCGTCCATGTCACGGACGATGAGAAAGCGGCCGCGCTCGTGCTTCGTCACCTGGCTCGTCGTGGCCTTGGTCTCTTCGTGGAAGTGCTTGCCATGCACGACAGCCGTGAAGCCGTCACGCGCATAGCTCTCAACACGCTTCCAGACATTCAGCACCGATCCGCAGGTCGTGTCGACCAGCACGCAACCGATGTCGCGCAGTGCACTGAAATCCTCGACCCGGACCCCGAACGCCGGTATCAGGACCACGTCCTCGGGACTCACCGCTGAGAAGTCGAATCGACCGTCCTCGGTGGGGCGGAGAATTGCGATGCCCATGGTCTCGAGCTTCTCGTTGACGTGCGGGTTGTGGATGATCTCGCCTACCAGAAAGATGCGCTTGTCCGGGAACTTCTGCCGGCTCTCGTAAGCATATTCCACCGCACGGTCTACGCCATAGCAGAAGCCGAATTCTTTTGCAAGCCGAAAGGTGATCGAGCCCACCTCCAGCTTGTTGCCGAGTTCGCGTACGTGATCGACAAGCCGGCTGTGGTAGTCGGCCACCAGGCTGCCTTCGATTTCGCGCTTGAGTCCGAATCCCTTTCGGAAGTACGTCTGCTTCATCGTGGCTCACGCGGCGACGACACGGTGTCCGTGGTGGCTGAGTCAGAGGCCTCGAGGGCCGCCTTGATCTGGGCGCACTGCTCCTGCGGTAACGGCTCCACGCGGATCTCATGAAAGACACCTGCGTACTTTTGTACGTCGTCCGAGGCGATCTCTCGTAGGGTGACGGCGAACCGAGCGCTCACACGAGCGTCGTACTGGTAGACGTCGATCGATCCTTCCATGCCCTGGAACGCGCGCCCCGTCGAGCCTTCGAACAACTGGACGGCCATCTGGGATGCCGGTGGAGTGGGCGCACCCTCCTCAACAAGGGTCACCGGGTAACTCGTCATTCTCTCACCTGCGGGAGGCAATTGGAGCAGCACCAACACTCCCATCCCCGGTTGGCGTCCGATGACCTCGAGCATTGGTGGATCGTCACACCCCCCAGTCTGCGCTTCCCAGGCGCCATCCAACTCGTACGGCCCCGCGCCGCGCGCGACCAGGTATCCTCGACGAGCCTCCGGGATGTCCGGCATCACGAGCGTGTCGGCCACCGCAATCGAGTCCACCTCTGGAACCAGAGGTGGTGTGTCAGTGCCTTCTTCTCGAGGCTCGCCGCATCCGAACAGCATACTGCTCAGTACAACCGCGACGAGCCGTGTGGTTTGCTTCATTGCTGGACTACCTCGTGACCTAGGTGGTGGCGTGCGTCGGCTTCGGACAGTGAGAACTCCTCCAAAACGCCTCGCAAGTCTTTCGGAAGCGGAGTTGGGCGGAGACTCTCACGGTCCGTGCACACGAGGACCTCCCGGCCAGTCGCCGCCAGTTCGCCTGCGTTGACATGCAGCACGTCGAAGTTGATACGGATCGAGCTGGTCCCAAAACCCGTGAAGTACGCTGCGACCCTGAGTCGATCATCCAACCGCGCAGGGTAGTTGAAGTCGCAATCCAGGTGCACCCGGGGCAGCCAGATTCCGAATCGATCGAACACTTCGCTGTAAGGAACACCCGCCGCACGAAACAACTCCGTCTCTGCGATCTCGAAGAACCGCACATACGCCCCGTAGAAAATGATGCCCGCGTAGTCGATATCAGACCAGCGGACATATTCCTCAACGATGAACGGCTTTGGTCGCATGGCCTTGCAACCTAGATACTTACCGAGGCGCGCGAAAGAGCAGGTCGAATCGCAGCGATTCCACTGGTCGCAGCCCCTTGGACAGGTTGAATCGCATGAGACCATTCAAGAGCGAGAGTCCCGCTCCAGCACCGATCAGTGGGTCGGCAGTGAACGTGTCACCGACATCGAAGAACACCACGGGAGCCAGAAGACGAGATCGGCTGAGTGCGATGTCCAGCTGGGCCGCCCACAGCTCCCGCCCTTGGCGCACACCGTACGTATACCCTCGCACGGTAGCTGGTCCACCGAGACGGGATGCGAGTTGCGGAAGCGAGTCTCCGCGCGTAATCGCAGCCTTGAGACGCAGCGCGCCGCCCAGTCCGAGTACCGTGAACGGAATACCGACCGACGTCCACGCCCGACCTGCCGAACCCACCTCTCCTGCGACCACCTCCACGCCCGGCGCCAGCGACACAGGCCCCACGCGACCGTGCCGAGAAAGACGTCCGTGGGCGAACCATCCCTCGCTGACGGCGGGGTTCGCCTGAAACGCTCTATTCCCCCACACGTCGGCGATGATCGAGCCCGTCGACACCTGCATACTCTCATGTCGTTCGTACGAGAGCTCCACCTCTACGTCTCGAAGCAGTCCATGGTTCCACTGGAACGAGACCCCACCGCCTGTCGTCAGGTAGTAGTCAGCATCGTCGTTTCCGACGACCAGCGCGTTGAGCGAATTCCCGATGCCGAGGCCACCGGACCACGACTCCGACTCCGTAACTGAGTGGAAGCCTTTCACGTCCAAACGACCCGCCGGTCCATCGCGCCGCCATGTCAGCGTACCCGTGGGTCGTAAATCAGAAAGCCCGAACCGGGCCGTAGCCAGCACTGACGTGAAGTCGACGCCGGGTCGAAATCGATACCCGACTCCGGCAGAGAGTCCCTGTACGCGGTTGAACCGCACGATCTCGGCAGCGTTTTCCCAGGCAAGTGCAAGCCGCCGGCGGCCCGTCCACTCAGGTGGAAGCTCCTCCTCCAACCGACTGAGATCGGCGAATGCCTCGCGGAGCCGACCCTCCTCTGCTGCGTCCAACGTCGCCTCGAGTTGGGTGTCCCATTCGTGCGCGAGCAGACTATCGGCTGGCGGCACGTCCATCTCCCACCGCCCCTCGCTCCACAACCCAGCCCGGAAGTACCCGCGCTCAAACCGCTGCTCCCGATCCTCGTGCTCGACGTCAACACCGATCCCTCGAGGGCTGCCTTTCACTACAACCTGTCGGCGTGGCGCGTCGTCCCCGCTGAGAGCTGTCTCCGGTACCTGAAACACGATGGGCGGGTTGGCGTTGACCGTGTACTCGCTGAACGTGGTCACCGCACGAGCGGGGATGGCCACGTTCACAAACCACGGTATCTCTGCCGTTACCGCGAGGAGCTGTCGGTAGGGCATCCAGTACTGTTGATCGACCAATGCGTACTCGATCTGTGCCTCCACCGTGAGGTACCGCTCAGCTTGAGCGCTCTCCTTGCGCGCCCGGGCGCTGTCTCCCGGTGAACCTTCGTGGGGAGATTCCCACACATAGTCGCCGAGGAAGATCATGTCGAAGCGCACGACGTCGCCGGTTGCTGCGTCCAACCACATGTTTCCCGCCACGAGCGAGGGTCCGTATTGCTTCGGTTCGACTCGCAGTTGGTAGGCGCGAACGGATCTGCTGGGTGTCACGAGCTGCAGAGAGTCCGTGACAGCAAAGCGGTAGAACCGGAGGGCGTCATCCGCGAACGGGTGAAGCGCCGCATGGTCAGGCACTCCCATCACCCGAATGCTGTCACTCAATGCGCGCGGAATGAACCACGGTCGATCGAACAGCAGCTGTCGGCGCAATTCGTCCTTGGCGTCGTCCTCGATGTTGCCGCCAAAGCCCTCGAGAATTCGGATGACAGGGAGCGCGGCGCGGGTCCCCAACACTTTGACCCTCAGATCGTTTGGTGCCTGCCAGCGCACCTCCGCCACGGCCTCATGTGCCATGAGTGTCGTCTGGCGGGCAAATCGACTGCGCCCGGCGCTCGCGTCCAGTCGCGTTCGCACGACAGCCCGGTAATTCCTGACGAGTGAATCCTGCCGAATGTGGCGCACGCGGGCCCGAGCGTAGAGCTCTGCCGTTGCGGCATCGCGAAACGTGGCGGTGTCGGATCCCTGCGGAGAAAGGAGGAGAGCGGCAGCTATGAGCGCGACCATCTGGCCCGATTGTCGCGGTCGAGCCCATACGCGCGGAGACGACGCCAAAGAGTCGTGCGCGAAATCCCCAACTGCCTCGCGCTCTCCGTCAACTTCCAGCCCGTCTGTTCCAGCGTAGCGATGATCGCCTGGCGCTCCCGTTCCGCGAGCGTATCGCGATCGCCATTCGAGCGCGGTGGGAGGTACACCACCTCGCAAAGCTTGGCACCGTCAACCCAAATGGGGGCAATCCGGCTGCCGCGCGCGCCAACTCGGGAAGCACGGCGTCCGCTCGAACCGCATCGTCGCCCAACGCAGCCAGCGCTCTTCGCGCTCGGGCGTTGGAATACACCAGGCGCCCGTCCGGATCGAAGACGACCACTCCTTCGGCAACGGTTTCGAGCACCGCGCGAAACAGCGGAGAGACCTGAGCCTCAATTGGATTCGCCATGAGCTCCTCTCCTCCCTGTACGCCCCGATCGAATGGCTGGTTTCAGGATGGACCTCCACTGACATAAAGCACCAGAAGGGGTTGACAGTTCGCTGACCTAAAGACCAGTATGGTGGTGACGTGGGGTGGTTGGGAGCCCCGCGAGACTGGCTGGGCATTCAGTCGGAGTTTTCGGCATGGCTAAGAAACGGACCAATCCTGAGCACTCGAGAGAGACGATAATCGGGGCTGCGCTCTCCCTAGTGGGGCGACGTGGCGCCGGCGAGGTCACGGTTGCAGACGTCGCCACTGAGGTCGGATGCGCAAAGGGACTTGTGCATTACCACTTCAAGAGCAAGCAACGGTTGTGGGAGGCAGTTGCCATTGAACTTGCTGCAGACCGGCTTTCGCGCTGGACCGACGCGATGAAAGAAGCCTCGCCTCGGGACGCGATCGACGCGACGTGGAACCTCCTGATTGGCGAGTCAGCCAGTGGGGTGCTTCTCGCCTGGACAACCCTGTTCGGACCGGGAGGCCACGTGCCTGACCAGCGGGTCAGTGAAACCCACCGAAGCTTCAGCCAAGCACTCGGACGTGCGGCGCGGCAGATGCTCGAACGATCGGGTGAGCGGGTGCGGATTCCCGAATCGGAGCTCGGGCTCCTATTAGGCGCCATCGTGAATGGGATGGGGTTTCAACTCTTGGGCGGTGCAGACCGCCGCGAGCTGGAGGGGTCCTACGCAGCCACGTGGCTCGGGATCCTCTCGTTCGCTGAGCCGACCAGCTAACGCCGTCGCCTGCGCACCGGACGCTCCCGGCGGCCACGTGCCGGGAGCTTCTCCAGTGCCTCGTGCAACTCATCCAGCGATTGCGCCCGGATGATCTCGCGACGTCCCCGAATGACACTGAACCACAACGGACGCGACGTTTCCGGCACGTTCTTCTGCTGCAAGCGGCGAGCTTGTTTCTCACGCATCCGAAGCCGGACAATGCCCACGCCTCCCTCGAGATCGTATTCCAGGGGCACGCTGTCACCCAAGACGGTCGCGGAGGCTGGCAGCGCATCGAGCAACCGACGTGTCTCCTCGGGTACGAGCGCGTCCACGTCCAACTCCACCGGAGTCTCCAGGAACTGCTCCCAGCTCGATACGAACTCTAACTGCCGTGCCACGGCTTCGCTGATGGCGTCTGGATTCCCCATTTCGACTTCACCACCCGATCGACGCCAGTACTCGTCGAGCCGCCGCGCGGCACGCGCGATGCTGTTGCTGTTCGGGTGCGGTGCCACGCCGCTAATCAGCGCCTGAGCGAGGGCGGCACGTGCGCGCTGCGCGAGATCGGCGGGAAACTCGTCATTCAACGGACGTCGCTCGGTATCCAACGCGAACCCGAAGAACTCGGTCGAGCGCGTCACGCAGAGCCCGGTGCGTCGCCGATCCTCTCGTACTTCCACTTCGGCATCCCCGCGCACCGCGTATCGCTTGATCAAATCGAACGGGACCGTAGTCCCCTCGACCGCTCCCCTCGGCACCCCGAAGCGATCCGCGAAGTATCGTACCACCCCCGCGATGGCGCCGTGTGGTGCACAGACAGACGAGTCGGACAGTCGCACCCGATCTCCGGACACGGTTTCGCCTTCGACCACCAGGTCAAACGGCATAATTCGCGCAGCGAGATCCTGAAATGATCGCAGGACCTTGCGATTCGCCATCGGAAGTGCCGCCGGAAGCGGTAGCTCAAGCGTGCGGTACACCGACGCCATGCCGAGTGCTACATCCTCGATCGCCTTGACCAGTACTCCCCGGTCGCTTGCCCACTCGTCGATGTCGTCTGCGAACAAGTGTCGTGGCAGACCGTAGACTTCTCCCAGATATCCGTACTGGTTCACGGCCTCGGCATACACGTTGTATGCCGTGAGGTGGTCGCTCCCGTACACTACGAGCCCGACGAGCTCTGGCTCGTCTCGGGTCATACGGTGCAGCGAATCGACGTTCGCCATGACTGCGACGTAGGGAACAAGCTCTTGATCCGCATGCACGAGGAGCTCGCCCCAGGAGCGATCGACTGGCATCGCCTCGACGTCCCGGCCGTACTCCGTGAGTCGGCCGTTTGCAATCACACCCCGTCGCTCGAGCCGCTCGACTGCGGCGCGGTAGGCACGCCGGTCGAGCGGAACGGGTAGGTCGAGCTGGGTCAGGTCGACACCCAGAGCGGCCGCGGTAAGTGCCACTCGCTCGTTGTCCCCAGCCAGTTGGAAGTCTGGGGGGACGGGCTGCAGCGCGAAGAAGTCGATCTCTCGGTCCGACAGGATGTAGACTTCGCCGTTGGCGACACGCCCGTGAACGCGACCGGCCATCTGAAGGATTTCGTTCGGCCCCAGGTATTGCCGCGCCAGCACGTTGCGGCCCCGCTGAACGAGGTTCTTGTAGCATGCATCGTAGATCACCACCGTATCGAGCCCACCGATGTTCAGTGCCGACTGGCCGGCCTGCGTCATGGCGAGCACGAATGGCTTTTGCGCCACCCCATCCAAGAACGGCTGCATCACCCGGATCGGCTCACCGCCGTGATAGAACGCGGCGTGGAGCCTGGGCCACCGGTCACGCAACTCACCCGACACAGCCTCGACTTCTGCACGGGTAGGCAGGAACACGGCCACCCCTCGGGAGTCCTTGACCGCTCGGCGAATGAACTGCGCGTCGAGGAATGCGACCGGTCTCTGCCGTCGCGTCCGGACGCGTGCGGCACAGGATGGATCGAACGCGGCGGTCTCGAGCACTTCGGCGGAATTCAAATAGTCCGCGTAGAACGCTGGGTCGACGGTTGCCGACAGCCAGATGAACCGGCAGCCGACGCGCTTCCCAAGTGCGAGACACAGCTCGAGCTCTGCGGAGGTCTGGTGGATTTCGTCGGCGATGAGGGTGTCCTGCGGCAGAATCAGCTCGTCTTGAAACCACCGGCGAGCGATGCCGGTCGTGACGATCACCACGTTCCACGTGGGAGTCTCTGGAGTCGCCTCGCGCTCCCGATTCACCACTCCGATACGGAGTGGGGCCTTGAGGGTCTCTTCGGCAATAGGTCGGATGGCGAGCGTCTTTCCGGTGCCCGTGGCCGCCACGATCCCAAAGCCGGCACCGCGCCGCGCGAGAGCACGGATGTCCGCACCATGCTCTCGCTCCAAGACGGTCTCGATCCGCAGGTGACACGCACGCTCGATCGTCTCGCACGCGGCCCTCGTGGGTGCAATGACGATGATACGCCCCGTCGCCGGCTCGGCCCGTCGGTAGGCGTCCGGGTCGGGCGGAAGGTAGTGATCGCGGACGTGGTGGCGGGGAGTCATGCCGGCACCCATGGCGGACCAGGCGCCCCCACGCATTCAGCTGGTGGGGCTAGATGCCCGTGCCGTTGCGTTGCGCCAATCGTCAGGAGCCGAGGTGTTCCTTGAGCAGCCGGAGGACCTCACCGGGCGTGGCGTGCCTGCCCAGCTGCACCTTTGAAAAGATCAATTCGCCGTCCACGGCGACCTCAAAAACCCCACCCGACGACTCGACCAGTACTGCGTCGGCGTCGGTGTAGGTCCGTTCAATATCGGCCGCCAAACTGGCGGCCCGCGGCTCGTAGCCTCAGACGCCGCAGTACTGAATTGTGAGCCGCAAAGCACCTCCTCGTTGTCTCAGACGCTCCTAAGGTAATCTGACGGACTCGAAGGTGAGCTACCTCACTGTGGTAGTCCTAGTCGATAGTGGTAGATTGCTCTCCAGGAGAAGCCCTATGCGCATGATTGCCAAAGCGTTCGCGTGCACGATGCTCGCAACGGCGAGCGTCGTCGTCAATGCCGCGGCCCAGGTGGGGAATGCCGGGCAGGTCGAGCTCGGTGTGCTTGGTACCGTGACGGCCTATGACAAGACCGACACGGGTCTCGACGCCGGCTTCGGCGCAGGAGGCAGGCTCGGTGTGTTCATCAGCCGTCTCTTCGCGATCGAAGCGAACGGTGACCACACGTCCACCGACCAAGCGGCCTCCGGAGACGCCGTTCTGGTTACTCGGATCGGCGGTACCATCTACGCTCACACGTTGAGTATGGGATTCGCCAACGCGTATCTCGGACTCGGGTTCGGGCGGGTGTACTATCGAGGCGCCGCCGTCGGTGACGACTGGGGCCCACACGGATTGGTCGGCTTGCGAATTCCGCTCGGCGGCCGCGCGGCCCTCCGTGTGGAAGGTCGCGGGGACATGTATTCGAATTCGGCGCTATCGCCTGCGAGCGGGAGTGCTGTGAACTTCGGAGCCGCGGCCGGGCTTTCCGTGTTTGCGTTCGGTGGACCGCCCAAAGACACGGACCGTGACGGCGTGCCCAACCGACGAGACGCCTGTCCCGATACCCCATTCGGCGCCGAGGTTGATCTTCGAGGGTGTCCGCTGGACGGCGACGGCGACGGGGTATTCAACGGACTCGACCGGTGCCCGGATACGCCTCAAGGGGCGTTGGTCGACGCCGCTGGATGTCCGATCGACACCGATGCGGATGGCGTGTTCGACGGTATCGATGTATGCCCCAACACCCCTGCTGGTGCCGACGTCGATCCGAACGGCTGTCCCATCGATTCCGATGCGGATGGCGTGTTCGACGGGCTCGATCAATGTCCCGATACACCGACGGGGGCCACCGTCGGACCCGACGGGTGCCCCTCCGATGGCGATGGCGACGGTGTGCTCGACGGTCTAGATCTGTGTCCCGACACACCGGCCGGCGCCCAGGTCGACAGCCAGGGCTGTGCGCTCGACGAGGACCGCGACGGCGTGGTGAATGCGATCGATCAGTGTCCTGGCACCCCTCAGGGCGTCTCCGTCGATAGGCTCGGTTGTCCGCTCGACAGCGATGGAGACGGCGTCCCAGACGGCTTGGACCGCTGTCCCAACACGTCTGCCGGTCGGACCGTCGACGCGGTCGGGTGTCCCCTGCTGTTCCAGGTACAACAGGGCGTGGTGCAGCCGCTCATACTCCGCGGCGTGAACTTCGCCACCGGCCGATCCGCGCTCACGCCGGATTCCTACGCCGTGCTCGACGAAGTGGCGACGTCGCTGCTAGCCCGTACGGAAGTGCGTGTCGAGGTCGCGGGTCACACGGACATCACCGGGTCGCGAGCACTGAACATGCGGCTCTCGTTGGAACGAGCGCAGGCGGTCAAAGCCTACCTCGCACGGAAGGGAGTTGAACCTTCCAGGATGGTCACGCGGGGGTACGGCCCGGACGAGCCCATTGCGACCAACGCGACGCGCGCCGGGCGCGCTCAGAACCGTCGAGTCGAACTCAGGAGAATCGACCAGCAGTAGTCACAGCGCGTCGTCACAACACTCCGGAGAGACGGGGCGGCCGGGAGCTTCTCGGACCGCGCCGTCTCTCACCGTCTGGGCTCGTTGCTTGTCATCTGGAGGGTAGACCAAAACTCACATGTCGTTGGCTCCTCTCGCTCGGATTCTGACTGTGGCGTCGATCGCCGTGGTCAGCATGATGACGTCTGCAAGCGCGCAGTCCGTGGACGGCACATGGTGGCTCTCGCCACCTTCTCACAGTGACAGCCTGCCCGACTACATCATCGAGATGCTGGTCGATCCGTCGCAGCGCCTCGCGCTTCCACCGCCACCGGCGGCCCAGGCACGCATCCCAAACGTGCACCACGACGACCACCTCCCAAACTATCAAAGCGGATTCAGGTCACAGTCCGTTTCGGCAATCACGATTCCACCTCCGCCGCGCGGGCAACCACCCGCGGCCCTCAAAGGCCTGTATGCCAATGGCTGGCTGTTCGGCTCCGATCGCCTCTACCGTCTGATCGCACTGGTCGATACAACGGAGATCAACGCACTGGTCATCGACGTAAAGGACGCGACAGGATTCCTGACCTATCGATCGAGCGTGGCGACTGCCGAGGAAATCGGCGCGAATGGGCTCATCCGCACGCGTGACCCGAGAAGCAGACTCGCGTTGTTGGAGCAGCATGGCATTCATGCCGTCGCCCGGATCGTCGTTGCGCGCGACCCGCTGCTCGCACGACACAAGCCCGACTGGGCAATACAGGACGCAACTACTGGAGCGCTGTGGAGGGACGGCTTGGGCGAGCCGTGGGTCGACGCCTTCAATGACTCCGTGTGGATCTACGCCGCGGATCTTGCAGCCGAAGCCGTCCTGCTGGGATTCAAAGAGATCCAGTTCGACTACGTCCGCTTTCCGGACGAGCCGCCGAGCCGGCTCAATCGAACCGTGTACCCCGCCCGTCGGGCGGGAGAGAGTCGGCGCGCTGCCATTCGCCGCAACATCAACCTGTTGCGCAACCGGGTGAACGCCCTCGGCGTCCCCTTCACACTGGACGTGTTCGGATTGACGACTACGGCGACCGGAGATCTTGGCATCGGCCAAGTGTGGGACGATCTCTCTTCGGCCGCCGATGTCATTCTCCCGATGGTCTACCCGAGCCACTACCGACGCGGCTCGTATGGCATTGCACACCCCAACGCGCAGCCCTACGAGATCGTCCGCCGTGCGCTCGAAGAGGCCATCGTGCGCTCACGACGGCTCGACCGACCAGCACGGATCCGTCCGTACCTTCAGGCCTTCACCATCTATCGCGTCCGATACGGACCTGAGGAGATCCGGGCGCAGATCCGGGCGGTCGAGGATTTGGGACTCACGGATTGGGTGCTGTGGAACGCGCGAGGCGTGTATCCGCCGGCTGCGTTGCGTCCGGCACCGCTGCCCGCGGGAGTCACGGGAACGAACGGCGGCGGGGATGACCGAGTTGACCCGCAGACGATTGCCCCCCCTCCAACCCCACGCCAAGATTGACTAGGAGGGCTCCCAGGCCGTGATACGGCCCGCAACGGCGCTCGCCGCTGTCGTGTAGGGACTCGCCAAATACAGCTCCCCTGGTCCCGAGCGACCTGGGAAGTTCCGGTTGATTGCGCTCACTGTCACTGTTTCACGATCGTACGACACTCCTGGTCCCGCATTGATGCACGCGCCACACGACGGCTCGATGAACTGCGCCCCGACCTGGCGGAAGATCTCGAGGTATCCCTTCTCTTCGCAGTAGCGCTTCACCTCTTGCGAGCCACACTGGATGAAGCACTGCACGTCCGGATGGACCCGCTCACCACGCGCGAGGGCATCGCGGAACACCGCGGCGTACATGTCCATGTCGGATTTCTTGCCGGCCGTGCATGACCCGGCGTAGGCGATGTCGACGTTGACGGCGTCACCGAGCTCAGAGATGAACAAGCCGTTGCCGGGATCCCCCGGCAGCGCGATCATGGGCAGCAACGCGGCTGCATCGATGTCAATCACAGTCTCAAACTCGGCGCCGTCATCGGAGTAGAGCCCCTCGAGCGCGGCACGAGTCGTTTCCTGATCGAGACCTCGTTCTCGCGCCAAGAATGCCACGGCTTCTTCATCGGGCTTGACGATCCCCGTGAACGCCCCCACCTCGGCCGCCATGTTGGTCATTGTTGCGCGCTCATCAACGGAGAGCGCTTCCACGGCCTCGCCGGCATACTCCACGATCTTGCCGATCGCGTGACCGTTCTTCACATACGGATGCCGCAGGATCTGCAGCATGAAATCCTTCGCCGTCACCTGCGGTGGCTTGCGCCCGCTGACGCGCACCAGGACCGATGGTGGGACGGTGATGCGGACATCTTTTGTCAGCCACGAATTGAAGATGGCCGTCGTACCGACGCCGAACGCCACGGCCCCGATGGCACCGGCATGTGGGGTGTGCGAATCACTCCCGATGATCAGCTGACCGGGCAGCGCATGGTTCTCGAGAATCTTCGAATGGCAAATGGCCTCTGAACCCTGCACCGCCATGTGCGGCCCGACTCGCGGCAATTCGCCATACAGGGTCACCCCTTGCTGCTCGGCGAACGTCTCCTGCTGCTCCTTCAGCTCCAGCGCCGTATCGAGCAGACCCTGCGCTTTCCGCTCATCCGTCATCGCCAGTTCCAGAAACGTCAGATGGTCTCGAAAGAAGAAGACCGAGGAGGGGTCGACGATACGCTCCGACCTCCCAACGTGGTCGCGCCAGAAGATCGCGGCCATTGGCGTGACGTATTCGTGACTGAACCGAATGTCCGTCCGCACGAATCCCTCATCGCCCGGCGCGACGTAGGGAGTGCCAACCTGGTCCTGCGCGAGATCGACCACCCAGTGCCGCGCAACGATCTTTTCGGCAAGCGTCATTGGCCGCGCTGGCCGCGAGATCGACGGCACCTGCACTTTCCCCTGGAGTCGGGCCACGTTGTAGTGGAACAGCCCTCCATACTCGATGATCCCTCGCGTGATATCCCCTTCCCCTTCGCAAAACACGCTCAGCGGAACCGGACCACCGGCACGCAGCCTCTCGATGAGCGAGAAGTCGGTGCTGGTGAGAATGCCGAGGTTCTGACAGTTCTCGCGATAGATCCGCTCGATGCTCTCGGCGATCACGAGCCGGATGCCCGCACACATCTCTGCATAGGGAGATTGCTCGCGGGAGGATCCCTTGCCTCTGCGCTTCCCACTCACCGAGCACACGAACCCACCGTCCCGCACGCTTCCGCGGGTGATCGGGAACTCATCTCCCGCCTTCAGTCCGAGGTAGGGGAAGTCCCCCAGTGTGTCGTCGTAGTAGTAGCAGATATAGGCAGGGGTGATCTCGTCGGTCGAGATATCGTCCCGCAAGAGCTCACTTGACGGGCGCGGGAGATCTTCACCGGCAAGCTGTCGTCGCACCATGCCGGCATCGTCAACCAGGAAGAGGACGCGTCCGGCCAACTGTACTTGGCTCGGTCGTTTCTCGACGGGGCGTGTCCTGAGGCTTTCGATCATGGAGGCCGAAAGTTGCCGGGTACGTTCCGGCGAGGCAAGCGGGCGACTACACTTCATGGCGATGAGCAACGACCCACGCGTGTGTGCTCGCCGGATCGCGGCGGGATTCTTCACCGCTGTCTGGCTGGCCGGGTGCGAACCTGCGGATATGCCAGCACAGGTGATCCGACCGTCGTTGTTCGAGATCACCGGCATACTCGCGTCACCCCGGCTGTCCGAGACCTCCGGGATTGCTGTGAGCCGGAGGCTGAATGGCACATTGTGGACCCACAACGATTCGGGCGACGACCCGGTCTTGTACGCGACTGATCTCAGGGGTGCGGACCGCGGGATGGTTCACGTTCGTGGTGCGACGGCAGTGGATTGGGAAGACCTGGCCCTCGGACTTTGCCCCGATGCCGACAGCGCGTGCCTCTTCATCGGGGATGTCGGAGACAACTTCGAGACGCGTGCGGCCGTCGATCTCTTTGTCCTCCGGGAGCCTGACACGGGGCCGGACTCAGCGGCGTTGCTTCCCTCCTCCGTCCAGGCGCGGAGAATCCGGGTTCGTTACCGCGAGGGCCCGCGAGACGTAGAAGCGCTTGCCGTCACGCCGTCAGGAACCCTACTCCTGATCACCAAGGGCCGGTCGGGACCGGTTTCCCTCTACCGGATTCCGCGCACTGCACTCCTCGAGGATTCATTGACGGTTGGTCGCGAGCGCACCCTCGACATCGTGCCACGCTCATTCGGACGTCAGGTCACCGGTGCCGCCGTCTCGCCTGACGGGACACTCTTGGTGCTCCGGACCTACACCGAACTCATCTTCTACCGTCTCGACAGCGCGGAGCAGCCCACCAAGGCCAGCACATGCTGGCTCGGGATGCGTGAACAACCGCAAGGAGAGGCCGTGGACTTCCTCGACGATAGTACGCTCGTGTTGACCAGTGAGGCAGCGTTCGGTCGACCCGCGACGATTTCACGCGCGCGCTGTCCCATTCCGTGAATCACCGATCCAGAAGTTGGGCGGCGTTTGCGTGTGCGCTGATCGGGTTTGGACTTGCGATGCCGAGCGCATCGTTCTCGCAGGTGACGCCGGATCAGGGCGCCGCCATGGAGCGGGCGTTACGCTCACCCACTGAAGCGGCGCTGCGATCGCACGTGCGGTTCTTATCACACGACCTGTTGCTGGGCCGCGGGCTCGGCAGGGCAGGCGTTCGTCGAGAACCCACCGGTACCGCTTCATCAGGTCGCCGCTGTCGTGAATCTGGATCGGGGAAATGTGTGGGGATCCACGTCAGACGTGATCATGCTCGGTGCGGCGCAATCTGAACTCGAGCGGTTCGCGACGGCCGCGGCGGAGCGGGAGCACATGAGGCCGTTGCCTGAGAGCCGTGATGGCACCGCCTTCTTCTATCGGGCCGACCATCTGCCGTTTGCACAATCGGGAGTTCCGGTGCTGGCACTGCAGCAAGGATCGCAGTTCCTCGATCGAGCCTCAGGCTGGGGACCCGAACAGGAACGACAATACCTTATTAGCCGCTACCACCGCGCATCGGACGAATTCACTGCAGATTTCGTCTTTGGCGGTCTCTTACAGCAGGTGCGGCTCGCCGTCCGGCTCAGCTGGATGCTCGGCACCACCGATGCATTCCCGTCCTGGACGCCCAGTTCCGAATTCAAGGCGGCGGGAGAGCAGCAGCGGATTCGGCGCCTTCGGGACTCCGGTCGCTCGACGGACCGCCGATAGCCAAAAATCCCTCTGGCCGAACGCCGGGGAAATAGCTAATTTCCCGCGCCACATTCGGCCCTTTCTTGGAGTTGAACCGCTGGAACTGCCAACGAGCCACCGGGTTCCGGTCACTTGGTTACGCGAGCACGCCTGCGCCCCACTGCGCTGGCGGACGGTCAACGACATCCTGCCCCCAGGAGCCGCCAGCCCTGAGGATCGTGCGGCCCTTCTGGCGGAAGTTCTTGATTACAAGAGCGTTACGCAGTCAATCAAGAAGCAGAGACCGACTGGGGTGTGGGCTGCCAACATGCTGGGTCTGTCGCCATCGAAGGCCCAGGGGATCAAAGATGTCGGGACGGTGGCACAATACCGTCACCTTGTCGAGCTCGGCGTTCCAGCCGATCAGCGGCCCTTCCGGCTCGCAGATCGGGTCTTGTTTCGCCTACTGTCTCGAGACGATTCGGCATCCTTGCTGTTCGAGTACCAGAAGGCGGCCAAGACCAATGCGGACCTGGGCATCTGGGCCCGCGACCTGTTTCGCGAAGCCGCAACCGCGGCGCTCGCCCAGGGAGGCCACTTCAACGACCCCCGCGTTCGCGGGTCAGCGCACCGAATCGCCTCCAATGTCTCGCAGTTCCTGCGGAGCGAGCTAGCCGAGAAGCCCGTCGTACGCAAGGCATCACGCAACATTTTGCACCCTGGCGCGCATCCGCCGACCCTCTTCTCGGTCGCCGTCATCGCCTACCTGCCGAATTTGCAGCGGGAACGAGCCGGCTTTGCGGAGCGATTGGGCAATTTTCTCGGAAAGCCCGAAACGAAACGCACTTACGTGATCCAGGTTGGTCGCAAGATCATCAAACCACAATTTCATTTTCTTGGCGACCCTCTGAAGGCAGACAGCAGTGGCAATCCTAAGGATCTCCCATTCGCCTTGCATTGGATCGAGCTTCTTGTCCGCCTCGGCATGCTGGAGGCCTCGGCAACCGCGCAGCGGATTCTCGCCCGTCTGCTTCGTGAATGCGATGACCAGGGTATCTGGAACCCCAAGAACCTGAGGAGCATCCCCAAAAGCACGTCCAAGGTGGCGGATTTCGCGTTCCCGTTGGAGCTCGACAGCAAGACCATGGCACAACGGCAAGCTGACGTCACCTTCCGGCTGGCCTTCATCGCAAAGCTCGCCGGCTGGCACCTCGACTTCGTCTGATAACCGCGAAACGGCAAATTCTCCGGCACACGATCATATCAGTTTCGCGACAGTAACACGATACTGATGGGCAATTCCCCTCTTTTTCTGCAGCTGCGTCAGGCGGATTGGGACGGCCGACGACTCAGGGGTGACCCCGCCTCGCTCGCTCGTCACCGTCCCGCGCGCCGCCGAACACACCCCAGCCACTCCTCCTCGAGCATCCCCGATACTCGATCCGTCCTCCGAACGGCACCCAACCATTACTCGAACCGTTCCATACCGGTGACATGAAACGTAGTAGTGTGTGCTACTCCTATAAACACAGCCTACGAAGAGGCTTCCGGGCCCGAAGTTAGACCGAATTGATCCGCAACGCACACCCACAATCTGACTCGTCTGCTCCGGCGCCGTGGCCCTCAGGCAGACAGCTGCGTGACCCCACCGTCCGGCGCTGGCGTTCCCGCACAGCTCCCTCGAGACCAGCCGAGCACTCCGCTAATCAACCAACGTGCGACAGCAACGCGACAGTATAATAATGGTGACATGATACTCTTGTGACTGTATTGCGATACCGCTATCGGTTTTAACGCTTTCCGCAGAGCCTTTGTCCCTCCACCGTTCCCACGACAGTCCCAGGCTCGCACCCCCATCCCCGTGTCATCAGGCCGCCCGGGCTGGCCTGATCCGCCGGCCAATGAGCCTCTGTAGTCTTGAGGGACAGATACACGCAGCGGCGTGGCCTAACTGGCGGCCACCCTCCCTCCATCGGAGTCCCTCGATCAGACGTTGGTCCGGGCTCCGATCGCTGGCAAAACGACCTCGGGAACGGTATTTTAAGAAGTAGCAATGACTACTCCTAAACAGGACGTCGATCTCACGCCGTTTGGCTTTACGCCAACGGAATCAGCAGCGTATGAGGGCCTTCTTGAAAACGGTCCGTCCTCGGGCTATGGGCTGGCAGGGGTGTTGGGAATCGCTCGAGCTAACAGCTACCAGGCATTGCGTGGTCTGGTGGCAAAAGGGGCCGCATCGGTCGAGGGCGAGGATCCCCAGGTATATCGGGCGATTCGGCCTGACACCCTCCTCGCCAAGATCGCGAAGGCCGAGGAGGGAAAGCTGGACGTCCTCGAGCAACAGATGGCGTCCCGGGGACGGGGCGGGAAGGAGGCGACCATCACGTTCAGCGGCGAACGCGAGCTCTATGCCATCGCCCTCCGAACCACCACCCGCGAACCAGGTCGCGTGGCTTGCCTGGCGCCCGCGACCGTACTTTCCGCCCTGGTCCCGATCTGGAGAAAGCGGGCCGCCGATGGAGCCGAGACTCAAATCTGGATGCTGGGCGACGCTACCCAATCCTTCCCAATTCCGGTTGCGGGCGAGATTCCGGTCGAGCGTGCCGTAAGACATTTTGGCAGTCCTGTCGCGATTCTCACCACCGGATCAGCCGCAGGCATTGGGCGAATCGTCGAGGATCGGCTGATGGGCCTGTGGTCATCAGACCCAACCATTGTCGGTGCCGCTCAGGCCACCATTCACGCGATATCGACCTAAGACCTTGAAATAGAAGGCCAAAGCAATCATGTTCTGATTTGCATCCAACCGGTTGGTTGAGCAAGCATGGTGCGTTCGGACCCTGAAACTCGGCAACGTATTGCTCGTGCAGCGCTCGAGGAATTCGCTGAGTTCGGGTTTCATGGTGGGAGAACAGATCGGATCGCCAAGCGAGCCGAGGCGAACAAACAACTCCTCTACTACTACTTCGGCTCGAAGGCCAAGCTGTATGAAGCGGTCCTTCAGAACGCCGCCACGCGGCTCGGGTCCGCGGAGGGTGCGGGCAGCGCTCAGAAGCATCCGATCGAGCAGGTCCGTCTCCGCCTGCGAACCGTGCTGGACGCGCTTGCAAGTCACCCCAGGGAGACGCGTTTGCTGATTCGGGGAATCCAGGACTCCGGGGATCAGGGAGCTGCCGCCAAGAAGGCCGTGGGGCAGCTTCTCATCCAGATCAAGACCGACATTTCGAAAGGGCAGGGGCTGGGCTATGTCCGCGACGACGTGGATCCAGCCCGCGTGGCCGAGCACGCAGTCGTGTTAGTGCTGGGCCACCTGAGCCTGGTGCCGGTGTTGGAGAGGGAATCAGACGCCGCGAGCCGGACTGGGGCGATCCAGACCGCGCTCGAAGCGCTGCTGAAGACGCTCGCTTGGTGATCGGCGCCTAGGGCGCCGTGGGCTGAAGCTCGGGCCGCGCGGTACCCGAATCGGTGCCTGCTCGATCGCGTCGAAACAGTGCGATCTGCAGCACGTCGTTCAGCTCGTCGACCGCGTAGACGTGAATCCGCTTACGCTCTTCTTCGCTCAGGTCTTCGAGATCGGCCAGGTTCTCCTTGGGCAGTATGATGTTGGAGATGCCGGCACGGCACGCACCCAGCACCTTCTCCTTTACCCCGCCGATCGGGAGCACGCGACCCGAGAGCGTAATCTCTCCGGTCATGGCCAAGTCATGGCGTACAGGCACGTGGGACAGCGCACTCACCAGCGCCGTCGCCATGGTGACGCCCGCTGAGGGCCCGTCCTTTGGGATGGAGCCAGCCGGGACGTGAATGTGCACGTCCTTGTCTGAGAGCGCTTCGCTCGGTATGCCCAACGCGTCTGCGTGCATTTTGGCATAGGTCAGGGCAGCCTGGGCCGACTCCTTCATCACGTCGCCGAGTTGGCCTGTGAGCAGCAGCGCATCGCGGCCCCTTGTCACGGAGACTTCCACGAACATGATGTCTCCGCCTGTCGGGGTGTAGTACATCCCCGTGGCAGTCCCCACCTGATCTTCTCTCGCTGCGCGCTCGGGATGGACCGTTGGGCGCCCGATGAGCTCGGTCACGTCCTTGGGCAGCACGGTGAGACCCTCGATCTCCTTTGTCGCGATCTTCCGGGCCACTTTGCGAGCCATCTTGCCGATCTCCCGCTCGAGCTGTCGCACGCCTGCCTCGCGCGTGTACCCCGAGATCAGCGTGCGCACCGCATCATCGTCCAGGATCAGTTCCTGTGCTCCCAGCCCGTTCTCGCCGAGTTGCCGCGGGATCAAGTACTGCTTGGCGATGGCCAACTTGTCACGCTCGGTGTATCCGCTGAACTCGACCGTTTCCATCCGATCGAGCAGGGGAATCGGAATGTTCTGCCGGAAGTTCGCCGTCGCGATGAACAGCACTTCTGAGAGGTCGAACGGTACACCCAAGTAGTGATCCGTAAACGAGTCGTTCTGGGCGGGATCCAGCACTTCCAGGAGTGCCGAGGCCGGATCGCCTTGGAACGACACCCCGAGCTTGTCGACCTCATCCAGCAAGAACACCGGGTTCTTCGTGCCCGCGCGCTTCATTCCTTCGACGATGCGGCCAGGCATTGCACCCACGTACGTTCGTCGGTGACCGCGGATATCGGCCTCGTCTCGAGCACCACCCAACGAGATGCGCACATACCGGCGACTCATGGCCCGGGCGATCGACTTGGCAATCGAGGTCTTGCCCACGCCAGGAGGGCCAATGAACAACAGGATCGAGCCCTTGGTGCCACGGTCGTCCTCGTTCCCGATCGCTCCCATCACGCGCTCACCGGGCGCCCGTACCTTGAGGAGTTGCCGTACCGCCAGAAACTCCAGCACGCGGTCCTTGACCTCTCGAAGACCGTAGTGGTCTTCGTCGAGGATGACTGCCGCTTCCTTCAGGTCGAGATGGTCCTCGCTACGGATATTCCACGGAAGTTCGACAACCGTTTCGAGAAACGTGCGGATAATCTGCGCCTCCATGGAATCACGCGACGACCGCTCGAGGCGCCGCAACTCACGATCGATTTCCTCTCGAACGCCCTCGGGCAAATTGAGCTTCAGAATCCGCTCGCGTAGCTCTTCCACTTCCTGGCCGGCGTCGTCGTCTCCCAGCTCCTTGCGGATCGCCTTCAGTTGCTCCCGCAAGAACATTTCCCGTTGCCGCTCACCGATCTCTTCCTGCACCTTGGATTTGATCTCTTCCTGTGCCTCGGCCAGCGCGAGTTGACGCTGAACGTGGATCAGCACGCGACGCAGCCGTTCCTCGACACCGCGTGTCTCCAAAAGTGCTTGGCGTTCGGCCGGGGTGATGTCGATGTATCCAGCTACCAAGTCGCCGAAGCCTCCGGGTTCCTCCACGCCCTCGAGAACTTGCTCTACGACTTCTTGGGGCAATCCCATCTTGAGACCGAGCTCGGCGGCACGCTCGCGCACTTCTTTGTGCAGCGCCACAAACGCCGCGTCCTCAGCATCCAGTGGCGGCAGGTCGGGCGCCTCCTGCACCACGGCCTCCACAAACCCACTCTCAGCCTGGGAGTACTGCAACACGGTCGCGCGGTAGTCACCGTGCAGCAAAAGCTGAATGCCACCCAATCCACGCTGTACCTGTCCCACGCGCGCAACCGTCCCGGTGGTGTACAACACCTCGGGCTGCGCGTTGTCGACGTTCTCGCGTTGGGCGACGGCGAAGATCAGCTTATCGTCGCGGCGCAGTGCCGCTTCGATTGCTCGGAGCGTGGGCGGCCGGCCGGCCCCGATCGGGGCCGTGACCCCTGGAAACATCACCGTCTCACGCAGGGGCAGCACAGGGAGCCGCACCCTGCTCGACATGCGATCCGGCAGTTTCGCTTCTGCGCCCTCGCCTGAGTTCTGTGGGCTCTTCTCGTTCATGTGTCGTCCGGGTTCACGGGCAGCGTGTGACGCGAAGCTGATGCCCTCTCCGTGAGTTCAACACTCGGATCCAGAGTGATGTTCCTAGGGAAGTTGTCGTGAGGCGTTTGATTCCTGTCACGCGGTCATACCGAGGTGTGACGGCGAGGTCAGGGCGCGCGTGGGGCGACGTTGAGAAGGGCACGCAACTCCGAGTCCGTGAGCTGCTCCAGCAACCCGGCGCGGGCCTGTACCTCGCGCGCCGGTTCCGACCGATCCGTCACACACTCGAAGCGGACGATGTCGGCTGGCTCGGAAAATGCCTTCTTGAGTTTCTTCGTCGGGACCAGCCCCGAGGTCCGGCCTACTCGTTCAACCGACCAGCGGCGTCCCGCGTCATCCGTCACCCAGCGCATTGCCGCCTTCAGTTCGGAGTCGGACGTAGGTTGCCCCGCTATTTGGGGTACGTTAATCTACCCCCGGTCTGGAGCATATGCTACATGGATGAAGCGACACCGGGACCTCTAGCAGCCCGTCTGGCGGACGTTCTTACGGACTCCTATCACCTCGAAGGGGAAATCGGACGGGGTGGCATGGGTATCGTGTTCAGCGCACGCGACCTCAAGCTGAGGCGACGTGTTGCCATCAAGGTGTTGCCGCCCGAGTTGGCGTTTCGCGAAGAGATCAGGAAGCGCTTCATTCGCGAGGCGCAAACGGCCGCCCGTTTGTCCCATCCGCACATCGTGCCCATTCACGCGGTCGGCGAAGAAGGCGGGCTCGTGTATTTCGTCATGGGTTTCGTCGATGGTGAATCGCTGGCGGCACGGCTACGCCGACGCGAGCGACTTCCCGCAGAAGAGGCGCGCCGCATCATGAAGGAAACCGCGGACGCGCTCGGCATGGCGCACGCGATGAGCGTCATCCACCGCGACATCAAGCCGGACAACGTGCTGCTCGAGGGCACGCGTCGGCGAGTGATGGTCACTGACTTCGGAATCGCCAAGGCACTGTCCGACGCGAGCGGCGGCACGCTCACTGGTACGGGTATGGCCATCGGCACGCCTGCGTACATGAGTCCCGAACAGGCCTCCGGCGAGCGTGAGATCGATGCGCGCAGTGACATCTACTCGCTTGGGGTCGTGGCCTACGAGATGCTGACCGGCGAGGTGCCGTTCAAGGCACCGACCGTTGCCGGAATTCTCCTGAAGCAGGTCACGCAACCAGTCCCAAGCATCACGGATGCCCGCCCCGACTGCCCCCAGGAGTTGGCAAGCACCGTCATTCGCTGCCTCGAGAAGGAAGCCGACGACCGCTGGCCCACCGCCGACGCGCTCCGCCGGGCACTCGAGAGCCGGAGCTCCGGTCCCTATCGTCCCCGGTCTCCCCTGTCCCGACGGCCCAAGGCACCGAGCGCGGCCGCAGCGCCGCAGCGGCCACGGCAACGCCAGGATGCGGACTGGTGGGATTGGTTCGAGGAAGGGAAGCGGCCACCCTCCCGTCGCGGAGCGCGCGCCGTCGGAGCACGCCGCCGGGACGTGCAGCGGCGTGAAAAGCAGTCCCCGGATGCCAAGAAACAAGGAGGTGAGCCAGGGATCGTGCGGAAGTTCCGCGCGAACTTTGCGTCCTATGTCTCGGTGAACGGGGGGCTGTTGCTGCTCAACATCGTGGCGCCGGGACTCGAAACCCCATGGTTCTTGTTTCCCGCGATCGGCTGGG
>Ga0224512_10000845_pt1 | contig 31318 bp, 36 predicted proteins | sample SF_May12_sed_USG_4_FD_169103 | JGI IMG/M metagenome (GOLD analysis project Ga0224512, IMG submission 169103) | Sediment microbial communities from San Francisco Bay, California, United States - SF_May12_sed_USGS_13 | ecosystem: Environmental > Aquatic > Marine > Sediment | place: USA... | reverse complement strand
ACGAGCCGGGGCTCACCGACATCCTCATCGGGACGACGCCCGCGCGGGAGGCCATCCGCCCCGAGGTCGCGCCCAAGCTCGACGTGCTGCCGGCGGGCTCGAGCCCGCCCAATCCGTCGGAGCTGCTCGGCTCGGACGCCATGCACGCCCTGCTCGGCGAGGTGCGGCGCGAATACGATTACATCGTCGTCGATACGCCGCCGGTGCTGCCGGTGACCGACGCGACCGTGATCGCGACGATCGCCGACGCCATCATCCTGACGATTCGCAGCGGGGAGACCGAAGAGCTGCCGGCGCAGCGCGCCGCGGAACAACTGCGCCGGGTGCACGCCCGCATCGCGGGCGTCGTGCTGAACGGCGTGGACACGCGGCGCGACCGGCACTACGGCTACTACCGCTATCGCCGCAACGTCCCCTACGCGGCGCGATCACCCGTCCTGTCCCTGCGACGACGGCTGGCGCGGTTGTTCTAGACGGGATGCCGGGATCCGGTTGTCCCGTCGTGCTCACACCCCGATGATCTGATCGCGCCGCGACCCGACGCTCACGTACGTGATCGGCGTCCCCACCAGATCCTGGAGGCGGTCGAGATACGCCCGCGCCTGCGACGGAAGATCGGCGAGCCGCCGTGCGTCGCTTGTAGGTCGCCGCCACCCGTCCAGGACCTCGTAGACCGGCTCCACCCGGCTCAGCGTTTCCGTATCCGCCGGCATGTCGTCGAGGTCCGCGCCGGCCAGGCGGTACCCCACGCACACCGGCAGTTGGTCGAACGCGTCGAGCACATCCAGCTTCGTCACCGCGAGGTCGGTGAGACCATTGACGCGGCGGGCGTACCGCACGACCACCGCGTCAAACCAGCCGCAGCGCCGGGGACGCCCGGTGGTCGCCCCGTATTCGGCTCCCTCGGCCCGCAGCCGGTCCCCCGCCGTGGGCTCCGCCTCGGTAGGCAACGGGCCGTTCCCGACCCGCGTCGTGTACGCCTTGACGACACCGAGGACCGCGTCGATGGCGGTCGGTCCGATGCCGGCTCCGACCGTCGCCCCTCCCGCCGTCGTGTTCGACGACGTGACGAAGGGGTAGGTGCCGTGATCCACGTCGAGCAACGCGCCTTGCGCCCCCTCGAGCAACACCCGACGGCCGGCCCGGAGCGCGTCCCAGGTGAGCCGTCCCGTATCGGTCGCGAGGGGCAGAATGCGCGGTGCGAGGCGGCGCACGAGCTCGGCGTGCTCGTCGGCATCGACCCGATCTTCCGCGCCGAGAATCGCGAGCCAGCGGTTGGCCCGTTCCACCCGCGCCCTGACCAGCGTGACCGCGGCGTCGAGATGACGGAGATCGCCGACTCGCAGGCCGCGTCGGCCGTACTTGTCCTCGTAGGCCGGACCGATCCCGCGTCCCGTCGTGCCAATGCGCTGGACCTGCTCCATGGCCTGGTCGAGCTGCTTGTGGTAGGGCAGGACCAGGTGGGCCCGATCCGACACGACCAGTCGGTCGGCGATCGCGACGCCGCGCGCCGTGAGCTCGTCCATCTCGTGCAGCAGCGTCTCGGGATCGAGGACGACCCCGTTCCCGATGACGCAGCGCGTGGCCGCATGGAGAATGCCGGACGGGATCTGATGCAGCACGAACTCGTCGTCGCCCGTGACCACCGTGTGGCCGGCGTTCGCCCCCCCCTGGTACCGCACCACGAGGTCGGCGCGCTCGGCGAGCACGTCCACGATCTTGCCCTTCCCCTCGTCACCCCACTGGGCGCCGACAACCACGACGCACTGACGCTTGGGACCGAACATCGGAACCTCGCGGTGACAGAAAAAAACCCCGGGGGCCACCCGGGGTACCTCCGAGACAAGCTAGTGACGCGGCCACCGCGGGTCAACGCGGTGCCGGCCACACCTCGGCGAGACCAGCCGCCCGCAGCAGCGCGATGAGGCGCGCGCGCTCCGTCTCGGACAAGTCCGCCAGCGGCGGACGCACCGGACCGCCGGTGAGTCCTACCCCGTCGACGGCGGCCTTCACGCCCGGAACGCCACGCTCCCCCACGATCGCCTTGTTCAATGGCGTCAGCCGTTCTTGTGCCGCCCCGGCCGCCGCGCGGTCCCCGGCCGCAAAGGCGTTCCAGACTTCGAGCGCGAGCTCGGTCGCGACATTGGCGACCGCCAGCACGCCGCCGGCCGCCCCGAGTTCGAGTGCGGCATACCAGTGGGTCCCCGATCCCATGAACATGTGCCAGGCCGGGGCCGCCGCTCGGTACGCCGCGAAATTCCTGAGATCCCCGGAGGAGTCCTTGGCACCGGCGATCATCGGGTGGTCGGCAAGGGCGGCGACGAGCTGGTCGGACAGCGCCACATGGGTGTACTTGGGCATGTTGTACAGCAGTACGGGCACCGGCGAGCCATCCGCCACCTGACGGAAATGCGCGATCAGGGCCGTAGCGGACAGCGACGCACCGTAGTACGACGGCGCCCGGACGAGCGCCGCATCCGCCCCCAGATCACCCGCGACGCGGCACGCCGCGATCGTCGCGCGCGTCGACTCCCGGCCGGTCCCGACGACGAGCGCGCGGTCGTCCGGCACGACGTCACGCAGCCACTCCACGACCGTCCGGAACTCGTGCTCATCCAGGAGCGCCGCCTCGCCCGTCGACCCCGCCGCCACGATGCCGTGCACCCCGGCCTCGAGCAGCGCGCGCGCATTCGCCCGGAGCGGGACGGGGGCCGGATCACCCGTGACCGGATCGAACGGGGTCACGACCGGCACCAACAACCCCCGAAGCGCCGGCACCGTCACCGACCCCTCCGCCGCTTCGGTTTGTCCTCCCCGGTGCCCTCCGTCGCGTCCTCGGGCGCAAGGGTGCGCGCCAGTTCGGGCCGCAGCACGCCCGCCTCGACCAAGTCCTCCGCGTGCTGCTCGAACGTCTGCGTCCCGTGCTCCTCCCGCCCCGCCGCGAGCAGCGCCGGGATCTCCTCGAGGCGGGACGGGTCGCGCAACCGTTCGTGGATCTCGGGGGTCTTGCGCAGCACCTCCATCACGACGTTCCGGCCCTCCCCGTCGGCCTTGGGCATCAGGCGCTGCACCGCGACGGCCACGAGGGCGTCGGCGAGTCGCAGACGCACCAGGTCCTGCTCCGCCACCGGCACCAACGCGACGAGGCGCGCGCACGCCGCCACCGTGCTGGTGGCAACGGTGCTGGCGATGACGAGGTGGCCCGTCTCAGATCCCTCGAGCGCGGCCTCGAGCATCGCGGCATCGTGCAGCTCGCCGATGACCACCACGTCGGGGTCCTGCCGCATGATCGCCTTGAGCCCGCTCGCCACGCTCTCGGTGTCCACCCCGATCTCCCGCTGCGTCACCGACGACTGAAGATCGCGGTGCAGGAACTCGATGGGATCCTCCAGCGTCACGATATGCTTGTTCAAGTTCGAGTTGATGTGGTGGACCAGGGCCGCGATGGTGGAGCTCCGCCCGCTCCCCGGTCCGCCCGCCACGACCACCAGACCCCCATCGGCTTCGGCGATACGCGCGAGGACCTGCGGGAGATGCAGCCGGTCGAGCGTCGGGACGTCGAACGGGATCACGCGCATGACGACCATGAAGGACGAGCGCTGGCGCAGGATGTTGACCCGAAACCGGCCCACCCCCGGCGCACCCCAGGAGCAGTCGAAGTCCCGGATCTGGTCGATGCGCTTGCGGTCCTCCTCGCTCGGGATCATGCGCAGGGCGATGGCCCGCGTCTGCTCCGGCGTAAGCCGCTGCTTGGTGAGGGGACGCAGGACGCCGTCGATCCGCGCGCGGAAGACGTCCCCCGCCTTGATGTGGAGGTCCGACGCCCCACGCTCGACCGCCGCCTTGATGATATTCTCCATCACTCAGTAGCCCAGATCCAGGTTGACGACATTCTTGAGCCGCCGGCCGTCGCGGTACCGACGGATGTTGTCGACGAGCAGCGCCGTTTCCCGCACCCAGAACCGGTCGCTCACGCCGCTTGCGTGCGGGAACACCAGCACCCGGGGATGGTCCCACCACGCGGCATCGGCCGGCAGCGGCTCGCGCTGGAACACGTCCAGCGCGCACGCCGCCACGTGTCCGTCGTCCAGGGCCGCGCGCAGCGCCGTCTCGTCGAGCAACTCCCCGCGCGACACGTTGATCACGCAGGCCCCTCGCGGGAGCGCGCGGAGCACGGCGGCATTCACGACGCCCCGCGTGTCGCGCGTATGCGGCGCCGCGAGCACCAGCACGTCACTCCGGGCGGCGAGCGCCGCCAACTGATCGGTGCCGCGGACCCACGTCACGCCCCGCGGTCGTGCCCGCCGCGGGTGACGCCGGACGGCGGCCACCCGCATCCCCAGCGCGGCACAGCGCCGCGCCACCGCCCGGCCGATGCCCCCGAGCCCCAGGAGTCCGACGCGGGTGCCCGCCAACTCGCGGACCGGCACCGACCCATCCGTGAACGCGGCCTTGGCCCAGTGACGCGCCGTCTGCGCCCGCACGGCATGATGGAACCCGCGCAGACAGAACGCAATCGCGGCGAGGGCCCAATCGGCCACCGGTTCCGCGTGCACGCCCGCCGAGTTGGTCAGCGTCGCTCCGGTCGAACGGAGTGCCGGCGTGATGCTGGCGCCGACCCCGGCCGCGGCCGTATGGGCCCATCGCAAGGTGGTGCCGGCCGCCTTCGCCACGTCGGGCGGGACCCCCCACCCGACGTAGACCTCCGCCCCGACGGCCGCGGCGATCGCGGCGCTGCTGCCCGTGGCACCGTCCCCGTCGCTCGAAGCCAGCGCGGTCACCGGACGGACCGTCCAACCGCGCCCGAACGCCCGACGGACCGCGGCCACCGTCGCGTCAGGCACGCTCCAGACCGGGCGGGTCGAGGCGAGATCGACGACGGCCACCCTCACTCGTTGATGGACAGCCGGTAGGTCCTCGTGGCGCGCAGCAACTCGAGCCGGGCCTCGTCATGCTGGTGCGGCTTCCCGCGCACAGTCGCCGTCAACACCACGCGCCCCTCCCGCGCCGGCTCGACCCGGAGGTCGGCCACCGCGAGACCGCACGCCTGGAAGATCTCCTCCACCCGGCTGACCTGATCCGCTCCCCCCGGGACCTCTACCGAGATCGTCGCCTCGACGGCGCGCCGCCGCACGTGCCCTTCCAACCAGCCCAGGCCGCGCAGCACGAGGAGCAACAGCAGCGTCACGCCCACGCCTTCCAGGACGGCTCCCGACCCCAGTGCCACGCCGATCGCCGCGACCACCCAGATCGTCGCGGCGCTGGTGAGACCGGTGACCGCCCCCCGGGAGTGGAGAATGGTGCCGGCACCGATGAACCCCACGCCGGTGACGATCTGCGCCGCGAGACGGGCCGGGTCGCCCCGGCCGTCGGCCATTTCGATGGAGAGTTGCGTGAACAACGCAGCCCCCACGCAGATGAGGATGTTGGTCCGGAGACCCGCCGCCTTGCCGCGCAACTCGCGCTCGAGACCCACCGCCCCCCCGCACACTACGGCGAGCAGCATGGCGCCGAGCAGATCGAGCCGGAGCAACTCGACGACTTCCGGCCAGAGTTGAGTCAGGAGCGTATGACCACCTCACTCGCGGGGAGCAGGCCCATGGCCTCGCGCACGGTCCGCATCGTGTCGCGTGCCATCGCGCGTGCCCGGTCGGCGCCGTCCGCCAGCACCTCCCGCACCCGGTCGGGCTGCTGCGCGAACTCGAGCGCGCGCGCGCGCATGGGCGCGAACGTTCGGACGATGTGATCGGCCAGGACCCGTTTGCAGTCGAGGCAGCCCCACTGCGCCCCTCGGCAGTTCGCCGCGACCTCGCGCACGGTGGCCGGCGGGGAGAAATACTGGTGCAGCGTGTAGAGGTTGCACTTCTCCGGATCGCCCGGATCCTTCCGTGTCACGCGCGCCGGGTCCGTCTTCGCGGGCCGCAGGAGCTCCCAGACCCGTTCCGGCGAGTCGAACACGCCGATCGTATTCCCGAGGCTCTTCGACATCTTCGCCTCGCCGTCGAGTCCGAGAATGCGCCGCCCCGCACCGACGTGAGGCTGTGGCTCGGGGAAGAAGCCCTCGCGGTAGCGCGCGTTCCACTTGCGGGCAACCTCGCGCGCCAGCTCGAGGTGCTGGACCTGGTCATCACCGACGGGCACCACGTCCGCGCGGTACAACAGGATGTCCGCCGCCTGCAGGACGGGATAGTTGAGCAGCCCCGCGCGCACGCTTTCTTGCCGCTGCGACTTGTCCTTAAATTGCGTCATGCGTTCGAGCTCGCCGAGCGGCGTCACGGTCATGAACACCCAGGCGAGTTCGGTGTGCTCGGGCACGTGCGACTGCACGAAGACCGTGCTCCGCTCGGGATCGATGCCGGCCGCGAGCAGACTGACGGCCATCTCCAGCGTCCGCGTCTGCAACTGGCCAGCATCGTAGTCCTGCGTGATGGCATGATAGTCCACGATGCAGAACACGCACTCGTGGGTTTCCTGCAGCGCCACCCAGTTGCGGACGGCGCCGAGATAGTTGCCGATATGCAGCTCGCCGGAGGGCTGAATGCCCGAAAACACCCGCGCCATGGCCACAAGCTAGGGACGGAGGGGAAGGGTCGCAAGATGGCTCAGCACCACGAGTTACTGCGAGCCGCCCTGCTGGCGGCGGCGCGGGCGACGGATCTGATCCGCCGCGCCGTCCGCCCCGAGCCGAAGGCCTGGGGGCGCAAGGGGCCCCACGATTTTGTCACGGACGTCGATCGCGCCGCCGAGCGGCTGATCGGCGAGACCCTGATGGACGCGGTGCCGCACTCCGTCGTGCTTGGCGAGGAGTTCACCCCGGAGCTCCGCAGCGACGCGCCCATCACGTGGGTCGTCGATCCGCTGGACGGCACGACGAACTTCCTGCACGACTATCCGATGTACGCCGTCAGCATCGCTGCCGTCATCGCGGGTGAGCCGGTGGCCGGCGTCGTCAGCGACGTCACGCGCGGGTGCACGTACCAGGCGACGGCCGGAGACGGCGCCTGGTGCGACGGGCGGCGGCTCCGCGTCACCAGGCTCACCGACCCGGGACGGGCGCTGCTGGGGACCGGCTTTCCGTTCAAGGCGCCGGCCAGCGCCCAGCTCGATGCGTATCTCGACCAGTTTCGCCGGATTCTCCCTTGCACGAGCGGCGTGCGCCGCGGGGGGTCCGCCGCGCTCGATCTCGCGCACGTGGCCGAAGGCCGGCTCGACGGTTTCTGGGAATTCGGACTCAGCGCCTGGGACATCGCGGCCGGCATCCTGCTCGTCCGGGAGGCCGGCGGGCGGGTGACGGATTTCGCCGGCCGGCCGCTGCCCGTCGCGGCGGGGGACGTCGTCGCCGGCGGACCGGGCGTGCACGCGTGGCTGTTGGGGATGCTCACGCCCGGCGCGGACGGAGCGCCCGCGTAGGGTTACGTCTTGACGCCCGCCGTGGCCAGCGTGAGGATCCGCGGCCCGGGCTCGTCCACCACGACCGTGTGCTCGAAGTGGGCCGAGAGCGAACCGTCGCGCGTGACGACGGTCCATTTGTCATCCAGCGTGCGGATCTCCGGCCGACCCATGTTGATCATCGGCTCGATCGCGATCGTCATGCCGCGCGTGAGCCGCACGCCCCGTTTGGGTTTCCCGTAGTTCGGCACCTGCGGCTCTTCGTGGAAGCTCGTGCCGATCCCGTGACCCACGAGCTCCCGGACCACGCTGAATCGCGCCGCTTCCGCGATCCGCTGCACCGCATGCCCGATGTCGCCGACGTGGTTGCCGACGGTGGCCTGGGCGAGTCCGGCGTCGAGCGCTTCCTGGGTCACCTGCAGGAGTCGCTGCACGTCTTCGGCCACGTGCCCGACAGGGACCGTGAGCGCGGAATCCGCGTGCAACCCCTCCAGCTGGACCCCACAGTCGACACTGAGAATATCCCCCTCGCGCAGCACCCGGTCCCGCGCGGGAATGCCATGTACCACTTCGTGGTTGATCGACGTGCACAGGCTCTTGGGGAACCCGTACAGCCCCTTGAAGGAGGGTCGCGCGCCCGGGTGGCCCCGGATGAACGTCTCCGCGACGTCGTCGAGCTCGGCGGTCGAGACGCCGGGCCGCGTGTGCTGCGCGACCAGCTGAAGCGTGTCCGCCACGATGGTGCCGGCCGCGGCCATGACGTCGATCTCGCGGGGCGACTTGATGGTGATCACCGACCGACCGCCAGTTTCACCCGCTCGGCGATGTCCTCGACGGTGCCAATGCCGGGCACCACGGAGACGAGGTCGCGCTCCCGGTAGTACGCCACCAGCGGGGCGGTCTGCTCGCGATAGACGCCCAGGCGCCGCCGGAACGCGTCGATCGTATCGTCGCTCCGCCCCTCCAGGGCTGCGCGCCGCCGCATGCGTCGCACGAGCTCCTCCTCGGGGACGTCCACCAGCAGCACGCGGTCGACCTGCTGGCCGCGCGCATGCAGCAGCCGGTCCACCGCCTCCGCCTGGCCCGATGTGCGCGGGAACCCGTCCATGATCACACCCCGCTTGGCGCCGGGCGACTGCAACACTTCCTCGATCAGGCCAAGGATGATCTCGTCCGGGACGAGCAGCCCCTGGTCGTAGTATTCCTTCGCCCTGGTCCCGAGCGGCGTGCCGTCCTTCATGGCCGTCCGAATCAAGTCGCCGGTGGCGATCTTGGGAATGTTGAGCCGGGTCGAGAGCAGGGCCCCTTGAGTACCCTTTCCCGAACCCGGCGCGCCGAGGAGGATGAGATTCACGTGTCCATCCCGCTTACATGTAGCGCCGCCGGCCGCGGAACTTGATGCGGCCCTGTTTCATGAAGTCGTCGTAGTGGCGCAGATGCAGATGCTGCTGCATCTGGATCCACGTGTCGAGCCCCACGCCGACCACGATCAGGAGTGCCGTCCCGCCAAAGAAGAACGGCACGTTGAACCAGTCGAAAATGAAGAACGGCAGCAGCGCGATGATCGTGAGGAAGATCGCGCCCGGCAGCGTCACCCGGCTGAGGACGTCGTCGATGTAGTCCGCCGTGGCGGCACCCGGTTTCACGCCGGGGATGAAGCCCCCCTGCTTCTTCAGGTTTTCCGCGAGGTCCACCGGATTGAAGATGATGGACGTGTAGAAATACGTGAAGAAGATGATCAGCAGGCCGTACGTCGTGTAGTACGCCACCGAGCCGGGCCGGAACACGTCGGCGACGCCCCGCAGCCATGGCACGGTGGTGAACGCCGCCAGCGTCCCCGGCACGATGATCAGCGACTGGGCGAAGATGATCGGCATCACGCCCGCGGAGTTGATCCGGATGGGAATGAACGTCTTCTGCCCTTCGCGGATCCGCCCCCGGCCCATCACCTTGCGGGGGATCTGGATGGGGATGCGCCGCGCGGCCACCGTCATGGCGATGACGGCCGCGACCACGGCGACCATCACCACCGCGAGCACGACCAGGCGCGGGAACGTGATGATGCCCGTCTGGACGAAGCCGATCGTCTGGAAGAAGCCCGGCAGCATCCCTTCCATGATCGAGAAGAAGATCATCAGGCTCATGCCGTTGCCGATGCCGCGCTCGGTGATCTGCTCACCGAGCCACATGATGTAGATGGCACCGGTCGTGAGCGTGAGCACCGTGAGGGCCCGGAAACCCCACAGGGACTGCATCGCGACGGCATTGAGCGACTCGGTGAAGATCGCGAACCCGTACGCCTGGCCGAGCGCCAGCGCGACCGTCATGTAGCGCGTCCACTGGGTGATCTTCTTCCGACCGTCTTCTTCCTTCTGCAGCTTGTCGATCGTGGGGAATACCGCGCCGGCGAGCTGAAAGATGATCGACGCGGAAATGTAGGGCATGATGCCAAGCGCGAGCACGGTGGCCCGCGACAGCCCGCCGCCGACGAACAGGTCGTAGACGCCGAACAGCGTCCCGCCCGCCTGGTTGCGCATGAAGTCCGCGAGGACCTGGACGTTCACGCCCGGGGTGGCGATGTGCGCGCCCGCCCGGTAGATCGCGAGGCACAGGAGCGTGAAGAGGATCTTGTCCTTCAGCTCCGGGTCGCGGAAGAAATTCGGGATCCGCGGGGCCGTCATGGCGTCACCCCTCGACCTGGCCGCCCGCCTGCTCGATCTTGGCCCGCGCGCTCGCCGAGCAGCGACACCCGCTGACCGCGTAGGCCCGGGTCGCGTCCCCCGTGCCCAGGATCTTCACTGGGCGGTCCGCCCGGTTGACCATCCCCGCCGCCACCAGCGTCGCCGGCGTCACTTCCGTCCCCGGCAGCCGGGTCAGGTCCTTCAGGTTGACCGCCTGCGCCGCCTCCCGGAACGGATTGGTGAAGCCCCGCTTTGGCACGCGGCGGATCAGCGGCATCTGGCCGCCTTCGAACCCGGGGCGCACGTTGCCGCTCGCCCGCGCCCGCTGGCCCTTGTGCCCGCGCCCGGCCGTCTTGCCAAGGCCCGAGCCCGGGCCGCGGCCCTTCCGCTTGGCGGTCGTCGTGGCCCCACGCGGCTTGGGCAGGTTGTGCAGCCCCAGGGCGGTCCGCTCTTCAGCCATCACGCCTCCTCACGCACCTGGACGAGGTGCCGCACCTTGCGCAGCATCCCCCGCACCGCGGGCGTGTCGTGCACGGTGATCTCATGCTGATGGTGCCGCAGCCCCAGCGCCCGCAGGGTGCGACGGTAGGTCTCGGCGTGCCCGATGCCCGACCGCACCTGCTGGACCCGCAGGGGCCGCTGCCCGGCCCCGCGGTCGGCCTTCGGCGCCCGCTTCGCCCGCGTCCGCGTCCGCGTGGCTGGCCGCTTCCGCTTCGCCGCCTCAGGCATCCGCCACCCCCTGCCGCGGCCGCTGTCGTGGCACGAAGGGGACGGACTCCACGGGGACGCCGCGCTCCCGCGCCACCTGCTCGGGCGTCACGAGGCACTGCAAGCCGTCCATCGTGGCCCACACCATGTTGTGCGGGTTGGCCGACCCGAGGGACTTCGTCAGGATGTCCGTGATCCCGGCGCAGCCGAGCACGGCGCGGACCGGCCCGCCGGCAATCACGCCCGTGCCGGAGGACGCCGGCTTGAGCAGCACCCGGCCCGCCCCGTGTTCGCCGACGATCTCGTGCGGGATCGTCGTGCCGGAGCGCGGCACGCGCACCATGCCCTTGCGCGCGGCCTCCACGCCCTTGCGGACGGCTTCGGACACCTCGTTGGCCTTGCCGGTGCCCACGCCGACGGACCCGTTGGCGTCGCCGACGGCCACGAGGGCCGTGAACGAAAAGCGCCGCCCGCCCTTGACCACCTTCGCCACGCGGTTGATCGCAATGACGTTCTCGACCAGGTCGGAGTCGCGCTCCCGATCGCGGCTCCGGTCCCGACGGCCGCCGCGGCCACCGCGATCCCGCTGCTGCTGCCCCTTCTCCGCCATGTGCTAGAACTCCAGTCCGCCGTCCCGCGCGCCTTCGGCCACCGCGCGGACACGCCCGTGATATGCGTAGCCGCCCCGGTCGAATACGACCCGCGCGACCCCGAGATCCTTGGCACGCGCCGCGAGCGCCTTCCCCACGGCCCGCCCCTTCACCACCTTGCCCGTCCCGTCGACGGATAGGTCTTTCGTCAGGTCGCTCACGGCGACCAGCGTGCGGCCCTGCTCGTCATCGACGAGTTGGGCGTAGATGTGCTTGAGCGACCGGAACACGACTAGGCGCGGCCGGTCGGCCGTCCCATGGATCCGCACCCGGAGGCGGCGGTGGCGGCGCACCCGGCGGTCGGCCCGGGTCTTCGGTTTGGGTATCGGCCGCATTACTTCGCTCCCGTCTTACCGGCTTTCCGGCGCACCTGTTCTCCCACGTAGCGAATGCCCTTGCCCTTGTAGGGCTCGGGCGGCCGCACCTTCCGGATCTCCGCGGCTACCTGGCCGACGAGTTCCTTGTCGATCCCCTCGATCTTGACCTGGGTGTTGTTCTCCACCGAGATCTTGATCCCCGAGGGCGCCGGGAACTCGACCGGATGGGACAGCCCCACCGCGAGCCGGATGCCCTTGGGATTGGCCTCGGCCTTGTATCCGACCCCGTGCAGCTCGAGCTGGCGAACGAACCCCGTCGTGACACCGGCCACCATGTTCGCGAGCAGCGCCCGGGTGAGCCCGTGCAGGGCCCGGTGCGGCCGCGCGTCACTCGGGCGTGTCACCACCGCTGCTCCGTCCTCGACCGCGATCGTCATCTCCCGATGGAACGTGCGGGTGAGCGTGCCCTTCGGACCTTTCACCGTCACGTCGTTCCCCTGGACGGTCACGGCCACCCCCTTGGGGATCGGAACGGGCTTCTTGCCGATTCGCGACATGCGCCCCCCTACCACACCACGGCGAGCAGCTCGCCGCCCGTGTGCGCCGTGCGGGCCTCGCGGTCGGACATCAGACCGCGGGGCGTCGACAGAATGGCCATGCCGAGCCCATTCCGCACCCGCGGGATCTCGCGGACCTTGACGTAGCGCCGCAGCCCCGGCGTCGACACCCGCTGCACCTCCCGGATCACCGGCTGGTCGCCGTGATAGCGGAGGTACAGCCGGAGCACACCGTGGCGGCCGTCGTCCAGCACCTTGTAGTCCTGGACGTAGTGGTTGTCGCGCAGCAGTCGCGCGATCTCGACCTTCAGTTTCGACAACGGCACGTCGACCCGGCGATGCCCCGCCCGGCAGGCGTTGCGAATCCGGGTCAACATGTCGGCGACGGGATCAGTCATGCTCATAGCGTCCGACTCGGTCCTTTACCAGCTGGCCTTGCGCACCCCCGGGATCTCCCCCCGGAGCGCCATTTCCCGGAAGCAGATGCGGCAGATGCCGAACTTGCGGAGGAACGCCCGCGCGCGACCGCAGCGCTGGCAGCGTGAATACTTGCGCACGCCGAACTTCGGGGTGCGCTTCGACTTCTCAACCAACGACTTTTTCGCCATGCCCGCTCCTAACCGACCACGACCGGCGTTTCGCCCCGGAACGGCATCCCCAGCTCCCGCAACAAGGCGAGGGCCACGTCGTCCCGGCCGGCGTTCGTCACGAACGTGACGTCCATCCCATGGATCTTCTCGACCTTATCGTAGTCGATCTCCGGAAAGATCATCTGCTCCTTGACCCCCACCGAGTAGTTCCCCCGCCCGTCGAACGACCGGGTCGGCAGACCGCGGAAGTCGCGCACGCGCGGGATCGCGACGTTGATGAACCGGTCGAGGAACTCCCACATCCGGGCGCCGCGCAGCGTCACGGACGCCCCAATCGGCATGCCCTCACGCAAGTTGAAGTTCGCAATCGACTTCTTCGCGCGCGTCACGAGGGCCCGCTGCCCGGTGATCTGCCCGAGCTCCACCACGATCGCGTCGAGCAGCTTGGCGTTCTTCGCCGCGTCGCCCTCGCCGACGTTCAGCACGATCTTCACCAGCCGCGGGACCTGGTGCGGGTTCGTGAAGCCGAACTGCTGCGACAACCTGGGCCGGACCCGCTCCTGATAGTGCAGCAACAGCCGCGGCGGCGGCGCCGGCTCGGCTGCCGGGGTCGGCGGCGCGTCTTTGGTCTTCGTCTTCGCCATGGCTCACCGGTTCCTCGGAATCGGCCGGCCCGAGGCCTTGCTCAGGCGCTCCACCGATCCGTCCTGGTTCTTCTTGCGCCGCACCCGCGTCGGCTTCCCCGATTTCGGGTCGAGCAGCATCACGTTCGACGCATGAATCGGGGCCGGAAACTGGACGATCCCGCCCTCCTCCTCCGCGCGCTGCGGCTTGCGATGGCGCTTGACCACGTTGACCCCCTCGATCACCACCCGGTTCGCCTTCGGCAGGACCCGGAGAACGACCCCCTCCTTGCCGGTGTCTTCCCCCCGGAGCACCCGGACGGTGTCGCCCTTCGTGATCCGCATCCGGTGTCGCGGCACCTGTGGCGACCGCTCGCGCCGGCGCTTGCGGTGAACCAACGGCTTCATCAGAGCACCTCCGGCGCCAGGGACACGATCTTCATGAAGCGCTTGTCCCGCAGCTCGCGGCCCACCGGGCCGAAGATGCGGGTCGCCCGCGGCTCTCCCTGGTCGTTGATCAGCACCGCCGCGTTCTCATCGAAGCGGATGTAGCTGCCGTCCCGCCGGCGCGTCTCCTTGGCCGTCCGCACGACCACCGCTTTGGCGACCTCGCCCTTCTTCACTTGGCCGCTCGGCAGCGCGTCCTTGATCGCCACGACCACCACGTCCCCCAACCCCGCGTAGCGCCGCTTGCTGCCGCCCAGCACACGGATCACGAGCGCCTTTCGGGCACCCGAGTTGTCCGCGATCTTGAGAATCGATTCCTGCTGTACCATCGATCCCCCCGCCTACTGCGCCCGCTGCAGGATCTCGACGACCCGCCAGCGCTTGGTTTTCGACAGCGGTCGCGTCTCCATGAGCCGGACGGTGTCGCCGGCCTTGGCGCCCAACTCGTCATGCGCATGGACGCGCTTCGAGCGCGTCACCTGCTTGCCATACAACCCGTGCGCCAATCGCCGCGTGAGCGTGACGGCGACGGTCTTCGTCATCTTGTCGCTCGTCACGACCCCGACCCGGACCTTCCGCCGGCTCCGCGGGGCGCCTTGCTGCTCCGTCATTGCTGCACCCTCTCGCGCAGTACCGTCTCGATGCGGGCGATGTTGCGCCGCATCGTCCGGAACCGCATCGGGTTGTCTTCCGTAATGTCTTCGGTCGCCGCCCGAAACCGCAGGCGGAACCGAGCTTCCCGGAGCTTCGCCAACTCGACCCGGAGCTCATCGTCTCCGAGTTCGCGCAGCGCCTCCATCGTGAGCGCCTTCCGCTCGGCGTCCTTGAGCGCCATGCTCTACGTATCCTCTCGCCGCACGAAGCGCGTCTTCACCGGCAGCTTCGCGGCCGCCAGGGTGAGCGCCTCGCGCGCCATGTTCTCGGGAATCCCCTCGACCTCGAACATCACCCGGCCGGGCTTCACGACCGCCACCCACCCCTCGGGGTTGCCCTTGCCCTTCCCCATCCGCGTCTCGGCCGGCTTCTTCGTGATCGGCTTGTCCGGGAAGATCCGGATCCACACCTTCCCGCCGCGCTTCATCGCGCGCGTCAGGGCGACTCGCGACGCCTCGATCTGCCGGTTCGTGATCCAGCCCGGATCGAGCGACATCAGCCCGTAGTGGCCGAACGCCACGGTGTTGCCGCGCGTGGCATGGCCCCGCGTCCGGCCCTTCATCATCTTGCGGTACTTCACCCGCTTCGGCGCCAGCATGCTCAGTTCCCCGTGCTATACGTGCGGCCGCGGGCGTCCTCGACCACCTCGCCCTTGAAGATCCAGACCTTCACGCCAATCGTCCCGAAGGTCGTCTTCGCGGTGCTCGTCGCGTAATCCACGTCGGCCCGCAGCGTGTGGAGCGGCACCCGCCCCTCGTGATAGCCCTCGCTCCGGGCGATCTCGCTTCCGCCCAGGCGCCCCGAGCAGCGCAGCTTGATGCCCTGGGCGCCCATGCGCATCGCGCTCTGGACCCCGCGCTTCATCGCCCGGCGGAATGACACCCGCTGGGTCAGCTGGTGAGCGACGTTGTCCGCCACGAGCTGGGCGTCGAGCTCCGGACGCTTGATCTCCTCGACGTTGATCGCGATCTCCTTGTGCGTCAGCGCCGCCAGTTCATCCCGCAGCTTGTCGACCTCGGCGCCCCGCTTGCCGATTACGACGCCCGGCCGTCCCGTGTAGATCGTCACCGAGACCTTGCCCGGCCGACGGTCGACGTGCACGTCGGAAATGGCCGCGTGCCCCAGGCGCGTCTTGAGGTACTTCCGGATCAGCTCGTCTTCCTTGAGCAACTCCGGAAATTCGCCTCCGCGCGCGAACCAGCGCGAGCGCCACGGCTTGACCACCCCGAGCCGGAACCCGTACGGATGGGTCTTCTGCCCCACTACGCCTCCTTCTCCGCCACGCGGATCTCCACGGTGCTCATGCGTTTCCGGATCGGCGTGGCGCGACCGTGCGCCGCCGCCGTGAACCGTTTGAGCGTCGGGCCCTCGTTGACGACCGCGTAGGCCACGACGAGCCGGTCCACGTCGAACGCGCGGTTCTCGCGCAAGGCATCCTGCTCGGCGTTGGCCACGGCCGAGCGCAGCACCTTCTCGATCTGCCGAGCCGCCCGCTTCTTCGAGAACTTGAGCACCGCGTATGCCGCGTTCACATCCCGGCCGCGCACCTCGTCGATCACGAGGCGCATCTTCCGGGGTGACTGCCGCACCCAGCGCTGAATCGCTCTTGCCGCCATGCGCGCTCCCTACGCCCCCACCTTCTTGTCGGCCGTCGGCGTCGCCTTGCCGCCGTGCCCGCGAAACAAGCGGGTGGGCGCGAACTCGCCGAGCTTGTGCCCGACCATGTTCTCGGACACGTAGACCGGGATGAACTTGTTCCCGTTGTGCACCGCGATCGTGTGGCCCACGAACTCGGGCGTGACGGTGGATCGCCGCGACCAGGTCTTCAGCACCCGCCGCTCGTTCGCGTCGTTCAACGCCTGGATCTTGCGGAGGAGCGACTCCTCCACGAACGGGCCCTTCTTGACGCTCCGTGCCATGCCGCCTCTCGCGTTACTGCGTCGCCTTGCCCCGCTTGCGCCCGCGCACGATCAGTCGCGTGCTGGCCTTCTTGCGCTTGCGGGTCTTCCGTCCCTCGGGCTTGCCCCACGGCGTGCATGCCGGCCGGCCACCCGACGTCTTGCCTTCCCCGCCCCCGAGTGGGTGGTCGACGGGGTTCTTCGCCACCCCGCGCACCCGCGGCCGCCGCCCGAGCCAGCGGGTCTTGCCCGCCTTGCCCACCCGCAGCAGCTCGTGCTCCGCGTTCCCCACCTCGCCCACCGTGGCCCAGCACTCGCCGCGCACCATCCGCACCTCGCCGCTGCGCAGCTTGACCGTGACGTGCGCCCCCTCCTTCGCCACCACCTGCGCGCCCGTGCCCGCGGACCGGCAGAGCTGGGCGCCCTTGCCCCGCTTCAGCTCGATGCAGTGCACCGTGGTTCCGAGCGGCATCTCCTGCAACGGCAGCGTGTTGCCGTTCCGGATGTCGCTGCCCGGTCCCGCCACCACGCGGTCGCCCACCGCCAGCCCCTTCGGGTGCACGATGTAGCGCTTCTCGCCGTCCGCGTACGTCAGCAGGGCGATCCGCGCCGTCCGGTTCGGATCGTACTCGATCGCGGTGACTTGCGCCGGCACGCCGGGCTTGTTGCGCCGGAAGTCGATCCGGCGATAGCGGCGCTTGTGCCCGCCGCCGCGGGAGCGGGTCGTGACGTGCCCGTGGTTGTTGCGCCCTCCCCGCTTCGAGAGCGGCTCGACGAGCGAGCGCTCGGGCGCCGTGCGCGTCACGTCGGTGAAGTCAGCCACCGAGCGGAATCGCGTGCCCGCGCTGGTCGGTCGGAACTGTCGCACACCCATGGCTTAGCCCTCGAACACTGGAATCGACTGGCCGTCCTGGAGGCGCACGAGCGCTTTCTTCCAGGCCGGCCGGCGACCGGCGGACCGACCCCGCGTGCGGCGCTTGGAGGGCTGGACCATCGTCCGCACCTGCACCACCTGCACGCCGAAGAGTTGCTCGACCGCCGCCTTGATGTCGCGCTTCGTCGCGTCGCGGCTGACTTCGAACGTGTATTCGTGCAGTGCGCCGTACTGACTCGACGATTTCTCCGTCACCACCGGCCGGACGATCGTCCCGTACAGATCAGGCATCGGGACCACCCTTCTTCTTCTTCTTCGGCTTGGCGGCCGACGCACCCGTGGTCGCCCGGCGGGTGGCGGCCGGTTTGGCCTTCGGCTTCGCCCCCTGCTTCGCCTTCGGCGCCGGGGTCCGGGCGACCTTCGTCGCCCGCTTCGCCCGCGCCGTCGGCTTCTTGGCCGTCGCGGCCAGGGCATGTCCGCCGATGGCGGCCTCTTCGACCACCAGGGCATCGGCCCAGAGGATGTCGTACGCCGCCGCATCCTGGTAGCGCAGGACCCGCACGCCGGGCACGTTGCGGCCCGACAGGTAAACGTTCGAGCTCAGCTCGGCGGTGAGGATGAGCACCTTCTGCCCCTGCACGCCCAACTTGGTCAGCAGATCTACCAGCTGCTTCGTCTTCGGCTGCGCGAACTCGAGCTGCTCCAGCACGTGGATCGCCCCGTCCTGCGCCCGCGCCGTGAAGGCCGAGCGTCGCGCGACCTGGCGTACCTTGCGCGGCAGCCGAGTGGTGTACTTGCGCGGCGTCGGGCCGAACGCGACCCCGCCGCCCACCCAGTGGGGCGCGCGCGTCGTGCCTTGCCGGGCCCGACCGGTCCCCTTCTGGCGCCACGGCTTCCGGTTGCCGCCGGAGACCTCGCTGCGGGTCTTGGTCGCATGAGTGCCTTGGCGCTGGTTGTTGCGGTAGGCGCGCACCGCGTGGTACAGCGCCCCTTCGTTGACGGGCGCCTCGAACTCCGCAGGAAGGGCGTAACTCCCCTTCTTCTTGGCGGCCGCCGTGTAGTGGTGGGCCTCAAGCATAGCGGCTCCGCCTCCCCTGCTTCCGGACCAGCACGATCCCGCGCATGGGGCCCGGTACCGCGCCCCGCACGAACAGCAGATTCCGATCCGCGTCCACCTTGACCACCTGCAACCCGATCTCCGTGTGGCGGGCGGCCCCGTGATGGCCCGGCAGGCGCTTGCCCTTCAGCACGCGCGACGGATCGGTTCCGGGCCCGATCGAGCCCGGCTTCCGATGACGCGTATTGCCGTGCGACGCGGGGCCACCGCTGAACCCGTGCCGCTTGACCACGCCCTGGAACCCACGCCCCTTGGTGGTGCCCGTGACTTTGACGCGCTCCCCCGGCGCGAAAATGCCCACGGTGACCGTCTCGCCGGCGGCCGGCGCCCCGCCGGGAACCGGGAACTCGCGCAGCACGGCGGGCGCCAAGTCCAGGCCCGCCGTCTTGGCGTGCCCGAGCTCGGGGCGGGTGGCACGCGTCGCCTTCTGGGCGCCAAACGCGAGCTGGACCTGCGTCATGCCGCTCGTCTCGCGCACGCGGACCACCGGACAGGGACCCGCCTCGATCACCGTGACCGGGACCACCTCACCGTCTTCGCGGTACACCCGCGTCATGCCGAGTTTCCGGCCGATGATGCCGTCCATCGCTTACCCGACCTTGATCTCGACGTCCACGCCGGCCGGCAAATCCAGCTTGGTGAGCGCATCCACCGTTTGCGGCCGGGAATCCCGGATGTCGATGAGCCGTTTGTGGGTCTTCAGCTCGAATTGCTCCCGGCTCTTCTTGTCGATGTGCGGGCTCCGCAGCACCGTCCACATTTGCCGCTTGGTGGGCAGCGGAATGGGACCCGAGACCGTCGCCCCGGTCTTCTCGACCGTGCGCACGATATCGGCCGCCGCCTGGTCCAGGACGGCGTAGTCGTACGCCTTGAGCCGAATGCGAATCTGCTGACCAGCCATGTCGTTGCCTCTCGCAGAGGACCGGATGGACGGGACAACGGGGCCGTCCCGTCGTCCTGTCCCTCCCGTCATCTCATGATCCTGATCCTCGCCGTCAGGCGAGGATCTTGGTGACGACGCCCGCGCCGACGGTGCGGCCACCCTCACGGATGGCGAATCGCAGGCCTTCCTGCATGGCGATCGGCGTAATCAGCTCGATCGTCATCTTCGTGTTGTCGCCGGGCATGACCATCTCGACGCCCGACGGCAGCTCCACCGACCCCGTCACGTCCGTCGTGCGGAAATAGAACTGCGGCCGGTAGCCCTTGAAGAACGGCGTATGCCGTCCGCCCTCTTCCTTCGTGAGGACGTAGACCTCCGCCTCGAACTTCGTGTGCGGCGTCACCGAGCCGGGTTTGGCCAGCACCATGCCGCGCTCGATTTCGGTCTTGTCCACGCCGCGGAGCAGAAGGCCGACGTTGTCGCCCGCGACGCCCTCGTCGAGCAGCTTGCGGAACATCTCGACACCCGTGACCACCGTCTTCTTCGACGTGCCGAACCCGACCATTTCGACTTCCTCGCCCACCTTCACCTTGCCGCGCTCGATCCGGCCCGTGGCGACCGTGCCGCGGCCGGTGATCGAGAACACGTCCTCGACCGGCATCAGGAAGGGCTTGTCCACTTCGCGCTGCGGCTCCGGAATGTAGCTGTCGAGCGCGTTGCACAGTTCCTCGATCTGCTTCACCGACTCGGCGTCGGCTGCGAGCGCCTTCATCGCGGAGCCACGGATCACCGGCACGTCGTCGCCCGGGAACTCGTAGACGCTCAACAGCTCGCGTACCTCCAACTCGACCAGGTCCAGCAATTCCGGATCGTCCACGAGGTCGCACTTGTTGAGGAAGACGACGATGAAGGGCACGTTCACCTGGCGCGCGAGCAGAATGTGCTCCCGCGTCTGCGGCATCGGCCCATCCACGGCGCTCACGACGAGGATCGCCCCGTCCATCTGCGCCGCCCCCGTGATCATGTTCTTCACGTAGTCGGCGTGCCCGGGGCAGTCGACGTGCGCGTAGTGGCGCTTGTCCGTGCTGTACTCCACGTGGCTTGTCGCGATCGTCAGGATCTTCGTCGCGTCGCGACGGCCCTGAGACTCGGACGCCTTCGCGACCTCGTCGTACGAGACGTACGTGCCGAGGCCCTTGTCCGCCGACACCTTCGTGAGCGCCGCGGTCAGCGTGGTCTTGCCGTGGTCCACGTGTCCGATGGTTCCCACGTTCACATGCGGCTTCGTCCGCTCGAACTTTTTCTTGGCCATTGGTCGTTCGCCCCTATCCTTTGAGCTTGCTGATGATCTCTTCCGCCTTCGCCTTCGGCACCTCGTGATACTGCGAGAACTGCATGGTATAGACAGCCCGGCCCTGTGTCGTCGACCGGAGCGTCGTGGAGTAGCCGAACATCTCGGCCAGCGGGACGCTGGCGGCGATCACCTGCGCCTCCCCCCGCTGGGTTACGCCGCCGATCTTCCCGCGGCGGCTGTTGAGGTCCCCCATCACGTCGCCCATGTACTCCGCCGGCGTGACGACCTCGACGTCCATGACCGGCTCGAGCAGCACCGGCTTCGCCTGGTGGGCGGCCTCCTTGAAGGCCATCGAGCCCGCGATCTTGAACGCCATCTCGCTCGAGTCCACGTCGTGCGAGCTCCCGTCCACCAGCGCCACCTTGACATCCACCACGGGGTACCCGGCCAACACCCCGTTCTCGAGCGCCTCCTTGATGCCCTGCTCGACCGGCCCGATGTACTCCCGCGGCACCGACCCGCCCACGATCTTGTCCTCGAAGACGAAGCCGTTCCCGGCCCCGTTGGGCTCGAGGTGAATCACCACGTGCCCAAACTGCCCGCGGCCGCCGGTCTGGCGGATGAACTTCCCCTCCACGTACTCGACCCGCTCCCGCACCGTCTCCCGGTACGCCACCTGCGGCCGGCCCACGTTGGCCTCGACCTTGAACTCGCGCCGCATCCGGTCAACGAGGATCTCGAGATGGAGCTCGCCCATCCCCGAGATGATCGTCTGCCCGGTCTCGGGATCCGTCCGCACGTGGAACGTCGGATCCTCTTCCTGCAGCTTCTGCAGCGCGGTCGAGAGCTTCTCCTGATCGGCCTTGGTCTTGGGCTCGATCGCCACGGAGATCACCGGTTCCGGGAACCGCATCGCCTCCAGGATGACGGGGTCGTCTTCGTCACACAGCGTATCGCCCGTCTTGGTGTCCTTGAGCCCGATGGCAGCCGCGATGTCACCCGCGCGCACCTCGCGGATCTCCTCCCGCTTGTTGGCGTGCATCTGCAGGAGGCGGCCGACGCGCTCCCGCCGGTCCTTGGTCGAGTTGTAGACGTACGAGCCCGAGTTGAGCACGCCCGAATACACACGAAAGAACGTCAGCCGCCCGACATACGGATCCGTCGCGATCTTGAACGCCAACGCGCTGAACGGCGCCTCGTCGGACGGCAGCCGCTCCACGAACGTCTCGTCATGATGCGGCAGATGGCCCCGGACGGGCTTCACCTCGAGCGGGCTCGGCAGGTAGTCGATGACGCCGTCCAACAGCCGCTGCACGCCCTTGTTCTTGAACGCCGCCCCGCAGAACACGGGCACGATGTACCCGTTCACCGTGGCGTGGCGGATCGCTTGCCGGATGTCGTCCTCCGTGAGCTGATCTTCGCCGGCCAGATACTTCTCCAGCAACACCTCATGGTGCTCGACCGCCGCTTCGATCAGCTCGTGCCGCATCCGCGCGATGCGCGCCGCGAACACGTCGGGCACCGGCCCCTCCACCCACGTCGCCCCCAGCGAAGCCTCGTCGTAGACGACCTCGACCTGCCGCACGATGTCGATCAGCCCGGTGAACAGCTCGCCGCTCCCCAGCGGGTACTGCACCGGAAACGCCTTGGCCCCGAGGCGATCGCGCACCATGTCGAGGCAGCGGTCGAAGTCCGCCCCCACCCGGTCCATCTTGTTGACGAACACGATCCGCGGCACCCCATACCGGTCGGCTTGCCGCCACACCGTCTCCGTCTGGGGCTCCACCCCGCCCACGGCATCGAGCAGCGCGATGGCGCCGTCGAGGACCCGCAGGGACCGCTCGACTTCGACGGTGAAGTCGACGTGGCCGGGCGTGTCGATGATGTTGATCTGGAAGAGCCGGTCGCCACACGGCCACTGACAGAACGTGGCGGCCGACGTGATCGTGATCCCGCGCTCCTGCTCCTGCTCCATCCAGTCCATCGTTGCCGCACCGTCGTGCACCTCGCCCATCTTGTGCAGCCGCCCCGTGTAGAACAGGATCCGCTCGGTCGTAGTCGTCTTCCCGGCATCAATGTGGGCCATGATGCCGATGTTGCGGATCATTTCTAACGGCGTCTGCCTCGACATAGCTCGATCGGCGCGCGGCGCCCGTCATCGTCCATCGCTGTCGCCCCGCGGGGCGCGAAAAACGCGGGGCGACCGTTCGCCCCCTCGCGGGGACAGGTCTCGCTCCGCCGTCGTCCGGGTCTGACCCTGCGACGTCCGTCGGGCCGAGGCCCGACGACTCTGAGCTACCGCTACGCTACCAGCGGTAGTGCGCGAAGGCCCGGTTGGCCTCCGCCATCTTGTGCGTGTCTTCCTTCTTCTTGATGGCGTTCCCCTCGCCCTTCGCCGCGAGGATCAACTCCGCCGCGAGGCGCTCCGCCATCGACTTCTCCCCCCGCGCCCGCGCGTATTGCAGCAGCCAGCGCATCGCCAGGGCCGTCCGCCGATCGGGCCGGACCTCGACCGGGACCTGATACGTAGCGCCGCCCACCCGTCGGCTCTTCACCTCCAGCGACGGCTTCACGTTGTTCAACGCCTGCTTGAACACGTTCACGCCGGGCTGGCTCATCCGCTGCTCGATCAAGTCCATCGCCTGGTAAAACACGCTCTCGGCGGTGGACTTCTTGCCCTCGGCCATCAGGTTCACGATGAACTTGCTGACGGTCTGGCTGTCGTAGCGCGGGTCGGGCGGCACCGGCCGCCGAATCGCCTTCTGTCGCCGACTCACTTGGGCCTCTTCGCGCCGTACTTCGACCGACTCTGCTTCCGGTCGGTCACGCCCGCCGCATCCAGCGTCCCGCGGATGATGTGGTACCGCACGCCGGGCAAATCCTTCACGCGGCCGCCCCGAATGAGCACGATGCTGTGCTCCTGCAGGTTGTGCCCCTCACCCGGGATGTAGCTCGTCACCTCGAACCCGTTGGTGAGGCGCACGCGCGCCACTTTCCGCAACGCCGAGTTCGGCTTCTTGGGCGTGGTCGTGTAGACACGGGTGCAGACGCCACGCTTCTGGGGTGACCCCCGCAACGCCGGCGCCTTGTCCTTCTTCTCGACATCCCGGCGACCTTGCCGGATCAACTGATTGATAGTCGGCATGCGCGAACCCGACACGACCTCGTAAACGTTCTCGTGACAGCGGTTTGGAAACAGACTTGGAAGCTACCGGTGGCGTCGCGGGTGGTCAAGCCCCGGCGCTCCCCCGCGACGGCGGCGGGGCCCCACGCACATGCGCCCGGACCTTGGGGCCCGGGCGCATCGCCCCACCACCGCACAACCCTTTACTCCGCCTTGACTTCCGCCTCGGACCCCACGGGGGTCGCCAGGAACGGCGTCGGCACGCCTTCGGTGTCCTCGGGCGGCGGCGGCGGTGGCGGCTCGAAGCCCGCCGGCGGCTCGATCTCGATTTCCGAGTACCGATACACGCCGGTGCCGGCCGGGATGAGATGCCCGATGATGATGTTCTCCTTGAGCCCGAGCAGGTCGTCCCGCGACCCGCGCATGGCGGCGTCCGTCAGGACCCGAGTCGTCTCCTGGAACGATGCCGCCGAGATGAACGACTGCGTCGTGAGCGACGCTTTGGTGATCCCGAGCAGCAACGGCTCGCTGGTGGCCGGCTCGTCGTCCTTCTTGCGGACTCGCTCGTTCCGCTCGCGGAAGATGAGCTTGTCCACGTGTTCGCCCTCGAGGAAATCCGTATCCCCGGGGTCGGTGACGCGCACCTTCTGGAGCATCTGGCGCACGATCACGCCGATGTGCTTGTCGTTGATCTTCACGCCCTGCAGGCGGTACACCTCTTGGATCTCGTTCATGAGGTACTCCTGCACCGCCCGCGGGCCCTTGATCCGCAGGATGTCATGCGGATTCACCGGACCCTCGGTGAGCCGGTCGCCCGCCCGGACCCGATCGCCCTCGTGGACGCGCAGGTGTTTCCCGGCTGGCACGTCGTAGAGCTGCGGCTCGCCCTGATCGGGGTGCACGAAGATCTCGCGCTTGCCACGCTTGATGTCGCCGAACTTCACGACGCCATCGATCTCCGAGATCGTGGCCGGATCCTTCGGCCGCCGGGCCTCGAACAACTCGGCCACTCGCGGCAGTCCGCCCGTGATGTCGCGCGTCTTGTACGCCTCGCGCGAGATCTTGGCCAGGGTCTCCCCGGCCTCGACCACCCGCTGATCTTCGACCGTGATCTGCGCGCCTTCCGGGATGACGTAGTCGCGGATCTTCCGCTCCTTGCCGCCCTTCGTCTGGATGATCTCGATGTGTGGGTGCAGCCGCTTCTCCCGATCCTCGATGATCACCCGCTGCCGCAGCCCCGTGAGCTCGTCCAGCTCCTCGCGGACGGTCTCGTCATCGACGATGTCCACGAACCGGACGGTCCCCGCCACGTCGGTGATGATGGGATTGACGTAGGGATCCCATTCGAACAGCAGGTCTTCCTTGCGGACGTCCTGCTCAGGCTCCACGGCGAGCGTCGCGCCGAGGGGCACGTGGAACCGCGACCGGATCTGGCCGTCGGCGTCCTTGAGCACCAGCTCGCCCTCGTAGCCGGTCACGACCCGGCGGCGGTCGCTCGACTCCACGACCTGGAGCCGCTCGCCGTAGACGATGGTGCCCGCGAGCTTGGTGCGCCGCTCCGTGCGCTCGGCGATGCGAGCCGAGGTGCCGCCGATATGGAACGTGCGCAAGGTCAGCTGGGTGCCCGGCTCCCCGATCGACTGCGCTGCCAGAATCCCGACCGCCTCGCCCAAATCGACCATCTCCATCGTGGCGAGGTTGCGCCCGTAGCACATCCGGCAGATCCCGCGACGCGCCTCGCACGTCAGCACCGACCGGATCCGCAGAGCCTCGATGCCACGGTCCTCGATCTCGATGGCGGTGTCCTCGTCGATCAGCTGGCCGCCCGCGACGAGGAGCCGCGGCTCGCCATACTCGTCGAGCTCGTGCGGATCGTACACGTCATCGGCCGCGACCATCCCGGCGATGCGTTCGCGCAGCGGCTCGATGATGTCCTCGCCCTCCTTCAGAGCCGAGATCTCGAGTCCGAGGATCGTCCCACAGTCCTCTTCCGTGACCGTGACGTCCTGCGCCACGTCCACGAGCCGGCGTGTCAGATAGCCCGCGTCCGCCGTCTTCAGCGCCGTATCCGCGAGCCCCTTGCGCGCGCCGTGCGTCGAGATGAAGTACTCGAGCACCGTCAGCCCTTCCCGGAAGTTCGACCGGATCGGGCTCTCGATCACTTCGCCGATGCCGCCGGTGAGCTTCTTCTGCGGCTTCGCCATCAGCCCGCGCATGCCGGCCAGCTGGCGGATCTGGTCCCGGCTGCCCCGGCTGCCGGAATCGAACATCATGTACACCGGGTTGAAGCCCTCGTGGGACTTGGCGAGTCCGCCCACCATCGCTTCGGCGATGTCGGTGTTCGCGTGCGTCCAGGCGTCAATCACCTTGTTGTACCGCTCGCCGAACGTGATCTGCCCGGCCTGGTAGGCACGCTGGAACCGCTCCACCCGCGCCTGGGCGTCGTGCAGGATCTCCACCTTCTCGGCCGGGATCTCGAGGTCTTCGACCCCGATCGACACGCCGCCCCAGGTGGCGTGGCGGAACCCGAAGTCCTTCAACCGATCCAGGAACTGCACGGTCTCCGATAGCCCGCCGCGCCGGTACGCCTCGAAGACGATCTCCGACAGCGTCCCCTTGCGCATCCCCTGGTTCTGGAACCCAAGCGCGGCGAGCAGCGGCCGCGGCAGGATACTGTTGAACATCACCCGGCCGGCGGTCGTGCCGATCCACTGGTTGCGCATCTCCGCCTCCGCCTCGGGCGGTGCCTGATACCAAAACCAGATCGGCGTCTGGTGCGTGAGCCGGCCGGTCGCGAGGGCCATCTCGACTTCGGCGAGCGAGCCGAACCGCGGCGCGCGCTCGAGCCGGCGCTCGAACTCCCGGGGCGCCTTGGTGACGAAATAGCAGCCGAGCACCATGTCCTGGCTCGGCTCCGCCACCGGCCGTCCGTCCGACGGCTTGAGGACGTTGTTGCTCGAGATCATCAGCACCCGCGCCTCGAGCTGCGCTTCGAACGACAACGGGACGTGCACCGCCATCTGGTCGCCGTCGAAGTCCGCGTTGAACGCGGCGCACACCAAGGGGTGAATCCGGATCGCTTTCCCCTCGACTAGTACCGGCTCGAACGCCTGGATCCCCAGGCGGTGCAGCGTCGGCGCACGATTCAGCAGCACCGGATGGTCCTGAATGATCTCTTCCAGGATCTCGTAGACCTCCGGGCTCTCCCGCTCGACGATCTTCTTGGCCCGCTTGACGGTCTCCGCGATCCCCTTCTCCACGAGCTTGTGAATGATGAACGGCTTGAACAGCTCGACCGCAATCGTCTTCGGCAGGCCGCACTGGTGCAGCCGCAGCTCGGGACCGACCACGATCACCGAGCGGCCCGAGTAGTCCACCCGCTTGCCGAGCAGGTTCTGCCGGAACCGACCCTGCTTGCCCTTCAGCATGTCGGACAGCGACTTGAGCGGTCGCTTCCCGCGGCCGCGGATGGCCTTCGAGCGCCGCCCGTTGTCGAACAGCGCGTCGACCGCCTCCTGGAGCATCCGCTTCTCGTTGCGGAGGATCACCTCGGGCGCGCGGTGCTGAATCAGCTTCTGGAGCCGGTTGTTCCGGTTGATCACCCGGCGGTACAGGTCGTTCAGATCGCTGGTCGCGAAGCGGCCGCCGTCCAGAGGCACGAGCGGGCGCAGATCCGGCGGGATCACCGGCACGACGTCCAGGATCATCCAGGCCGGATCGTTGCGCCGATCCCCCTGGTCACCGGAGTTCCGGAAGGCATCGAGGATCTTGAGCCGCTTGAGGATCTGCTTCTTGCGATGCTGGCTCGTCTCCGTGGCCACCGACCCCCGCAGCTCCTCCGCCGTCTTGTCGATATCCAGCCGGCGCAGCAGCTCGCGCACCGCGGGGGCCCCGATGTCGGCGAGGAATGCGGTGTCCCCCTCGGCCTTGGCTTTGGCCCGCAACTCGAGGTACTTCTCCTCGTCGAGCAACTCCCGGAACTGGACTTCCTGCTCACCGGGGTCGATCACGACGTAGTTCGTGTAGTAGATGACCCGCTCGAGGTCCTTCAGCGTCAAGTCGAGCAGATTGCCCATGGGGCTTGGCAGCGCCTTGAAGAACCAGATGTGCGCCACCGGCACGGCGAGCTCGATGTGGCCCATCCGCTCGCGGCGCACCTTGGACAGCGTCACCTCGACGCCACACCGGTCGCAGATCACGCCCCGGTACCGAATGCGCTTGTACTTGCCGCAATGACACTCCCAGTCCTTGACCGGACCGAAGATGCGCTCGCAGAACAGCCCGTCCTTCTCCGGCTTGAACGAGCGGTAGTTGATGGTCTCGGGCTTGGTCACCTCGCCCCACGACCACCAGCTCCGCTGGCCCTGCAGCGCGAGCCGCTCGCGCTCCTTGCTATCGCGAGGCCCCCGAATCTCCTCCGGGGCCGCAATCCGGATCTGGATGTAGTCGAAGCTCGAGCCGCGCGGTTCGCGGGTGCTGCGAAAATCGATCATCGGTCCCTCACTCTTCCCCGTCCTCGGTCGTGCCCAGGGTCACACGCAACCCGAGCGCCTGGAGCTCCTTCACGAGCACGTTGAACGACTCCGGGATGCCGGGGTCCGGCAGGTTCTGTCCCTTGACGATGGCTTCGTAGACCCGGCTCCGTCCGTTCACGTCATCGGACTTCACCGTCAGCATCTCCTGCAGCGTGTGCGCCGCGCCGTACGCCTCGAGCGCCCACACCTCCATCTCGCCGAACCGCTGACCGCCGAACTGCGCCTTACCCGCGAGCGGCTGCTGGGTCACGAGCGAATACGGGCCGATCGACCGGGCGTGGATCTTGTCGTCCACGAGGTGCGACAGCTTCATCATGTAGATCGAGCCGACGGTGACCTCGGACGCGAACCACGCGCCGGTCCGCCCGTCTCGCAGCCGCGCCTTGCCCGCCGGCCGCAGTCCCGCGACCTCAAGAAACTCGCGCGCCGCCGCCTCGACATCCGCCTCACTCTTCGGGCCGAGCAACTTGGCCAGCGCGGGACGGTTCGCGGCCTCGAGGGCCTCGGCCGGCGCCCGCGCTGCGGCCTTTTCGACCTCCCGCAGCCCCGCCTTGAGGTTCGCCTTCTCCGTCTTCCCCTGGTCGTCCGCCGCCAGCCGCGCCTCGTGGTCCCGCCGCTGAATCTCCGCCTCTTGCCGGTACCGCTCCGCCAGCTCCTTCGCGGCCGCTTCGAGGAAATCGCGCAGCCCGTGAAACAGGTCGCGCGTGTCCTGCGACATCGTCCGGCTGGCGAGGGTGTCGATCGAGAACGACAGGAGATCCGGCGGGCCGCCGTTCTCCGGCGGCAGGCGCCGCAGGTCGGCGACCAGCTTCCGCAGTGTGGCGTCGTCGAGCGCCGGTGGCGGCGCCGTGATGCGCAACGCTTCGCGCGCCCGGTGCAGCCCCGCGAGGCGCAGCAGCACGGCGATCTCGGTTTCCGACGCGCCCTGGAACACGGGCGTCTTCGCCTCGAACCCGAGAATCGTGGCCGCCCACCCGAGATGCGTCTCGAGCAGCTGGCCGACGTTCATGCGGCTGGGCACGCCGAGGGGATTCAGCACGATATCCACCGGCGTGCCGTCGGGGAGGAAGGGCATGTCCTCCTCGGGCACGATCCGGGCGATGATGCCCTTGTTCCCGTGGCGGCCGGCCATCTTGTCCCCCACCGAGATCTTCCGCTTCTCGGCCAAGTACACCTTCACGAGCTGAATCACGCCCGGCGGCAGCTCGTCCGGCTGGAGGATCTTGTCGATCTGGTCCTCCGCCTTTTCTTCGATCTTGGCCCGCTCCGCGTTGGCCGCGTCGAGCGCCGCGCGGACCTGTTCGTTGACCGCCTTGCCCCCCACGCGCAGCGTCTTGAGATCGACGTCGGCGAAGTTCACCTCAGCGAGCAGGCTCTTGGTGAGCTTCGTGCCCTCCGAGAGATACTCCTCGACCGTGCCGTTCTTGAGCATCACCGCCACGTCCTGCCCGTCCAGCAGGTCGCGCAGCTCCGCGAACAGCACGCTGCTGATGCGGGCCTTCTCCTCCGCTTCCAGGGCCCGCACCTCGCCGATGCGCTCACCCCGGTCCTTCTCCACGACCTGATCTTCGACGCGGCTGAAGATCTTGACGTCGATCACGACCCCCGACATCCCGGGCGGCACTTTCAGCGAGGAGTCCTTCACATCCTTCGCCTTCTCGCCAAAGATCGCCGTGAGGAGCTTCTCTTCCGGCGAGAGCTCGGTCTCGCCCTTGGGGGTGATCTTCCCGACCAGGATGTCGCCCGGCGTGACGTGCGCCCCGATCCGGATGATGCCCCGCTCGTCGAGATCCACCAGCGCCTCCTCGGAGACGTTCGGGATCTCGCGCGTGATTTCCTCCTGGCCGCGCTTCGTGTCCCGCACGTGCAGCTCGAGCTCCTGAATGTGGATCGAGCTGTACGTGTCCTCCTTCACCAGGCGCTCCGAGATGACAATCGCGTCCTCGAAGTTGTGACCGTACCACGGCATGAACGCGACGAGCACGTTCGCCCCGAGCGCCAGCTCGCCGTTCTGGGTGCCCGCGCCGTCGGCCACGATCTCCCCGGCTCGCACCCGCTCCCCGACGTGCACCAGCGGCCGCTGGTTGATCGCCGTGTCCTGATTGGTGCGCCAGAACTTCTTCAGCCGGTAGCGGTCGTGCTGCATCAGCCGCGCCAAGGGCGCGTCGCTGCCGCGTGCGCCCGGCCGCCCGGTGTCGATGATGATCTCGTCGGCGGTCACCTTGCTGACGATCCCGTCCCGCCGCGCCACGACCACCGCGCCCGAATCCCGGGCGACACGCTCCTCCAGCCCCGTCCCCACAATGGGAGAGTCGGGGAACAGCAGCGGCACGGACTGCCGCTGCATGTTGCTGCCCATCAGGGCCCGGTTGGCGTCGTCGTGCTCCAGGAACGGGATCAGGGCCGCGGCGATCGAGACCAGTTGCTCCGGCGCCACGTCCATGAAGTCGATCCGCGCCGGCTGCAGCAGCGGGTAGTCGTCCCGCTTCCGGCACAGCGCCAGCTCGTTGACGAACCGGCCGTCGGTATCCAGCGGCGCGTTGGCCTGCGCGACGGCGAAGTCCTCTTCTTCCGACGCCGACAGCCAGCGGACGTCGTGCGTCACCTGTCCCTCGCGCACGGCGCGGTACGGCGTCTCGACGAACCCGAGCGCGTTCACGCGCGCATACGTCGAGAGGCTCGTGATCAGCCCGATGTTCGGGCCTTCCGGCGTTTCGATGGGACACATCCGGCCGTACTGCGAGTAATGCACGTCGCGCACTTCGAAGCCGGCCCGTTCGCGAGTGAGCCCGCCCGGGCCGAGCGCCGACAACCGGCGCTTGTGGGTCAGCTCCGCGAGCGGATTCGTCTGATCCATGAATTGCGACAGCTGCGAGCTGCCGAAGAACGCCTGGATCACCGCGCTCACCGTCCGGGCGTTGACCAGGTCGTCGAGCGTGATCTTCTCGGGGTCATTGTTGATGCTCATCCGCTCCTT
>Ga0224512_10000844_pt1 | contig 31355 bp, 34 predicted proteins | sample SF_May12_sed_USG_4_FD_169103 | JGI IMG/M metagenome (GOLD analysis project Ga0224512, IMG submission 169103) | Sediment microbial communities from San Francisco Bay, California, United States - SF_May12_sed_USGS_13 | ecosystem: Environmental > Aquatic > Marine > Sediment | place: USA... | reverse complement strand
GTTAAGGGTATGAAGGTTGTCGTCATAATCTGTGGCGGAAATGTTAGCGAAGCGACCCTCAAGTCCGTGCTCTGACCTATCAGAACCACATTGGTCGTCGGCGAACGACTTCCGCGCCGACGTTGCCAGGTGGTTTGCCAGACGCAGACCATGCGATTACGCTTGGTGCATGAGACGTCTGTTGCTTCTGTTCGTTGGTCTTTTCGCCGCCGCTACGGTGGGGGTCGCATCGACGGCTTTTGTCAACGTCAACGTGATTCCGATGACGACCGAGACCGTGATCGAAGGACAGACGGTTGTCGTCGAGAATGGTCTCATTGCGGCGATCGGCGACGTCGACCTCACCCCAGTGCCAAAAGATGCCGAACTGGTTGATGGCACAGATCGCTTCCTGATACCGGGTCTCGCAGAAATGCACGGCCATGTGCCGGATATCGGCACGGACTATCTCGATCGCGTGTTCTCTCTTTTCGTCGCAAATGGTGTGACTACCGTTCGCGGTATGCTCGGTCGGCCATCGCATCTGGCGTTGCGCCAGCGGTTGCTTGACGGCGACGTGTTCGGCCCACGCCTGTTTACGTCCGGCCCTTCGATGAACGGCAACTCCGTCAAAGGCGCGGCCGACGCAGAGCGCAAAGTGCGCGCGCAATACGCAGCGGGTTATGACTTCGTCAAGATTCACCCGGGGCTCAGCGCAGACGAGTATGCGGCGATCGCAACAACCGCAGCCGAACTCGGGATGCCTTTTGCCGGTCACGTACCGGTTGCCATCGGCGTCGAGGGCGCGCTGGCCGCAGGGATGGCGACAATTGATCATCTCGACGGCTACATCGTGGCATTGATGCCGGCGGACACGGATCCTTCCGGCGGTTACGGTGGATTCTTCGACGTCCTGCTGGCTCATCAGGCCGTCGAGGAGAAGATTGCCGCTATCGCCAAGCAAACCGCGGACGCCGGAACCTGGAATGTACCGACAGAGTCGCTGATCGAACACCTTGTTTCGGACATCAGTGTGACCGACTTGCGCAATCGGCCGGAAATGCGCTATATGCCGATCGCGACGGTGGAGCAGTGGGTTCAGGCCAAGGAACAGCTGCTTGATGAACGCGGCTTCGATGCCGGCGTCGGCGCACGTGCCATCGAATTGCGACGCAAGCTGATCCATGCCCTGCATGAGGCAGGCGCCGGGCTGCTGCTCGGATCGGATGCGCCGCAGATCTTCAACGTGCCCGGATTCTCGCTGCATCATGAGCTCGGGTTCCTCGTCGCCGCCGGGCTCACGCCGTTTGAAGCGCTGCAGACCGGCACGACGGCCGTGGCGAAATTCCTTGGTACTAACGCCGGGGCCGTGCTCGTCGGCCGCGACGCCGATCTGGTACTCCTCGACGCGAATCCATTGATGGACATTAGCAATACGCGGCGTGTTCACGGCGTCATGCTGCGTGGCAAATGGTATTCGCCGACTGTCCTGGAGAACCGACTTGCCGCATTCGTAACACGGCAAGACTAGACCGATTCGCAACCATTCAGCGCCACCGGGCGTCTTAGGTAAATGTATAATTTTTCAGGCGTTTTCTTCTGCGCGGTGTCGCGGCGTGCGCGCTTCTCCTGCCTGCTGCTAAAATCAATGCAAAGTCGCTGCAGATTGAGGATAGGGAGAAAGCATGAAACTCGTGAAACACCTGCTCGATTCCAAGGGACGGAACATCGTCTCCGTCGCGCCCGCGACATCGGTCTTCGACGCTATCAAGATCATGGCGGATAAGATGATCGGCTCGCTGGTCGTCATGGATGGCGAGAATCTGTGCGGCATAATTACGGAACGCGACTATGCGCGTAAGGTCATCCTCAAAGGACGTTCGTCAGAGAGCACGCAAGTCGCTGAGATCATGAGCACCGATGTACTGACGACATCGAGCGATCGGACGGTCAACGATTGCATGGAACTGATGAGTGAAAAACGCATACGGCATCTGCCTGTTGTCGAAGACAGCAAAGTCATTGGCATGATTTCCATCGGTGATCTCGTGCAGGCGATCATTTCAGATCAGCAGGCAGAAATCGAGCAGCTCGGGCAGTACATTAGTGGCGGATAATGCGGGCTACGATCGCCGTGTACTCGAACTTTTTGATGGCTACGTTCATGGCAAGCTGACGCGGCGTCAGTTTCTGGACAGAGCCGCCGGGTTTACCGCGACCGGCGTGACCGCAACCGCATTGCTTGCGAGCCTGAGCCCGGACTATGCGTTGGCCGTGCAGGTCGACCCGGAAGACGCATCGATATCGACCAGCTACAAGAAATACGCGTCCCCGAAAGGTGCCGGTGTCATGCAGGGCTATAACGCCCGCCCGGCGATCGTCGATCACAAGCTCCCCGGTATTGTCGTCATTCACGAAAACCGCGGTTTGAATCCGTACATTGAAGACGTCACGAGACGTCTTGCGGTTGCGGGCTTTATCGCATTTGCTCCCGATGCGCTGACACCGCTGGGCGGTTACCCGGGCAATGACGATGAAGGCAGAGCCATGCAGCAGAAGCGCGACCGTGGCGAGATGGTGGAAGATTTTGTGGCCGCCGTGGGCTTCCTGCGGTCGCATCCGGACTGCACTGGCACCGTTGGTTCGGTCGGCTTTTGTTTTGGCGGCAATTTGTCTTTGCAGCTTGCCGTGCGCCTGCCCGAGCTGGCGGCCGCCGTTGCGTTCTATGGCAGTCATCCCGCGGCCGAAGATGTGGCCAAGATCGGTGCGCCATTGATGCTGCATCATGCGGGCCTGGACGAACGGGTTAATGCAAGCTGGCCGGCGTTCGAAGCAGCCTTGAAAGACAATGGGGTCGACTACATCAATTATGTGTATGCCGATGTGAATCACGGATTTCACAACGATACGACGCCACGCTTCGATGCCGACGCAGCAGAACTCGCATGGCAGCGCACGATCGAGCATTTCTCACGCCATCTCCTGGCCGAGGCCTAACAAGGCAGCTTATCTAAGCGAGCGAGGCAATGCGCAACCTGTGGACTCAGTGGCCCTATCGTTTTCTTGCTGTCGCAAGCGTGTGCCTGACCTGCAGTTATGTCGCTGCGCAGGAAAACAAAACAGTCATAGGGCCGAGCAACCCGGACCTCTATCACGGTGCCAACGCGCTTCTCGCTGGTGATGCCGAGGAGGGCGTGCGCCTGACTTTACGCGGCCTGCAATACGAATCGAGCCAGAAAGACCGAATTACGGCCATGTCGAATTTGTGCGCCGGATACATCATGCTCAAAGAGCTTGATACTGCTTTGTCCTACTGCGATCAGGTTATCGAGCAGAATGATCGTCACTGGCGTGCGTACAGCAACAGGGCGCTGGCCTATATCGGGTTGCAGCGTTACGAGGAAGCGGATAAGGATCTGCAAAAGGCCGAGGCGCTCGCCGCCAACTCGCGCAAAGTTAAGACTGTTCGCGCGATGCTGCTGGATGCGACGGATCCGGTCGAACCGGAAATCGTCATCGATGAACGGCGGCAAGCCGCGGATGAAGATCGTGAATAGGTTGCGACTCGTCGGCGCGGCCGTGTTGCTTTTCCCGGCGGCCGTATCACTTGCCGATAACAGTACGGCATCCGAGCTGTCGGTCGATACAGGCGAGCGTGTACCGTTGCATACAGTGGTGCCCAAATATCCGGAATCTGCACGACGCGCAAGGGTTGAGGGCGAGGTCGAGGTTTGCTTTAACGTCGATCGCGAGGGCAAAACTCGCAGAGTCGCGGTTCGCAGCAGCAGCAACCGAGCTTTCGAAAAACCGTCGAAACAGGCCGTTCGCGCGTCGACCTACAAGCCTCTGGCCGAGGGCACGGAGCTGTCCGGTATCAAGACCTGCAGAACATTTCGTTTTTATTTGAACCCTGTTGCGATCGAGCTGCCCAAGTAGCTACTCGATCTCGTGTTGCATCCGCAGCGCGCGATTCGCCGCCTGTTCGAGGTTGGCGCCGACGCAAACAATGCCGTCCTCGTGACCCGCCATGACTGCGATACCTTGCGTGCAAAACTCCGTATCACGAAACAGGCGCACAAACTCCCGCGCCATCTCCGGCGTACCGTACGCGACGTTTTCGGCAGTCGTGGGTACACGGTGCAGCAGCTTGGTCCAAAGCGGATGGCTGTGGACATGAACGACGGCGCCGATGTTCGGGTCCAGCTCATAAAGCGCCGCGTGCGTTAGTGATTCCGACGAGGCCTCTACCGGCCCGGTGCACGCGACGCGGTTGGCCTCGACGTCGTAGCTGGTTACGAGACAGTAGTGAGCGCCGCTGGTGTCGGCGATCTGCCCGGTTTGCGTTCCGCTGATGATGAACTGTCCATCCTGCGCGCCGCGAACGCTGATGTTGCCGTAGCCGACACCCAGGTCGTCGTAATGACCAACAAGCGCGGCCGCATAGAGCGGCCGCCGCCACCGGCTCAGCAAATCCGTGGCTGCCGGGTCGGGCGCCGGCCCGCGGGTCCAGTCGCTTGCATACTTGATATAGCCTTCGTCGATCGTCAAGCCGTCGCCTTTTCGGGAAACAGGCCTGCGAGACCGGGCTCGCTGGCGTCGCAGACACCGCGTTCGGTGATGAGGCCGGTCACGAGCCGCGCCGGTGTTACATCGAACGCGTAGTTACTGACTGGCGTCCCGGACCCTGTTGTTCTGATCGTAAGAAGCGACCCCTCCGAGATACCGTGCAGGTGCGACACCTCGTCGGGATCACGCTCTTCGATCGGAATCTCGGTAAGGCCGTCGCGGATGCCCCAGTCGATCGTCGTTGACGGCAACGCGACGTAAAACGGGATGCCGTTGTCGAATGCTGCGAGCGCTTTGAGGTACGTGCCGATCTTGTTCGCCACGTCTCCGCATCGCGTCGTCCTGTCCGTACCTGTGATTACGATGTCGACATGAGCATGCTGCATCAAATGTCCGCCCGCATTGTCGACAACCAGCGTATGCGGCACGCCGTTCCGGGCCAGTTCCCATGCGGTAAGTTGCGACCCCTGATTGCGCGGTCGCGTTTCATCGACCCACACGTGGACGTCGAGGCCAGCCTGATGCGCAAGGTAAATGGGTGCGGTAGCGGTACCCCAGTTGATCGTCGCCAGTGCACCGGCGTTGCAATGCGTGAGTACGTTGACCGTGTCGCCGCCTTTTTCACGCGATATCTTCTCGAGCAGCGGCAACCCGTGGCGCCCGATGCCGAGGCAGATTTCGATATCCTCTTGGCAAATAGCTTCGGCGTCGGCACGAATGATGCCCACAAGATCGGCGGTCCCGGCCGCCGCGTGTCGCATGACGCGGTCAACAGCCCAGCGCAGGTTGACGGCTGTCGGGCGGGATGCGAGCAGCGCTGCGGCCGCCCGCTCGATATCATCGCCACGCAGCGCGGCCAGATAGAGGCTCCACGCCGCCGTCGCGCCGATCAATGGCGCCCCGCGCACGTACATGTCCTGTATCGCGACCAGGCCGTCTTGCCAGGATGCAAGGTCGTGTATGCGGTATTCGTGCGGTAGTCGGCGCTGGTCGATGATCTGCACGATCGACGGATCGTCGGGCTTCAGCCAAATCGTGCGAAAGCCCTCGTCAGCCATCCAGTCCCACCGACAGCTTTGCCGCGCGCAGGGTATTGGACATGAGCATGATAATCGTCATCGGGCCGACCCCGCCCGGTACCGGAGTGATCGCCTTTGCAACCTCGCTGACCGCATCGAAATCGACGTCCCCCGTAAGACATGATTTGGTCTCTCCGTCGACCGTGCTCTCGACCCGGTTGATACCGACGTCGATAACCACCGCGCCCGGCTTGACCCAGTCTCCCTTGACCATATTGGCCCGGCCGACCGCGGCAACAACGATATCGGCCTGGCGGACAACGCCGGCGAGATCTTTGGTGCGACTGTGCGTAACGGTTACGGTTGCATTTGCTTGCAGCAGCAGGCTCGCCATTGGCTTACCCACAATGTTGGAGCGCCCGAGAACCACGGCACTCAGGCCCGACAGGTCCGCACCAAGATGATCCTCGATCATGAGCATGCAACCTGCAGGCGTGCAGGGTACGAACGCATCGGCCGTGTTGCCGGACGTCAATTTGCCGATGTTCACGAAGTGAAATCCGTCAACGTCCTTACCCGGAGAGATCGCTTGCGTAACCAGCTGATCGTCCAGGTGTGCCGGCAACGGCAGCTGCACGAGGATGCCGTGAATGCTCGCGTCATTATTGAGTTCATTGATCAGTTGCAGAACATCTTCCTGCGACGTGTCTTCGGCAATCGAGTGCTGCACCGAGTAAAAACCGCAGCTTTCCGCCCGCTTTTTCTTGTTTCGAACGTAGATCTGGCTTGCCGGATCTTCGCCGATAATGACGACGGCAAGTCCGGGTGTGACGCCATGCTCAGCTTTGAAAGCGGCTGTAGCTGCGGCGATTTTCTCCGACATTTCGGCGGCTTTCGCTTTGCCGTCAATGCGTATTGCGGTCGTCATGCGGTGCACTTCCTGTGTATCGGTAAATGCCGCCGAAGGGCTTGGCAAGAGCGCCGCATAGTAACGCTGCGGGTCGAACGGGTAAACTGCCCAGCAAGTTTCGACACGACGGATTGAACCGAACAGGAGGGTCCCCGGTGCATGAGATGTGGCTCGAGCGCTGGCACGAAGGCCGAACCGGCTGGCACGAAGACGAGGGCAATGTCAGCCTGAAGAAACATTGGCGCGCAAGCGGGCGCCGCGTGCTCGTCCCCCTGTGTGGCAAGACGCCCGATATCAAGTGGCTGGCGGATCAAGGCAACCACGTGGTCGGCGTGGAGTTGTCCGAACTGGCGGTTAAGGCGTTTTTCGCGGAGCAGGCAATCAGCTACACCGTGCACGAGAACGAACTGCGCGCCTATCAGTCCGAGGACCAGAGCATCACGATCTATTGCGGCGATTACTTCGAATTAAGGTCGCTCCGCTGCGACGCGCACTACGATCGTGGCGCACTGACTGCGATGCCTGCCGAACTGCGACCTGCTTATGCACGGCAAACCAGCGCCCTGCTGGAACCGTCCGCCGAGCAGCTAATTATTACGCTCGAATACGATCAGTCAGTTGCGAGTGGCCCGCCCTATTCCGTCCCGGCTGAGGAACTGCTTGCGTACTGGCCGGATCTGGTCTGCATCGACTCGCGCGACGATATAGAAAACGGGCCGCCGAAGTTCCTCGAGGCGGGCTTAACTGAAATGACGCAAAAGGTGTGGCGCTCACCCTAGCCTTGCCACGGCACAGCGGTCACGGGCGTCCATCGTTCTTCACGTCGGCTGATGCGGCTTTCCTCGTCTTCGTTGTCATAGTTGATTGCGCCACCTTCGGCCGTATCCTTTGGCATCTTTTCCAGTGTGCGTGTATTGATAATGCCGAATTTCCCTTCTGCAGTATCAATTACGGCGCCGACATACACACCGCAACGCCGACAAATAAGAAAGTCCGCCGTTTTGAGCGCGAACCGATAGCGCTGCAATATCTCGTCGCTACTGGCAGAGAACTGCAGAGTACCGAGCGGATCGGAAGTGCTGAGCGCGTCGTGCATTCGGCAAAAGCGGCATTGGCAAGCGCGTACTGGCCAGTTGACCGGGTCGATCGCTGTCGCATAGCGAAACCTGATTGCTCCGCAGTGGCATGCGCCATCGTAAGCAAGGTCAACCATTTGACGTCACCGCATCGGACAGGCGCCGGGCGTGCAACGCGTAAAGCAATGTCGCTGGAGTCATCGCCGCGAATAGATGTTTCAGCGTGTGACCGCTCAACAGCTCGCCGTTGGCAAAAATGGCGGTGTCGAAATACTCGAACACTTTTGCTAGCACATAAAATAGCAGCATAAACCAATAGTACTTTTTCGAGCCGATTGTCGGACTGTACATCAGCAGAATGAACGGTATTAACAGCATTGGCAGAAACTGCACGACCGCATATGGTCGCAGGTCGCCGATACCGTACGACTCGGTAAACGCCCAGTAGGCGACGGAGGCGACCCCGATTATCAGCAACGGGGCAAGTATCCTGCGTCCGGCGCGAGCCGACACGAACTCGCCGAGGATGATAGAGAACAGGCCGGCGAAGCCGATTGTCATGGGCAGACGGTCCCAGACGAGCGGCCCGTTCGCGGGATTCAGATGGTAGTAGCCCGAACCGAATGCGGTGAGCGTTACGCCCGCGAAGAAAACGATATAGGCACGTCGCAGCCCGGGTAAGCACACGCGCCTGCTTCGCTGCTGTACATAAGCAAGACCCCATACACCGACAACGAGAAATGGCAGGTTCGACGCCACGTTCCAGAAGTTGCTGACCGCGAGCAAAGTACGGCCATCGGCGAACGCGTGATAAGCAGGGTCCTGGGAAACCGGGGGCGTTAGTAGAAAGCTCGTGACAAGCGCCGCAAGCAAAGCGACAAGCAGAGCTGTGCCGCGGATCGATAGGCCGTGCCGGATTTTCGAGTTGCCGATCAGATGCCCATCTTCGCCAGAATGTCGGCCAGTTCTCTGGCCAGCCGTTCAGCGACGGGATGGTCTGCCGCAAATCGCGATTCGAGATGTCTCGCGCGATCGAGCGCAGACGACTCCGTATCTCCGGCCAGCCGGTCGATATCGTCGTTCAATTGTCTTAGGAGTTCGCGGGTCTCTGCATCGAAGTCGCCCGCCTTATGAAGTTCACGGTTTAACTCGGTCAATAGTTTGTTGATGCGTTCTTTGGTCACGATCGACTCCGTCAATATCGTCTGTTCATGCTAGGCAACATCAGTCTCGCGCCGATTCGGCTTGCCAAGGTCGTGCAGGCGAATCGGGAGCTCCCGGATGCGGATACCCGTTGCGTCGTATATCGCATTTGTCAGCGCCGGGGCGATCGGCGGTGTGCCGGGCTCACCCGCGCCTCCCAGAGATTCACCGCTATTAATTATGTGTGTTTCGACCACGGGCGCCTTATCAATGCGTAGCATTGGGTAGTCGTGAAAGTTCGATTGCGCAACCGCGCCGCGACGAATCGAGATCTCTCCGTATAGCGCAGCAGTCATGCCATAAGCGATGCCGCTTTCCATCTGTGCCGCCATACCATCGGGGTGCATCGCAAATCCGGCATCGACGGCACATACGACGCGCTGAACAGAAACTTCCCCGTCAACAACTTCTACGTCGACAACCTCTGCTACGATCGTACCGAACGAGCGGTGAATCGATATGCCGCGCCCGATATTTTCGGGCAACGCTTCGCCCCAACCCGCTTTTGTCGCAGCAAGGTCGAGTACCGCAAGAAAGCGTGGCTGGTTCATGAGCAGCTCGCGCCGATATTCGTAAGGATCGCGACCGGCCGCGACCGCCAGCTCGTCGATGAACGACTCGGTAAAAAATGCGTGCAGCGAATGGTCGACGCTGCGCCAGAATCCCCACGGCACGTGGGTCTTGCTCACTGTATAAACGATACGCTGGTTGTCGATCGCGTACGGAATGTGCGGGGCCTCTTCGGGGTCGTATTTGTTGACGTAGTGGTTGTGCCACGCGAGCGTGTTGCCGGCTGCATCCAGACCACCTCGGAAGCGGCTGATGCTCGCCTGCCGATAATGGTCGTGTCGGGTGTCTTCCTCGCGTGACCAGACGAGTTTGACAGGGTAAGGAACCTCAGCTGCCACGCGGGCAGCCTGCACTGCGACATCCGAGAACGCGCGTCTGCCGAAGCCGCCGCCGAGATACTGGTTATGGACCGTGACCTTGTCTGCGTCAAAATCAATCGCCTCGGCGGCGTCCTTTGCGAATCCGAGCGGGTTCTGTGTTCCCAGCCAGAGCTCGCACTCATCGTCATGCACCCACGCCGTGCAGTTCATTGGCTCCATTGTGGCGTGGGCGAGGAACGGTACGCGGTACTCGGCCTCAAGGACATGTTCGGCCGCGGCCAAAACCGCGGTGGCGTCGCCGGTCTCCAGGTCGGTTTCTTCGTCTCCAGCGCTTGCGGAAGCGTCGAGATCCTGTGCGAACTGCTTGAAGATGTCGCCCTGTTCCCAGCCGGCATTGCCCGCGTCGTCAAATTCGATCGGCAACTGATCCAGGGCCCGCTTCGCCTGCCAGTACCCATCCGCGACAACGGCGACGGCAGCGTCGAGATCGATCACTTTACGCACGCCTGGCAGGTCCTGTACGGACGCCGCGTCGTAGGACCTCACCGTGCCGCCAAATACCGGCGAGGCTTTGACGGCGGCATATTTCATTCCGGGTAGACGCGTATCGATGCCGAACATCGCGCTGCCGTCGACCTTGGCCGGAATGTCGCCGCGCTGCGGCGACGTGCCCATGATGCGAAATTGCTCAGCGCTTTTTAGTCGTGGTTTTGCAGGCAATCGTAACCGCGCTGCCGCAGCAGCGAAGCTTGCATACGTGGCTGTGCGTTGGCTGGCGGCGTGAGAAATTACGCTGTCCCGGGCGCCGAGTTCCTCGACCGGCACCTGCCATTCGTCGGCGGCCGCGTGCAAAAGTGCGCTACGTGCTGCGGCGCCAGTAACGCGCATCGCGAACTGTCCGGTTGTTCTGACCGATGTGCTGCCGCCCGTAATTTGCAGGCCCATCGCCTGAGTCGCACGAAAAAAGAAGCCATCCACCGTATCGATGAGCCAGGCCGGAAAATCCACGTCGCCGGCTGCGTAACCCCTCGCCAGCGCATAGTTCGCGAATTCCTTGTCGCTAGGCGCCTCGACGACCTCGAGTCTCGCCCAGTCAGCATCCAGTTCGTCGGCCAACATCATGGCCAGGGTTGTGTGCACACCCTGGCCCATCTCGGCATGCGGCACGATCGCGGTTACGGTGTTGTCGGGTGAAATCTTCAGCCATATGTCAAAGATCGCATCACCTGGGTCTGCGATGAGGTCGCCAACTATGCCAGACCTGTCGCCACGGCGAATAGCGACGCCAAATACGACCACACCACCGGCAGCAATTCCGGTCGTTATGAATGCGCGACGCGACCACTTACCCACCGGACGCTGGTTCCGTTTTGAGCGCAATAGCCGCGCGCTTGATGCCTTTGCGAATGCGCGGATAGGTACCACAGCGACAGACAATGCCGGCCATTGCACGATCGATGTCTGCGTCGCTCGGGGACGTGTTGGTTTCGAGCAGGGCGGCGGCAGACATTATCTGGCCTGACTGGCAGTAACCGCACTGCGGCACCTGCTCGTCAATCCAGGCCTGTTGCAGCGGATGCAGGCCTTGTTGCGCGTCGCCGAGGCCTTCGATCGTCGTAATTTCCTGTTCTGCTGCTACCTGAACCGGCGTTACGCACGAGCGTATCGGCGAGCCGTTGAGGTGCACCGTGCACGCGCCACACTGCGCAATTCCGCAGCCGAACTTGGTGCCGGTCAAGCCGACATAGTCGCGTATCACCCACAGAAGCGGCGTCGTCGGATCGACGTCAACGGCGTGTTCTTTACCATTAATTTTCAATGGAATCATCGTGTCTGTACGTTACTCCAAGGCAGCAAGTCCGGCAAGCCGCGGATTGCGTGACGCTCGGACCGCGAATGACGTAAACTGATGGTCACAGCCTGCAGAGAAGGATTATTGATGTCTGACAGCCGTTTCTATGACACGGTCGCTTTCGACGTTCGCGACAATGCAACGATGTTGTTTTTTGCGCGGACCACGACGGAAGGAGACATCGATGACTACTTGCTGTTGATGCGGACGGTTGAGGACGACTTCGACTCGTCGACATACATCGAAATAAACGAGAAGCAATTCGGCGGGCACGACCTCATTAGCGCGGCCGAGTTAATTGGCAACATGCTGACCCTGCATCTGCACGAACCCGCCGCAGAACTTGGCGGTGTCTCACGAATTGTCTTGACGTTTGCCGACACACCGGAGAATGGCGCGAGTATTGAAGCCGGTGCATTTCGTGTACTTGGAGACACGTTGTCGGGTGGCAACGCCTGACACAGCCGGGTGGATAACGGCGGCTACAGTCTTTACATTGTCCGCTGCGCTGACGGCAGCTTGTACACAGGAATTTCGACTGACGTCGATAGACGGCTTCAGGAGCACGAGCGCGGATTGCGCGGCTCCAAGTATCTGCGCGGTAAGGGCCCGTTGCGGCTTGAATACCGACAGCACCTCGGTGATCGAAGCATTGCGTCGCAAGTGGAGTTTCACGTCAAACGGCTCGACCGCCGCGATAAGGAAGATCTCATTGCGGGTCAACGCACGCTGAGCGAGTTGTTACCCTGACTCAGTGTGGGTGCTGTCAGGCCTCTGGCGAACGCTGCGGGTAGAGTACGACTGGCTTGCCGAACTCGGGCAGATGCAGCCGCGTATCCGAGTCCCAGGTGTCTCTGAATTCCTCTAGCCACCCGGCCGTGTCGATAAAATTTTCGAGTGCGCGCGGATACAGAAATATCTCCCCGAACGGTTTCGAGAAATCGTCAAAGTGAACCGGGAATACGTGCGCCGCGCCGGTTGTTGTGACGAGTTCCTGCCAATACCGCTCTGCGTAGTCGTACCCCAACCCCTCGAGCATGCTGACACCAAGCATGACGACGTCGGCGCTGACCCCCGCGAGCGCGCCCTCGCGAAAGCCGGCGCTGCCCTGTACGAGGGTCGTGCCATGAGGATGAGCGATAACGATGGAGTAGCTTTTTCCTGCGCGCCAGGCAGAAACCGGTGCCGGAGTCACAAGAGACTCGTCGATGGTTCCGGCATACGGTACCGAGCCTCCCCAGCCGATCGGCGCATGATTCGAATCGATCATCGTTACCGCAAATTTGCCAAACGAGTATTCATTGCCACTTGTCGTGACGATTATTTGATCTTCCGGCACACCGGCGCCGCGGGCAATTTGCGCCGTGGATTCAGAACCCAGAATGGATGCGCTGCTGCGATTGGCAATCGCACCGACGTCCATTGCGTGATCATAGTGCGAGTGCACCGGAATCAGCGCCGCCAGACGTCGCATCCGGTATTCGTCGAGTACATAGTTGATTGTCGCGGCATCGCTTTCTACGCCTCTGCCAAACAGGATTTCGAAAATCGACGGTCGCGAGAAAAAGCCGTCAATCAGAATCTGCGTTTCGCCATCGTCGAAAAGCAATGTCGTAACGCCCAGCCACGTTACCGTTACCGCATCGTGAGTCGGCGCAATACTCGGATAGCGTGGCCAATCGATCATGTCCAGAGACTCGCGGTCACGCCACAACAAGACCGCGGCCACCGCTCCGATAATGACGATGGCCGCGACGGCAATCGCAGTCCGTCGGACCGAGCGCTTGAAATCTGCTGCGGTAATGCGCGGCATTATTGTCCCGCGGCCATCCTGGCGAGATGTCCGGTCAGCGGGGCAAGGTAATTGCCCATTGCGTAGCCGAGCAGCGCCATCAGGATCGAGGCCGGTACGAGATTTGGACGATGGTGGGCAGCAACAATTGGCGCCGATGCTGCGGCGCCGATGTTTGCGGCGGACGCAATCGCCACGCTGTGGATGTCAACGCGAAACAACCAGGCGCCGCCGATACAGAACAGTCCGTGGATAATAATCCAGACGAATGCACCGGCGACGAAAACGGGAGCTTCGGCCAAACCTGCGACCGAGGCGCGTGCGCCCATGCCTGCGACGAAGACATAGATAAGCGCCGTGCCCATCGCTGTCGAGTTCGGTAATTCAGATGCGCGCGTCGTAGAGAGCAGTAGCGCCAGCGTTGTGACGAGCAGGATGCGTGTCGTCGTAACCGAAAAGACTGTGCCGAGCCCTGAACTGACTGATGCAATCCATTCGGCGATGCCGGGTGCTACGGCTGTGCTAACCCACGTGACGCCGATCACGATTGCGATCAGAAACAGGTACTGCCGCATTGTCGGGGCGTGATCGTCTTCGACATGAATTTCGGCAGCCGCGTCCATCGCTTCCAGTCTGTCCTCAGGTACCCGTGCCCAGGCGTTGAAGCGATCTGCGAAATCGCGCGACATTAATAGCAGCGGCAACCAGAAAACGTAGATGACGTTGTCAGCGATCACAGCGAGACCGAACTGCTCCTCGGAGGTACCGAGCATCTCTGCTGTCGCGGCCATGTTAGCGGTGCCGCCGATCCAGCTGCCCGCCAGGGCTCCGTAACCTTTCCAGGCATCTTCAGACAAAAACGAATGCACGAGCAGGTAGGCGACCACCGCGCCGACCATGACACCCGCTGTACCCATCAACATGACTAACACGCCCTTACCCATTACCTTGACGACTGCAGGCACATTGACCTTGATAAGCATCAGCACGATAAAAGCCGGCAGCAAGTACGCACTCAAGCCGGAATACACGGGCGAGTCGCTCGGAATCACGTCGAGGTTGTTCAGGAATACCGGAGTTGCATAGATAAACAGCAGCGGTGGGACGTATTGGAACAGCTTTGCCCGCGTGGTCTGCTCGAGCATAAAGAAAAAAGCTGCTACGAAAGACAGTACGGCGAGCACACCGATCGGTGACGCTATCAGGGCCTCGGAACTTTCCATACGCAACGGACTCTTTCGGTCACAATGCCGCGAGTATAAAGGAATGGTCAGCGAACGGCGCGCTGTGTTAGGTCAGGCTATTTGCGCCTGCAAGTCCTTGCGCGTTGCCTCGTCGGTCAGCGCAGCTGACTTGACTGTCAGCCAGGCGGCATCCCAGTCTTTCACCTTGCTGGGGCCGAAGACAAACTTTGCGATGAAGCTGTCGAGATCGGCTACGCGAATAACGTTTTTTGGCGGCGGCGTCGGAAACTCAACGCGGCCCGTGAAAACGATGACGCTGGCGACCGGAACATCCGGGACAACGTTTTGCAGCGCGCGAGTGCGGCCCTCATTCTGAATCAGTGGATTCAGGAAACGGCGGCGGCGCGTACCATCCACGTTAGTCCACTGCGGTTCGTCTGCACCGCCGAATACGATACCGTTGTAGTGTTTCGTCTGGATACACAGAATGCCGCCGGCCGTCAGTAACGCGTGGTCGACCTTGGTAAGGCCACCATAGGCGCCGGGCAAAATAAAGTCGTGTAATACCTCGGTGCTGCGTGCCTCCAACGCATGGCGAATTCTGGAGCTGCCGATGCGCGCGGTGATGATTCGCATGGCATGACTTGCCGTCGAGCGGAATACGAGCGTCAGTAGCAATGCGCCGGCGATCGTGAAGATGAAGGCGGCCGGACCGACATTCCTGATTCCGGTCGCAATTTCGGCATCTGCGGCTAGCACCGGGACGGCGATGAGCGGCATGCTGGTGGCGACTAGTCGGATAAGCACGAACATGGTCCTAGAGTAGAACTTTTCGCGGCCGAATTATCGTCACAGGTCACGTTTTGTGATGCGCCTGGCCCGGGTAGGCCAGAAAATATCCATCGAGCTCTGCAACGCGAATATCGGTCGCGTAAACGGAGCTCAAGACCCCGCTCGTGAGCACCGAAGCCTTGCCGCCATCGGCCGCCACGGCCCCCTCCTTGAGTACTACGACGCGCTCGACCTCGGGAGGGATTTCGTTGAGATGGTGGGTGACGAGGACGATGTTGTGGCCCGTTGCGGATAGTTTGCGAATGCGGCTCAGGTAGTCGAAACTGGCCGCGAAATCGAGGCCAGAGGTCGGCTCGTCGAGAATCAGGGTCTGCGGCTCGTGGACGAGAGCCCGGCCGAGAATACAGCGCCGCTGCTGGCCGGTGGACATGGATTGCAGCGGCGTTCGCTGCAGGGACGCGATCCCGAGCATTCTCAGCGTGTCGCGCGCTTTGGCAAGCTGCTCCCTGCTGACGCGTTCCGCCAGTATGCCGTGCACACCGATGCTCGAGAAGAAACCTGAGACCACCACCTCGAGTGCGGTCGTCATCGGCGTGTAGAGGTTCTGCAAATCGTGCGACACGACGCCGATTTGTTTGCGCAAGTCCCAGACATTCCAGTGCTCACGCCCCAGTATTCTGATCCAGGCGCCTTCCGCAACGACCGGGTATAGCTCGCGGTTGATGGTCTTTAGCAGCGTTGTCTTGCCCGAGCCGTTCGGCCCGAGAATCGCGACGCGTTCGTGCTGCGCAATCGACAAGGTTAAGTTATCGAAGACCCGCGTCGCGCCGCGCCATATCGTTGCGTTACGTATATCTATTAGCGGCGCTTCGGTCATATCCGTCTCCGGCGTCAGGCGCGGTGGTGCTTCCAGGCACCGCGGCGAAATACGATAACGCTGAGCCCGGTCATCAGCGACTCCGAGATGATAATCGCGAGAAAAACGCCGTTCGGACCGAGCAAGAATTGTGTTGCCAGCCAGTAGGCTAACGGAATCTGCAGCAGCCAGAAACAGACGATATTGATTACGGTCGGCGTGGATGTGTCACCGGCGCCGTTGAGTGATTGCGTGATGATCATGCCGACCGCGTACATCGGAAAGCCCAGGCCGAGGATTCGCAGGCAGTTCGACCCGTAGCGGACAACCTCGGGATCATTCGAAAAGAGTCCGCTGATAACGGGCGCCAGTGCAACAATCAGGGCGCCCATGCCGGTCATGAAGATGACGTTGTAGCGCGAAGCCTGCCACGCGGAGCTTTCCGCCCGATCCGGCTTGCCCGCACCGAGGTTCTGGCCGACGAGCGTTGCCGCGGCATTGCCAAGGCCCCAGGCGGGCAACCAGACGAACTCCAGCATGCGCAGCGCGATCGTGTATGCGGCGATGGCCGTACTGCCGTAAAGCGCAATGATGCGCACGATGATGATCCAGCTTGTGGTTGCGATCAGGAACTGGCCGACGCCGCCGACCGAAATGATCAGCATGCGGGCGATCAAAGACGGCTCTATCACGAGGTTGCGGAGATGAAATTCAAGACGACCACGGCCGTCGAACAGGTACCAGAGCTGATACAGAACACCGATACCGCGGCCGATGGTCGTGGCGACCGCCGCGCCCGTTACGCCCATCTCCGGAAATGGCCCGAGGCCAAAAATCAGGCACGGATCGAGAACGATGTTCAGGCCATTGGCGAGCCACAATGACCGCAATGCGACCGACGCGTCGCCGGCGCCGCGAAATGCGGCGTTGAGCAGGAACAAATACAGGATGCTCGCTGATCCTCCCAGCAGCACGGCGGCGAATCCGGCGCCAGTGTCGATTACGCCGTCGCTGGCGCCCATCAAGCGCAGCATCTCTTCGGCATAGATTACGCCTGAAATACCGATAACCAGGGACAGGGCCGCGCCTATCCAGATGGCCTGGCCCGTGGCGCTGGCGGCTCTCTCTCGCCGCTGTGCGCCGACCCGGCGGGACACCATCGCCGTGACGCCCATGCCGAGACCAACGGCGACCGCGTAAAGCACCGTGATCAAGGCCTCGGTGATGCCTACCGCAGCAATCGCATCGGTACCCAGACGCGACACGAAGGCGATATCGACCACCGCAAACACAGACTCCATCGACATTTCCAGCATCATCGGAATTGCCAGCAGGCCGAGCGCCCGACCTGTGTGGCCCGTCGTGTAGTCCTTGTCGCTATCGCGCAGCGATTCGTGCACGAAACTGACGGTTCGCCGCCAGGCAGATTCCTGTTGAGTGCTAAGATTCATGGGGTCGAACACTTACCGGTAAATCACCATGCCCGAAGGACTCTGGCCAATTCTTGTCATGATCTTCCTGATCATCGTCTATACGATCGCCAAGGTCATCCAGCACATGCGCAAGAGCGAGGAACAATGGCGGCAAGTCGACAAGAGCAAGCTTCGTGAATGGGATGACGACGACTGGCCCGACGCCTAATGGTTGTTGCCGGCCTAGTCCAGAGTCTAGACGCTACGCGCCAATCCTTCGACCCGCGAGGAGTTTTTCGATTAAACTAGCCCGTCTCCGAGATGCAGCATTTTTGCCGTCCGCACTAATCGCAGGGTCGTCCTATGTTCGAGAATTTCTGTCTGAAGCTCAGATTGACGTTGGGTCTGGCGAGCCTTGCGCTTCTTGTGGCGGCTTGCCAGCCGGATAATGCCGGCGTGCCAGGGTCGGACAAAGAGGCCGGGCGCGCAAATGTCGAGGCGATGTCAAGAGAGCATGCCGGCGACACGTCCGAGCCTAGCGAGGGCTCGCAAATAGCTCCGCGACGTCCCGTCGTTGCGGAGCGACTGCCCTACGCCGAAGTGAATAATGAACTGGTGTACGGGCATTTTGCTTTTCCTGCGGACATGATCGATCCGCTCCCCGCAATCATTGTCATTCACGAATGGTGGGGCCTTAACGAAAACATACGCGCGGCGGCCGATCGGCTGGCGGGCGAAGGCTACATTGTGCTGGCCATCGATCTTTTTGGTGGCGAAACTGCGGACACGCCCGACCAGGCCAAACGGCAAATGCAGGCTGTCGTGGAGAATCCGGAACTAGCCAACGAAAACATTCGTCAGGCTTATGATTTCGTGAGTACCACAGCCGGCGCGCCACGAACCGGCTCGCTGGGCTGGTGTTTCGGTGGCGGCTGGTCCCTGAATACGGCGATGCTGTTTCCTGACGATCTGGATGCGGCCGTGATCTACTACGGTCAGGTAACTGACAACGAGGACAGGCTTCGCGATATCGGCGCGCCGATACTCGGCCTGTTCGGCGGCAAAGACAGGGGCATCCCGGTTGATTCGGTGCAGCGCTTCGAGGCCGCGCTGGAGCGGTTACGCAAGGAATACGAGATTCATATATATCCGAACGCAAGCCATGCGTTCGCTAATCCCACCGGCAGGGCGTATGACAGAGACGTGGCTGATGACGCCTGGCAGCGTACCCTTGAATTCCTGCGCACTCACCTCGGTGCGGAGGCAGGCGAAGCAACCTGATTGTCTGACGAGTCGAATTCCCTGGCATTCGTCTGGCACTGCAATTCGACGTCCAGAGGCTGGGATGCATAGACGATTGACCGGGCGCTGTCGCCTGCGCAGCGCAATGACAGCTGAGCCGTCAAGACGTCTTTCAGGCGTAAGACATTATCGCGGTTCTGCCCGTTATCGTCCGCCCGGCAGAATTCACGTATCGCGATCGGAGCAATCTGCTGTTGCGGTATCGTCAGACTGATTTCGACGCTTGCTTGCTGGTCCACGTCTTGGCCGCCATAGGTCTTGCGGGTATCTGCGACACTGACTGAGATTGCTTCAGCCCGCATGTTCGATGCACACTGTGGTTTGATCGTTAGCACATACTGAAGCGACGGTAATGATATCAGCCGACGATCGTTCGATATTGGGTCAAGAGCGACAATTGCCGCGTTCGCCTCGATGGATACCAGGCCGGCGGACTCGGAGCGCGCAGCGCTCGTCACCAAAGCCAGCGCGGCGACCAGCAAAATAATTTGGCCATGCATGCAACAAAGACTACGACAGGGCGGTCCTAAAACAAATGATATTCTAGTATGGCCACGTGGGAATAAGCCGTGATTGAGAAGACCATTCATCTGACGTACAAAGTTGCGCGCCGAATCGTGATCACTGTATTGGGTACCACGGTGCTTGCTATCGGTGTGGTCATGATCATCGCGCCGGGTCCAGCGATCGTTGTCATTCCTATCGGACTCGCCATTCTCGGCATTGAGTTTGCCTGGGCCCGGATATGGCTGAAACGTCTGCGCGAGACGATCAGCAATCAGGTCAATAATCATCGTGCGCGAAGAGCCGAGGCGCAGCGCAATCGAGTGGCGCGTTAGAGGGAACCGGGTGTCCGGCAGGCACCAAACAGGACCCCACAAAAAGAAAGGCGCCGGAGAACTGTAATCGATTGACGAAACAGCGGGCCGATCCGACACGGAGCGGTCTCCGGCGCCCAAGGTTTTACGGCAGGGGGATGCCGCCGGGCTATCCGGGCCCGTTCATACCGGCATCCCTGCCAGCGATTTCCGGGGCGGGGGAATCAGGCATTCGGGGGGAGAGATTCCCGGTTCCCTGTGCCGCCGGAGTGGATTCGAGCGCGGCATGGCTATCGCCATCCGCGGGACTGTTAATCTGTGGCCGGGGTCTCGATTTTCAAGGTCGGGGGCAGTTCGCCTGCCTCGGCAGCAAGCGCCATATTGATGGCGGAAGAGACGCCGATCAGCACGATCAGTGCGCCAAGCATCACCAGCCCTTTTTCAACTATCTTCGTGTACATCATCATTCCTTTGGTTGTGCGGTCAGCATTTGCTGCGCAGTTATTTAGTTACTTACTCTATTGCACAAGCCGTGCCAACATCGAAAATCTATTGAAAACAATTACTTGGAGCAAAACCCTGGATTACGACATTCCGTGATTTACGAAAAATCGTTATTACGATCACGGAATTTCGTATAAACTGCCTCGATGACCAAGCGCGATGACTATCAATGGCTGTTTCGCAAGTCGCCCGCGATGGCGACCTCGATCGGCGCGGATGGCGCCTACCTCGACGTGAATGATGCATTCCTCGAGCGGCTGGGTTTTGAGCGCGATGAGATGATGGGGCGCCGGCCGAGCGAATTCGTCACGGCGGAATCGGCGCAGCGCATCGAGAGTGAATTCTTGCCGGCCTTGCGGCGTACCGGAAAGTTGGAAAACAAGCCGATCAGCTTTGTGGCCAAGTCGGGCGAACTCGTCGAGTGCATGACCAATTCGGTGGTTGAGTACGATCCGCAGGGGGCGTTTCTGCGCACGATCGCAATATTCAGCGAGATTGCCGACGTCGCGCGAACAGACTACAAGTACAGGGAGTTGTATCGTTCGACGCCGGCAATGCTGCACACGGTCGACAGCGACGGCAACATCGTCACGGTTACAGACCATTGGCTGCAGAAGCTCGGATACCGGCGCGAAGAAGTCATCGGTCGACCAACCACAGACTTTTTTACCGAGGTCGAGCGAAAGCGCTACGTCAACGGCCGCCTGAAGGAACTGATCTCACAGGGCGACTTCACCAACGAAGAGAGGCAGGTAATCACGAAAAACGGTCGTGTGCTCGACCTCGTTGTCTCGGCGATATCGCATCGAGACGCTGCGGGCAAAGTGGATCGTATGCTGATCGCATCAAAAGACGTTACCGAACGTAATCGCGCAGAGCGCGACCTTCGCGTCACGCTTGCAGAAAACGCCAGGCTCCGCGAAGAGCTCGAACTCGAGCGCGATTATCTTCGCGAGGAAGTTAACGTTGCAATGAATTTCGGCCGCATCATTGGCACGAGCAAAGCGCTGCAGCACATGCTCAATCGCGTCGAGGCGGTTGCTGAGACACCCGCGAGCGTACTGCTGCTCGGAGAGTCAGGCGTCGGCAAGGAACTCGTAGCGCATGCTATACATGCTCAGAGTCCCCGGGCCGACGGTCCGCTCGTCAAAGTGAACTGTGCCTCCATACCAAAAGAACTTTTCGAGAGCGAGTTTTTTGGGCACATCAAAGGGGCGTTTACCGGGGCGCACCGCGACCGAGTCGGGCGATTTCAGCTTGCCGATGGCGGCACGATATTCCTCGATGAGGTTGGTGAAATCCCGCTCGAATTGCAGGGCAAGTTACTGCGGGTGTTACAGGAGAGCGAGTTCGAGCGCGTTGGCGACGACGTAACGAGGTCGGTGAATGTTCGCGTGATCGCCGCGACCAACAGAAATCTCGAGCAATTGATTGTCGACGGACAGTTTCGCGAGGATCTTTTTTATCGCTTGAGTGTCTTTCCGGTTGATGTGCCGCCACTGCGTGAGCGTGACGAAGACATCATGCAACTCGCACAGCATTTCCTCGAGTTAGCCTGTAACGACTTTGGCCGACCGGTCATGACGCTGACACGCGCGCAGGCCAACAAGCTGCGCGAGTATGAGTGGCCAGGTAATATCCGCGAACTGAAGAATGTCATCGAGAGGGCCGTTATCCTGTCGCCGGGGAACGTATTGCGGCTCGACCTGTCAATGCCTGATGTTGATGGCGCGCCAGAGAGTGTCCTGACGCAGGGATCGGAAGACCACGCACGCGTTCTGACGGAGACGGAAATGCGGGAATACCAGAAACAGAATTTGGTGGCTGCGCTCGATCAAACAAACTGGCGGGTTTCGGGTCCGGACGGCGCTGCAGAACTGCTCGGGGTCAGGCCGACGACACTGGCCGATCGCATTCGGTCGTTTGGCCTCAAAAAGCCCGCTCAGCGATGATCCCGAGGGACGTGATCAAGCACCTCTGCCTGCATCTTGCAGCGGCCATGCTTCTGCTGCCCTGCGTGGTGGCGTCGCAGGAGGAACTGCCGATCCCGGTGCAAAGCGCGCTGAATCATCGCCAACTGCCGCATGACACCCTGAGCCTGTACGTAGCAGACCTCGACAGCGGCGAGCCTGTGCTGCGCTGGCAGGACTCGGTGCCGCGCAATCCCGGCTCGACGATCAAATTGTTGACAACTCTCGTCGCGCTTGACGTTCTTGGCCCGACCTACACCTGGCAGACCGATGTCTATGCGCTCGGGCCCGTCGACAAAGGGCGGCTGAACGGGAATCTGTTGCTCAAGGGTTACGGTGATCCGTTTCTTGTCACCGAGCGTGTCTGGCAGTTACAGCGCAGGATCCGACAGGCGGGCATTCACGAGATAGCCGGCGATCTGTTGATCGATGACAGCTATTTCGAAGTCGTCGATCACGATCCTGCTGCGTTCGACCGGCAGCCGCTGCGCGCCTACAACGTAGCGCCCAATGCGCTGCTGATGAATTTCAAAGTTGTTCGCTATTGGTTCGAACCGAACCGGGACGCGAATGGCGTACGCGTCTGGCTGGACCCGCCGCTCGCAAACCTGCGTGTCGACAATCGCCTTACACTAACGCAGGGTCGCTGCCGTGGATATCAACGCGGCATCACGATCTCGGCGAATGATGCGGTCGACAAGGTAACGTTCAGCGGCAAGTTTCCGAATGGCTGCGAACGTTATGCCATGGATCGAGCCGCCCTCGGGCACAGCGAATATGTGTATGGATTGTTCGCGGCTTTGTGGCGGGAATCGGGCGGCGTGTTCGAAGGCAGCTGGAAAACAGCGCGGGCGCCGGACGACATGGACCCGCTTGTGAAATTCAGCTCGCTGTCCCTTGCTGAAATCATCAAACGCATAAACAAGCACAGCAATAACGTCATGGCGCGCCAGGTTCTGTACACGCTGTCCGCCGAGGTGCTCGGTGAGCCTGGTACCGAGGCAGGCGGCCGCAAGGTTGTGGGTGACTGGTTACAGCAAAAGGGGTTGAAATTTTCGGAGCTGGCGTTCGATAACGGCGCCGGGCTGTCGCGAGACGCGAGAATGACGGCGGCCGATTTCGGGGCAATGCTGAGCTTCGCATGGCAGCAGCCATACATGCCCGAGTATCTTGCGTCGATGTCGCTGGCCGGACTGGATGGCACGCTCAGCTACCGGCTCGACGACGGTCCTGTCGCTGGCAACGCGCATTTGAAAACGGGCTCGCTGGACCATGTGGCCGCGATCGCCGGCTATCTGCAATCTGCATCGGGCCGGCGATTTGCGCTGGTCGTGCTGCAAAACCACAACGACGTCCATCGCGGCCCGGGCGAGGAAGTGCAGGAGGCCGTGCTGCGCTGGCTGTATGCGCAATAGCGCCAATGCCGGGCCGGTGAAGGGCGGCTGTAGTAGACTCGCGGTCATCCACTCAGGAGATCGGGAATGCGAATAGCGATTGGGATTCTGGTGCTGTTGCCACTGGTTGTGGCGGCAGAGACAGCCTACGTTACCGACACACTGCAGCTCGGTCTGCATCGGGCGCAGGATACGAGCGACCGGCCGTTCCGGAACCTCGATAGCGGCCAGGAAATGGAAGTGCTCTCGCGAACGCGCTACTACGCGAATGTGCGGCTGCCGGATGGCACTGAGGGATACGTCAAAGCCGGGTTTCTCGTCACCAACAAACCGGCGAAGCTGATCGTCGCAGAAACGCAGGCCGAAGTGGATCGACTCTCCGCGGAACTCGAAGAAACAAAACGGGCGTTCGCTGCTCCAGCCGCAACGATCGATGCCCTTAAACAAGAATCGGCAGACCTGCAGGCCAGGCTCGATACGAGTGAGGCAACCGCGAGCGAGCTAAGCGAACAGAATGCGAGCCTTCGTGGGCGGCAGTCGCAATACAAAAACACTATGCCTTTGCGGTGGGTCTCCGGTGCCGTCGTCGCCTGTTTCGTCGGCGGATTCATGTTTGGCTTATGGTGGGTCGATCACCGCAGTCGTAAGCGACATGGCGGCATTCGCATCTACTAGTATATTCCGAGCAGTTATAAGCCGATAAGAACAAAGTCGTTCACGGTCGATTAGTGGCTCCCTAAGGTGCGGCCATTGGCGTTCGCGTCGTGGTGACGTGCGCCATGGAATCGCAAAGGTAGCTTCGACAATGAGCACATTGGCGGCAGGCAGCATTGCATTGCCACTGGACAATGAACAACTGGCCCAGCTGCATCAGGTCGTAGCCGGGCTTTCTGCTGGCCAGCTGCAATGGGTCAGCGGCTACACCGCGGGACTCGCAGCCGCCGACATCGCGCCGCTGGTGCCGGTGACGGAGCCCGGAAATGGCCTGACGATTCTTTACGGATCTCAGACTGGTAATGGACAGGAGATAGCCGAGAAACTGGCCGACCAGGCGCGGACCAAGGGTTTTGCAACCACTCTCAAGAGTCTCGCAGAGTTCAAGCATACAAGCCTCAAGCGCGAGAAGCTGGTCACTTTCGTCATCAGTACGCACGGTGAAGGTGATCCGCCTGATGACGCCGAATTGTTTCACGAGTTCATCTTGTCGTCGCAAGCTCCGAAATTGCCCAATCTGCGCTATTTCGTGCTTGCACTTGGCGACAGCAGCTACGTCAACTATTGCCAGACCGGCCGTGAACTTGATGCGCGGCTCGCCGAACTTGGTGCCGAACGACTCGAAACGCTCGTCGAATGCGATCTTGATTACGAAGACGCGGCGCGCGACTGGTCGACGAAAGTCCTGCAGAAACTGCCGGAACTGCTGCAAGCAGGAAAGGCTGCGCCACATCTGCGCGCCATTGCAGGCACTTCAATGTATGACAAACAGCGGCCGTTTCCAGCCAAGGTTCTTGTCAATCAGAAGATCACAGGTGCGGCGTCGTCAAAAGATGTACGGCATATCGAGCTGTCCCTCGAGGGTTCGGGCCTGAAATACGAGCCCGGCGATGCGCTTGCGGTCATCGTCGAAAACCCGCCTCAGCTTGTCGAGCAGTTCCTCAGTGAATTCGGCTTTGCAGCAACTTCAGTTGTAACCGTAGGCGAGGAGGAAACAACAATCGAGGACGCGCTATCGCGCAGGCTGGAGATAACGGTACCCAACCTCGGTTTCCTGCGTGTCTGGTCCGAGCACAGTCATGCCGCTGAACTGCAGGAGCTGATGCGGCCTGGGCATCAGGCGGAATTGTCAGCATTCATGGACTCGCACCAGATCATCGATATTATTCGCAAGTACCCGGCAACGCTGAGGGTTGAAGAGTTTGCGAGCAGTCTTCGCAAACTGAGCGCGCGCAGCTACTCGATCGCATCTTCACAAACAGCGAATCCGGATGAGGTACACCTGACTGTCGCAGCGTTACGTTATAACGCGTTCGACACCGAGCACTGGGGCGCCGCTTCGACACACATTGCGGATCGAATCAGTGAGGGTGACACGTTGTCGGTGTACGTTGAGCCGAATCCACGCTTTCGACTGCCCGAAAACGACAAGCCGATCATCATGATTGGCCCAGGAACCGGTGTCGCGCCATTTCGCGCGTTTGTTGAAGAGCGCGCGGAGCGGGATGCGAGCGGCAAGAACTGGCTGATCTTCGGCGACCGTAATTTTTCGAGCGACTTCTTGTATCAGCTCGAGTGGCAGAGGTATTTGACGCAAGGACGTCTGCACCGTCTCGATGTCGCGTTCTCGCGTGACCAGGACGAAAAACTCTATGTGCAGCAGCGCATTCGTGAAAACGGCGCCGAGATCTATTCCTGGCTGGAGGGTGGCGCGGTGATTTATGTCTGCGGCGACGCGAAGCAAATGGCCGGTGATGTCGATCGCGCGCTCGCCGAAGTCATAGCAATACAGTCAAACATCAGTACTAGTGATGCCAATTTGCATCTCAAGGAACTACGTCGCGAAGGGCGCTACCAGCGGGATGTCTATTGATGAGTGACCCGGTACTCACAGATGTAGAGCGCATCAAGGCGAACAGTCGTCATCTGCGCGGCACGCTTACAGCAAGTCTCGATGATCCGTTGACAGGGGCGATTGCTGATGACGATACGCAACTATCAAAGTTTCATGGAATCTATCAGCAAGACGATCGCGACATTCGCAGCGAGCGTAAACGGCAACGACTCGAACCTGCCTATAGTTTTATGATTCGTGCGCGGATCCCGGGCGGCGTAATGACGACGGGCCAGTGGCGCGCTATGGATCGCATTGCGCTCAAACATGCGAATAGCACGATTCGGCTGACGACCCGACAGGCGATTCAGTTTCATGGCGTAATCAAGAAAAACCTCAAGACATCCATCGCGGCTATCAACCAGTCAATGCTGGACACGCTTGCTGCATGCGGCGATGTCAATCGCAACGTCATGGCGCCACCGCTGCCATTTTTGTCCGAGATTCATCGCGCGGTGCAGAGTCATGCTGATGCGCTGAGCACACACCTGACGCCGAAGACTGGCGCGTATCATGAGATTTGGCTCGATGGCGAGAAAGTAGAATCGTTGCAACCTGACGTCGAGCCGATCTATGGCGATACCTACCTGCCTCGGAAGTTTAAAACGGCGTTTGTGGTGCCACCGCAAAACGATACTGATGTGTTCGCGCAGGATCTAGGATATGTCGCGATCGTAGAGAGTGGTCAGTTGGTCGGCTATAACGTCACGGTGGGCGGCGGTATGGGCATGTCACACGGCGAACCTGCGACCTACCCAAGGCTTGGAGAGGTGCTTGGTTTTTGTACTCCCGAACAAGTGACTGCGGTTGCAGAGGCAATCGTCACGACGCAGCGTGATTTTGGAGATCGTACGAATCGCAAGCACGCTCGCCTGAAGTACACGATCGATGATCGCGGAATCGACTGGTTTCGAGGTGAAGTGGAGCGTCGCCTCGATTCACGGCTTGGAGTGCCGCGGCCGCATGCTTTTGTCGGAAATGGAGATGTGTATGGCTGGCAGCAGGACGATTCGGGTGCGTGGCACTACACCTTGTTTGTGCAAAATGGACGAGTTGCTGACATTGCTGATCGACGCCTCCTATCCGGATTGCGGCGGATCGCCACCACGCATGACGGCGAGTTTCGGCTGACGCCAAATCAGAACCTGATCATCAGCAATGTTCCTGCCGACAAGAAAGACACTATAGCCGCCCTGCTTAGCGAGTATGGCATCGAGAACAGCGAACAGGCGACACAGCTACGGCTCAATTCGATGGCTTGTGTTGCCTTTCCAACCTGCGCGTTGGCGATGGCCGAAAGTGAGCGCTATCTGCCATCGTTGATCGATAGACTTGATGAGCTGCTCGCGAAGGTTGGGTTGTCTGGCGATGCGATCACCATTCGCATGACAGGCTGTCCGAATGGTTGCGCGAGACCCTATATCGCGGAGATCGGGCTCGTCGGCAAAGGACCGGGCACCTACAACCTGTACCTGGGAGCCGGCTTCGCGGGCGACCGGCTCGGCTGCTTGTATCGCGACAATGCCGATGAGAACGAAATTATTGCGGCGCTGTCACCGCTCTTTGCCGCGTACGCAGGGCAGCGGCGCGATAGTGAGCGGTTTGGAGACTTCATCATTCGGCAGCGCGTCGTCCGTGAGATTACGGCGGGACGTTTTTTTCACGAGGGCCCGGCCGATGCATGAGGTTAGTGCTGACGAAAGCCGCGGCGCAGCGCTCGAGGTCTGTGATTCCAGTCTCGCGCGTCTGTCGGCTGAAGAGCGTGTAGCCTGGGCTCTCGACAAATTGCCTGGCGAACATATTGTCAGCTCGAGCTTCGGTGCGCAGTCTGCCGTGATGTTGCACCTGTTGACGCAACAAAAACCGGATATACCCGTGGTTGTCATCGACACGGGCTACCTGTTCCCGGAAACGTATCAATTCATCGATGATCTTGCCGATCGTCTGCAACTCAACCTGCACGTCTTCCAACCTCGTTGCACCGCTGCCAGGCAGGAAGCTCTTTACGGCAGGCGGTGGGAGCAGGGAGTGAAAGGTATCGATAGCTATAATCGTGACAACAAAGTCGAGCCCATGGAAAGGGCGCTCGACTCACTCGAGGTCGGTAGCTGGTTCGCCGGCGTACGCCGGGCGCAGTCAAGCAGCCGGTCGGCAACGCCATTCGTAGAAACGTCCGGCGAGCGCTGGAAGGTTCATCCGATTGCTGATTGGAGTGACCGCGAAGTCCACTACTATCTCAGGGAGCACGGCTTGCCGTATCACCCGCTGTGGGACAAAGGCTACGTATCGATCGGTGATGTACATACAACGCGTTCGCTCGCGGATGTGTCATCCATGGACCAGACACGATTCTTCGGACTCAGGCGCGAGTGCGGGCTGCACGACATGGATTTCGGCAGAACGGGCTAGAATCCGCCGGCATGGTGAGCGCGGGCGGATCAGGCGGCTTCGATGATGCCGTCGGTGCAGCCGCCGCGGACCGGCAGTTTTGCGTCGCTGAATAAACTGTCAATGTCTGCTTGTGATCGTACGTGGCGAGTTTGCTCGAGCTGTTCCGCGGTAATATGCGGTGCAAACAATTGCACGAAGTCGAGCATGTAGCGCCGCAACACCATGTCCTTGCGAAAGCCGATCCATGTCGTGCTGCGAGGAAACAGTCCCTCGGCGTCGATTGCCGCCAGGTCTTTCTGATCACCACAATCCTCGGCCATGCTCGCAACTATGCCGACACCAAGGCCCATACGAACATATGTTTTGATCACATCCGCATCACGCGCTGTAAATACGACATCCGGTTCGAGCCCCTGATCTGCGAACGCGCGTTTCAAAGAGGACTGGCCGCCGAAACTGAACACATACGTAACAAGTGGATGCTCCGCCAGGTCCTGCAATGTCAGCTTACGGCCGAGCGTGGCAAGCTCATGGTCCCTCGGGACGATAATTTTTCGGTCCCAGTGATAGCTGGGTACGAGCAACAAATCGTCAAACAAATCATGTGACCCGGTCGCGATTGCGAAGTCGATGTCGTTCGCCTTGACCATATCCGCTATCTGTTCGGACGTACCCTGGTGCAGGTTTAGGTTTACCTGTGGATAGCGGTCGCGAAATTTGCGTATTACCTCGGGAAGCACGTAGCGCGCCTGCGTGTGCGTTGTGGCTATCGATAACGTGCCTTCTTCTTCATCGAAATACTCTGAGGCGAGGCTGCGGATGTTCTCGACCTCCTGCATGATCGAGCGAGCACGGTCAATCACCTGTTCTCCTGCCGCGGTGATTCCGCCGAGGCTTTTTCCTTTACGCACGAAAAGCTGCAGCCCGAGTTCCTCCTCGAGCAGCTTGAGTTGTTTGCTCACTCCGGGCTGAGATGTGTACAGCTTTTCAGCTGCTGCGGTTATGTTCAGCCCGTTATCGACGATCGCAAGCAAGTATTTCAGTTGTTGGAGCTTCATGCGGATTGTCGCGTCGTTACGCCTTCCTATGTGACTGTTATCGGCTGCGATCGTTGCATCGCCGCCCAAACCAGGGCCTACATATAACACATGGTTATGTCGGCAGAAAAATTGAGTCTTTTTGAGGATTTGTCGTGCTGGCTATAGTGGCCTGCCGCTGTAACCAGACCTTGCCATGGACTATTTCCCAGCATTCTTGAGATTGGACGGCCGAAACTGCCTGCTGGTTGGGGCTGGTGAGGTCGCGGGGCGTAAGGCGCGGCTCCTGCTTGACGCCGGCGCCAAGCTGACGGTGGTCGCGCCTCATTGTGGTGCGTTTGTGACCGAACTCGCGCAAACCAATCAGCTGCGCCTGGTCACGCGAAACTTTTGTGCCTCGGACGTCTCGGGGCATCGGCTCGTCATCGCCGCGACGAACGATCCCGCTGTGCAGCACGCCGTCAGCATGGCTGCCGAAGAATCCGGAATATTCTGCAACTGTGTCGACGACCCGGACAATAGCAGCTACATAACCCCGGCGATTGTCGATCGCGGTCCCATCGTAGTTGCGATCTCTTCAGGCGGCGCCGCGCCGGTGCTGGCGCGCAAAATTCGCGCGCAGCTGGAATCTCTATTACCCGCATCGATTGGTCGCCTCGCCACAGTCGCGCGCGGCTGGCGCAGCAAAGTAAACGAGCGTCTTGCTGATGCGTTTGGCCGGCGCAGATTCTGGGAACGTGTGTTTGACGGCCGCATTGCAAAGACGCTCGAAGACGGTGGCAGCAACGCCGCCCATCAGGCGATAGCGCAGTTGCTGACAGAGGCGAGTGAGAGCCCGGACAAAAAGGGTGAGGCCTGGCTCGTCGGTGCTGGCCCTGGCGATCCGGAGCTGCTGACCTTGCGTGCGCTGCAAGCCATGCATATCGCCGACGTGATCTTGCACGATCGGCTCGTGAGCGACGAGGTATTGGCCCTCGGGCGTCGTGATGCCGAGCGAATCCCGGTTGGCAAGACGCCGGGTTGCAAGCGAAATTCTCAGGAGCAGATCAATGAATTGCTCGTATCGCTCGTCGCCTCAGGCAGGCGCGTATGCCGACTCAAAGGCGGGGACCCGTTCATTTTTGGACGCGGCGGCGAAGAGGTCGAGGCCCTAGTTGCGGCAGGATTGCCCTACCATGTTGTGCCGGGTATCACGGCCGCTGCAGGTTGCGCTGCGTATTCAGGCATCCCTTTGACGCATCGCGATGCGTCGCAATCGGTCGTATTGCTCACGGCGCATGGCAAGGATTCGGTCGACAGGCTCGACTGGCCATCGCTGGCACGCGACCGGCAAACGCTGGCTTTGTACATGTCAGTGCAACGATTTCCGGATGTCATGAACAATCTCATCGCGCACGGTCGAACGGCCGACACGCCGGTCGCCATTATCGAAAACGGAACGACAGCCGAACAGCGGGTGATTCGTGGTAGCCTCGGACAGCTGACCATGCTCGCCGAAGCACATAATGTCGCTGCTCCGGCTATGCTGATCGTCGGTGAAGTCGCGAGTTTCGGTCACGATCAATCCCGCTGGTCCGAAGACCGGGGCCTAAAAATAAAAGGACAGACTAATGATCTACGACAACATTCTGCAAACTATCGGTAATACGCCGGTAATTCGCCTCAATCGCATAGGGCCCGAGCACGTTGAGCTATACGTCAAAGTTGAATCATTCAATCCGCTCGCGTCCGTCAAGGATCGCCTTGCGTTCGCCATCATCAACGATGCCGAACAAAAAGGGACGTTGCAGCCTGGACAGA
>Ga0224512_10000843_pt1 | contig 31367 bp, 27 predicted proteins | sample SF_May12_sed_USG_4_FD_169103 | JGI IMG/M metagenome (GOLD analysis project Ga0224512, IMG submission 169103) | Sediment microbial communities from San Francisco Bay, California, United States - SF_May12_sed_USGS_13 | ecosystem: Environmental > Aquatic > Marine > Sediment | place: USA... | reverse complement strand
CGTGCAGAACAAACTGGGTGAGGTGGAAATCCTTGCGTGCGGCCGCCCGCAAGCGCTCAAGGATTTTCGCCACGATCTGATCAGCCGCGCACCGCCGTTGTCAGAGCCGAGGATCGTGAAGCTTTCCCCCGTCGACACGCTGCCCTTTGAGGACTTTTTGATTATCAGCAGTTCGGCAGAGGCCGACGCACGTATCTTTGTTCCCCCCGACTATTTCATGTGCGACGACTGCCGCCTGGAATTGCAGGACCCTGATGATCGGCGTTATCGCTATCCGTTCATCAACTGCACGCAGTGCGGTCCCCGTTATACGCTGATCGAGTCCCTGCCCTACGATCGGCAGAACACGAGTATGGCGCGGTTTGACCTGTGCGCCGATTGCAGCGCGGAGTATGGCGACCCGGTCGATCGGCGCTTCCATGCGGAGCCGGTCGCCTGCCCGGCCTGCGGTCCACGGCTGTCATTCAGCGAGCCCCTTGTGGCGGACTCAACGCTTGCAGAGAACGCCGCACTCGAGCAATTGCGTCTCGGCAAGATCGTCGCGGTCAAGGGTATTGGGGGTTACCACCTGATGTGCGATGCGCGCAATGTGGATGCCGTCGCCAGGCTCCGGCGGCGCAAGCAGCGACCCGGCAAACCGCTGGCCGTCATGTTTCCGATTGCCGGCAGCGATGGGCTCGACAGCGTGCGTCGTTATGCGAACCTCACGGATTGCGAAGCCGATCTAATGACAAGCCCGATGCGGCCGATTGTGTTGACCGCGAAAAAGCCGGGTACCGACCTTGCGGCGAATATCGCGCCGGAACTCGGCGAACTGGGTGCGTTCCTGCCGTATAGCCCGCTGCATCAGCTGTTGCTCGATGAATTCGCGGCACCGCTCGTTGCGACGTCGGGCAACATCAGCGGCGAGCCCGTGTTGACCGACAACGAGGAGGCGACGCAACGACTCGCCGGTATCGCCGACGCATTCCTGCATCACGACCGGCCGATCGTAAGACCCGCCGATGACCCGGTTTACCGGCGGATCGCAGGAAGCATGCGCCCGTTTCGCATGGGCCGCGGCGCGGCACCCTCTGAACTCGAGCTGCCGTGGCGACAGAGGCGGCCGACGCTGGCGGTCGGCGGTCACATGAAAGGCACAATCGCATTGAGCTGGGACCAGCGTGTCGTCGTGTCGCCCCACATCGGCGAGATGGACAGCCCGAGAAGCCTTGCCGTGTTCGAACGGCTCGTCCGGGACCTGCAGGCACTCTACGGCGTCGAGGCCGAGCGCATCGTCTGCGACGCGCATCCCGGCTACACGACACACCGGTGGGCGAAACAGCGGGCCGTGGCCGGGATACACGCGGTCTGGCATCACCATGCGCACGCTAGCGCCGTGGCCGCGGAACATGCACGGCACGGGCAGTGGCTGATGTTCACCTGGGACGGTGTCGGACTTGGAGAGGACGGCAGCCTGTGGGGCGGTGAAGCCCTGCTCGGCAAGGCAGGCAGCTGGCGACGCGTTGCCAGCCTGAGAACGTTCCGGCCGCCCGGCGGCGAGCGCGCCGGACGCGAGCCGTGGCGCAGCGCTGCAGCGCTGCACTGGGAGTGCGGACAGCACTGGTACGGCTGCCCGGACTCCGACGGTCTCGCGGCGGCCGCCTGGCGCAGCCGGCTCAATAGCCCCGTCACGAGCGCCGTCGGGCGTCTGTTCGATGCCGCCGCCGCGACGGTTCTGAATCTGACCCACACGAGCTTCGAGGCGGAGGGTCCGATGCTGCTCGAGGCGCTGTGTCGCGACGCGTGCGCGCCCGTGTACCTGCCGCTCGAAAAGGGCGACGACGGCATCTGGCGCAGCAATTGGCAACCGTTGCTTGCGATGCTGGGCGACGAGAAGCTCGGTGCGGCGACACGCGCCGAGATTATTCACTCGAGCCTCGCGCAGGTCATCCTGCAGCAGGCGCAGTGTATCCAGGATGACTATGCGGTCGATCAGGTCGGCCTGTGCGGCGGCGTGTTTCAGAATCGCGTGTTGACGGAGCAAGCCGTCGAATCTCTGGAGCGGCACGGCTTTCACGTATATCTGCCGCAGAAACTGCCGTGCAACGACGCGGCGCTGTGCTACGGTCAGGCGGCGGAGATTGCGGCTCGAGACGGTGACGATTGAACAGCATGGAAGACGACCACATCTCGTTAGCACACGGCAACGGCGGTCGCTTCATGCGCGAACTGATCGAAGACGTGTTCGCTCACCACCTCGGTCAGTCCGAACTCGATACACAGGCCGACGCCGTCCCGATCGCAATCGACGGCGGCGAGGCCATGATCACGACCGATGGTTTTACGGTGCAGCCGCTCGAATTTCCGGGCGGTGACATCGGTTCGCTGGCCGTGCACGGCACGATCAACGACCTGGCCGTGGCCGGCGCTCGACCGCTGTACCTGACGCTCAACGTATTCATAGAGGAAGGCCTCGAAACTGCGCTGCTGAATCGTATTGTCGCGAGTCTTGCGAGCGCGGCTTCAGATGCGGGCGTCAAAGTCAGCGCTGGCGACACCAAGGTCCTGCGTCGCGGCGAAGGCGGCGGTCTGTATCTGGCGACGACGGGCGTTGGCGTGCGCATGCCCGGAGCGCGGCCGTCGATCCACAACATCCGCGACGGCGATGTCGTGCTGATCAGCGGCCCGGTTGGCGATCATGGTACTGCCGTCATGCTTGCGCGCGAAGACTTCGGACTGCGCGGCGACGTGAAGTCGGACGCGGCTCCGGTGCTGGGCCTGACCGAGGCGCTGCTCGGATTCGACGGGCTGCGCTTCATGCGGGATCCGACCCGCGGCGGCATCGCTTCGGTCGCGCACGAGATTCTCAGGGCTACCGATCTCGGTTTGCGCTTCGAAGCGACGATACCGGTCCGCGATCCCGTGCAGTCGGTTTGCGACATGCTCGGCTACGATCCTTATTATCTGGCCTGTGAAGGCCGCGTGCTCGCCGTCCTGGCGCCCGAGCAGGCCGGCGACGCGCTGGCGGCCTGGCGCGATCTTCCGGCGGGCCGTGGCGCCGCAAGAATCGGCCGCGTATGTGCCGGGCAGAAACGCGTCATTCTCGAGACGCCGCTCGGTGGCGAACGCTTCCTCGAAGAACTCGAGGACGATCCACTGCCACGCATCTGCTGAGCAACATGAAATCGCGCAGCCCGATCGTGCACCCCAATCGGTCCGAGTGATGCACCGCACCGGCGTTCACATCTCGCCGCCCGATACGCGCCTGATCGATGCCTTGATGGCGCCCGCCGCATTCGAACATCCCGTAACTTCGGTCGACCTCATCGAAACGCATATCTCGTGGGTGATTCTGACCAATGACACGGTGTACAAAATCAAGAAACCACTCGTTCTGGATTTTCTCGACTTCGGCGATCTCGAACGACGCCGGTTTTTTTGCGAGGAAGAAATCCGGCTAAACCGACCGTGGGCGCCCGAGATCTACATCGACGTCGTGCCGATTACCCTCGAAAACGACCGGCCGCGCTTCGGCGGCGCTGGAATGCCGATCGAGTACGCGGTCCGGATGCATCGTTTCGATCAGTCGCTGCGCCTCGATCAGCAGCTCGAACACGACAAACTGACCGTTCTGGACATGAAAGAACTCGGCCAGGCAATCGCGACACGTCATGCGGCAGCGCCGGCCGCAAATCCGCGCCAGAGGAAGCATCTGCTTGCAATCAATATTGAATTCATGAGAGATAATTTCGCTGCGCTCGAGGGTTTCATCGACAACGATGTGCTCGCGTCGTTGTCTGCCTGGAACGAACGCGAACTCGACAATGTTCATGGCCTGTTAGGGCGACGTTTCGATGACGGCTTTGTGCGGGACTGTCACGGCGATTTGCATCTTGCCAATCTCGTTCGGTTGCCGAGCGGCATCACAACGTTCGATTGCATCGAGTTCAACAGTGATCTGCGCACGATCGATGTGATCTGCGATATTGCTTTTCTCGTCATGGATCTCGTCGCGAGGCAGCGACATGATCTTGCCGCGCATTTCCTGAACCGTTATCTGGAACAGAGCGGCGATTACGCGGGCGTTGCGTTCCTGGATTTGTACTTTGTCTATCGCTGTCTCGTACGGGCGAAGGTCGCCGCCATTCGCAGCGAGGAGGAGGATTCGGATGCCGACCGACAGGCCGATCTCGTCGAGGCACACCGTTACTGCGACATGGCCTTAAAGCAGATCTCGAAGCCGACGCCGGTGCTCATCGTCATGAGCGGCTTGTCAGGTTCCGGCAAGACCCGGGTGTCCGGCGAACTCATGGCCGCGATGCCGGCCATCAGGGTGCGCTCGGACATCGAGCGCAAGCGCATGTTCGGCCTCGACGAAACAGAGGACAGCGCATCCGACATCGACAAGGGCATCTATACGCCGGCAACGAGCCGAAAGGTTTACTCTCATCTCATCGAAACGGCCTGTTCGATACTCAGGTTCCATCACAATGTCATCCTGGATGCCGCATTTCTGCACGCCGATGAGTGCGAACGCGCCATTCGGGCGGCCCGCGAGTGCGGCTTTCCGACGGTAATCGTCAGAGTCGAGGCGCCGATCGAAGTATTGCGCGAGCGTATCCGCCGGCGCGCGCAGGCCTCGAGCGACGCGTCCGAAGCGGATGTCGCCGTGCTCGAGCATCAGCTCGCATCCGCCGAGCCGCTGCCTGCCCGCACCGAGGAGCACGTGATCGTCTGCGACAACAGCGGTGACGTTGACGTAGCCGCTCTCAAGAAAAAGACACGGCGGCACGCCGATGCCACGCACGGGCCGTGACAATTCGCGCCGGCCAGAAAGCGGGGTCGAACCGCGGTTTTCACACAAGCACCGGTATCGAGCGGCGACGCGCGGATCGAAGCGTTGTCGGGCCGATCAGGGTGGCCGGGGCGCAGACGCTGAATAAGCCCGGTTCGACCCCTATTTGACCCCTATTTGCCATCGTGGCCGATATTGGACCCCGGCAGACACCATTCCGTTACCGGCATGCGATCGACGATTGCCTCACCGAGATGCGGCGTCGAGAGTAGATACACGCCCGTATCCGTGCCGGCCCAGATGAGGCGCCGATCCCACTCCACCAGGATGTGATCCACCGATCGATGGTAGGTTCCGGGCGTCGCCAGGTCTCCCGCCTGGGGCGGAATGAAGTAGGCCGCGATGCGGGGCTCGGCGAGATTCGTGATGTCGAAACACTGCAGTCCCGCGATGAAGTACGGATACATAGTGAAGTTCGGGTCTACTTTGCCGGGCGCATTCCAGGCCGGTGGCGCGTGCGGACCAAAACGGCCGCGTTTGTCACAGAAGTCTTTATAGGGCGCTTCTGTTGGCGGAACAGGCCTCGGAAGCCGAGCGATCGCCCTGGGCGAGGACGGTTCCGTGACATCGACGATCCAGATGGGATGCTGGGGTTCGTTACAGTCCGGATTCACAGCTTCGGGCTCGACGATGACGATGCCCCGCGTGTCGATTCGTGTTACGTCAACCGTATGCATGACGATTGCGCCCGGATCCGACGGTGGGTCGAAGCGCCCCACGAGCCGCGGTGTCTCCGGATTCGAGAAATCGTGGATGTGCATCCCCAGCGCACCAAACGCCGAGTAGCCGTATCGCCCGCCATCCTCGATGTTGACCGGCACGGCGGTACCGCTGTGCATGCCGGTGAAGGATGCCTTATCGCCGTACTCGGGCCAGTTTCTGTAGGCGGATTCCTCACCAACACGCTGACCCGGCAGCCACACGTTGGAGACGAACTTCGGATTTTCCGGATCACCCACATCGATTATCTGGAGCGCGTTTGAGTAATAGCGAAGGGGAGATTCCATGTGCACGAACGTGTTATCGGGCGACGTGTCGAGGAAGCAGTATTTGCCGCCTGTGTAGAACGACTCCTTAACGCCCATCCCCTCCTGAACCTCGCGCGACGGATCGCCGCCGTCCGTGCTGTACTCGGAGAGCAGCTTTACGTCGGTCGGATCGGTGACGTCCCAGATCATCACGCCCCGTAGGCCTTTCCAGTCCCGCCAAGCGATTTCGATGCTCGGGTCGTCGTAACGTCCGTTCGGGAATTCCGGAGACGGATACGCATCCGGGGGATCCGAGTGATGCGCCGCAATTACCAGCCACTTCTTCGCCCTCTGGTTGTACGCCAGCTGTATCTGCTGAGCCTCAAACGCGCCTTCGTTGATGATCGACGGCTGTAGCGGATCGCTAATATCGTAGACCGCGCAGCCGGTGGACGTCAGCTGAAACAGAAATCGATCCGCACCGCGACACATGAATTGCAGATCGCCGCGCCGGTTCTTGCCGGCCTCAAACTGATGCAGCACGTCCATATCATGGAGGTACATGTTCCGATCGAGAAAATCGATGCTCCCCTCGTGTGGGTGCGGATGATGATTTGCGAACGCGCGCGACAGCATGCCTGTTGGCAGCACACCACCGAGCCCGAGTGCCATACTCGATTTCAGAAAACTTCGGCGCGGTAATTCAATCATAGGAAATCAGGGGTCGAATCGAAGTTCTTTTGACGTTCCCACCTGTCTTAAAGCCTGAATCGGAGTGGTGAACCGAAACAAATCATCGGCCGCGGAGAACGAAATTCCGGATTCGACTCCAATTTCCACCAATTTCGTTTCGGTATATTCACGTATTCCCACTCGGTATATACCCGTATTCCTTCACTTAGAAACTCCGGGCTATGCTCGATTCCGGTAGCGACTTCCCGGCGTCATAGGAAAACGAATGATCTCAGCCGAACGTAGCACGATACGAGCAGCGAAGTGCCGGCATTCGGTTGAGCGGCGTGAGTCGATCACGGTTGTAGCCAGAACCGGCGTGCTATTGACGGATCGATCCTGATGCCCCCTCCCCAGTTCACTCGCGGTTGACTAGCCGATTCCGGAACGAACGTGTGTCTCAATGATTAAAACTCTGCTAAGACCGATCATAGCTTTGCGAACACGGATCCAGCAATGGCGCAGAGCCCCGCGCCGCCGACGGTTCCCGACCCAGGCCGTCCGGCTCGGCGTCATTTTTCTCGCTGTCCTCGTGGGCATGTTCCTGCTGAGGCAAAAGTACATTCCCGAATCCTTCGGGGAGCTGGGTCACTACCGGGCCGACGCGGTGGCGGTCAATGCGGCGCTCCCGACCCGCTACGCGGGCTGGCAGACCTGTGCGATGTGTCACCCGGACAAGATAGAGACGAAAAACCATTCCTTCCACAGAACCGTGAGCTGCGAAGCGTGCCACGGGCCGGCGGGCGACCACACGAACAATCCCATGGAACTTCGCCCGGAGGTCCCGACGGGGAGGGCCCCCTGCCTCGCTTGCCACAGCTACCTGGCGTCTCGGCCGACCGGCTTCCCCCAGATCATCGAGGACCGCCACAATCCGATTCGGGCCTGCACCGGCTGCCACGACGCTCACGACCCGACGCCACCGGAGACTATTCAGGAGTGCTCGGCTTGCCACAACACGATCGCCCGGAGCAAGGCCGTCTCCGCTCATGCGCCCCTCGACTGCGAGGCCTGTCACGAAGTGCCCCCGGAACACAAGGTGCAGCCGCGTGCGCACGTGCCGAAGAAACCCTTCGAACGGGAGTTCTGCGGCACCTGCCATGCCGCGGGCGTCAGGCCTCCGGACGAGATTCGCGGTGTCGATCTCACCGTGTACGAGATTCCGCGCATCAACCTCACCACGCATGGCGGAACCTTCCTTTGCTGGGAGTGCCACTATCAACACTCACCGGAGGCCCGATAGATGCCGAAGACCTACGAGAGACGAGACTTCCTTGCCAAGATGTTGAAGTTTCCCCCCGCCACCATTCTCCTCGGCGTGGTCGGCCCGGTGAAGTTACTCGCGGCGGATGGCGATGATTACGAGCCGACCGAGCACTATTACGCGATGGGGATCCGGGTCGAGAAGTGCATCGGTTGCGGGAAGTGCGTGGGGGCCTGCAAGTTGGAGAACGACGTACCGGAGGAGCCCTTCTACTTCAGAACCTGGGTGGAGCGCTACGTCGTGTACACCGATGGAGAGGTCCAGGTGGACAGCCCCAACGGCGGCATCCACGGCTTTCCCCCGGTCGCCGATGAAACCTTTCCGCCGGCCGCGGCGGGCAAGGAAATCCTGAGGACCTTCTTCGTACCGAAGCTGTGCAACCACTGCGACAAACCGCCCTGCGTTCAGGTCTGTCCCGTGGGGGCCACCTTCAAGAGCCAGGACGGAGTGGTACTGGTGGACGAAGACTACTGCATCGGCTGCCGCTACTGCATCCAGGCCTGTCCCTACGGCGCCCGCTACCTCGATCCGCGCACCCACACCGCCAACAAGTGCACGTTCTGCTACCACCGGATCACCAAAGGCCTGTTGCCCGCCTGTGTCGAGGTGTGCCCGACGCAGGCGCGAGTCTTCGGTGAGATCGGCGACAGAAGTACGCCGCTCAATCGGATGCTGCGGATGAGCCACCTGGAAGTCCTGAAGCCGCACATGAACACGGAGCCCAAGGTCTACTACACCGCCCTGGACGGGGAGGTACGCTAAATGGATCCCGAACATCTCGCGCAACTGGAATCCGCACTCGAGCAGGTTACGGGATTCATCTATCCGAACGAGGTCGAGCTCCACTGGAGCATCCTGATCGTGATCTATCCCTACCTCACGGGCCTGGTGGCGGGAGCGTTCATCCTCGCCTCGCTCGAGAGGGTGTTTAACGTCAAGGCGATCCAGCCCACCTACCGCCTCGCGCTGCTCACGGCACTCGCCTTCCTGATCGTGGCACCGATGCCGCTGCAGGCGCACCTGGGACACCCGGAACGCGCCTTCGAGATTTTCCTCACCCCGAACTCGGCGTCCGCCATGGCGATGTTCGGTTTCGTGTACGCCTGGTACCTGATGGTGGTGCTGCTCATGGAGATCTGGTTCGACTACCGGGCCGACCTCGTGAGGTGGAGACGGAACGAGAAGGGCGTGATGAAGCTCGTCCACTGGCTCATCTCGCTGGGGGCCCGGGACGTCTCGCCGGCTGCGGTCGAATTCGACCGCAAGGCCGTCCAGTTCATCACGATCGTCGGCATTCCGTCCGCATTCCTGCTCCACGGCTATGTCGGCTTCATCTTCGGCTCGGTGAAGGCCAACCCGTGGTGGAGCAGTGTCCTCATGCCCATCGTGTTCCTGTTCTCGGCGATCGTCTCCGGAATTTCGATGGTGCTGTTGATCTACTACGTTACGACCCTGCTGAGGCGCAAACAGCTGGACATGAACTGCCTGGACACGCTGGCCTCCTTCCTGCTGTATGCGCTGATCATCGACGTCTCGCTCGAGACCCTGGACTTCATCCACCGGCTCTACGAGTCGGAGGAATCCATCGAGATCCTGCAGGAGCTCATCTTCACGAAGCTCGTCCTCAGCCTGACCGTCGTCCAGATCCTGCTCGGCACGATCGTGCCGATGGTGATGCTGGTAGCGGGACGTTTTTCCGATCTGCCGGCCGAGATGAAGCGGATGATCTACTTCGTCGCGGCGCTGCTCGTGCAGGTGGGCATCTTCAGCACGCGCTGGAACGTGGTGATCGGCGGGCAGCTCTTCTCGAAGAGCCTGCGGGGACTGACAGCCTACAAGCTGGAGTTCGGCGGACAGGAGGGACTGCTGGTCGCCGTCGGACTGCTCATCCTCCCGTTCCTGATTCTGTGGCTGCTGATTAAGATCCTCCCGCCGTGGCAAGAGGCGGAGACGGGCCCGGAACCGGGCGAGGCGGCGACGGGGGGCCCGGAACCGAGCGAGGCGGCGGCTACCTGAGCCGACCGTGCAGCCGCAGCAAGGTCAAGCGCGGTAAGTTGATCGTCGCGCTTGCCTGCCGCTCGCGGTTTCGTGAGGCGGCCGGCAAGCTTCGAGTTCGAGGCTTTGAAGGATCATCTCATCGCCGCTGATTACGCGCGTACGAAAATCACCGCACGCTGCACAGAGCAGACGATTCGGCGCGACCGTTGATTCACTGCCGCACTGGCTACAACAGACGACGACATCGGCCGTATCGATGACCAGTTCGGCATTGGCTGCGACCGTGGCCGTGGCTGCGAGCGGTAAGGCCTGCCGCAGGAGACCGGGCTCGATCCCCGACAGCGGACCGATCTTCAGCACGATGCGGGATACGCAGCGGGCGCCATGCTCGAGCGCGATGCGCTCGACCTGGTCGATCAGCGCATTGCATATGGACAACTCGTGCATCAGTCGCCCTTCAGCATCGTAAACAGGGTCCGGCGGCTCATCGTTTCCGCATTGCTGCCGGCGCCGGCGTGATTTTCATCGGCATCGTCAAACAGCTGGCCGAGTACCGTGCTCGCGACATTTCGGGCCGTTGTCTGATCAGGAAAATCAATGACCGTACGGAACAAGACCGCAGTGAGGTAAGTGCCCAGCACATCGTCGCGGGAAATCATGAAATCGTAGGGGCCTGCCGGAAGCGAAATTTCGGCGTCGGAACCCTGCTCGCGGTCGGACCATAGGTCCGAACCCGGCAGCAGCACGAGGTTCATGAACCAGGGCGTGATGAGCACCCCGAGTTCGTGTCCCGCGTGCGCACGGAACCCCACTGCCTCGACGTAGAGCCGCGGATTGACGATCGGCATACCCTGCATGTGCTCGCGATCGATCTTCTCGAAATGCCGGACCAGTTTCGCAACGGTGTCGTTCATCTCAGTTGGCCACGGGAAGAAACGCGTCCTGCCCGGAGTCGCACCGCGGACAACGCCAGTGGTCCGGCAGGAGCCGAAACGGGGTGCCGGGGGGAATCTGTTCCAGCGGGTCGCCCTCCTCGGGATCGTAGACGTACCAGCAAATCCGGCATTCCAGCCGTGTCGTGTCGTCGAGCCGGGCGGGTTCGCCGTATTTCGTAATACTGATCATGACATGTCAGACCAGTATGGCATCAGGATGTCTTGCAGTCGGTCCAACGAGTCACGCAGATCTTCCGGCGCCGCGCATATGACCGCAGGCACGTCGATGACTTCGAGCATGTTGAGGATCAGCGTGCCCATCGAGTTGTAGTAACGAACCCACCAGATGTTCGGCGTCAGCGTACTGCTGACCTGGCATCTACCGTATGCACGCGACAGGGAATCGACCGGCCCTCGACCCAGGCGCGTATCCAGGAACTCGAGGTCGTCGTCCGAGAGCGGCAACAGCGTCAGATTGATCACGTGCGTGGTACTCGTCTTTGTGTATTGCGCGCAGTGCGACCGCAGCTCCACGAGTATCGGCAATGCATTGATCACCCCGGTCGTTGCATCGTCCATGCGCGCATCGACCGGGCGGTGCCGCCCGTCGGGTAAACGCAGAATATGCGGAGCGTCGGCAACTTCCAGAATATCGAACAGGATCCGCTCATCCTGATCGAGATAGATTGTCCGCCAGACGCCCGCCAGCACAGCCTCCTGCGTGCGTGCTCGGAACGCACCATTGTAAGTCACGCTGACCTCGCCTTCGCCGAGGATCTGGTTCACCAGCTCACGGCATTCCGCATCGAGCGCGCTCAGATTGGCGAGCAGTGGCTCGGATGTCTTGCCGTAATCGGACAGCGCCTGCTGCAGCCACAGCATGGCCTGCCGCGCACCGGCACGATCTGTCGCCGCGCCCGGCTCGGGTACCCACGGCTCCTGCCAGGTCGACATATCGCCCGGCATGCCGATGCAGGTGGGCGTCTCGTCGGCGCCGTCGGCGGGCTGACTGCCGGGGCCGACGAAGCGAACAGGGATGTTTTTGATGTCCATTCCGGCACCTCCGTCCGGCAGCCGTTGCGGGTTCAGGCCGTAATGACGGGAACACTGAAGCCCGGGGGGCGCCGCGGTGCGGCAACGAACAGGTCACTGATCCTGTCGAGGTAATCGGCCCAGTCCTGAATGCGGGCGATCGTGCCGACATACTCGCCGGAGCGTACGAATACGAGCGCCGGATACTCCTTGAATCCGTACTGCCGATTGAGCATCTTGCCGTCGCCGAAGACGTCAGTGACAACGCCGGGTCGTAGCTGCCCGTCGAACGCGGCGACCAGCTCCGGCAAAACGACGGCTACGTCGGTCGCATCGCGCACGGTTGTCGCATCGCCTGGAAAAAACAACACGTTCATTCCTGGCTCGGCGACGAAGTCGTCGTGATTGTCGCACGAGACTTCCGCATAGCCGAGGTCCGTGATCAGTCGGTCGATCAACGCGTGACTCATCGGGTTTCTCCCGCCAGCAGCGGTCGTCCATTTTCATATTCACCGATGGCGAGCGCTTCGGGACCGGTCAGATCGTCAGCCGTCAATGGCTGTGCGCGTCCGTGAAACGCTATTCCCCAATCGCAAAGCACGTCGCAGGCCAGCCCGATCGCCGGATCGATCCGGGCCCTGACGCTTGCCGTGAGGCTGCCGCCATAGTCGTCCAGCCGTTCCGGCTGCACGCCAATCAACGCGAGTTCCGCGGGGAAATCGCCCGACAGCCGGGCCGACGACAGGACCTCCTGGAAACCGGCCTGGTGCATGCTGACTTTTTTCGCGCCCATGTAGCGCGGCACGTCGTCACCAACGATCAGCTTCAGCGTGGCCGGTACGAGACCAAAGTCGATCGCATCGAAGATGAGCAGCCGCGACGCGGATCGCACCCAGGGCAACAGAAACAGGCCCTGCGTACCGCCGTCCATGACGCACACGGTGTCCGAAAACACGTAACGGGCATTGAGGTTTTCGACGCAGCGCACGCCGAAGCCCTCGTCCGCCCAGAGCACGTTGCCGATGCCGAGAATCAGCGTGTCCCAGTCGGTGCCGAGGGCGTGCGGACTGCGGGTGCCGGTCACATTCCCGTCCTCAGTCCGCGTAGGTGCGCCAGCCGTTGATGATCGTGCTGATATTGCTCTGGGCACCCACGATGTCGCGGCGGACCGCCATGTAAATGTGGATCATCACAAACACGACGAACAGCCACATGCCGAACGCGTGCCACATGCGCACGCTCTGCGATCCGCCGAGCAGCGGGATCACCCAGCCGAACCACGTGTCTGCCCAGCTGCCGAGACCCAGCCCTTCGCTGTACAGAGCGAATCCCGTCGCAATCATGAACAGGCCGAGGACGGTATTGAACAACCAGATTGCGGTCTGCGCCAGCGGATTCTGGCCCGTGGACCGTGGCGCCGCGCGGCGCAGGAACAGGTAGAACTGCAGCATCGCCCCGAGCCTTCGCCACCACTCGCCGCGCCACACCGGCAGATAAAAAAGCTCACGCGAGTACTGGTTGCCGACGAAGGCCCAGTAGATGCGTACCGCGAAGCCGATCGCCATGACATGAGCCGCGATGAAATGGATCATGCGCAGGTTACCCATCAGGAAATGTTCGCTCGCCTCGCCACCGATGCTCGGCAGCGGGTTGGCAATCAGGAAGCCCGTCACTGCCAGCACGACGATGGATAGCGCATGGAGCCAGTGCCAGATGCGCACCGGCGCTTCGTATACGTAGAACGATGTTACGGTGCCGCTCCGCTCTGCGCTGCCCGTTGCACTACCAAACATGTCGTATCTCCTTAGCGAATCTTCACGCGTGCGAGCTCCTGACCATCGGGCGAGATGACGTGAGACGCGCAGGCAAGACACGGGTCGAAGCTGTGGATCGTGCGCAGGATCTCGAGCGGCTGCTCGGGATTTGCCATCGGCGTGCCTAAAAGCGCGGCCTCGTAGGCGCCGATGTTGCCGGCAGGATCCCGTGGCGACGCATTCCACGTCGTGGGCACAACGGCCTGGTAGTTCGCAAGCTTCGTATCCCGGATATGGATCCAGTGACCCAGCGCGCCGCGCGGCGCTTCGCCGATGCCGACGCCCTTGGTATCGGCCGGCCAGGTAACAGGCTCCCACTTCTGCATATTGGCCGTGGCAACATCGCCCGCCTTGATATTGGCCATCATGCCGTCGAACACCTCGCGCATCTTGTGTGCCGCCCACGAGCACTCGAGTCCTCTCGCAGCCGTCCTGCCGAGCGTCGAGAACAGTGCCGTAATCGGCAGCTCGAGCGCCGCGAGCAGCCCGTCCACCTGCTCCTTGACGTCCTCCCGGCCGCGCGCGTAGGCGACGAGATAACGAGCGAGCGGCCCGACCTCCATCGCATTACCGCGCCAGCGAGGCGCTTTGAGCCAGGAGTACTTCGCACCCTCGTCCAGCGCCTCGATGTTGGTCTTCGTGCCCTTCGCGTTCGGCCCGAGTTCGAAGCTGGGTTCGGTCTCGCCGTCCCACGGATGCAGACCCCGGTCGGGATCCAAGTACCGGTACCACGAGTGTGTCACGTACTCCTGGATCTGCGCCGGATCGCGCGGGTCGACGTCGTACACGGTGCTCAGGTCACCGTTCAGAATGGCGCCGTTCGGCAGCATCCAGGACTCGTTCGTGTAGTTGTTGGCGATCGCCGGGAACTCGCCGTAGGCCATGACGTTCTTGCCCGACAGTCCACCGCCGTAGGTCCAGTCCTTGTAGAAGGATGCGATCGCCTTGAGGTCCGGAATGTAGACCTGATCCACGAAGGCGATGGAATTATTGATGATGTCTGACACCTGGTTGAGCCAGGCCATATTCACGGCACCCACGGCACCCGTCTCGTTGACGTTGATCGAGCAGGGCATGCCGCCGACCAGCCAGTTCGGGTGCGGATTGCGCCCGCCGAAAATCGTGTGGATCTTGACGATCTCTTTCTGGAAATCGAGCGCCTCGAGATAGTGTGTGACCGCCATCAGGTTCGCTTCCGGCGGCAGTTTGTAGGCCGGGCTGCCCCAGTACGCGTTCGCGAACGGGCCGAGTTGTCCCGACTCCACGAAGCGCTTGAGCCGGTTCTGCACATCGCGGAAGTAGCCCGGGGACGACTTGGGCCAGCTGGAAATGCTCTGCTGCAGCGCGGAGGTAGCTTGCGGATCTGCGCTCAGGGCGCTCACGACGTCGACCCAATCCAGCGCGTGCAGATGATAGAAGTGCACGAGATGGTCCTGCGTATACTGCGCGAGCATCATGAGGTTGCGAATCGAGTTCGCGTTCGCGGGAATTTCGATGTCGAGTGCGTCTTCCACCGCACGGCAGGACACCAGCGCATGCACGCCGGTGCAAACGCCGCAGATTCGCTCGGTGAATGCCCACGCGTCGCGCGGATCGCGACCTTTCAGAATGATCTCGAGGCCGCGCCACATGTTGCCCGTCGACACGGCGTTTTGGATCGTGTTGTTCTCGTCTACGTTGACTTCGATTCGAAGGTGTCCTTCGATGCGACAGATCGGATCGACGACAACCCTTTGACCAGCATCATCGAGTGTGAAACCATTTGCCGTTACGGTTCTAGTCATGGCTTGCCTCCTCCGACTTGTCGCGCGTCAGGTGACTGACGACGGTGACAGCTGCGTGAGCCGCCACACCGACTGCGGCGGCGCCCGCCAGCCAGCCGCCGATCCTGTTGGCCGTGGCTTCGGCGCCGCCCATGACGCCGAAATTCGTGACGGCACTGTAAAAAGAGCCCTTGTCCCAGAAATTGTTCTCGGCGCAACCCAGGCAGCCATGGCCCGATTTCACGGGCCATGACAGGCCGCCGTTCCATTCGACCGTCGAGCAGGCGTTGTAGGTCGTCGGGCCTTTGCAGCCCATTTTGTAGAGGCAATAGCCCTTGCGTGCGCCCTCGTCGTCGAAACGTTCGACGAATTGACCGGCATCGAAATGCGGCCGTCGATAGCATTTGTCGTGAAGGCGCTGGCCATAGAACATCTTCGGCCGCCCCTGCCGGTCGAGTTCCGGGAGCCGGTCGAACGCGAGCATGTAGCTGATCACGCCCGTCATGACTTCCGCGATCGGCGGACAACCCGGCACCTTGATGACCGGTTTGTCGCGGATCACCTTGTGGATGGGTGTCGCGCGTGTCGGGTTCGGTCGCGCCGCCTGCACGCAGCCCCAGGATGCGCAGGACCCCCAGGCGATGATGGCCTTGCAGTGATCGGCCATGTAGCGGAGTTTTTCGACATACGGCTTACCGCCCTGGATGCAGTACATGCCGTCTTCATTCAGGGGCGGATTACCCTCACAGGCGAGTATGTACTGGCCGTCGTACTTCTCGACCGCCTGGTCGAGCAATTCCTCGGCCTGATGCCCGGCGGCGGCCATCAGCGTGTCGTCGTAGTCGAGCGAGATCATGGACAGCACCACGTCGCCCGCCAGGGGGTTCGCCGAGCGGATAAAGGATTCCGTGCAGCAGGTGCATTCGAGGCCGTGCAGCCAGATGACCGGCGTGCGCGGTCTGGTCTCGAGCGCATGCGCGATCTTGCCGGCGAACTCCGGTCCGAGGCCCAGACTGGCTGCCGTCAAACTGCAGAATTTGAGAAAGCTTCGGCGTGTGATGCCTTGGCGACGCAACACCTCATAGAAGGTTTCGTGAGCGGGCATTGCAACTCTCCCGTTTAGCAACAAGCTTGGTGCTGGTCGCCAGTCGGAATTGTCACTTGTCCCGCATCCGTACGATTTTACGTCCTTCTTGCCCCCGACATAGCCGAGCAGCGTTAGTTATCCTGCGCTGTGTACGCAAACAATAAAATCGTGGTTGTTACTTACGGCCTCGGCCAGCGGAGCCATCCATTGCTTTATCAAGCGATTGCTAGATATCGTAGCCCCGTTCGTCGTGCATGACGAGATCGAGTCCTTCGGTCTCCTCGTCGGCGGAAACGCGCAGCGGCAGCACAACGTTGATCAGTTTAAGCAACACGAAAGTCACGACGCCGCACCAGACGACCGTCGCGACCATACCGAGCGCCTGCACTCCCAGCTGACCGACGATGCTGACGCCTTCCGGCAAGCCCATGCCGCCATATTTCGCGCTGACGAAAACCGCCGTCAATAGCAGGCCGATCATGCCGCCCACGCCGTGCACGGGAAACACGTCGAGGGAGTCATCGATGTGGAATTTGCGTTTGCTCGTGAGCGTTGCCGTAAAGCATACGAATCCCGCGACCAGTCCGATGATAATGGCGCCTCCAGGGCCAACGAAACCGCTTGCGGGGGTGATCGTGCCGAGCCCGGCGACCATGCCCGTCACGATACCGAGCACGCTGGGCTTGCCGAAGCGTAGCCATTCGGCCGTCATCCAGGCGAGCGAACCCGAGGCCGCGCCGAGATGTGTCACGAGCATCGCCATTCCCGCTGCGCCGTCCGAAGCGACGGCACTGCCCGCGTTGAAGCCGAACCAGCCTACCCAGAGCATGCTTGCGCCAGCCACCGTCAACGGCAGGTTGTGGGGCGCCATCTGCGTGTCCGGGAAGCCCCTGCGATTGCCGATGACTAGCGCCGCGACCAGTGCAGCAACGCCGGCATTGACGTGCACGACCGCACCGCCGGCAAAATCCATGAAGCCACGCTCCGCGAGCCAGCCGCCGCCCCACACCCAGTGCGCGACCGGCACATACACGAGCAGCAGCCACAGCATGCTGAACAGCAGCATCGCGGAGAACCGGATACGCTCCGCGAATGCGCCAACGACGAGCGCCGGCGTAATGATCGCAAACGTCATCTGAAACATGACGAACACGGTTTCGGGAATCGTGCCCGAGACCGATTCCGCGCCGACGCCCGACAAGAAAGATTTGCCGAGTCCGCCGAACACCCCACCCATGAACGAACCTTCGCCGAATGCGAGGCTGTAACCGGCGATGACCCACAATAGCGACGCTCCGCAGGCGATCGAAAAACACTGCATCAGTACCGACAGCACGTTGCGATTGCGCACCAGCCCGGAATAGAACAACGCGAGGCCGGGGAGCGTCATGAACAGCACGAGCGCGGTCGACGTGAGCATCCAGGCGGTGTCGCCCGAATCGAGGCCGTCTGCCCCTAGCCCGCTTACGGGTACCAGTACCAGAAGTAGACACGCTGTTTTTCTTTTGATCATTTTACAAATCTCGGTCCGGATACGATTGGCGGGAATTGGGACATTCTGATTTTTCCCGGCTGCCCCCTTACTGTTCGTGACGCGCGGGGCGAAATTCGAAACGTCCCCATCAATCCCAAACGGGCGCGCGCTTGAAAAGACAATTCTTGTTTTGGTAATTAGCAAACCGCGACCTGTGAAACTTGCCACCGACGCGGCAGAAGTGCAAATGGAAGATGCTCCGGCAGCCGGACGATCGCGGCTCGGACGCCGCTCCACCTGCTAGTCGAAGCAAACAGTGCGTTCAGAATCCAGTTCGACGAATCGCGGATTTGCGGGATCGACGGGTTCGCCTATCGCGCGGCCCTCTCTTTGGGCCCGGAGGATAGCGTCGAGCACGAGATACTTCAGTTCGGAGCCTGGCCGCGACGCAGTCCGGTTCTTGGGCATTACGTAACCGTCTCCGCCTCCGTAAAGGAAATCCGGTACCACAACCGTATACTCCCGATCAGCGTCGATCTCCCGCCAGCCGGCAGCGCCCGGCACCTGCAGGCTCACGATGCGTGAACCCTCGGGCCGACCGCGATCGATGCAGACACGAAAGCCCGATACCTGCGGGAAATACCCCTTGCTCGGACCCGTACCACGATAACCGGCCTCCATCACCTGCCGGAATTCCGCGCCCGTCATCGTCATGTAACGCAAGAACGAAGAAAAACCGAACGTGCGTCCGACATCTTCAAAGTTGACTTCATCGGCAATGTAGTCATCGATACGCAGCGTGCCGCTGTTGAGAAACGCGAGATCTGCGGCCGGCTCGCCGAATGCCAGGCGCATCTGGTCGGTGATGAAGTTTCCCCAGCTCGTCTCTTCGTTGCGGATCGTTGCCTCCGTTGCATCGAGCGGAATCGCCGCCGCGCCGATACGAGCCTCCAGAAACGGGAATTTCTCGAGCAACTCGTTGCGCCACTTATTCTGGACGACCAGGAACTCCGAATCTTCGACGACACTGCGGTCCATATCCAGCGCCTGGCCGTTGATTCGCGCACGGCCACCAGGGTCGAATTCGACGTCGATTTGCCAGATCACCCGCGCATTCGACGCGCCTTTCATAACCGCCGCTGCAGTGGAGTTCGCCTGACTTTGCCTGGGTTCGTGCTCGTGTCCACCGACGACGAACACAAACCTGGGGTGCGCGGCCTTGAGCTTCGCAATTTCGAGATCGGTGGCAAAATCCAGGTGCGTCAGACCGACGATCAGGTCGGCGCCCCGATTTTCGAAATCACTAATGACTTTTTCAGCGATGCCGACATAATCACGATCGACGCGCACGTAGGGTCGATCATTGTCGCCTTCGTCCGGATGCATAGTGAGCGAAAAGACTCCGATGACTTTATCGTCATGTCTGAAGCTAAAGCCCGACTGCAGTGCCGAGTCGACATCGGCCTCGCCGGTCTCCAGTCGATAATTGTCACCGAGCCAATGGAATCGTGACGCGCGGATGGCGTTGACAAGATGTTCGGGGTTGTCATGCTCGAAGTCATGATTTCCCGCAACGAGATATATCGGCGCGAGCTCGGCGACAAAATTGAGTGCGTCGACCATCTGCAGGCCGTTCCATAACTGACTTTCCAGCGACGGATAAAGAAAATCGCCCGCATGCAGGATGTGCACATCTCTGCCTTCGCTTTGTAGACTGCGGATAACGGTAACGACGCGGCCGAAACCGCCGGCAGCACCGTCCTCGACGGGACTCATCCGGTACGTGTCGTTGAGGTGGATCAACGTTAGCGTCGAAGTTCGGCGATCGTCTGTGGCCGCGCATGCCGACAGCAAAAGCAGCAGAACGATGTATGGCGCGAACTTGCTTCCCATCCGACTTCCCGACGAGTGCTCTAGGCACAGATTGTGCCGAAACCGACTTCGCTTTGCGACGTCTGACGACAGGTCGGTGCTTATGGCCGGATCCGTTCTTTGCGTGATAACCTGAGCGACGGTGTGCGAACCCGGAGCAGTAAATGTCGTCGTTTCGAAAGCTGATTTTCCTGTGCTTCGTGTTGGTGATCGCTGCATGCAGTACGACGCCGATCGAGCCTGTACCCTCGGCAGATCTCGGGCACCTCTGGGTGAAAAATGCAGCGGAATACAGTGCGCTGACGCTGCAGGCTTATGGCGCAGCACATCGTGCACTGCAGGGCTACATCGACGACACGGCCTGGAGCGCGCTGCCGGGCCAGAAGAACTTCGAAAACCTGCCGCCGGCGATCATCTTCGACGTCGACGAGACGCTCGTCAGCAACGTGGATTTCCAGCTCGCCTTCGTACCGCCATTTGCAAACTGGAAGCTCGACAAGTGGAACCGTGAACACGAAGCGACGCCGATTGCCGGCGCAACCGATTTCGTCGACGCGGCAAGTCGCGCAGGGGTGACATTGTTTTTCGTGACGAACCGGCCCTGCGAGCGCATCGAAGACGATCCGCGAACCTGCCCACAGGAGCTGACCACACTCGAAGACCTCAGGGAAGTCGGTATTCAGGCCGATGCGGAGCATCTGATGCTCTCCCGGGAGCAGGCCGACTGGAGCCGGGAAAAACTCGTGCGTCGCGAACTCATCGCACAAACACACCGCGTCATTATGCTGATAGGTGATGACCTCGGCGACTTCATTCCTTGCGTTCGCGCGAAGCCGTATTCGCCCTGTACCGAATCGGCGACGAGCGAAAGTCGCGATGCCCTCGTACGCCGGTATCGCGACTACTGGGGCTCGGGCTGGTATATCCTGCCGAATCCGATGCACGGCTCGTGGACATCCTCCGCGGAGTGATAAGCAGAGGCAAGCTGATGTCGATTGAAGATGATGCACTGATCGAGGCCGCAAGCGAGGCGCGCGAATTTGCGTATGCGAAATACTCGGGCTTTCGGGTCGGCGCCGCGATCGTCGATGAACAGGATCGCGTGTATACGGGCTGTAACGTCGAAAATGCGGCCTATCCGCTGGGCACCTGTGCCGAGAGTGGCGCGATCGCGGCGATGATCGACGCAGGCGGGAAACGTATCGTCGCGATTGCCGTCGTCGGCGGCACCGACACGGTCACGGCGTGCACGCCGTGCGGCGGCTGCCGGCAACGAATCCGGGAATTCGCCGACAAAGACACGCGAATCCTCGTGATCGACGACAGTAACAAATGGCACACGTACACGATCGACGAGCTGTTGCCGGCGTCGTTTCATCTGCCTTGACCGGCCCGCCCGGTACCCAGGTGCCGTAGGGTGCGTTGCACGCACCGTTCGTTGCGGTGCACGGAGTGCACCCTACAATAGCCTGCCCGTCACCCAGGTGCCGTAGGGTGCGTCGCACGCACCGTTCGTTGCGGTGCACGGAGTGCACCCACAATAGCCTGCCCGTTACCCAGGTGCCGTAGGGTGCGTTGCACGCACCGTTCGGCGCGGTGCACGGAGTGCACCCTACAATAGTCCTAGAATTTCTTCGCGCGTCGGCAACGACGGCTGTGCACCCATTTTCATGGTCGCCGCCGCGCCGGCGGCGCAGGCAAACGCAAGCGCGTCCCGGGGCGACTGTTCCTCGACGAGGGCCAGCGTAAGCGCGGCAGTGAATGCGTCGCCGGCGGCGGTCGTGTCCACGACGCGAACGACCGGTGGTTTTGCGGTTGCGATGATCGTACCGTCGCGAAACAGCGTTGCGCCATCCGCACCGAAGGTCTTCGCGACCATGCCAGTACACGCGCTGAGGCTCGTTCCATACCAGTCGGCCTCGGATTCGTTGACGACTATCAGGTTCGCGCGCCGCAAGATCGAAACATCGATGTTCATTGCCGGCGCCAGATTGACGCAGAAGAACCCGGTAAATGTATCGGCAGCGTGGGCGATCGAGACTGCCGGTACCTCGAGTTGACAGATCAGCGCGTCGGCTTCGGCGAGCTGCAGCGATTCCGGCATCAGGCATCGATTCGCCCCCGGGGCGACGACAATATGATTTTCGCCGGACGCCGCGACCGCGATCAGCGCGACTCCTGTCGCCGCCTCGTCATCGGCGATGCACGCCGTCAAATCGACATCGCCCGCGCGCAGCAGCGCCAGCGCCTCATCCGCAGCGCTGTCTTTGCCCACGCGCGCGACGAGCCTGACTTCGGCACCGAGCCGCCGCGCGGCCAGCGCCTGGTTTGCCCCTTTTCCGCCCGGGAAACGTTTCAGGTCGGCACCCGTTACGGTTTCGCCGGGCGCGGGGAGACGCTGGACCGATGCCACGAAGTCGAGGTTGACCGAACCGATGACGATGATCGAAGTCATTCAGGATCACTCGCCGAATCGCGCGAGCCGATTCGTCAGTAGTTCAAAAAAGCGCTCGTCATCGACGGCATGAATCCAGTTGGCATTAATCGGCCTATCCGTGACGTGCCAGAAGTCGACCGCCGTATGGCCCATCGTAAGTTCGGACTGCGTTTCGACCGACACGTTGCACTGCCTGCCCTCGAACAGTTTCGGCTGGAGAAGGTAAGCGACCGTGCAGGGATCGTGCAGCGGCGCGGCTTCGGATCCGTATTTCTGCGTATCGTGGCGATGAAAAAAGCTCAGCATTCCGGCCGCTGCCTCGGCGACAGGATTCGCAAGCGCCTTTATGCGCGCAACCCGATCGCGGGTCGACAGTACCTGGTGAGTGACATCCAGCCCCAGCGCGGTAATCGGCCTGCCGCAACGGAACACGATATCGGCTGCGTGCGGATCGACCAGAATGTTGAATTCCGCAGAGGGCGAATAGTTGCCGCCTTCGCGCATCGCCCCGCCCATCGCGACGACTTCCGCAACATACGTCAGGATCGCAGGCTCTCTGGCAATGGCGGTCGCGATATTTGTCATCGGCCCGGTCGGAACGAGAGTCACCGATTGCTCTTCGGAATCGAGCAGGGTTGCGATGATGAAGTCGACAGCGTGTTCTGACTGTAGTGGCGTCATTGGTTCAAAAACCTCGACACCGTCGATTCCCGTGCGCCCGTGTATCTTTTCCGCCGTTAGCAGCGGCCGGGACATCGGTTGCGAACAACCCGCAAATACCCGGGTCGCCGTCTTACCCGCAATATCGCACATGATCCGGGCATTACGCTGGGTAAGCTCGAGCGGCACGTTGCCGGCCACCGTGGTAACGCCGAGCACCTCGAGGTCTTCGGGTGACGCGAGCGCGAGGAACAGCGCGACGGCGTCATCCTGACCCGGATCACAGTCGATGATGATCTTGCGCGCCATCAGAACGTCAGCAGCAGTCCCGCAAGTGCTGCACTCATGAGGTTCGACAGTGAACCCGCGGCGACGGCCTTGATGCCGTAGCGCGCGATGAGCTCCCGTTTCTCGGGCACGAGAATTCCGAGGCCGCCAAGCAGGATCGCGATCGACGACAGGTTCGCAAAACCGCATAAGGAGAACGTCGTGACCGCACGGGTTCGTTCACTCATCCCGGCCAGATAGTCGTTGATGTGCGAGAACGCTACAAACTCGTTGAGGATGAGTTTCTCGCCGAACAGCGCACCGGCGGCCTCCGCCTCCGCCCACGGCACGCTGAGCAGGAACATGAGCGGCCGGAAGATCTTGCCGAGGATCAGCTGCAGCGTGATGTCCTCGAATCCGAACAGCCCCGCGACTCCGCCGACGAGGCCGTTGAACAGCGCGATCAGGGCAACGAACGCGATCAGCATTGCGCCGATATTGACGGCGAGCTTGAGGCCATCCGCGGCACCGATCGCCGCGGCCAGGATGACGTTCTCGTGCCGGCTGCGCTCCATCTGGAGCTTTTCCCGAACGATGCCGCCGGCCTTGCGTTCGTCAGGCATCAGCATCTTGGCCATCAGCAGACCGCCGGGTGCGGCCATGAAACTCGCGGCCAGCAGGTACTTGAGTTCGGCTCCCATGAGCATGTACGCCGCGAGTACGGTACCGGCCACCGACGCAAGTCCCGAAGTCATGACCGCAAACATCTGTGGTTCGGTCAGGCCCCTGAGATACGGCCTGACGACGAGCGGCGCCTCCGTCTGACCGACGAAGATGTTTGCAGCGGCGTTCATCGATTCGACCGCGCCCGTGCCAATGATTCGGTGCAGCGCACCCCCGATCAGTTTCACGACCCATTCCATGATCCGCAGGTGATACAGCACCGACATCAGCGCCGAGAAGAAAATGATGATCGGCAGGACATTGATCGCAAAACTGAAGCCGATGATGTCGGTATCCGCGAGCGGTCCGAACACCATATCGATCCCGGCCTGTGAAAAACCGATTACGGCCATCACTCCGCTGCTGAGCTTGTCGATCACGGCTCGACCGGCATCGATGTACAAGACGAACGCCGCGATCGTCGCCTGCAGAGCGAACGCCGCGCCGACGACGCGCAGATTGATCGCTCGGCGATTACTGGACAGCAGCAGTGCAATAACGAGTATCGCGACGACTCCGAACAGTCCGATGAGATTGGCCGGCATGGGCATCCCCCTGATCAGTTATTCTGGTTCTTATGATGTGGTGCAAGCATACCGCATGGCTCAGTCCTTGCCGGTCAGAATCTCGCAGATGACGGGTCTTGCCGCGGGCGGCGTTTCCGCCACTTCGCAGGCAGCCAGCAGACGCTGCTCTGCAGCGCCAGCCTGCGCTTCGGAAGCCGCATGAATTACGGCCAAAGGCGTCTCGGCGTCGAGCCTCGAACCGATCGACGCGAAATGGCTGAAGCCGACCGAGAGATTCAGTTTCTCGCCCATCCGGTGGCGGCCGCCACCGAGTTCGATGATTGCATTGCCGATCGCGCGAGCATCGACGGACCTCAGGAAGCCTTCCGCGTATACGGCTCGGGCAACCGAAGCGGTTGGTAGATATTTCTCGTATTTGTCGATGAAATCGGATGGACCACCGAGCGCCGCGCACATCTTCGCGAACACTTCCGCGGCACGGCCACTGACTACGGCATCATTGCATTTGCTTATCGCGGCATCGCGATCGGCTTCGAGTCCCGCGACGATCAGCATTTCCGCGCACAGGCCGAGCGTTACTTCGTTCAGTCGCGGTTCTCTCCGCTCCCCGCGAAGGAATTGCATTGCCTCTTTGACCTCGAGCGCATTGCCGGCGCTGGTGCCAAGAACCTCGTTCATGTCCGTAATCAGCGCGTGCGTCTCGAGCCCGGCTCCAGACGCGGTGCGGATGATGCTCGCGGCAAGCTCCCGCGCCAGTTCGGGAGATGCCATGAATGCGCCGCTGCCGACTTTGACGTCCATGACGAGCGCGTCGAGGCCTGCCGCGATTTTTTTCGACAGTATCGAGGCCGTGATCAAGGAAATCGACCCGACCGTTCCTGTCACGTCGCGAATTGCATACAACCGTCTGTCGGCCGGCGCGAGGTCCGACGTCTGACCGATGATCGCGCAGCCCGCAGACTTGACGACTTTTCTCAATGTCGCAAAGTCCGGTGCCGTGTCGTATCCCGGTATCGCTTCGGCCTTGTCGGTCGTACCGCCGGTGTGTCCGAGTCCGCGGCCCGAGATCATCGGCACGTAACAGCCGCAAGCTGCCGCAATCGGTGCGAGCAGAAAACTGACTTTGTCGCCAACGCCGCCCGTCGAATGCTTGTCGACCACGGGTCCGTTCAAACCCGCCCCGGTCCAGTCGAGCACGGTACCCGAAGCCGCCATTGCGAGCGTCAGTTGGCTGGCCTCGCCGAACGACATGGAGTTCAGATAGATCGCCATCGCGAGCGCCGACACCTGTTCCGCAGGGATGCTTTCGTCCGCCAGGCCGTCGACAAAGAACCGGATCTCGTCGTCGGAGAGCTCACCGCCGTCGCGCTTCTTGCGAATAATATCGACGAACAACATCAACACGTCTCGTCGAAACCGCGCAACGGCAGTTTGCTGTCGCGCTGCAGCCAGTTCTCGGCCGGATAATGGCAGTTGCGATCGATCACGTGCAGCGTATAGGCATGGCGCGATCTGTCCGACAGGTTGGGTCCACTCAGATGCGGCGTTCTGCCGTGGAAGATCACAAGCGAGCCCGCTGCTGCTTCAGCCGGCAGCGTTTGCTCGGTTGACCATCGCGTTGAATCAATCGTCTCGGTGACGAGCTTGCGGTCGGTCTTACGATAATTTCGTCGCTTCAACGGCTCCCCGTGTACGCCCGGAATGAAATGCATGCAGCCGTTTTCAATGGTCGCATCTTCGAGGGCAAACCAGAAACCGACACAAGATTCTGGTTCGGTGTAGATGTAGCTTGAATCCTGATGACACACCACTTCGCCACCAATCCTCGGCGGCTTGAATATGTACATCGATTGGATGATCACCGGATCGATGAAGCCGAGACTATCGACGGCTGTGGCAAGTTTGGGTGTCCGCGAGAACGCATCGAACACGGTGTCGAGATCGTGCATCGCGTGTCCCATTTTGTTGAGACTGTCGCACTTGTTCTGTCGCAGGTTGCCTGACCTGTCGAACGCGTCCGCTTCGAGGAAGAAGCGTATCTTGTCGCCCGAATCGATAAAGTAGCTGTCATCAAGCTGGGTCTGCCGGGTTGTCGAGAACACGCTGTGAATCTCGCGCGGATCAAACTGCTCCACGAGCTCGAGCGCCCGTTTTTGAAGTGCCGCACAGGCATCATTCGGGACAAAATTCCGCAGGATAATAACGCCGGTGTCGGAGTAGGCTGCGAGCATCTGCCCGGTCAACCGCCCGTCGCAACGAGCCTCGAACTCAGGCAGGGAAGCAATATTCATGGGCAGGAGTCCAGCTCTCTGTCAACGAAGAAAATATCATGGCTGACGCCAATATCTGACTATGAACTGCATTGTAGAGGGTCAGAGCACATACCGGGATATCGTTTTGATATGGGCGGTTCCTCCGGACCAGTTTCACTATGTTCTGCCCGCCACCGGATCGCAATCCGCGAGTTGGGTGGCCGTTGCGCGAAAATTTTCGAGGTCGGGAGCCCCGGGGCCAGGCCAAAATTCCATTCATTCGACTGGTTCGTTTCTTGCGTTGGGGCGCTCGTCGGCGGTGCTACAATTACCACAAAAGGAAACGCATGAAGTCCATATTTCACTCTGCTGCCATTGCATTACTGTTATTCGCCGCAACCGCGTGCTCGGATCGGCCCGCGCCCGGCAGCCCGCCTGCAGGCGGGCAGGACGATGCGGCAATCGACCTTATCGTTGTCGGCGATTATATCGTCACAATGGACGACGCCGGAACGATATACGAAAACGGCGCCGTCGCGATCGACGACGGCGTCATCGTCGCGCTGGGTACCGCGAGCGAGATCGAGGCCACCTACTCGGCGCTCGAAAAGCTCGGCGGCAGTAAACGAGTCATCATGCCGGGCCTGATCAATGGGCATTCGCATGCGGCCATGACCCTGCTCCGCGGCGTTGCCGATGATCTTGCGCTCATGGACTGGCTGAACAACTACATCTTCCCTGCCGAAGTCGAATTCGTCGATGCCGAGTTCGTTCGAATCGGTACGGAGCTCGCCTGCTGGGAAATGATTCGCGGCGGTACGACGACGTTTGTCGATATGTACTACTACCCCGACACGATTGCCGAAGTGATCGAGCGTTGCGGCATGCGGGCACTTGTTTCAGCGACAGTCATCGATCAGCGCAGTCCGGACGCCGAGAACGCGCAAGATTCGCTACGCAAAGGTAATGCGTTCGTTGCGCGGTGGAAGAACAGAAACAGTCGCATCACACCGATATTCGGTCCGCATGCCAACTACACGCTCAACGCCGACCAGCTTCGCGCTACCCGAGAGGCCGCGATTGCACTGGATGTGCCGATCAGCATTCACATGTCCGAATCGCCGTTCGAGGTCCAGTATTCGATGGATACCTACGGCATGACGAGCATCGAGATGTTCGAATCGATCGGCTTCTTCGACGGGCCGACGATTGCCGCGCACGTCGTCTGGCCGACCGAGGTGGAGATTCCGATATTGGTCAAGCGCAATGTCGGGGTCATCCATAACCCGACCTCGAACATGAAAATTGCGTCCGGAATTTCGCCCGTCTCCGATATGCTGCGGGCAGGCGTGCATGTGGGTCTGGGAACGGACGGCGCGGCGAGCAATAACGATCTCGACATGTGGGAGGAAATGCGACTTGCGTCATTTCTGCAAAAAGTCGAGCAGATGAACCCGGAGGTCATGTCTTCGAATACGGTATTGACGATGGCCACAATTGGAGGTGCCACTGCCATCGGCCTCGGCGACAGCGTGGGCTCGCTCCAGGTCGGCAAGCGTGCCGATATCATAGCGGTGGCATTCGATGACGTGCATCAGGTACCGATGTACGACGTAATTTCCCACCTTGTGTACGTTACGGATGAACAGGACGTGGCGTCGGTAATCGTCGATGGCAAGGTCCTGATGCGTGAAGATGAATTTCTGACGATTGACACGTCACGGGTCGCCGCTGAGGCGACGGCCCTGGCTGCAAAGATCAAAAGCGCGCTCGGTGAACGAAACCGGACGCAATAATTGTCCGGACAGAACGCCTGTCCGATGCTGGAGACTCAACGATGATACGTAACATCATTGCAGGCATCGTGGGCCTGGTAATCGCGATGGCGCTGATCGCGTTGATTGAAAACGTGGGCCACATGGTGTATCCGCCGCCGGACAATCTCGATTTCAGCGATCCGGACGTGATGCTTCCTTACATAGCCACATTGCCGATTGGCGCGCTCCTGTTCGTAATGTTTGCCTGGTTCATCGGCACGTTCTTGGGTACGTTGATTGCATGCAATATCGGCAACGCCAAACCCGTGATATATGCGGTTGTTGTCGGAGGTGTGATCGTTGCCGCCACGATTGCAAATCTGATCGTGATTCCGCATCCGCTGTGGTTCTCGATCATCTCGATAATCGGTATCGCGGCCAGCGCCTGGGGCGCGATGCTGCTCGCGCCAGGTAAAGTCACCGAAGGCGTATAACGAAACGTAGGGTGCACTCTGTGCACCATTCCGACTGTGCACCATTTGCACGGTGCGTGAATCGCACCCTACAGAAAGCTCGTACCGTACTCCATCGGCGGCAGGTCGAAAAATCTCGCGAGACTCTGGCCAATATCTGCAAACGAGTCGCGCCTGCCTAGCGGACCCGGCGTAACACGTTTACCGTACACGAGTACGGGAATACGCTCGCGCGTGTGATCGCTTCCTGTCCACGTCGGGTCGCAGCCGTGATCCGCGCAGATTATCAGCAAATCGGCATCGTCCATCTGGTCGATCAGTTCGGGCAGCCGTTCGTCGAAGTACTCGAGCGCTCGCGCGTAACCCGGCACATCCCGGCGGTGCCCATAGAGCATGTCGAAATCGACGAAGTTCGTAAACACGATTGAGCGATTCGGCGCATCCCGCAAGGCGTCGAGGGTCGCGTCGAACAGTTCGGCATTACCCGTCGCCTTGACTATTTTCGTAACTCCGCGGTGTGCATAAATATCGGCGATCTTGCCGATGGCGATCACTTCGCCGCCATCGGTAACCAGCTTGTCGAGCACCGTATCAGCGTGTGGCGGCGTGGTCAGGTCGCGGCGATTGCCGGTGCGCACGTAGGTCTCCCGGCTGTCTCCAATGAACGGCCGGGCGATCACTCGACCTATGTTGTAGTCATCGACGAGTTCGCGTGCGATATCGCAAAGTTCGTATAGACGCTGCAGCCCGAATGCCCTCTCGTGACACGCAATCTGAAAAACACTGTCGGCGGACGTATAAACGATCGGCTTGCCGGTGCGTACGTGCTCGTCGCCGAGTTCGGCAATGATCGTGGTCCCCGACGAATGGCAGTTGCCGAGCACGCCGGGCAAACTCGCTCGTTTGATGAGTTCATCCAGAAGCTGTTTCGGAAACGTGTTCGTCGGCGCCGTGAAGTATCCCCAATCGAACAGTACTGGCACACCCGCGATTTCCCAATGGCCACTCGGTGTGTCTTTGCCGCTCGACAGCTCCTCCGCATAGCCGTATGCGCCGATGATCTCGACATCCGGATCGATGCCTGCCGGGAATTCGCCCGTGCTGTCGCGGCTCGCATGCAGCAGACCGAGGCGGGCCAGGTTCGGCAGCCGGAGCGGCCCGTCGGCCATGGCGGCACGCTTGCGAGCGATGTGCCCGAGTGTATCGGCTCCGGTATCGCCGAAGCGCTCTGCATCGGCCGTCGCGCCGACGCCGAAGGAATCCAGAACCAGAATGATTGCCCTGCTCATTGTCCCGCCTATCTCCGCTACGCCTGCAGGGAAAAAAACAGGCCCGCAAGCGATGCGTTCATCAGGTTAACCAGTGTACCGCCGATGACCGCGCGAAGCCCGAGCCGGGCAATGTCATGGCGACGATTCGGCGCGATCGCGCCGAGACCGCCAAGCAGTATTGCGATCGAGGCGAGATTGGCGAATCCGCACAGCGCGAACGTGACGACGAGCTGCGTGTGCGCGGACAGGGAATCCTTGAGGCCGACAAAGTTGACGTAGGCATAAAACTCGTTAATCACGAGCTTCTGACCGATCAGGCTGCCGGCCTGGCTCGCCTCGGCCCAGGGCACGCCTATCAGGAAAGCAAGCGGCGCGAACAGCTTGCCCAGCAGCCACTGCAGGGTCAGGCCCTCGATGCCGACCCAGCTGCCGAGCCCCGACAGCATGCCGTTCAACAGCGCGATCAGCGCAACGAACGCTACGAGCATCGCCCCGACGCTGAACGCAACCTGCATGCCGATCAGGGCGCCATTACCGATTGCTTCGAAGATATTGACTGGTTGCTCGACGTCGCCCGTATGTCGAGGATCGAACTGAACGTCGCGCGCCTCGGTCTCCGGCATCATGATCTTGGCAATCAGCAGGCCGCCGGGCGCGGCCATGAAGCTCGCCGTGATCAGGTATTTCAGATCTACCCCCATCGTCGCGTAACCCATCATCACGGCCCCGGCGATCGTCCCGCAGCCGCCTGTCATGACGGCGAACAACTCGGACTGCGTCATGTTGGCTAGATATGGCCGCACGACGAGCGGCGCGTCGGTGTGGCCGACGAAGATGTTCGAGACGGCCGAGATCGACTCGGTCTGGCTGGTCTGCAGCAAGCGATGCAGCCAGCCGCCGAACACACCGACCACTCGCTGCATGATGCCGAGGTAATACAGTACGGACATGAGCGCAGAGATAAACACGATCACGGGCAGCACGTTGAACGCGATCGTGAAACCGAGGTTCGACCTGACGTTCTGTCCGAATACGAACGCGATGCCCTCATTACTGTAATCGATAACGTGCTGTACGCCCCTGACGATGCCGTCGAGAACGTCGCCGCCGGCCGGAACGTACAGTATCAGCGCCGCCATCGCCGTCTGCAGCGACAGCGCCACAAAAACCGTGCGCCGCTTGACCTGCCCGCGATCACTCGAAAACAGGAACGCGATGCCGAGT
>Ga0224512_10000842_pt1 | contig 31373 bp, 25 predicted proteins | sample SF_May12_sed_USG_4_FD_169103 | JGI IMG/M metagenome (GOLD analysis project Ga0224512, IMG submission 169103) | Sediment microbial communities from San Francisco Bay, California, United States - SF_May12_sed_USGS_13 | ecosystem: Environmental > Aquatic > Marine > Sediment | place: USA... | reverse complement strand
CGAGAATTCGTATCGCGCTGCTGTTCGTTGGCCTGTTGATTCTGCACATTGCTGAGATCTGGCTATTTGCAGCGGGTTATTATTTCCTGCTAGAGAATCCGGCTCTCGGTTCGATCGTCGGCATCGAGTCCGCACTGATCACCGATTACGTTTACTATTCCGCGGTCGTTTATACGACTCTCGGTTTCGGAGATATGGTCCCGGCCGGTCACATTCGCTTCCTGACGGGACTGGAAGCGTTGCAGGGGCTTGCGCTGATTACGTGGTCCGCCTCGTTCATGTTTATCGAAATGCGGCGCTATTGGGATAAAGACTGAAGTTGTCGACTACGACATTGAGAAACTCAAACGCTATGGCAGACTCATCGATACCGTAAATTATTGTTGCGCTGTTTCATGTTTTCAGTCCTTAAGCTGATCCGGGTAATCGTTCCGTGCTTGCTGGTCATCGGTTGCGGTGGAGGAAGTAGTGGTGGCAGCGCTGTCGTCGCCACACCCGCGCCCTGCTCCGTCGACGGACAGAAACAGACGGTATTGGAGCGTATGCAGGATATCTATTTCTGGAACGACGAAGCGGAGCAGCAGGCAAAATATCGAGGGCTCGACGTTGATTCGTTCGCTGATGCAGAGACCCTGCTGGGTTTTCTTCGCTATCGCCCCGACGACTTCGACCGCGGATTTACATTTCTGACGACGGCCGAAAGCGAAACGCAATTTTTTGGCGAAGGCGTATTTGTCGGATTCGGTTTCAGCTTTGAATTATTGCCAGGTGATGAACTCAGGATCAAGCAAGTGTTCGCCGGAAGCCCCGCCGAGGCGGCAGGATTTGCACGCGGGTTTCGTATTCTGGAAGTTGACGGGCGCACTATCGCCGCAATTCAAGCCGCCGAAGGTCTGAATGAAGTCTTCGGACCGCCCACCCCGGGTTTTTCACTGAACTTTCTGATCGAAGATCTGGCTTCAAATCAGTTTCCGACGGTTGCGGCGAAGGCTGAAGTCACTATCGATCCGCTCCCTCAGCACAGAGTTATCAATGCCGTCGACAAGACCATCGGCTATCTCGAATTCCGCACGTTTATCAGCACGAGCAACAGCGCTCTGCTCGAGGCCTTCGCCGAATTTACGGCGCAGGGCGTGACCGACGTGATTGTCGACCTGCGCTACAACGGCGGCGGCCTGGTTAGCGTTGCTGAATTTACGGCGAGCTTGCTCGCCGGACCTGCCAATGTCAGCAGGGTGCTGTCGATGACTCGCTTTAACCGGGCAAATCGAGCCATGGACGAAACATCGAGATTTTCCAGTGAATCAAACTCCATCGATCTGGACTCAATCGTATTTATAACGACCGACGATTCTGCTTCTGCCAGCGAACTCGTGATCAATAGCCTTGAGCCGTATATCAATGTTGCGCTGATCGGCAGTAATACGTTCGGCAAACCGGTAGGCCAGCTGGCAAGTGATTTCTGTGGCCAACGCTTGCGCGCCGTTGCTTTCGAAACGGTGAATGCCAATGAAGAAGGACAGTATTTCGACGGCCTGCCGGTGGACTGCGATACAGCAGATGATCTGAACTTCGCGATCGGAGATCCGGCCGAGGCATCACTCGCGGCCGCGATTACATACGTCAGTACTGGCGCCTGCCCAGCCATTCAGACTGCGAGCAGAAAAGCGTCTGAACTTCAGTCAATGGAAACGGCGGCACGCATGCGGCCACACCGGCCGGCCGGGCCGATATGGCGAGAATATGCCGGCGCGTATTAAGCACCGGCTGAGAGCGTAACACGCGACAATAGCCACGGTGTCAGCTAATCGATTGCTGGGTTTTTCGCGGCAGAGTTGATACGCAGCATTTTCGACTGATCGACTTCGTGGCGCTATTGGCAACTGCGGCTCGTTCCTGAGACGGTCGCCCGATCGCTTCCGCACACCCCTGCGCTGCGGCGCGTCCCAGAAAAAACCCTCGCTGTCCATTCGCCTGCTCGTGGAATTTGAGGATGTTGGACAGCAGTCGTGCAGGGTTTATAGTCTGTTGATGGACTGCAGAGATATCCTGACCAAGAATAGACGTTTTCAGATGCTGCTGATTGCTGCTCTGTTCGGGATCATCGGGTCTGCCGGCGCCGCGGATCGCCCGAATCTGCTCATCATCATGACGGACAACCAGAGTCCTTCATTGACGGGCACGTACGGCAATCCGGAAATACGCACCCCGAACATCGATCGGCTGGCTGCCGAGGGCATGCAGTTCAACAACGCCTTTGCCACGAGTGGCGTGTGTTCGCCAACACGCGCCACTTTTCTGACCGGCTTGCTGCCATCTCAACACGGCGTTCATAACGCGTTACCCGATCGGTCGAGGGGCGGCGGCAAGCTGATGCCGCAGAGCTGGTCGGCCATCCAGGAATTCCGTTCCTTGCCCCAGACCCTGGCCGATGCCGGATACGCGACCGGCCTGATTGGAAAATTTCACCTTGGCACGCATGAACAACCACAACTGGGCTTTGACTATTGGGTCACCTTTGGCAGCGGTCATACCATGGACTTTTATGGTGAAGAGATCTTCGACAATGGTCAGATCTATATTGAAGATGGCCATATGACTGACCTGTGGACGCGCAAGGCCGAGGCGTTTCTTGGCCGGCAATCTGCAGACCAGCCGTTTTTCCTGTTTCTGTCCTATAACGGCCCCTACATGCTGCCGCCGGTGGTGCTGAAAGAGCCGCGCAATCCGCACGTCGATTATTACCGCGCCAATCCACCCAGCATGCCGCAGGAGCCGGTGCACCCGAGTCTCATGGCGCTGGCGAGCCGCAATAAGATGTCGCCGATCATGTTCCGCGTCGGCTTCGGTGGCTGGCCACAAATCCGCGCCCTGAATAATCCGGATGCGATGATCAATGTCGCTTCGGAAATGAGCACAGTGGATGACGGTATTGGACGTGTACTCGCCGCGTTAGACAAATATGGACTCGATGACAACACCCTCGTCGTGGTGACCTCGGATCAGGGCTCCCTTTATGGACAGCACGGTTTGTGGGGCAACACCAGTGCCTGGTGGCCGCCAAGCGTCTATGATGAAGGCATGCGTGTGCCGCTGATTTTTCGCCACGCCGATAACATTGCAGCCGGCTCGCAGACCGAAACATTGGTGAACCAGTTCGATTTCCTGCCGACCGTTCTCGACTACCTCGGATTCGATGAGGTCGAAATTCCACAAAGTGCGGGGAAAAGCTACGCAGCGGTCATGACTGGCTCCGACTCTGAAAAAGAATCATCCGACATCTTCTTCGAGTATATGACTGTTCGAGTGATTCGCACGGAGCGCTGGCTGTATCAGAAGGCGTTCCTGCTCGGTGCAGACGCGCTGTTTGATCTCGACGCCGATCCCCATCAACACCAAAACCTCGCAGAAGATGCCGACTACGCGTCGGTCGTCGAAGAGCTGGACTCGCGTCTTATGGCGTTTTTTACGCGCGTTGCCGACCCGCGATACGACCTTTGGCAGGGAGGCACGGCGAAACTCAAGCTGTTTGACGGTGGCGACGACAAAATGTTCGCTGAAGAATTTCCCGGCTGGCAGCCGCCAGGTTTGGGATTCGAGCAAACTGTGTTCCGCGATTAAGTCAGACCTTGCGGGTGCGGCCCGCGGCAATCGAGATTTCCGCATGCCAGGTCATGCGAATACCTGCGCCCATCGCGGCGGTTCGCTGCGCAATGGGGTGTCGTTGACGGCGAGATCGAATGCCCCTACCATGCTTTGCGATTCAAAGGTGACGGCATATGCTCCGGGATCCCGGCCATCGGCAAATCAACCAAACCAATACCTCGAGCCAAGGTCGACACTTATTCGGTCCGGGAAAAGCATGGTTTGATTCTTGCGTTTCTCGGCGATCTTCCGGACGGCATCCACGCGTATCTCGAGGCGTCCCTGAAAAATGGTAAGCGCTGGGCTCGCGCATCGACCTTGAGAAAATCCGCGGATATCCGCCTGGGCGAAAACAATTCGTGATGCCGAGTCCGGGTCGCCGGCAATCCGGGCAATGGGTTTATGATCCCGTTCCTTTGATCCCGCCGAAGCCATTAGACGTTGCGACAGCTTCGCAAGCATTCTGAGCAAGCTGGAAGCACAAACCTGAATCGAAGCATGCGCGATTTCCAATTACCCGGACGCTCGGCCGTTTATGCCAGCAACGCGATGGCGGCCACTGCCCATCCGAGCGCGACATTGGCTGCGGTCGAGGTCATGAAAAGCGGCGGCAATGCGGTTGACGCAGCAATCGCTGCGGCCGGCGTGCTGGCCGTCGTCGAGCCAGGCATGTCCGGTATCGGTGGTGATTGTTTTGCTCTGCTGGCGCACGGGGATCAGCCGGTGATCGGGTATAACGGTTCGGGGCCCGCCGGCCAGTCAGTCAGCGCCGAACGCTTACTGAATCTCGGCATCGATACGATTCAGCCTGACTCTGCGCACAGCGTCACGATACCCGGCGCTGTCGACGCCTGGCAGTCGCTGCTGGATAAATACGGTACGCGCAGCTTCGACGAACTTCTCGCGTCAGCCGTATCCCTTGCCGAGAACGGCTATCGCGTGCAGGCACGGGTTGCGATGGAATGGCGGCTCGGCGCCGACAGGCTCAACAACAATCAAGCCGGCCGCAAATTATTTCTGAAAAATGGCCAGCCTTTACAGGCCGGTGATCTCCATCGCCAGCCCGGACTCGCAAAAGCGTTGCGTACCATCGCCACGCACGGGGCTGACGGCTTCTACACGGGGCCTGTTGCAGAAGACATCGTGCAATCGCTGCAGAGCGCCGGTGGTCTGCAAACAGCGGAAGATTTTTCTGCTCTCAACGGATCATGGGTTGAACCGGTGGTGAGCGAGTATCGCGGCTATCAGATCGCTGAGCGACCGCCGAATGGACAGGGTTTTATGGTGTCGATCATGCTGAACCTCCTGAGCCGTTTTTCTGCCGCGGAACTGGAACCGAAAAGCGCGCAGTCTTTACATTTACAGATCGAAGCCGGCCGACTGGCCTGCGCAGAGCGGGACTGCTTCTTTGATGAATATTACGGGACGGGCCGGGCGGACGAGGCTTTGCAAAAATTCCTGTCGGCGGATTACGCCAACGCCCAGGCACGGCGCATCAGTCTGGCGCGGGCGATGCCCGCCGAGGGTAGTAAACATAACCCGCAAGGTGGCGACACGACTTATATTGCAGTCATCGATCGGGATGGCAACGCCGTCAGCATGATGAATTCTCTTTATTATCCTTTCGGTTCCGGCCTGGTCAGCGAACAATATGGCATCTTGCTACACAACCGGGGCAGCGCTTTTGCCGTGCAGGGACCCGCGTCAAGAATCATCGAGCCGGGTAAGCGTCCGGTGCACACGATTATTCCGGGCATGCTCATGCGAGACGGGCAACCCGCGATGGTTTGCGGCGTGGTTGGCGCAGAGCACCAGCCCAGCGGGCAGGTCAGGTTGATCTCCGCGATCGTCGATGGCGGTCTGGACGCGCAGCAAGCGTTGAACCTGGCGCGCGTTTTCTACGATCGGGGCACCGTGATGGTCGAACGAGGCGTATCCGATTCAGTCAGACAGAAGCTACAGGCCTTCGGCCACCGAACAGAAGTCACCGAAATCCCGCTCGGCGCCGGACAGGCCATATGGATCGATCGTCAGCGCGGCCTTCTGGTTGGCGGGTCGGATTACCGCAAGGACGGCTGCGCCCTCGGCTTCTGAAGCCGACAGGCGGATCCGGCCAATCGCGCACGCCTGATTCGCCTATAATACGGATGGCGGGCGCCCCGGATCGGCGAGAATGCGGTATCGTCTCATGGTTTGAACAGCGCGCCGGGTCGCGGACAAATATCACGCATCAACAAACAGGCTGCTGGGCCGCCCTTTGCGCAAGTACCTATACCCAAAGCGGAATAATAATGATAATAAAAACAGAAAATTGCGGCACGGCGGTTCGCGCCTGATAAATTCGGGTTAGAGATGGCATGGCGGCTTAAGTGATCGCAGCGAATCGCTTTGTTAAGTTTGTGAATATAATTATGAGTAGACGACGACAGCGGGCCAAACGAAGAAGACGCGGGCTCATGGGAGCGGCGGGCCCGGCAGTGACCTGGTTGATGGGGCGCTCGGCCGACAAGTTCATGAAGCAGACCGGGCGCTTCGCAGCAGCCAGCCAGGAAACCCTGGATAAGATCCTGGCGATGAGCCGCGGCACCGAATACGGGCGTCGTTGCGGACTCGACGGAGCTGCGCCGCGAAAAGTCTTCGAGACCTTGCCGACCACGACTTATTCTGACTACGCCCCCTACATCGAACGAATGGCGGCCGGAGAACAAAACGTTCTCTGTACCGACCCCATCATCTTTTTCTCGACAACCTCGGGCACCACCGGTCCGCCCAAAATGATTCCGGTCACCAAGCCGATTATGCGTCTTACGCTGATCGAGAAGTTTGTATCGGCTGGCCTGGCTTACCGCGCCGGGGCTCTGAAGCCGATGCACGGGCCGATGATGACGATCATGACGGAACATTTGAGTGGTCTGACTGCTGGCGGCGTGCCAAAAGGCGCAGCAACAACGGGGGGGTTCAAAAACATGGGGCCTGTCGGCGACATGATTCTTAGCTCGCCCGCAGAGGTCATGCGCGTTCATGACCAGAAGGCATCCCGTTATCTGCATCTTCTCTTTGGGCTGCGCCACGAACACCTCTGGACGATCCTGGCTTTTTTTCCGGCCACGATCCTTTTCTGCATGCGCGATCTTCAGGCGCAAAGCGAGCAGTTGCTGCGCGATCTGGCCGACGGCACGATCAACCCCGACCTGGAGCTGCCGACCGAGATTCGCACCAGCCTCGCGCAACGCTTGCGTCCGGACCGGGCACGAGCCCGCGCCCTGACGAACCTCCTGGAGAGTGACCGCTTCGACGTACCCCATATCTGGCCGGACATGGGCTGCATTCTTACGGCCACGGGCGGCGGATTTCGCTTTTACGCCGACCAGCTGCGGCCTTTTCTCGGCGATGTGCCAATTTTTTCACCGATTTACTCAGCCTCCGAGTCATCGGTTGGCTACGGATATTCGCTCGAGAACCCCTATTATCTTTTGCTGCCGGAATCTTCGTACCTGGAACTCCTGCCCGAAGAGCAAATCGATGACCCCGAGGCCCGACCCATACCCGCCTGGCAGGCCAAACCGGGTTCTTCTTATGAGGTTATTGTCACGACGATGTCCGGTTTTCTGCGTTACCGGCTGCACGACATCGTGCGAGTGGTGGATTTCCTTCATCAGACACCGATCGTTGAATTTGTCGAGCGCCAGGGGCAACTCATCGACGTGGTCGGCGAGAAGACGGCCGAGCACCATATTGCCGAGGCGATCGCCGCAGCCTGCTACCGTGTGAAGGCGCGCTTGCTGGACTATTTCGTCTCGCCCGATACCGAACAGACCCCGGCCAGTTATTTGCTGGCGATCGAAAGCTGGCAAAGCGGCTCGAAAAATAGTCAATTAATACGCGAGTTGCTCGGAGCCGTGGAAGCATCTTTACGCCAGGTCGCGCCCGATTACGACGAGGAGCGCGAGTTGGGTACCCTGGGCCCCATGGCGCTGGCGGTATTGAAGCCGGGCGCCTTTGAACGCCTGCGCGAGAAACGCATTGAGGCTGGCGGTGCGGCCAATCAAATCAAGACGCCCCATGTCATCCCGGATCCCGGTTTTCTGCGCAAACAGTTTAAACACGAGATTCTGTCTCACTTTCATATCAAAGACCGCTGAATGTCCACCTCGGATCATCGGTGCTATTGATTTACAGAATCACCAGTCCGTATTTGTTCTAATGGCCTTTCCGAAGAAGTCAGGGCATAAATAGCACAATGCTGTCTCGCGCCAGGGAAGATCGTCGATGAAATCCTCGGGTAAGGCGCTCGCGTTCGTATTGATCACGATCCTGATCGACGCCATGGGCATTGGGATTATCGTTCCGGTAATCCCGTCGCTGCTGCTGGAACTCGTTGGCGGCAGCCTGAGTTCAGTTGCCGTCTACAACGGCTGGCTGATGATCCTGTTCGCGGGTCTGCAGTTCCTGAGCGCACCGATACTGGGAAATCTCAGCGATGCTTACGGGCGCCGACCCGTGTTGCTCGTATCGCTGGCAGTCTACGCTGTCGACTTGATCATCATGGCCTTGGCCCCGACGATCGGCTGGCTATTTCTCGGCCGGGCGCTGTCCGGGATTTTCAGCGCCACGTTTGTGGTCGCAAGTGCCTACATCGCAGACGTGACGACCATGGCGGAGCGGGCGCGCGGATTCGGCTGGATGGGGGCGGCATTTGGCGTGGGATTTGTGGTTGGGCCGGCAGTCGGCGGCCTGCTGGGCGACATCGATAACCGCTTGCCATTCTTTGTTGCGGCCGGTCTCGCCGGCGCCAATGTCGTTTACGGTTATTTCGTGTTACCGGAGAGCCTGGATCCGGCCAATCGCCGACCATTCTCGCTGCGTCGCGCCCATGTGGTTGGCACACTCCGGCGGATGCTCGGTTATCCGGTCGTGCGCGGGGTGCTGCTGGCACTGTTGTTTTACAACATCGCGCAAGACGCCAACCTCGCGACCTGGACGTTCGTCACGATGGAGAAGTTCGATTGGACGCCGTTTGACATCGGCATGTCGATGACCTTCATCGGCGTTTGCATTGCTATATTTCAGGGATTCACGGTAGGCCCCGCTGTGAAGTGGCTCGGCGATAACCTCGCTGTCATGATCGGGTTTGGGCTTTTTGTGCTGAGCTTTATTGGCTTGGCCTTTGCCACGGCAGGCTGGCAGATGTATGCATGGACGGTGCCCTTTGCCATGGGCAGCATTGCCGGCCCGGCGGCGAGTGCAATTCTATCCAAGCGCCTTCCGGCCGACGAGCAGGGCCAACTCCAGGGCGGGCTCACCGCCCTGCGGAGCATCACGGCCTGTTTCGGCCCGCTGATGATGACCTGGCTATTTAGCTACTTCACGAGTCCCGCAGCGCCAGTGCAATTTGCCGGAGCCTCGTTCTTCGCCGCAGCCGTGCTGGCTTTCGTGGCGCTTGTTACGGTAGTCAGGACGTTGCGCGGGGCTTCCTGACGACCAACAATTTCCAAGCAGTCTACTTTTTCTTTGAAGATGCTTTTTTCTTGGCGGAGGTCTTCTTCTTCGCCGCTGTCTTCTTCTTCGCCGCTGGCTTCTTCTTCGCCGCTGGCTTCTTCTTCGCAGCCCGCTTTATCTTCGGAGCCGGTTTCGCGGCTGGCTGGGTGGCCACCACCGGTGCGCTTGCCGGCCGCCCCCCGGCAAACATCTTGAATACCGACACCGCAATGGCACCCGCAGCAGCGGCAGTGACCGCCGAGGTCACGGGATTATCGTCGATAAACTCCGTCACCTCTTTGATTGCCGCATCGGTTTGCTTGCTGATGCGTCTTGAGCGTCTTGACATGGCGTTTCTCCCTTTGTTCGTTATTCTTTTAGGCGATCAGGCCAGCCTGACTCAATCGTCTCTACTGACCCGGCTTGGTAGTTAATTTATCCCAGTACATGGAGGTCAGCACGACGCCGGCTCCCAAAGCCATCGCGGTGGCAATAACCGGATTCTCTTCAACGAAGCCCACCACGCCCCGCACGGTGTCTTCGACGGTGTCGAGGTCCAGGTTGGCGATGTCCAGATTCTGCAGCTGCAGCCCGGCAAGCGCCGCGCCTGCATTCGCAATCTGCGCTGGCGGCGGTGCGGCCTCCGCCTGAACTTGACTCTCGGCCGTAGCGGCCCGCTTACGCAGCTCGGCTGATGTCTTGCGGCTGGCCCGCGTCTTGCGCTTTGCCTTCTTCTTAGTGCTTGGCTTTTTCTTAGTGCTTGCCTTCTTCTTAGTGCTTGGCTTTTTCTTAGTGCTTGGCTTTTTCTTGCTGGTTGCCTTTTTCTTGCTTGTCGCCCTGCGAGCAGCGGTCTTCTTGGACTTCTTCTTCGTTGCCATAATTCATATTCCTTCTATTGACGACAGCAGCTCATTCGCAAAACCACCGCCTGCTATTACACCGCGCCTTGGGCCAGCCCGCAATACGCGAACCAGCCCAAAGTTGCGATCACCCCACACAAACTACCACGTGTCAGACAGAGCGACTACTGATTAATTGAAAAACAGCCCCGTCCCTGTCTCAGGCAGCTTTAGCTTTGCTCACTTTCGGTTTCTCTTCCGTCACGGCCGGTTTGGCAGACCATGTCTCGCTTCCCTTGAAAAACCGGGTCGCGAAGATACCGATCCCAAAAGCAACCGCCGCCGCCATCGCCGGGTTCTGCTCGATAAAGGTTTCGACAGTCTTCACCCTGCTCTCGACGCCAGACACAACTGCCTGAGCGCCTTCCTTCTGCCGGCTTTGAAACTCCTTCTCCATGGTGGCCATACGCCCTTGCATATCATCGACCAGCGAATGAGCCGTTTTCGCAAGCTGATCAGCGAATTGTACACCTTGGCTCGTCTTGTCGCTCATAACCATACTCCTTTGGTGTCACTGACACCTGTCACTTGGCAATTCAATCAACTCGGTAACATAATGGCGCCATCCGGCAGACGGACACAATAAGGACTTCCCGCAATCGACTACGTGTTGGAAGTCATCGATAGTTCACCGAGCTTGATATGGGAGAAGCGCAATGAAGAGTAAAAAGTTTTCCGTAGATGACGCTGACGCCGGGCAGATAGCAGAGCAAATTGGCACGTTGCGGGCGACGCTGGCCGCGGCGGAAAAAAAACCGATGGCCGCCGCCGCACAAGCCCCGGAGGCACTGCGCCGGCTGCTTGAGATTATTGAAAATATCAATCTACGCCTGGCGGATCTGGAAGCCGAAATCTGATCCTGGACGGTCGGGATATGCGCACGTCATGGCTAGAGTCCCGACGTCTCGTTCTGATTACTGCGAGGCACCACATCGCGGGCCTTGGTGAACCTGCTTAACGAGACGCGGGCTTTTTTACGTTTTCTTCTTCGCGGCCGTCTTTCTGACCGTTTTCTTTTTGGTAGTTTTCTTCTTCACCGCTTTCTTTTTGGCGGTTTTCTTCTTGATCGTTTTCTTCTTGGCGGCTTTCTTTTTGGCGGTCTTCGTCACGACACTCGCCGCGGCAGAAGGGTCTCTTGAGCTCGGCGAGCTTCGTACCGGTTGCTCAGTGTCATCAGCCGCCGCATTGGGTGGCGTCCTGCTCCAGTTGAACTTGAAGTCCCTGCGACCCGGGGCGCTCGATTTGAATTCCATCTTGCCAAACCCGAGGCCCGGGCGAGCATCGCCAACTGCGGTTGCTTCATCGGGTATCGGCCGCGTTTTCGCTTTAAAAGCGAATTCCGTGCGTTTGCCGTTTGGGCGAACTGCCGTGAAACCCATTTTATCTGTCGGCCAGTCGTCCTCGGGCGCATCGATGGGTCGCTTTTTCCAGGCGAACTTGAACAACAGGTTCTTCCCGTCCGGATGATTCGAGGTGAACTCCATGTCGGCGACGCCGAACTGGTGCGTCCGAGCGGGATCGGATGGCAGTTCCGATCGACGTGCCGATCGACGTGCCGATTGCAGTGGCGGTTGCGGTTCCGGTTGCGCCTGCTGTTCCGGCCGCGGTGGCGTTTCCGGCGATAGATCGCGCTGCGGCAGGTTGCGCTTTCGTGTTCCCGATGCCTGCGCAGATCGCTCTGCAGCAGTCGTCAAGGCAGTCTGCAGTAACGCTCCGACGCCGAACAGGATCGCCACGCGTGCGACGGGATGTTCCTGCAGGTACTCGCTCGCCTGCGCAAAAAAGCGCTGCTCCGTTTGCGCGCTGTCGTCAGCCGGTTCCGACGCGGGGCCTTCGCCAGGTTCACGCGCTGGAGCGTCACCAGGTTCACGCGCGGGGGCGTCGCCAGTTTTCGGCACAGGTCGGTCAACCTTGGCCGCGGATTTTTCAGTCTCAATGCTATGAATGCTGGCAGAAGTCATAAGAACCGTTCCTCTAAACGCGATGCCTGACGTCGTTCCTGATGTTAGCTAAACTGGCCGATTGCGGGTCTCGACAGCGATTGACGGTTAACTCGTCAAGCCGCGAAGAACCGCACCGGCCCGCAAGAGTTTATAATACCTTTAACGCGCGCAATGCGGGATTTCCGTAATCGATGCCTGTCACCCGCGGTGCGACCATGAACGGTCCCTATGAATAGTTGTTGCCGCTGACCCTGTCGCCGGTCACCACGCGATGCATCAGGATGAAATGTCATGCGCAAGGTCTTGCTAATTCTCTTGTTAATCGTGTTTGTACTGCTGGTCGGCGGCTATGCCTGGCTCTGGCAGGCCGATCAATACCAGCGTGATGGAACCATCAGGCTCGCGGTCCTCGACGCGCCGGTCCGCGTCGTGCGCGACGAGCAAGGCATACCCTACATCTATGCGCAGTCGCTCGATGATGCATTTCGCGCCCAGGGCTTCGTGACCGCGCAGGACCGCCTGTTCCAGATCGAATTTACCCGCTATCTGTCGCATGGCCGGCTGGCCGAATTGATCGGCGAACCCGGTCTCGGCGTGGACATCCCGCTCCGGGTGGCGGGCATCCCGCGACACGCAGAACGCCATGCGGCCCTTCTGCAGGGTGAGGAAAGGCGCCGCCGCGAGCTGTACCTCGAGGGTCTGAACGCCTACATCCGCGAGCGCGCCGATGAACACCCGGTAGGCTTGGCGATTCTGGGCATCACGCCGCAGCCCTGGACCCTGGCCGATACGGTCACGCTGGGGTATTTCCTGAACTGGTCGAGTTCCGCCAATCTGGACGCGGAACTCACTATTCAGGCAATCATCGACGCGGTGGGGCCGGAAAAAGCCGCACAGATCACCCAACTGACCGTGAATCCGGACGATGAATCCGCGCGAGCCGCACAACCCGCGAAGGCAGCCCATCTCGATGGCCTGCAGCCGGGCCCATGGATGGGCGGCGAGGCACGGCCGATGCAGCTCGGCAGCAATAACTGGGTCATGAGCGCCGCCCGCTCGGCTGGCGGCGCACCCGTGGTCGTGAATGATCCCCATATCGACTCGCGAACACTGCCGGGCATCTGGCATCCGGTCGGCTTGATCACACCAGAATTGCGCGCGATAGGTGTCGCCGGCGCCGGCATACCCGGCCTTGCCGTGGCTCGCACCGACCGCATCGCCTATGGGATTACCAATTCCTATGGTGACGCGATCGATCTATTTGTCGAGACCGAGGACCCGGACAACCCGGATCGCTATCTCGAAGGTGAACGCTCGATCCCGTTCGAGATTATCGAAGATAGCTTACGAATCCTGGAGCGCGGCGCCGGACCGGGCTTCCGCGACATGCCGTTGCGCATCCGCGTAACCCATCGGGGCCCGGTAATCTCGGATCACGGCATGGGATTGGCGCCAGGCAAACTGCTGGCGCTGCGCTGGGCCGTGCCGGAGGCGATGCGACCAGACGACACCGGCGGCACCGATCTAATGCTGGCACGCAGCGTCGCGGAGGCACGTCAGATCATTCATCGCGTGAACGCGCCCTACAACTATGTCGTCGCGGATGTGGACGGCAACATCGCGCACTTTACCGGCGGACGCATACCGATCCGGCTGCGTGGCGATGGCTCCACCCCGCTGCCGGTTACCGATGGCACCGATGCCTGGGGCGGCATTATTCCCGCCGCGCAGATGCCCGGGGTTGTCAATCCACAGCGCGGCTGGGCGGGTACTGCCAATCACCGCACCCTGCCTGCCGACTATCCGTTCGCATACTCGACGTATTTCGCCAGCTCCTGGCGCTATCGCCGCATGATGGAGTTGCTCGATGGGCCCAATGCGATTAGTGCCGAAGACCACTGGCGTTTCATGCGGGATTCGAAGAACACCATGGCTGCGAAGCTGGCACCGATCATGGCAGAAGCCTTGGCGACCGATGACGACACCCGGGAGATGGCCGACCTGTTGCGCGCCTGGGATGCGATGGATGACCCGGATGCGGTCGCGCCGACCATTTTCCAGGTCACTTACCGGCAGTTCGCCCGCCTCACGTTCGAAGACGAGCTCGGTCAGGATGTCGCGGCACGCATGCTCGAAGGTTACTACTTTTGGCAAGAGCGGCTGGCGCGTCTATGCCGCGAGAATACGAATGCCTGGTTCGACGACGTCACGACCGATGCGCCAGAAACCCGGGACGATCTATTCAGGCGTGCCGCGCTTCTGGCGCGCGACGAACTCACGGAGCGCTTCGGACCAAACCTTCAGAGCTGGCAGTGGGGCAAACTGCACACCGTGACGTTCTTCAGTCCCATCATTCCCGGGAAATTCGCCGCCGGTTTACTGGGCGGCGGAACGGCTCCCAAGGACGGTTCCGGTGAAACGATCAATCGCGCCACCTATCGCTACGGCGAGCCCTACGACTCGGTTTACATCGCCTCGATGCGTTTTGTCGCGGATCTGGCGGACCCCGATAAAGTCATGGCGGTCGTGTCCGGCGGCGTCAGCGGCCGCCAATTCAGCCCCCACCTCAAGGATCAACTCGACGCCTGGCTATCCGGCGAGCCCGGTTACTGGTGGTTCAGCGACGCTGCTATCAGCGCACACATCCGCCATGAACAGCGCCTGGAGCCCTAGTTATTCTGCGACGATCTACTGCAAGTCTGCCGGTGTCGGGCGACTAGCCTGGCAATATTTTTGGTTGGCTAGGCAGCGCTGTCGACGCGGCCGGCGCTTTTCCCGGAGGCGGGTATTACTGGCACGGGGTCAAGCACCCAGTTACCGGACCTGCGTCGTTCAGGACACGGAATCGCATAGGCCACGTCACCGTCATTCTCACGCAGCGATTTGAAATCCAGACGCCAGCCGCGCGCACTCCACTCGTCCAGATAATCACGATAGCGAACAATCGCCTTGTCGCCAGCGGTTAAAATTTCCCTGGTTCGCGTTGCGGGTGTTCTGACCGGGTGCAGATTTTCGAGAATCGCAATATCTTCTGTCGTGACCCGCAGATTTGCTTCGCGAATGACGTCATCACTTTCGGCGTCTAAGCGAAAACTGCGCATATTTATAAAATAAATTTTGGTTTTATCGCCGTCGACGGGCGCTTCGAAGAAGTACTGGTGAAGCCCAGTGTTTTTCGCAAACGTGATCCAGGTAATCAGCGTGTTCGGGCCGTGGTGCCAGGTGCCCGCGTTCAGCACCTTCGGGTCGCTGCGCATGCCCTCTTCGTCGCTCATTTTTTTACCCAGTTCCGTGTAATTGCCGACCACCCCGCTGCCCCACGTGGTTTCGGGGTGCTCAATAGAGCCCGGTATGGGCTGCGGGCTGCCCTGGACAGGGTGCACGAATTCGTTGTGAATCGGATCGACCCCGTTCTCCATCGAACGCTCGTAGAAACAGTCGATTTCCAGGATCATGATTTCGCTGGCGCGCCATGCCGGGTCCTCGTATTCCTCGATCTCATACAGGGGCGACCGTTCCTGTTCCGGCAGGTCGCCGAGGAACGCAAACACGATGCCGTATTTTTCCTGCACGGGGTAACTGTCCACCTTCGCGCGCGCCGGCGGCTTCGCGCCCGCTTCGAGGGATGGAACCAATTGGCACTTCCCATCACCCGCGAAGCGCCAGCCGTGATACGGGCAGGCGACGCAGCCGTCCACAACCTTTCCTTTACCCAGGGATCCACCCCGATGGACGCACGTATCGCTGAGCACGCAAGGCTTACCGTCGGCACCGTGAAATGCAACGAACCGGAGCCCCATTACCTGTGTTCTCAGGGGCTGTGCCGCCTCGAGTTCTTCACTCGTGCAGATGGGGTACCAAAAATTCATATACATCGTGTTACCCAGCTCCGTTTGTTTGATTTTGAAAAATATTTCCGGATTTTAGTCTATGACCACGTTAAACCCCAGTCCGGCGCCCTGCGCATTTTCCAGGGTAATGCCCAGGCGTGCGTACCCGGTCGGCTTGTTATCGTGTCGATCTGCGTTATTACTGCCCAAGCGCTGTCGTGGCTGATGAAATATAAATATAGGCACGCCAAACGTCTGAGAAACCGGCTACGTCCTCCCGGCGAGCATACCTGACCGCAGGATTCGCTCGACGCCGGAATTTTTTATCAGACAGCCTCGCGAATAACTGGATAATAGGCGCATGCGACTGCCCGGCCCTTTTGAAATCGAGCGTGTTCAGGAATCCGAATGGCCCGGGCGTGCCGTGGAGTTTTTGCTGCTGAATGTTACACAGGCACAATTCACCGAAACGCAGACTTCGCGGGATGAACGATTTGTTAACGTTGCCCAGGGTTTGTTACGCATGTCGTTTCACAGTTTCGTAGTGCGCACCGCCCAGGGCATTCTGCTCGTTGATACCTGCGTCGGCAATCACAAGGATCGCCCCTCTCTGCCCGAATGGCACCAGCAGATTTTTCCTTACGTCGAGCGACTGAATCAGGTCGGATTAACGCCGGATGACATCGATTTCGTTTGCTGCACGCATTTACACGCCGATCACGTCGGCTGGAACACGAAACTCGAGAATGACCGGTGGGTGCCGACATTCAGAAATGCGCGTTATCTGTTTGCGGAACAGGAATGCCGTTTCTGGGAGCAGTACCATGTAGACAATCCCGGCGGGCCCTACGAGCGTGCATGGAAGGACAGCATATTGCCAGTCATGGAGGCCGGTCTCGTCAAGCGGGTCGGATCAGATTACGAGATCATGTCCGGTATTCAGCTTCATCCGGCGCCGGGACACACGCCAGGCAATGTCATTCTCGAACTCGATGACGGCAAACAATCTGCCGTCATGAGCGGCGACGTGATTCATCATCCGGTGCAGATCGAACGGCCGGAATGGTCCAGCAATTTTGATTTGGATCCGGACGCGGCACGACAAACAAGGTTGGAGTTACTCGCGCGACTGGCTGACTCCGGCGTCATATTGATGGGCGCCCATTTCGCCGGGCCGACCGCACTGACGATCATTTCGGACCGAGATGGCTATGGCTATAAATGACCGTTTGAAAAACCACGCCTGCGAATCTTTGTGACCGGCCGTCTGCCTTCGTATCTCGGGGTCGCGCAACTCCGCCGTTATCGAGGGTCGCAGACCCTTAACTGTATTTACCAGCGCACAATTCGTCGGCCAATGCATTCCTTGCATCGACTTCGAGATGTCTCGTCAATGGGAAACCTCGCGGCTCCGAGTGTGGCTTCAGCGGCATCGCGTACGAAGAAAGCATGAGTAAGGCGACCGCGGAAAGGACCGCGAAGTAGCGCCATACTTCCAGCTTAGAATGGGGCTCCATGAAGTTTCATTAAGAAGGGCCTAGTCTCCCTGAATCTTGACGCGGCATAAGACCTCATCTTGAAAATGATGGCGGACGAAGCCCGGGTCAGGAATCGCATGCGGTGTCTTGATCAGGGAAGCCGAACCGCCAGCCTCGAGCAGGCGATTCCGGTGTCGCTCAAAAGCCCCGGGCTTTAACAGCAGCGCTTCCATCGGCCCAATGCTGCCTAGCTGGCGCTCCTCCTCGTAGAAGCGCGCAACTTTGCACAAAGACGCTTCCACGGCTCGCAGGAACTCCCGAACCCGGTCCTTATTCTCGCCGTCGTCCGGCCATTCTTCGAGCGCCAGCACATAGACCCCGGGGGTTTCTTCCGAATCCGGCACCACGAAGTAATCCACCAACCGCTCGTCAACGAGGTGCGATGCCATATCGATGGCCTCGACGATATGATGCTCGGCCGTCTTCTCGCTCGACACATTGACGACCTGACCCTCACGCTCGACGAATTCGATGACCGGCGTCTGTCCGTAGAACTCGAGCACCCGCACGATGTCGTGCATCCGGTAACGCACGAAACCGGCCAGGGTGGTCACAACGATCTCATAACTGCGCCCGGGCTCGGCCTCCCAGGTCGGTATGGGCCTGGCCTGCGGGTCATCGATTTCTTCCAGCGGCAGAAATTCGATATAGGCCAGATCGGGCAGCAGCAGGTAATGCGGCCGGTCGGCAGAAAACCCGTACGCGATCGTACCCTCCGATGCGCTGTAGATGGGCGAGAAGATCGGCACCTCACCGAGGTAAGGCCGCAACTGATTAGTATAAAAGTTAAATGCGCCGCCCGTCGCGGTCAGAATCGCACCGACCTCGGGCCAGATTTCAGCGATCTTGAAATGGCCACGTTCCAGCAGGGTGGTCAATTCGCGTGCCCGGGTCGGATTTGGCTGCAAGCGCTGCGCAAGGCGCAGCCGCGATTCGCTCGGCATCTCCAGCCGCGAAGTGATCGTACCGTCTGCCAGATCACGCAGCAGCTCCTCGGCGTGGGCTTGCAAATCGCGCAGCGCATACAGAACCGTGATCGGGAAGAAAGAGACGATCGCCCATAACTGCTCTTCGCTAAGGCCGAACAACAGATGCAGATAGCGTGCAGCCGTCTGCTCGGGAAGCTTTGAGACATCTGCGGGCGAGGTCATAATCAGATCGTTGATCGGCGCAACCTTCTGGAACCCACCCGTGGTCGCCGAACCGGTCGTCTGACCGCTTTCCGTTGGCGGGTTCAGGTGGTCGATCATGATCGTCATGAACCGGCCATGCATCGGCTTTAGCACGCCGGCGCGCAGCGCCAGGCCCATGGCCATGAGCTTCGTTGTAACCCCCTTGCGCATCTGCGCCCGCGTGACCGGGATCCTCTTGGAGGGGCCGGTGGTGCCGGACGTGTTGGCAAAATAGACGACCTTGCCGCCGCTCATGAGGTGCTGTTCGCCGGCCGCGATCCGCTCGATGTAGGGCGCGTAATCCGCGTAGGTCGTGACCGGCAACGTCTCGAAAACCCGGCGTAGCGCAGAACTATCGAGTCCGCAGCGGCGTGCAAATTCGGTTTCCCGGTTTTGCGCCAGAATCCGGTCGAGCGTGCGCTGGCTTATCTCTTCGTACTGCGCCGTCTGCCGCATGAACTTGTCAGCCGATCGCCGCATCGCGTAAGAGATGGCCGGGCCGGCCACGCGCAGGAACCTGCCCCCGCGCCGTCGGCCGTGATGTCTTCGTCTTGTCATGGTTGGCTTCGCAACACTGTATGCCATGTTTTCACGCAAGCGCTACCTTGGTCAATCGACTGGCGACCCGGGCCTTGGAAATACCTTCACCAAGTTCCGGCCAGTTTCGTGCACGGCCCTTTGCAACGATACGCAGCTGGTTTCTGCCTGGGCTCTTTTTTTGGATTGTCGCCGTCTTGCGCCGGTCATCAATCGCCTTAATCATATAGAATGCCAAGCTCAAATGGGAAGCGCCCATAACAGGGAATACCGATGTTGGCCTCCTTGAGGTGGTCTGGCAGAATACCGGACGGTCGGCTACCCGCGGATAGCCGCCTTATTCATTGATATTCAGGACACGCGCCCGTAGCTCAGTTGGATAGAGTGTCTGGCTACGAACCAGAAGGTCGGGAGTTCGAATCTCTCCGGGCGCGCCATAAATAAAAAGGGTCTGCCGAAGGTAGGCCCTTTTTATTTACAGTGTGTCCGGAGGCTTGGTTCGGACTCCGTGCGACTCGGGTCCAGCAGGCGGAGTGCGCAGCGCTACGACTGATGGGGAGAGGACGCCGGAGGCGCCCCGCAGGGGTGAGCCCGCAAAGCGGGCGAATCAATCTCTCCGGGCGCGCCAACATTGAAAAAAGGGTCACCTTGTGTGGCCCTTTTTCTATATCGGGGTGGCCGTGAGTTCCGATTCGAACTTCTCAGTTGCCGCTATCGGCGCTCCGGCAACGCACCCAGTACGTCATCGACTTTGGCACAAACATCTTCGACGCGAATCAGATCCATTGCGTCGGGATTGCGCACGCGCTGGCCCCAGCGCAGTGCGTCGACCGGTTTACCCAGTTCGCATTTCACTGCCTCGGGATAAGCATCCACGACTAAGTGCTGACTGTCATAGGGTCCGGTGCGATGCCGATTTGAAGTCGCATACAGGCCTATAACCGACGTGCCGACCGCGTTCGCCATATGCGCCGGCCCCGAGTCCGGGCAAATGAGCAGGTCTGAAAGTTCCAGCAGCGCAGCCAGCTGCTTCAGCGATGTCTGACCAATCAGATTCAGCACCGGCGGCTCTGTGCCCGCGCTAATCGCCTGCCCATAGTCATATTCTGCATCAGTCGACCCACCGGTCAGGATCACCTGGGCGTTGTATTTCGACTGCATGTAGCGGGTCACGGCAATATAGTTTTCGCGGCTCCAGTTACGAAAGTTGCGAAAGCGTTGACTGCTGCACGGACTGATTACGCAGACTGGCTGATTACGGCTCGCCCTATTGCGCGCATATTCACGGTCTGCATCGGCCAGCGGTAAATCCCAGACGACATCCCTTCGCTCGATGCCAATCTCGTTCGCAAAGCCAAACAATCCATCCATGACATGCTGCCGTGGCACAGCCGGTATCTTGTGATTGGTAAACAGCCACTGTCGGTCACGGGCGCGCGGCCGGTCGAAACCGATGCGCAGCTTTGCCCGGACCATCAGGCTGACGAGATTCGCCCGCATCGATGCATGCATATGCAGCAACAGCGGGAAGCGCCGCCCCTGCAACTGTCGCCGCACGTCGATCAGGGCATGCCAACCTGCGCTTTTATCGAAGATGATAAACTCGATGCCGTCCGCACCCTCGAACAGTGCGTGCTCGGTCTTGCCAATGATCCAGGTAATCCGGGTATCCGGCCAGGCGGCTTGAATCGAACGGACCACCGGCAGGGTGTGAACGCAATCGCCAATCGCGGAAAGTCTGATGATGCACAGAGATTCAGGTGGTTCCTCAAACACAAGTACTCCGTCAAGGTAGTATTGATGACCAGATGCGTGGCGAAGCTTGGCAGGAGTGTGATCGTATACGATGACGCTATCATCAGCCAGATCAAGGAACACCTCTTCGGGCCGGGCAACTGGCCGGATGCCGACATCGTGCCTGGCTACTCGGGCGGACGAGGTACCACGCTATTCATCAACCATGAAGGCGACGACTGGGTATTGCGCCACTATCATCGCGGTGGGGTGGTTGGCAAATTTTTGACAGATCAATTCCTGTGGCTCGGGCCAGGTCAAAGTCGACCGTGCATTGAGTGGGACCTATTGGCCGAGTTGCAGAATCTGCAACTACCTGCACCGGTCCCGGTAGCGGCACGCTATGTCAGACATGGTTTATACTACACCGCCGATTTGATCACGCGTCGGCTACCAGATGTCATGCCGCTGTCGCGACGCATGGAAGCTGCCCCTCTTACGCAAGATATCTGGCGCGCAGTAGGACACTGTGTCGGGCTGTTCCACCGCTCGAAAATCTATCATGCGGACCTAAACGCGCATAACCTGCAGATCAGCGGCGACAACCATCTCTGGTTGCTCGACTTCGATCGCGGCCGGATCATGCGCGGTGGCGGCAAGTGGCAGCAGGACAATCTCGACCGCCTGCAGCGTTCGTTCAACAAAATCAGCCAGAACGGCAGCGTTACATTCTCGGATCAGGAGTGGCGCTGGCTAATCCAGGGCTACGAATCCAACTAGAGAAAGACGGCAAAACGATCGTCCAGTGATCAACACCGGCCATATCGACGGTCGCTATTTTTCAACATCCGAGACTTGTTATTTGGACTCTGCAGCGTTCCATGATCTTTGCCGGTCTGCGCAAAGAGACGGTCGATGCAAGAGTTTGTGTGGGATTTCATGTCACTCGCTCTGAGCGGCAGGTACCAGCAGCATCCCGGCGACGATATCCAGCGTCTGATCACCTGTTCCGTGCGCCGCTTTGGCCACGGCGCGCAGCAGCTCAGCGGCACGCGTTTCACGCCAGAACCAGTCGTTGAGTTGCCTATGGTTCGTCGCCGCTGCGTCGGGGCGAGCACTGACGGCCTCGAGATAGACCTGCTTCAAATCCTCGACCGCCGCCTTCAGGGCCAAGGGTAAAGACAGCGCTTCGTTCGGACTGTCCGGCAGCGGGGGTGCCAGGAATGCGGCGATGAACGACACCAGTGACGGGATTTCGATACCGCTGGCGCCGACCGTCGTCCGCTGGCGTTCGGCTGCGGCGTGCTCGTACCACGGCAAGAGCGCGCGCAGCTCGGCCTGCACAGCCAGTTCGAGAGAACCAGCCTGCTCTGAATCGCCACCGCGCTGATCGTCCGGTAACGGCAGTGGACAAGACCACGGAGTCGCCTGGCCATGCGCGGACGCACCCTCACCCTGGTCCGGGAATAACTCGAGCACCGGTCCGCGTTTGGACTCAAACAAATGCAATAAGGCGAGGAGTACCCGGTGCTGCAATTCGGCATCCCCGGGTGCACCGAACGGGTGTCCGAAATCAAACGGCACGGACAACGCACGCGGGGGTCGCGCCGATTCGGTATGTTCACGAACCAGGCTGATGCCGGCCGTCGGCACGCCTTCCCGCTCGATAAAGTGGCCAAGTCCGCTCACGGCGAACGTGCAATAGGGTCAGACCGGAACCAGCAGGACCCCGTTTACACCATCAGCCTTCAGGTGCCCGGCCAGGTCGGCTGCGGATGGCGCCAGTTTTTCGATTTGCGCAGCGCCCATGAAAGAATAGTGATGATCGGCAACGCTGCCGATAACGCCGCGCTCGGCCAGTTCATGCAGACGGTCCAGCGGCAGCACGACATTCAGATCCTCGGCAAAACCCGAGCGGTCGAAGTTCGGTGAGATATGGGTGCTAACAAGCTCGCGCGTGCTCGTACGAGGAACAACACGGTAATCGACCGAGCCCATCACGAACGGACGATCGTTGCGCCGGTGCAGACCCGCGGTCGTCACGATCGCGATGCGCCGCTCGGACAGCGGCGGGCCCTCGGCCCATGGTTCGCCTTCCAGCGCAGGCCCGCGCATTTTCCGCAGGGAATTCGCAAATTCAGTCGGCAGACTGTCGAGATCAGGCATGCTGGTTTTTAGCGACTCGAAACACAGCCTTCATGTTAATAAAAAACCACTATCAAGTCTGCTTAACTGCGAACCGGATGAGCTTGGAGAAGATAATGCTTCTGCCGCACGTGGCTCGCGATTAAGCATGCCGAAAAGCCGCGGAAATACCTACAATATTGCAAATACTAATCAGCCAGTGACAATGTGTCCGGAAATTTCAACACCCATGTTCTGACAATTTGCGCCGATAGAGGCAAAATGAAATCGCATTCTTTCTTTATCCCGCTGCATGATCACCGCTAAAAAGTTGAGGTTGCCCATGACGATCACCCTATCCCGCCGCAATTTGTTGGCACAGTCCGGTTTGCTTCTTGGCGCGGCCACGCTGAGCTTGCGCGCGCAGCCTACCGGCGCTCAGAAACGGTCGAGAACAGCCAGTGGGATAATTCGCCTGATCGCAAACGAAAACCCATATGGGCCAGGACCAAGCGCACGCGAAGCGCTTCGCGCGGCCATTGACCAAAGTTGGAAATATACTTTCCGCCAGGAAGGACAGCTCAGAGAACTCATCGCGGAGCGCGAGGGCGTGAAGCCCAGGAATATCATGATCACGGCCGGATCAGCAGAGATACTTAGAATTGCAGGCTTGCTGTACGGCCGACCCGGCGGCGAAATCGTCGCTGCAAAACCTACATTTGATGTGCTGCCCTCTTATGCACGAGCACTGGGCTGTACCTTGCAGGAGGTCGCACTCGATGCAGAGATGCGCCATGACCTTGATGCAATGAAGCAACGGATTGCGCCGTCAACTCGTCTCATCTATATCTGCAATCCAAACAATCCGACTGGCACGCTGGTTAACGGTCACAAGCTGCGTGAGTTTGTCGCGTCGATATCGGCACAAACACCGGTTCTCGTGGATGAAGCATACCTCGACCTGTCGGACCAGTGGACCGAACACACGGCCGTTCCGCGGGTGATCGCCGCAGACAATGTCATTGTGACCCGCACGTTTTCCAAGTTGCACGGCATGGCCGGTCTACGTATCGGCTATGCCATCGCACCACCCAAGATTATCAAACAGTTGGAACGTTTCCGCATGTCTATCCTTAATCTACCCGGGTTGCGGGCCGCGACCGCCAGCTATCAGGATCTGGATTTCCAGGCGTTCAGCCGGGAAAAAATCCGCGCCGGCATGAAGATCACGACGGATCTTCTGGACGAACTAAAGCTTGCCTATACGCGATCGTGGGGCAATTTCATTCTTTTCGATACCGGCGGATCGGTTCGCGAATTCAGCGCCGCGATGCGCGAGAGCGGCATCATGATCGGCAGAAGTTATGCGCCCTACAAATCCTGGGTTCGAGTCAGTATGGGAACGGTGGAGGATATGCAAGCATTTGCCGCTGCCGCGCGAAAATATTTCAAACAGGGAGCTAAACCGCAATAAACCACCCTGGGAATTTGCGGTTCAACCCCCATCTATCCTCTTTATTCTTCAACATCAACCGGGCGTGATATCGTCGTAGTACTCGTGGCTGTGCTCTGGCAGCAAATGCGGGATCAGGTCTCTATTCCGCCCGCTGTCAATCGAACGCGAATATGCCATCTTGTCGTCGATGCTGTCCCAGTGTTCGATGATTACAAAATGTACGCCGTCAGGACCAGCCGCTTCGGCATGCTTCGCGATGTCCTCGGCCGACATCACCTTTTTCACGGCGTCTACCATCGTGCCAGGCCGGGCGCGCATAATCTTTCGGCTACGATATCCCTTGGCCTCTTTCAGCTCGCCTTCCTGATCGGAATAAAATTTCGCGACCTCATCTTCGTGCCCGTTTTTTGCGTAAATAGTCGTAATATAGATTTCCATTATTTCCCTCCGCGGCGGTTGATTCCGCCGCTTAATAACATCTCTTTGTCAAAGCCAAGCTTAGTCTTCCCTACCAGGCGGATCTTTTCAATAGTCATAAACCGAGAGACCAAATATCGATCATTCAACGCAGTCTCGCGCGCTGGTGCCGCTGCGATCAGGTGTTACGACGCTCCATCCAGCGATGCGGTATGCCGGCCTCCTCATAGATATCGCCCTGAGCGACAAAGCCCATTCGCTCATAGAACCGAATCGCATGACATTGCGCGGAGAGGCACAAGCGATCGACGGGATAACCGCGGCCGATATGCATAAGGGCGATAAGAATCTCGCGGCCGACGCCCCGGCCTCGACACTCGCCTAATACGGCCATTCGCCCAATCCGGCCTGCGGCCGTAATTCGGCCTGTGCCGACCGGAATGCCATCGAGGAAAGCCAGGACATGCTGTGCGTCGGCATCAAGATCATCCATTTCGATTTCTTCAGGCACGGACTGCTCAACGACAAACACGGTGTTACGAATATTGAAAATGAGCTCACGATTTTCCGCAAAACTCGTGTTGACGATGTCTATCTCAGCCACAGGGATTCGTCAGGTGTTGGCACTATAACGACTTAATTAAGTAGAGGCCCGGCAGGATAGCAGGACAAATTTAGCGTGTGCTATTTTTTGCCGCTTAATGTTCGTTCCTCGAACTCGCATTTCCGCTACCGGCCCGTTCAGGATGCAGGGCTACCGACAACGCATCGACCGGAAGCTCAAATTGCACAACTGCGATGATGTCCAGGGCCGCCATTGTTCCGTCTCGAAATGCAACAGCCTCTGCCGCGGTTCTGTGCTGCTGGAGCAAAGCACGCGCGGTGTTCAACGCCTGCTCGTCCTCCCCATCGAGCAATGCATATGCATAGGCCGACAGCAGCGCAACCTGACCATCCAGGAGGAGCGCATCACACAGGCCGGAAATTATACCGGCGGCCAGCTGCGGATGAGCTCGTGCGGCGGCGCCGACTGGCACGAATGTTTGGGCAAGCTGTTTATGGCGTATCCAAAGGTGCGCCGCCCTGGCGACCCTGTTTATCGTCTCAAGAGTCGCCAGACTCAGCGGGTGATACGTTTGCTCCATAACCCGACAAGCTTAGGCCGCCACTTCACTCTGAGTCTTGTCAAATCAGGTCAGGTTCGATTCAATGTAGCCCAACATTCGGACATATGCAGATGCTTTTTGAACCAACAACCCTGGCTGCGGCGGCTAAAGTCATTGCCGAAACCCTGCAAGGGCATTACGCGGTTGATCCCGTCGCCGTATTTAGCGATGCAGGTCTCGATTATTCGCAACTTTCGGTAAGCGACGCCCGTTATCCATGGCGAAAAATGCAGCGATTGTGGACTCGTGCCGTCGAAGTCACCGAAGACCCGTGTTTCGGCCTCTACGCAGGCCGCAATATACGCCCCACGAGTTTTCATGCCCTGGGGTTTTCGTGGCTGGCCAGTCAGACATTGCTGGGATCCCTGCAGCGGCTTTGCCGTTATCACAGGATAATCAGTACCGCCCCAATGCAATTTAGCATCGCACCCGAGGGTGATCGATATAGATTCGCCACGACCCTTAACGATCCTGCTCACATTCCGACGGATACGGCGGTGGACGCTTTCATGGCCGCTTTCGTGCAGCTATGCCGTGCGGCCACGGATCGGCATTTCTGTCCCTTGTCGATCGCCCTGAGTCGCTCCGATTCCGGCCACCTCGATGAATACATCAGGTTCTTTGATTGCCCGGTCAGCTTCGACGCCGAACAAAACCTGATCCATTTCGATAAAGACTCCCTGGAGCGGCAGTTACCCGGCGACAATAGCGAACTGGCCAGGGCGAATGACGCGGTTGCGGAGAAATACCTCGATTCACTGGATCCGCAAAAAATCGCCTCGGACGTCCGCGAGCTGCTGATTACGTTGCTACCCTCCGGAAAATCCAGTCAAAAGACTATCGCCAAGCGCTTGAATCGCAGCCTCAGCACGCTGCAACGACAGCTGCAGAATGAAGGCACGAATTATAAGGACATTCTCGAGCATACCCGCAAGAACCTGGCCACCGAATACGTACTCGATCGGCACCTCTCATTGGGTCAAATCGCATATATGCTCGGATTTTCGGATCAGAGTAATTTTTCGCGAGCCTTCAAACGCTGGACGGATTTGTCGCCCCGTGAATATCGCCAGCAGCACTGACAGGTTCGTCCGATATGACGATCGCATCAACCTAATAGAAAGATAACGATCAACAACCAGACCAGTGTACCGACCAAGGTCGCAAGAATAATCCCCTGGACTGCGTCAAGATCATGCATCGTAGCTTCTCTTTTGTGCCCGTGATAATGAAAATCAACAGATTCACGGAGAAAGCCTAACGGGCGCTGACTCGCGAGTCAGGTCAGAGCAGGTCAATTCTTGGTCATTCCGTATCTCTGGAGTTGCGCCGAATAGCGGCCGATGAGTGTTCCCGGGCTGCAGCGAAAAATCCCACAACGGCCATTGGTTCGTGTGCCGCCCACCCGCAATCATGGAAGACGTGAAGCAGGTCCGGGCCTTAGGTAGCCAGATCGCCCTAAAATGTAGATTGCTGAAAAACTTTGCGGGCGCGCAAAGGACGGAAGCAATGACACAGATACCGAAACATCTCGTAAGGCGCATGACGGAGTGCACAAGTCGCTTCTGTCTGCCATCGGTCGCCGTGCAAATTATCGAACTCGGCCAAAACTCCACAAACGATCTCGGCGCTGTTGCTGACGCCATAGGATCTGATCCGGTGATCGTCGAAAAAATCATGCGAATGGCGAATTCGGATTTTTATGCGCGGCGCCGGCAGAGCGCAAATTTGCGCCAGGCGATGATTGTTCTGGGCCTGAGCGCTACGTTTACGCTCGCTCTCGGCTTCAGCCTCGTATCCACCTTCAGGAAATTCGACCTTAAAGGCTTGAACTTCGACGCCTATTGGCGACGCGCCCTGCTAGCCGGCGCCTGGGGAAAGTTGCTGGCCATGGAATTCGGTCGCAGCGATGCCGAAGAGGTGTTTGTTGCTTCCTTGCTTCAGGATATCGGCATGCTTTTGATCGACGCACTGCACCCGGAGACCTACAGGAATATTTCACCGTTCGCGGCGGAGCATTCAGGGATCATCGAGCACGAACAGTCTGTGCTGCAGAGCGACCATCGCGCCATCGGCACATGGTTGCTGCAGAGTTGGAAGATGCCGGAGAATATCGTACAGGCTATCAAACACAGCCATGAGCTCACAGCAGTCAGCCTTGCTCCGGAGATTCGTGGATTCACTCGTACCGTTGCGTTGACCAGTCAACTCAGTGATGTGTTTCTTTCATCCCCGGATGATGATGCGATCAGGCAAGTCGGACGTTTAGCGCATAGACACTTTGGCATATTGCCGAACCGCCTCGCTGAATTGCTCGACACCGTCCAGCAACAGGCACCGGTTGCCGAAAGCATCTTTGAGATGCAGGTATTCTCGGCCGGCTCTCTGCAGCAGATGACCGACACTGCTCGGGAGATTCTTGTTGTTCCTAATTTGCATAAATTGCAAACTGGCAAAGGATTGCCTCACGAGACATCGAATGCTGAAGACGGGGTTTTCAATTTCGAGTTCGATAAAGATGATGCCACGGGCGTTTATAGCCGGCAGGGCTTCGAGATGATTCTGCGGCGTGAATTGGACGCCGCGCAGAAACATGGCTGGCCGCTCAGTGTAATTACCCTGGGCCTTGATGACTGCATTGATCATTGCGCTGTCGCTGGTCGCCATGCCTATGATGGCATGCTCAGGGAAGTCATTGGATTGCTCACCGAGAACGTTCGGGAGACTGACTATGTTGCACATTATGAGGACGATTTGTTCGTGTTACTGCTGCCTGGTAGAGCACGTGAAGAGGCGGAGAATGTTGCGGAACGCCTGCTAACCACAGTTCATAACAAAACGATCACCAACGAACGGGGAAAGACCATCGCGACGACTCTATCGCTGGGGATCGCAACCCACGATGCTGACAACGATTTCAAATCACCAAAAGACCTCGTGTCAGCTGCCGATGAAGCGCTTTACCATTCACAGCGCTCCGGACGAGACCAGTACACCAGCTACGCAGACATCGTGGCTGCCTAGCCCGACCGTCATAAGCGAGCCCGGAATTGTGGCAAAAGATCGTTTTGACTAACGCCATTCGCGACTGAGCACCCCAGCCAGTGCAGATGGCAGATCTGCACATAAACATGGCCTACATCGCGAAGTCTATTTAAACTTCGTTACATGCGACCTACAATAAGCAAGCTTCCACAGGTCGGCACGACTATATTCACGGTGATGTCGCAGCTGGCCGACGAATGCGGCGCCATCAACCTGTCCCAGGGATACCCGGATTTTTCCGCGCCCGGAGAATTGCTCGATCTGGTCATCCGGCATCTGCAGTCCGGGCACAATCAATATGCGCCGATGGCCGGATTACCGGAACTGCGCGAGCAGATCGCCCTGAAAACAGAACGACTGTATGGTCGTAAAACCGACCCGGCGTCTGAAGTGACGGTCACTTCGGGTGCGACAGAAGCATTGTTCTCGGCGATTGAAGCGTTCGTGCAGCAAGACCAGGAAGTCATCGTGTTTGATCCCGCCTATGACTCGTATGAGCCTGCCATCAGGCTGGCCGGTGGACGCCCGGTTCATATTCCGATGCTCGCGCCGGGTTTTCGAATCGACTGGAACCGCGTCGCCGATGCGATCAACAAGAACACGCGAATGATTATTCTCAATACACCCCACAACCCGACGGGCTCGGTGCTTACAGACGAAGATATCGAAACGCTCGCGGAGCTAATCGAGGACACAGAGATCCTGGTGCTGGGTGACGAAGTTTATGAACATATGATCTTCGATCAACGCGTCCATGCAAGCTTACTGAGATTCCCTGCTCTCAGTCGCCGCAGTCTCGTCATTTCATCTTTCGGTAAAACCTATCATGCAACAGGATGGAAAATCGGCTATTGCGTGGCGTCAGCAGATCTGATGGCTGAATTTCGCAAGATTCATCAGTTTGTACAATTCTGTGTCGTGACGCCGATGCAGCATGCGCTGGCTGATTTTCTTGCCACCAGACCCGAGCATTACCTGGAGCTGCCGGAATTCTATGAGCAGAAACGCGACCGATTCTGCGAGCTACTCGAACTCTCGCGTTTTGAGTTCGAACCCTCCGCCGGGACCTATTTTCAGCTGGTCGACTATTCGAGCATAACTTCCGAGCCCGACGTCGAATATTCGCAGCGACTCACCCGGGAAGCGGGTGTTGCCTGCATCCCGGTGTCGGTCTTTTACGAAGCGCCGCCGGCGCAAAAATTGCTGCGCTTCTGTTTTGCGAAAGACCCGGAAACCCTGCAACGAGCTGCGGAAATATTGTGCAAAATCTAACGGTTACATTGATACAGACCAGCCTGCATTGGCACGATGCCGAAGCCAATCGAAACCAGTTTGATCAATTGATCCCGGTCGGCAAAACACCGACAGACCTGGTTGTATTGCCGGAGATGTTTACGACCGGATTCACGATGGATGCAGCGAAAAATGCCGAAACAATGGACGGCGCATCGATCGCCTGGATGAGACAGGTCGCCAGCGACCGCGGCAGCACCCTCTGCGGAAGCCTGATCATCGAGGAAGACCAGCGCTTTTACAATCGCCTGATCTGGATGTCGCCGGATGGTGATTGCCGGCACTATGACAAGCGCCACCTGTTTCGCATGGCCGGAGAAGACGAGCATTTCGCGGCTGGCACGCAACGACAAATCTTCGAACTGAATGGCTGGAGAATCTGTCCATTGATCTGCTACGACCTTCGCTTCCCGGTATGGAGCCGCGGTGTCAATGCGTACGACCTGATGCTCTTCGTCGCAAACTGGCCGGCCGCGCGACGCTCCGCGTGGCAGATGCTCTTACCGGCACGCGCCATAGAAAACCAATGCTTCGCATTAGGCGTCAACAGAATCGGTACGGACGGCAACGATGTACGCTACAGCGGTGATAGCGCGGTGCATGATTACCTTGGTAATCCGCTACTTAACTGCGGCGACCAGGCATGCATCGAAACCGTCTGCCTGGATGGCAGCGCCCTGGAAAGATACCGAAAAAAATTTCCCGCCTACCTCGATGCAGACAGGTTCGAAATTAGCGATTGAGTGGCTCAACGCAGCTCCAGTCTGGCGCGGGGCGATGCGGACGGCGGCATCTTGGTTGCATTCAGAAACTCCAGCGCCATGGCGCTGTCTTTCAAATAGGCATCGAGAAAAGCCGTGCTGACCCCGCTAATCAACTCGGCTGCTTCATAGTCGGGCTCGTCGTCTTTGAGCTCTTTACAAATCAGACCACCCAAATAATGATTCATATCGTCGATGAATAAATAATGGTTGGGTGTCTCAGCAAACACGGCGCCATCGGGAAATTTAAATATGGATTCACTCTTGTTGATATGCCGCACCAGGCTACTGTAGTCATTCGTCCCGGTGGCAACGAAGGTCGGCAAAGAAACCAT
>Ga0224512_10000841_pt1 | contig 31405 bp, 28 predicted proteins | sample SF_May12_sed_USG_4_FD_169103 | JGI IMG/M metagenome (GOLD analysis project Ga0224512, IMG submission 169103) | Sediment microbial communities from San Francisco Bay, California, United States - SF_May12_sed_USGS_13 | ecosystem: Environmental > Aquatic > Marine > Sediment | place: USA... | reverse complement strand
GTGCCGATCTTCACCGCCATCCTTGCCCTGCTGTTCCTGGGTGAGCGGGTGCGGCTGCGGCGCTGGGCGGCGATCCTGTTCGGCTTCGCCGGGGTGTTCGTCGCCCTGGGGCCGGACCTGCAGGAGACCGGAACCGTCACCCTGGGCTCGCTGCTGGTGGTGCTGTCGTCGGTCACCTGGGCGATCGCGCTCATCTTCATCAAGGTCCTCGGCCGCACCGAGTCGACGATCACCATCACCACCTACATGGTGCTGCTGATGACGCCGATGTCGCTGATTCCGGCGCTCGCGGTCTGGCAGTGGCCGACGCCCGGGATGTTCGGCCTGCTGGTGCTGATCGGCGTGCTGGGGACGATCGGCCAGCTGACCGTGGTGCAGGCGCTGAAGGAGGGCGAGACCCATGTCGTCATGCCGATCGACTTCACCAAGCTGATCTGGGCGGCGGGGCTGGGATTCCTGTGGTTCGGCGAGATCCCGACCGCGTTCACCTGGCTCGGCGGCGCGATGATCTTCGCCTCGACGATGTATATCGCGTTGCGCGAACACCAGCTGCGCCGGGCGCGGCAGGCGGCCGCCGCTGAAGATGCCCCGGCGGTCCCGCGGACCCCGGAGCTGTGAGCCGCGCAGGGCGCCGAAGGGAGGGCCCGTTACCAGGTTTCCCCGAACGGCCGCGCCTCGACCTCGAACGACCAGGCGGAGCGGCTCTGCCGCGTCGTCTGCCATACGGTCTCGGCGATGTCGGACGCCTGCAGGAAGAACTCGTCGGGCTTGTCGGGCATGCGCCGCCGCGTGCGCTCGAGGTCGATCACGCCGTCGATGATGACCAGCGAGACATGGATGCCCGCCGGCCACAGGTGCCGCGCCATCGATTCCGCGAGGCTGCGCTGCGCCGCCTTGGCCGAGGCGAAGGCCGCCGATTTCGCACCGCCGCGGCGCGACGCGGTGGCGCCGATGAACACGATGTTGCCGTACCCCGCCTTCTTCATCGCCGGGATCACCTTCTGCGCCGCCAGGAACGCGCCCAGCGCATTGATCCGCCAGCCCATCTCGAAATCCGCCGCCGAGACCTCCTCGACCGAGCCCCAGACCGCGTGCCCGGCGTTGTAGATCAGCGTCTCCACGGCGCCCATATCCTCGCGGATGGCGGAAAAGCTGCGCTCGATCGTGGCCGCATCGGCGACGTCGCAGACATAGGCCCGCGCGCCGGGCAGTTCGCCGGCCAGGCTGTTCGTAAGCTCCTCGCCGCGGGCCAGCAGCGCGACCGCATAGCCGCCTTCCGAAAACCGCCGCGCCAGGGCCGCACCGTTCCCCGGGCCGATTCCGACGACGGCGCATACGGGCTTGCTCATCGATATTGCCTCCCTCTTACCTCGGTTCGCGGCGGATGCTAGCACATCTGCGCCTCCCCGAGCGTCCGGCTTCTCGAAAGGTTGTTGCGTGGTCAACGGGACACCGGGTGGGCGGTGGCGACCTTCAATACGGCAGGGCAAAGCCCAGGTTGAACGTGAAGCTGCGCTTGTCATAGAGGTCGATGGTGCTGCGCACCTCGCTGTAGCCGAGGCCGACGCTCGGCGAGAACCCCCAGAATACCCAGCCGGTCTTCACCACTTCCAGGAAGGCGATGGTGATCAGGTCCTCCTGGGTGGTGCCGAAGGCCAGGGATTCCTCGCCATAGACGTCGCGGGTCAACCCGCCCGCGGCATACAGCCGCCAGCCGTCGGCCGGCGTCGTCACCAGACTGGCCGAGACCCCCCGGCGGATGAAGGAGTAAAGGTCGCTCTCGGCGTTGCGGTCGCCGAAGATGCCGGTCACCTGGAGCCAGGTGTCGGGCGACAGCGCGAAACCCGGTCCGATGCCGGCTTCCCATTGCCGGAAATCCCGCTCCGCGGCATCGTTGAACGTGCCGTCGCTCAGCGTCAGATTGCCCACCAGCGATGTCCGCTGGCCGATCCGCCGGCCGGCCTCGAGGAACACGCTGCCCTCGACGCGCTGCAATTCGTTGTCCCAGTAGAAGGGCTGCGCGGCGACGCCCACGCGCATGCTTCCTTTCGGCCCGCGCACGCGCGCCGCCGCGCCCAGCCTGGCGTTCGAGGACGGCGTGCCCTCGTCGCCCAGCGGCTCGGAATGGGCCAGGTCGAGCGAGACTTCCAGGCGGGTGTTTTCCTTCCAGCCGGTGCGCAGCGTGCCGCCGGCCGATATGCGGCCGCGCACGCCGGACTGTTGCTTGGCGTCGTCGTTCGGCGTAAAGGGCAGGCCGAGATATTGGATGGTGGTGTTGTAGGTGCCGCCGGTGACGTTGCTGTCCGGCACGACGCCGGCGGAGATCCGGCCGACGAAGCCTTGACGGTCCTCCAGCTGGCGGATCGCCATCTCGATGTTGCGGCGGACATCGGGCGGCGGGTCCTTGCCCAGCTCGGCGATCAGGATCCGCTTGGCCTTGCGCACATGGCCGGCCGCCGCATGGGCCAGCGCCAGCTCGACGCGCGGGCGCGGCCAGTCCGGATGCAGCGTGGTCAGCGCCTGCAGCCGCGCGATCGCATCCTCCGGCCGGCCCAGCGCCACTTGCGCCTGGGCCAGCAGGATCTGGACATCCCGGTCAGCCGGGCGGCGCCGTTCCGCCACCGAGAGGACCGCCATCGCCTCGGCGAACGCGCCCACCGCCATCAGTTCGCGCACCAGCCCCGCCTCCGCCCGCGTCAGCAGGGCCTCGACGTCCTGGTCCCGGGGCCGGCGGCGCTGCGCGATCGACAGGATCTCCACCGCCTCGCCGTACCGGCCCTCGGCGAGGTAACGGCGCGCCAGCCCGACCGCCAGCCGGTCGCTGTCGGCGCGGTTGAGCGGGATCACCATGCCCTCGACCTGGAGCACGCTGCTGTAGCCGGGCTGGGTGAAATCCGCCGCTCCGGCGTCCTCATCCTGCGCCGCCGCCGGCGGCGGCAGCAGAACGACCGCAACCAGCGCCGCAGCCCGCAGCGGATCGCCAGCCTTCACCCCGCCTGCCCTTGCGCGAATATTTCCATGTCGGGCGCACCGCCCGGCCCGACCTCGGGTCCGCTACGGCTGGACGGTGCCGTGAAAGCCACCGACCAGGACGTTCGCTGGATCTGCAAGCCCTTCATCCGCGTAAAGGGTGCCCACCATCTCCTCCGGCATCGTGAGGGGGGTCCCTCCAATGGCTGGCCCCGTGGCCGGCCCGTAGAAACCTCCGGTGTAAGTGCCGTTGGTCAAATGATACGTCGCGCCACCGGCTGACACGTTTATGGTCCCGCTGCCCGTAAAGGTATTTCCGCTTACCGATCCGCCGACGCTGAAGTCAAAGGCTCCATCTTCGGTATTACTCTTCAGGGGACTGAGGAGGCCGGCACCGGTAGATAAGGTAATGGATCCTCCGCCCGACGTGAACGTGACACCGGCAGTGATCGTGGCGTCCGCCTCGTAGAAGTCGCGCTTCGTAACTGTGGCCGGATCGAGGGGATCGGTTCGGTCCTCGTGACCGAATATGCCCTTGAACGGCCCCGTGTACTGGGCCGATCCCGAGTGCGGCATCACATCGGCCGGTGTCGGCAGACCCCAGGTATAGGCGCGCACGGCGAGCGACTCGATTTGTTTGGCGCGGTCGTCATCGTCTCGGGTACGGATTTCGAAGGTCCCGTAGTTCCCGCCCGCGGAGAAATCGGGGGGGAATTTGGAGAAATAGGAGTCGCAGATCTCAGGACCAGCGACGACGCAATCGCCGCGGAGCCGCCAGCCGGGACGGCTGGCATCGGTGGAGGTTTTTGACAGCTGGAACCATCCGTCTCCCGGGGCGTTGAAGATCAGTCCGTCGTTCCACAGAAACAGAAGAGGGTAGGGCCCTTCGCCCATGGCGAAGCCGTCGTCCGATCGCACAGGGACTTCCCAGATATAGGCGCGATTATCGGCCAGGAGAAAGTCCTTGATACCCGCTGTCAGCCCGGCCGGGTGCTTGTCCGGCAGCTTGTAGGGATTACCCACCCTGCCGCTTCCGCTCAGTTTTTGGCGCGGATAGGTCTCGTCGTTGTCCAGTTCGAGGAGCGGCCCGCCGCTCGGACCGAGGCCCCAGAAGCCGCCCCCGCCGCCGCAGGCGACCAGCGCCGGTAGCCCGAACAGGGCCGTCAGAAGAAGGATTGCGTGTTTCATCTTTGCCTCCGGGTTGTCGGGCTCTTGTCTGGCGGCCGCATTCCCCGCCACCCGCCTTCCCGGACACGGGCGCACGCGGACTCCGCGACCGCCTTGCGGCGTGCACGCTCCGCTCCGGATCGACCTGTCCTTTGATGCACAACCCGATTCGTTTGGCGCCGGAGAACGTACCGCCGCCTCTCAAACCTGCCCCGGGGCCGCCCCATTTCTGCAGGGCCTGCGTCCCCTTCGTTGTTGACTATAAACAACAAAAATTATAGCAAAATTATAACAAAAATACAACGAGGAGGCCTAAATCGGGCGAATACACCTACGCCGGCCCCGGCCGGTCACCCGGTCCCGGCCACCACCGGCCCGATCCCGACACGAATGCCGGTTTCATACAAATGGTCTGGCGGTTTTCGCCGCCTCTGATATGCTCGGGCGCGTTGAGGTAAGGGAGGTGTCCCATGTTCACCGGCGCGCCGGATACGCTGCCGCAGAAGGTCGGGTTCTGCCTCGTCCCGAAATTCTCGATGATGGCTTTCGCCGCGGCCATCGAGCCGCTGCGCGCGGCCAACCGGCTGTCCGGCCGCGAGCTGTACAGCTGGCATATCTTCGCCGACGGCATCGATCCGGTGCCGGCCAGCAACGGTATCGCCGTGGTGCCGGAACGGCCGCTCTCCGAGGTCGAACGCTTCCCCAACCTGATGGTCTGCGCCGGCACCGGCGTCGAGGACTTCCACGATGCGCGGCTGTTCGGCTGGCTGCGCAGGCTGGCGCGCAACGGCGCGCGGATCGGCGGCGTCAGCGGCGGGCCGATCGTGCTGGCCCGCGCAGGATTGCTGCAGGGGCGGCGCTGCACCCTGCACTGGGAGCATATCCCCGGCTTCGTCGAGGAGTTCCCCGAGATCGAGGTGACCGACGATCTGTTCGAGATCGACGGGAAGGTGTTCACCTGCGCCGGCGGCAGCGCCGCGCTCGACATGATGCTGCACCTGATCACCCAACAGCACGGGCACGACCTTGCCGCCGCGGTGTCCGAGCAGTTCATTCACGACCGCATCCGCGAGCCGGGCGACCGCCAGCGCATGGCGCTGCGCATGCGCATCGGCCACAGCCATCCCAAGCTGGTCGCCGCCATCGCGCTGATGGAGGACAATTTGGAAACGCCCGTGCCGCCGCCGACCCTCGCGCGCTCGGTCGGCCTGTCGAGCCGGCAGTTGGAGCGCCTGTTCGCCAAGTATCTCGGCCGCACGCCGGCGCGCTACTACCTCGACCTGCGCCTGAAGCGCGCCCGGGCGCTCTTGCGCCAGACCTCGATGCCGGTGCTCGACGTCGCGGTTGCCAGCGGCTTCGCCTCGGCCTCGCACTTCTCCAAGCGCTACCGCGAGGTGTTCGGCCGCGCCCCGCGCAGCGACCGCGCCGCGGCGTGAGGGCGGAGATGGGCCGCGATGTCCGGCTTGTGCATACCACCCGCCCGGAACATACTGCCGGCCGTGAACGGCGGGGTGTTCGATAGATGACGCAGACGCGGCGGCGGGTCGATTTCCTGTTCCTCAATCTGGGGCATTTCTTCGACCATTTCCTGATCCTGATCTACGCGACGGTGGCGATGGCGATCGCCACCGACCGCCAGGTCGACATCCCGGGCATCGTCGCCGAATGGAACATGTCCTATGCCGACCTGGTGCTGATTTCCGCCGGCGGCTTCGTTGCCTTCGGGCTGTTCTCGCTGCCGGCGGGCTGGCTCGCCGACCGCTGGAGCCGGCCCGGCATGATCGCGGTGTTCTTCCTCGGCATGGGCGGCGCGTCGATCGCCACGTCCCTGGCGCAGTCGCCCTGGCAAATGGCGGCCGGCATCCTGGTTGTCGGCACCCTCGGCGCGATCTATCACCCGGTTGGACTGGCCATGGTGGTGCAGGGGCGCCGCAAGACCGGCGTGGCGCTGGCGGTCAACGGCGTGTTCGGCAATCTCGGCGTGGCCGCGGCGCCGCTGTGCGCGCTGCTGCTGATCGGCGATTACGGCTGGCGCGCCGCCTTCATCGTGCCGGGCGCGGCTTCCATGCTGACCGGCATCGCCTATCTGGTCTGGCTGCGCATCGGTCACGCCCACGACCGGCGCGAGCTGGAAGCCGGCCGTACGCCGCGGGCGGAGCCGGCCCACGTGCCGGCGCTGGCGCTCGACCGCGCGATGCTGATCCGGGTTTTCGCGATCATCTTCTTCACCGCGGCCGTCGGCAGCTTCATCTTCCAGAGCACCACCTTCGCCCTGCCGAAGATCTTCGACGAGCGGCTCGGCGGGCTGGCGACCAGCGGCAAGGCGGTCGGCTGGTGGGCCTTCGCGGTGCTGGCCTCGGCCTCGCTGGCACAGCTCGTGGTCGGCTGGCTGGTCGACAACCATTCCGTCCGGCTGGTGTTCGCGACCGTCGCCGGGGTCCAGGCGGTGCTGTTCTTCGCCATGCTCAACCTGACCGGCGGCGCCGCGCTGATTGTCGCCGTCGCCTTCATGCTGGTGGTGTTCGGCCAGGTGCCGATCAACGACGTGCTGATCGGCCGCATCGCCCGCAGCGAGTGGCGCAGTCGCGCCTACGCCCTGCGCTACGTGCTGTCGTTCGCGGTGATGGCGACGACCATCCCGACGCTCTCTCGGCTGCACGAGCACTGGGGCTTTTCCGCCTTGTTCCTGGTCATGGCCGTCGGCGCCGGCTTCATCTTCCTCGCCGTCCTGCAACTCCCCGGCACCCGGTTGAGAGTGGCCCCGGCCGTGGGGGAGTGAGAAAGGGAACGGCGCCGAGCGACCTCATACTTCGAGACGGGCCTGCGGGGCTCCTCACCCAGGCGACCCTTGCACGGAAAGAAGAATCGTCATTGCGAGCCACAGGCGAAGCAATCCAGTTTCCCGGATCGTCTGGATTGCCGCGGCGCCCTCATCCTGAGCCCGTCGAAGGACGCGCCTCGCAATGACGAATTCGGGATTCGCGCAAAGGTCGCCAGGATGAGGACACAAACCTTGGAGCCTCATGCTTCGAGACGGGCCTGCGGCCCTCCTCAGCATGAGGCTCTAATGCTTGTGCCCTCATGCTGAGGAGCGGCGAAGCCGCGTCTCGAAGTATGAGGTCGCGCCGCTGTGTGCGGCGCGAGGCCGGATAAAACTACCCCAGCCCCGCCGCCATGACCTTGCTCATGCGCCGCGCGAAGTCGGTGGGGTCGGTGACCGACTCGCCCTCCAGGATCCGCGCCTGGTCGAGCAGCAGGTGCGCCGCGTCCTCGATGAGCGCCGCCTTGCCGTCGGCCCGCGCGGTCTTGCCGAGCGCCTTGATCAGGGCGTGTTTCGGGTTGATCTCCAGGATCCGGGCGGCGGCCGTGTCGAGCTGCTTGTGGGCGCGCAGGATGCGCTCCAGGTGGATGTCCATGTCGCCTTCGCCGGCGACCAGGCAGACCGCGCTGTCGGTCAGCCGGTCCGAGGTGCGTACGTCCTTGACCTGCTCGCCCAGCGCCAGCTTGATCGCCGCGACCAGCGGCGCGAGTTCGCCCGCGGTCTTATCGTCGGGCTCGTCGTCCGTGTCCCCGCCCTTGATCTTCGAGAGATCGGCGCCGCCGCGCGTCACCGACTTGAACGGCCTGGTCTCATAGACGCCCACCATCGGCACCCAGAAATCGTCGACCGGGTCGCACAGCAAAAGCACCTCGACGCCTTTCGCGCGGAACCCCTCGATCTGCGGGCTCTTGGCCAGGGCTTCGGCGTCGTCGCCGCTGATGTAATAGATCTCCCCCTGGCCCTCCTTCATGCGGCCGACATAGTCGTCCAGCGAGACCAGCCCGTCCGCAGCGGTGGAGCGGAACCGCGCGAGCTTGACCAGCCGGTCGCGCTCGCTCGCCCCCTCGTAGATGCCCTCTTTCAGGACGGCGCCGAAATTCTGCCAGAACGCAGCGAACGCCTCGGCGTCGTTCCCGGCCTTCTTTTCCAGATTGTCGAGCACGCGCTTGACGATACCCGAGCGGATCTTCGCGGTCACCGGGTTGTCCTGCAGCATCTCGCGGCTGACGTTCAGCGGCAGGTCCTCGGAATCGACGATACCGCGCACGAATCGCAGCCAGGGCGGCACCAGCCCGGTCTCGTGGTCGGTGATGAACACGCGCTTCACATACAGCTTGACCCGGGATTCGCGTTCCGGCTGGAACAGGTCGAACGGCCGCGTCGACGGCACGAACAGCAACGCCCGGTAATCGATCACGCCCTCCGCGTGGAAATGCAGGGTCGCCCAAGGGTCGTCGGCCATGTGCGCGACGTGGTGGTAGAACTCCCTGTACTGGTCTTCCGTGATCTCCGGTTTCGGGCGGGTCCACAGCGCGCCGCCGGTATTCGCCTGCTCCGCCTCGCCGCCGGATTCGGCCAGCGTGATCGGGAACGGTATATGGTCGGAATAGCGCTTGACGATGCCTGTCAGCCTGGTCTTTTCGAGGAACCCGTCCTCATCCTTGTGCAGATGGACGGTGACGGTGGTCCCGCGCCCCTCGCGTTCGGCCGGTGCGATGGTGAAGCTGCCCTTGCCGTCGGACGACCACAGCCAGGAATCGGCCTCGCCGGCGCGCTGCGTCGTCACCTCGACCCGGTCCGCCACCATGAAGGCGGAGTAGAACCCGACGCCGAACTGGCCGATCAGCGAGGTGTCCTTGCGGGCATCGCCCGTCAGGCTATTCAGGAAATTGGCGGTGCCGGATTTGGCGATGGTGCCGAGGTTGGCGATCAGGTCGTCGCGGTTCATGCCGATGCCGTTGTCGGCGATCGAAATCGTGCGCGCCTGCTTGTCCACCGTCACGGCGATCCGGTAATCGGCGTCGCCGGCCGCCAGTTCGGGCGCGGTCAGCGCGTCATGGCGCAGTCGGTCGCAGGCGTCCGAGGCGTTGGAGATCAGCTCGCGCAGGAAAATGTCCTTCTCGCTGTAAAGCGAGTGCGCGACGATGTCCAGAAGGCGGCTCATCTCCGCTTGGAAGCTCAGCGTTTCCGCCTTGCCTTTGGCTTTCCTGGTCTTCGAACTCGTGCTGGTCTTGCCGCCCTTCGCGGACTTTCCCGGCTTGGTCTTTGCGTCGGCCATGGCTGATGCTCGCTCCGTTAAGTCTCGATCGATCCGCCGATATATGTGGAACCGATCACGTTCGTGCAAGACCGCCGAAGGCTCGCCTTGCGCCGCGCATCATGCTATCGGTTGCGCAGCGATTCGCAGGCCAGAGCGGATCGCGATTGATCACCCCTGCGATCAATCGCGTGAATCCGCTCGACATTATGATTATAGAGCAGATTCACCGGGTTGGTGGATCGCCAGGGGCGATGCCGATCAACCCGGATCTGCTCTAGGAAAGGAGCGGCAATGCGCAAGGTCCTGTTGGTGATGTCGTCCTTGGCCGGGGTGGCGCTCCTGTCCGGGCATGCGATGGCCCAGGACGCCATCGGCAAGGCGTTCGCCGAGACTCTCTTCAGGGAAGAGACGATCAGCGCAAGCGTGCGGGAATACCCGGACGTGTCGGGCCTGTCCAAGGCGGAGATGAACCGCGTGCTGCAGGCGCGCGACGTGGTCAGCCTGTTCTTGCGGCGCCTTGCCGGCGCCGATGACGGGAGCTTGATCGAACTGCTTGAGCAACCATTGATTTCCCAGTACACGAACCGCAGCGGGCTGCGTCGCGACCGGTTTGGGGCGGAAACCTACCTGAGTTTCGAGATTTTCGACTTCCGGATTTCCGGCGAGGGCAACGAGGTGAAGTTCCGCTACTTCCTCAGCGAGAACGACAGGGGCAAGGCCATGGTGCGCCAGCGTGCCGTCACGTTGAGAAGGGCGGGCACCCGCTGGCTGATTGCCGAGTTCGACAACTTCGAGTTCGACTGACCGGCGCCGGGCAGCGCGGCCGCACCGCGGCCGGTGCCCAGACTCGGGCGTGAGGCGAGATGCAGGACGAATATGCGGCGGTGCGCGAGCGGCTTCTCGCCGAGATCGACTCCGAGGTACGCGATACCGCCCGCTGGCTCGGTACCGACCGGCTCGACCCGGCGGTGCGTGCGGCCATGGCAAGCGTGCCGCGGCACGAATTCGCGCCCGACTGGGAGCGGCCCTATGCGTACGACAACCGGCCGCTTTCCATCGGCCGCGGCCAGACCATCTCGCAGCCCTACATCGTTGCCGCGATGACCCAGATACTGCAGCCGCACCCGAAAATGCGGGTCCTTGAGGTTGGCACCGGCTGCGGCTACCAGGCCGCGGTGCTGGCATCGGTGGTGGCCGAGGTGTGGTCCGTCGAGCGCATCCCCGATCTCGCCGACGCGGCGGCCGAACGCCTGGCGCGGCTCGGTTATGGCAATGTCCATGTGAAGACCGCCGACGGCAGCCTCGGCTGGCCGGAGCATGCCCCCTATGACGGCATCCTGGTGACCGCGGCGGCGGCGATCCTGCCGCAGGCTCTGGTTGACCAGCTCGCCCCCGGCGGCCGGATGGTGATACCGGTCGGCGCCGGCCGTTTCGAGCAGACACTGACCCTTGTCGAAAAGGACGGAACGGGCAAGGTTTCGGTCGAGCCGGGCCTGCCCGTCGCCTTCGTGCCGCTGGTTATGGGCGAGAGTTGATGGCGGCGGCACCGCACGTCGCCGCAACGGCCGCCCCGCCGTGCGGCTGCCGGGAATAACCCACTGCGATACCGTGTACAGGAGTGGGGTGGAGCGGCATCGATACCGGCCCTCGCCCGGCACTGCCGGCTCCGCCGATTGCGGACGATCTCGTGGAGGCGAACATGCTGATCAGAGTTCTCCTGGCTCTTACCCTGACACTTGGCCTGGCGTCGTCGGTTCTGGCGTTCGGATCCAGCGAATCCCCGCGTCAGCCGCGCGAGTACGGCGATGCGCTTAAGGCGATAAAGGCTGGTGACTATGGCCGCGCGGTGGCACTCCTCGAACGCGTGGTGGCGAAACAGCCGGCCAATGCCGATGCGTGGAACAATCTGGGCTACAGCGAGCGGCACCGGAACCACTTCGAAAAATCTCTCATGGCGTACCAGAGGGCACTGGCGATCAACCCGGACCATCGCGGCGCCAACGAGTATCTCGGCGAGCTGTATCTGCAGATCGGCAGTCCGGCGCAGGCGCGCAGCCAGCTCAAGAAGCTGCAAGCGCTGTGCCCGCGCGGCTGCGAGGAGGCCGATGACCTCGGCAAGGCGATCCGTTCCTACGAAGCCGCCCATCCCAGCGGCTGAGTCGCGGCGGCGTTGGTTTCGCCCGGGTCGTCGTGGATGGATTTCGCCGTGCGGTGTGCTACTATGCGCGCGGGGGTGACAGGAGGTTACGATGCTGAAGAAGACCATCGCCGCGGCCTGCGTGCTGGCAACCCTCGGATTCGGAGCGCCGGCCCTGGCCGGTGGCTACGGCCACGGCCATTACCGTGGCCACCATTCGTATCATCGTCATGACGGCGCCGCCGTGTTCGCCGGCGGGCTTCTGCTCGGGGCGCTGATCGGTAGCTTGACCGCGCCGCGCCCGGTCTACGTGGCGCCGCCGCCCACCGTCTACGTGCCGCCCCAGCCTGCGCTCGGCAACTGCCGCACGATCTACGGCACCGGCTACCTCAATGGCCGCCCGGCGGTATTCGAGGGGACCGGCTGCTACGATGCGTATGGCAACCTCTATCCCGTACCCGGCAGCGAGCGGTTCCACCGGTACCTGAACTAGCGCTTTATCCGTTCAGTCCGTTCAATTCAGGCGTTCGGCCAGTTTCTCGCCGTTGCGGATGCAGTCGGAGACCGAGACGCCGTCGCGCCAGCTGGCGCAGAGGTGCAACCCGGGCAGCGCCGCAAGCGTCACGTCGATCCCGGCGACGCGGTCGAGATGCCCGATCGTGTATTGCGGGATCGCCGCCTGGTACCGCGACAGCCGGACCGGCGTGGGCGCGCCGTCGATCCCCAGCGCCGCCTTGAGGTCGGCCGCGATCGCCGCGGTCACCGCGTCGTCGTCCAGCGCCACCGCCTCCGGGTCCGTGGTGCCGCCGATGAAGGCGGTGATCAGCACCCGCCCGTCCGGCGCGCGGCCGGGGAACAGGGTGCTGGAGAACAGCCCGCCCAGCGTTCGCACACCCTCGACACGCGGGATCAGAAATCCAAAGCCGTCGAGCGGATGGGCCACCTGCCGGCGTGCATAGCCCAGCCCGGCCGAGACGATCGGCGCATAGGGGATGGTGCGCAGCAGCGCGGCGGCCTCCGTCGCCAAGGGCTCGATCAGCGCCGCCGCCGGGCCGGCCGGGACCGCCACGACGACGTGCCGCGCGGCGATTTCCGCTGTGCCCTCGGGTCCGGTATACTGGACCTTCCAGCCATCGCCATCGCGCGTCAGCGCGTCGACCCGGCACCGCGTCTCGACGGTACCGGCCGGCAGCGCGTCGGCGATCGCCGCCGGCAGCACCGCCATGCCGCGGTCGAACGACACCAGCCGCCCGGCCGGCATGCCCGCGCCCTTGCCCAGCTTGCGCAGCGCGATGGCGCCGCGGATCAGCGAGCCGTGGTCGCGCTCCAGCGCATAGATCTTCGCCACCGCCGCCCGCACCGACAACGCCGCCGGGTCGCCGGCATAGACGCCGGAAACGAAGGGGGCGATCGCGTAATCGAGGAATTCGCGGCCGAGGCGCCGGGTGACGAACCGGGCGATGGTTTCCTCGTCGCGGGCGCGGCCTATGAAGGGTTCGGCCAGCAGGCGCAGCTTGGCCGGCCAGGAAAACAGCTTCGTGGTGATCCCCTCGCGCGGCGAGCCGGGCAGGCTCATCAGGCGCCTGTCCCGCATCACGAAGCGTTTGCGCGCCGCCGGCGCCGCCTCCAGCAGGTGTTCCGCCAGCCCCGTTTGTTCGACGATCCGGCCCAGCGCGTCGTCGGGTGTGCCCGGTTTCTGCATGGTCGAGTTGGGGCCGCGTTCGATCAGGTGGCCGTCGACCGTCTCCGTCTCGATGACGCCGCCGACGCGGTCTCCGGCCTCGAGGACGCGGACCGCGAATCCCTTGCGGTGCAGGAACCAGGCCGCGGACAGCCCGGAAATGCCGGCCCCGACGATGACGATACTGTCCTGTGGCAAGCGGTGTCCCCTCTGCGATGCGTGCGATGATGGTCAGGATAGGATTGACCAATGGCCGGGCGGTGGCCCGACTGCGATCCTGCCCAATCGGCTCGCTCGAGGCAACATCCGGCAGGCCGGACTCGACAGTCGCGCGGCGGGCCACGGTCGATCGGATTCGTCGTCTCCCGGATTCACCGCTATCCGGCGATCGCTGTTCCTGGCCAGGAAATGCTTGTTCTCCTAAGGGATTGCCCATACTGTTTTCGCAACAAATCCGGTCGGTTGCCGATCGTCACGGTACCAATAAACTAAGGACAGGCGGGCATGCAGCACATGGTTCAATCCGGTTCCGAAACCTCGATCGAAGGCGCGGGACGGCCCGCCGAAGCGCCGAAACGGTTGCAGGATCGGGTCTGATCCGCCGTTAATACCCATATTGCGCCGTTGCGCCGGAGGACCGAACATGATGCGTAATCTGCTTGTTGCCGCCCTTGCCGTCGTGGCCGTTGGGGCCACCGGGCCAGCCTGGGCACTGGATATCCATAACACCGACAACCGCGACTACGAGGTGACGATCATCACCGGCGACGAGGAAAACGCCTACACCTTCACACTGCCCGCCGGCGGTGAGGAATCGGCGGTCTGCACGGACTGCAAGATATCGGTCGAAGGCGTCGGCACGATCGATGCCGCGGGTGTCAAGAAAGTCGAAATCGTCGGCGGCAAATTCAAGATGTAGATCCGCAGGCGGGCCGGCCCGGTATGGCGGCTAGAGTGTTTCAGGATTGCCCGGCATCGGTGCCGGCGCGACCTCATACTTCGAGACGGGCCTTCGGCCCTCCTCAGCATGAGGATACAAATGCCCGAGCCTCATGCTGAGGAGCGGCGTAGCCGCGTCTCGAAGTATGAGGTCGCGGCGCCGGCACGAGCGCGAATCCGATCAAGCTCGAAATGCTCTAGCCGGCCTCACAGAGCCACGCTAGCGCCGCCGCTTCAGCGTCGAACGGGAACTTCTTGATCTCTGCGCTGACGAAGTGGGCGGCGATCTTCGGCGCGAACTGCAGGATCGCCGCATCGCTGACCACCGCCACCCGGCGGATCTTGCGGTGATGCTCGCGGACGAATTTCAGGTGGCTCATCACCGCCCAAAGGTCTTCCCAGCCGGGGAAGCGCCGCGCGTGGATCATCAGGCCGTTGAGCTTGCCATGCGCCTCGATATGGGCGTCGACGTCGACTGCGACATGCTTGAAATCGTCGGCCGACAGCGGCCCCTCGGGGCGGACGATCAGGATCCCCTCATCGGTACGTAACTCGTGCTGCAGCATGGCTCGCTTCCGTTATTTCCCGGCGGCAGGTGCCTAGCGCCGCGTTCAATCCGTCGGCCCGAGCATCCGCTCCGGCCGCACCCAATCGTCGAACTGCTCGTCCGTCACCAGCCCCAGCGCCAGCGCGGCCTCTTTGAGCGTCGTGCCGTCCGCATGCGCCTTCCTTGCGATTTTCGCCGCCGCATCATAGCCGATATGCGGGGCGAGCGCGGTGACCAGCATCAGCGAGCGTTCGACCAGCTCGGCGATCCGCTCGCGGTTCGCGGCGATGCCGGCGACGCAGTTGTCGGCGAAGCTGGCGGACGCATCGGCGAGCAGGCGGAGCGACTGCAACAGATTGTATATCATCACCGGCTTGAAGACGTTCAACTCGAAATGGCCGCTCGCGCCGGCCACCGTGACCGCCGTGTGGTTGCCGATGGTTTGCGCGCAGACCTGGCTCAGCGCCTCGGCCTGGGTCGGGTTGACCTTGCCCGGCATGATCGACGAGCCGGGCTCGTTTTCCGGCAGCATCAGCTCCCCGAGCCCGCTGCGCGGGCCCGAGGCGAGGAAGCGGATGTCGTTGGCGACCTTCATCAGCGACGCCGCCAGCACGTTGAGCGCGCCGGAGGCCTCGACGATGGCGTCGTGCGCCGCCAGCGCCTCGAACTTGTTCGGCGCCGTGGTGAAGGGCAGGCCTGTGATCTCCGCCGCCTTTTCGGCGAACAGCGCGGCGAAGCCCGCCTTCGTATTGAGGCCGGTGCCGACCGCGGTGCCGCCCTGGGCCAGCGGATAGAGCCGCGGCAGCACCCCCTCGACCCGGGCGATGCCATATGCCACCTGCGCCGCATAACCGGAGAATTCCTGGCCCAGCGTCAGCGGCGTCGCGTCCTGGGTGTGGGTGCGGCCGATCTTGACGATGTCGGCGAATTCGCCCGCTTTTGCATCGAGTGCCTCATGCAGGCGCGTGAGCGCCGGGATCAGCCGCCCGGTGATCTCCTGCACCGCGGCGATGTGCATCGCCGTCGGGAACGCATCGTTGGAGGACTGGCCGCGGTTGACGTGGTCGTTCGGGTGCACCGGGTCCTTCGTGCCCAACGTGCCGCCGAGCAGTTCGATGGCGCGGTTGGCGATTACCTCGTTGGCGTTCATGTTGGTCTGGGTGCCGGAGCCGGTCTGCCAGACGACGAGCGGGAAATGGTCGGCAAGGGCGCCGCCGATCACCTCGTCGGCGGCGCGCACGACGGCGTCGCCGATCCGCTTGTCGAGCTCGCCCAGTTCCATGTTGGCCAGCGCCGCCGCCTTCTTCTGGATACCCAGCGCACGGATCAGCGGCGCCGGCATGCGTTCCTCGCCAATGCGGAAATTCTCGAGGCTGCGCTGGGTCTGCGCGCCCCAGTAGCGGTCGGCCGGGACGGCGATTTCGCCCATCGTGTCGGTCTCGGTGCGGGTCTTGGTCATGGCCATTCCCTCATCGCGTCCCGCGGTCCACCTCAGCCGCCAGGTCCCGCAGCGCAGCGGACACCTCAACCGGATACGGCGCCCCCGGCTGCAGCCGCCGCAGGCGTTCCGGCAGGTGCGACAGCTGGCCGGCGCAACGGCTGCGGATGTCCTCGAGCGGCGGCGGCGCGCCGATCCGTCTTCCGTGCTTCATGACCGGGCGGATCAGCACTTCGCCGTCCTGCGGGTCGCCCTCGACGGCCAGCACGTCGCCCGCCATCCTGCAGTCCGCACCGTAGCGGCGGAACACCTGCTTGCGGCCGGGCCAGGTCGCCTTGCCCTCGGAGCGCTTGCGCTTCGGCTTGCCGGCATATTCCTGCAGTTTGTAGGCGCAGTCCAGCGCCGCCACGTCGGATGAGGTGGTGAGACTCGTGCCGATGCCGTAGCCGTCGATCGGCGCGTTGCCCCTTGCGAACGCCTGCAGCGCGTCCTCGTCGATGCCGCCACTGGCGAAGATCGCGACCTCTTTGAGGCCGTTACCGTCTAGGATCTTGCGCACCTTGCGCGCATGCTCGGCGAGGTCGCCGCTGTCGAGCCGGACCCCGGCCAGCTCTATGCCGTCGGCGGCCAGCTTCGGCGCCAGCTTCGCCGCCTTTTCCGCCCCCGTCTCGGTATCGTAGGTGTCGATCAGCAGGATCACCGATTGCGGGCGCGAGCGCGCGAAATTCTCGAACGCCTCCTCCTCGCTGTCGTGCGCCTGGATGAAGGAGTGCGCCATGGTGCCGTAGACCGGCACGCCATAGAGGGGCTCGGCCGGCACCGTCGCGCTGCCGGCGAAACCGGCGAGGTAGCTCGCCCGCGCCGCCATCAGCCCGGCCTCGGCCCCATGCGCGCGGCGCAGGCCGAAATCGATCAGTCGCTTGCCGGGCGCGGCCAGCACCATGCGCGCCGCCTTCGAGGCGATCAGCGTCTGGAAATGCAGGATGTTGATCAGCCGCGTCTCCATCAGCTGCGCCTCGGGCAGCGGCGCGGTGACCCGGATGATCGGCTCGTCGGCGAAGATCGCGGTGCCCTCCGGCGGCGCGTGGACCGCGCCGGTGAACCGCAACTCCGCCAGCCGGTCGACGAAATCGCGCGGGAAATGCCTGCTGCCCGCCAGCCACTCCAGCTCGGCCTCCGTGAAGCGCGCCTGCTCCAGGAACTCGACCGCATGCGCCAGCCCCGCCGCAATGAGGAACCCCCGCCGCTCTGGCAGCGTGCGGAAGAACAGTTCGAACACGGCGGTCTCCGTCATGCCGTGCTCGAAATAGGACTGCAGCATGGTCAGCTGGTAGAGGTCGGTGAGCAGCAGGCTTGCGCCCGGATCGCCGATGACGGAAGTCTTGTGTGCCACGGGGGCCGCCCTGTTCGAGATTTCCTCCTCCGACTATAGCGGTGGCGGCCGGCTCCGGCCACTGCGCCATGTCAAGAGCAGGCCGTCATCGCCGGCCGTTAACAATTCGGCAAAGACCGAAGGGGTATGCTGATGTCCTGGATTTGACCGTGCAGGAGGAGGCTGACATGACAGCGAGCCTGCTTGTTCCCTCGAAACGCGGCGGCGCGGGTCTCTACCGGTTCCAATTTCCCACTGTGGCGGCGGCGTTATGCGTCGTGCTGCTCGGACTGGCGGGTTGCAAGGCCGACGCGGAACTGAAGGACTTCGAGGTCCGGGGGCTGGACACGCTACTGGACCAGGGTTTGGCCGACGCGATCTCGCGCTACTACACGACCGAAGCCGCGCGGAAATGGTCGGCTCTTTACAATCTTCGGCACCCCGCCTTTCGCCGCAAGGTTTCGCGTGAGGCCTTCGTCAGCGGCATGCGGCGGGACTGGAAGCACTGGCATTTCAACGGCGTCGAAGTCGAAGGCCTGCGAGGGATCGGCGGCGAGGGGATCAGCGTATCGCTGATCTTCGACGAGGTTGTTATGAGCGAGGACATCGCGATGGAATTCGACGTTATCTGGTTCAGGCGGCCCTGGTGGGACGACAAGCCCCGGATCAGGACGAAAACCCACAGCTTTTCATCCTGGGTGCAGGAAAACGGCCGTTGGTACCCGCTGCTGTCCGGCGTGCGACCGCATCTTGCCTACGACTTGCAGTCGATCAACTAAAGGGGGGTGGATCGCGCCCTGGTAATGCATTGGGATGCATTAATCTGCCGGCATCACGGCAAAAAGGCTTGCCTTGGGATTCTCCTCGCGTGATCCTATTTCACAATCATGTCGATTCGCCCCGATCCCAGCCGCATCCGGGCCGTGCTCGGCCCGACCAACACCGGCAAGACCTATCTCGCCATGGACCGCATGCTCGGGCACGCCACGGGCATGATCGGCTTTCCCTTGCGGCTTCTCGCGCGCGAGAACTACGACCGTATCGTTGCGGCCAAGGGCCGCAACTCGGTGGCGCTGGTCACCGGCGAGGAGAAGATCGTCCCGCCGCGCCCGCGCTGGTTCGTCTGCACCGTCGAGTCGATGCCGCTGGACCGGCCGGTCGAATTCCTTGCCATCGACGAGATCCAGCTCGCCGCCGATCCCGAGCGCGGCCACATATTCACCGACCGCCTGCTGCATGCGCGCGGCCTGGAGGAGACCATGTTCCTTGGCTCCGACACGATACGGCCGCTGCTCAAGCGGCTGGTGCCGTCGGCGCAGATCGAGGGCCGCCCGCGCTTCTCGACGCTGAGCTATTCCGGCGAGGCCAAGCTCGCGCGGCTGCCGCGGCGCAGCGCGGTCGTGGTGTTCTCGGTCGACCAGGTCTACGCCATCGCCGAGACCATGCGCCGGCAGCGCGGCGGCACGGCGGTGGTGCTGGGGGCGCTCAGCCCGCGCACCCGCAATGCCCAGGTCGAGATGTACCAGGCCGGCGAGGTCGACTACATGGTGGCGACCGACGCCATCGGCATGGGCCTCAACATGGATATCGACCATGTCGCCTTCGCCGGCCTGCGCAAGTTCGACGGCAAGCGCGCGCGGCCGCTCGCGGCGGCCGAGATCGCCCAGATCGCCGGCCGCGCCGGGCGCCACATGAGCGACGGTACCTTCGGGACGACCAACAACATGGGCGGTCTCGACGATGAGATGGTCGACGCCGTCGAGGCGCACCGCTTCGACCCCGTGGAGGCCGTGTTCTGGCGCAACCGGCTCCTGGATTTCTCGTCGCCGCGCGGCCTCGTGCGCAGCCTCGAGATGCGGCCGGCGAAGCGTTACCTGATGCGCCCACGCGACGCCGATGACCATGTGGCGCTGGCCGAGCTCGCACGCGACGAGAAGACCGCGTCGCGCGCCACCAACCCGGCCGCCGTGCGCCTGTTGTGGGAGGTCTGCCAGATCCCTGACTTCCGCAAGGTCATGCCCGACCACCACGCTGCCCTCTTGCGCCAGGTCTATCTGCATCTGACGGACGGCGGCGGCCGCCTGCCGGAGGACTGGGTCGCCAAGCACATTAACCGGCTCGACAACATTGCTGGTGACATCGACACCCTGACCAGCCGCCTCGCCCATATCCGAACCTGGACCTATATCAGCCACCGCGGCGACTGGCTGACCGATTCGCAGCACTGGCAGGAGCGCGGCCGGGCCATCGAGGACCGGCTGTCGGACGCCCTGCACGACCGGCTGCTGCAGCGCTTCGTCGACATCAAGGCTGCGGCGCTGGGCCGGCGGCGCGGCGCCGGTGGCGACGTGCTGGCGGCGGTCACCGCGAAGGGCCAGGTCGTGGTCGAGGGACACACCGTCGGCGCCATGGCGGGGCTTGCCTTCCGGCCGCTCGAAGAGCCGCGCAGCGAGGGCGACCGCGCGATCATCTCCGCCGCCCGCCCGGCCCTGCAGCACGAGATCGCGCACCGCGTCGGCGCCCTCGTCGGGGCACCAGATGTGGACTTCCGGCTGGCCGACGACGGATCCCTGATCTGGCGCAGGGCACCGGTGGCGCGGCTCGCCGGCGGCGACGATCTGTTGCGGCCGCGCGTCCTGGTGCTGCGCAACGATTTGCTCGACGGGGCCCAGCGCGAACGCGTGCGCAGCCGCATTGCCGCCTGGCTCGACGGGCATCTGCGCCGGGTGCTGCGGCCGCTCTACCGGCTGCTGGAGGCAGGCGACCTTAACAGTGCCGCGCGCGGCCTCGCCTTCCAGCTCTGCGAGGGGCTGGGGTCGCTGCCGCGCCGGCAGGCGGCTTCGCAGATCCGGGCGCTGGGCCGCGAGGACCGCCAGGCGCTGGCCCGGCTCGGGGTGCGGCTCGGCGCCGAATCGATCTACCTGAAATCGCTGCTGAAGCCGGACCCGCTGCGGCTGCGCGCGCTGCTGTGGGCGGCCGGGCAGGGCGAGGCGCCGCTGCTGCTGCCGGGGGCCGGTGACGAGACGCTGGCCGGCGCCGATGCGCCGGCCGGGTTCTGGGCGGTGACCGGCTATTGCGTCATGGGCGCACGGGCGCTCCGCGTCGACCGCGCCGAAGCGCTGTCGCTGGCCCTGCGCAAGCGCGCCCGGCAGGGCGGCTTCCAGGCGACGGCGGAGCTGACGGCGCTGGCCGGCTGCGAGGGCGCGGCCTTCGAATCCGTGGTGCGCGCGCTCGGCTACCGGGCGGCCGAGGGCGACGGCGGCACGCGTTTCGAGGCGGCGGCGAAGGGCGCGGCGAAGAAGCCGCGCCGCAGGACACGGCGCAAGCGCAAGACGCAGGTGGACTCGCCGTTCGCCGAGCTGCGCAAGCTGGTGGACAAGCGCGGATGAGCAGCGCGTCCCGGAACGGCAGCGCCGGCGACAAGGGCGGCGGCGGTAACGGGACCGCGGCAACCCTGCGCATCGACAAGTGGTTGTGGCACGCTCGCTTTTTCAAGAGCCGCTCGCTCGCCAACGCGATGGTCGCCGCCGGGCGGCTGCGCGTGAACAGCCAGCCGATCTCGAAGCCGCACCACCAGGTCCGTCCCGGCGACGTGCTGACCTTCCCGCAGGCCCGCCGCATCCGCGTCGTCGAGGTCGCCGTCATCGGCACGCGCCGCGGTCCCGCGGCTGAGGCGCAGACCCTGTACGCCGACCTCGCCCCACTGGAGCCGCGCCGCAAAGACGACGCGGCCCCCGAGAAGGCGCGGCCCGCCGAACGTGAGAGGGGCGCGGGACGACCGACCAAGAAGGAACGAAGGGAGACGGACCGGTTAAGGGGGTGAGGGCGGCGACTATGCGATGTGGGGAGCCCCAAGTCGGGCGCCGAAACCCGCAGAAATCGCCTTTGCATGGGCTCGTTTCACCGATGCCGTCGTCCCGCCGCATCATGGGGGGCGATTTTGGTCGAAGGCAGTTCCTGCAATCCGTATTATGGCAGCCATGGCACGATGGCGTGGAGTGGATAATCCGGCCGGCCGGCCGGTTTGCGAGAGAATCGCGGCGTGGCGTGGTCTCCCCGCGGCCCCCCGAGCCACAATACTTTTGTTTGGCAATGGGTCGCGGTCCGGGCCCAGAGTAGCGGCATGCTAATCGACGATTTCACGCAGAACAATCTGGTCTCGAGCCTGGGCACGCCATGGCGCGGCGTTAGCGACCGGGTCATGGGCGGTATCTCCGAAGCCTCCGTTGTGCGCGACGTCATCGATGGCAGGCCCTGCCTGCGTCTTTGCGGCGAGGTCCGGCTTGAGAACAATGGCGGCTTCATCCAGGCGGCGCTCGACCTCTCGGCTTCGGGTGATACTCTCGATGCGTCGGAATACAACGGGCTGCGGCTGGTCGCGCGCGGCAATGGCGAGCGATACTCGGTGCACCTGCGCACGCCAGATACTGTCCGCCCCTGGCAGTCCTATCGAGCCCATTTCACGGCCGGGCCCGAATGGGAGGTGACCAATCTTCCGTTCGCCGCGTTCATGCCCCACCGGCTGGACGCGGCCCTGGATATCGCACGGCTGCGCCGCATCGGCCTCGTCGCCATCGGGCGCGCCTTTTTTGCCGATCTCGCGGTTTGCGAACTCGGTTTCTGCCTTCAGCCCGCGTTGAGCAGCCACAGCGCGGCGGTCAGCACCGCCGCGTAGGCGACCCAGACGAGGTAGGGCACCAGCAGCGCCCCGGCCCATCGGTCGATGCGCCAGAACAGGACGGTATTGGCGGCGATGGCGAGCAGCAGGACGACGATCTCCGCCAGCGCCAGGCCGATCCGCTGGAAGCCGAAGAACAGCACCGACCAGCCGAGATTCAATCCGAGCTGAACGGCGTAGACCGCCAGCGCCCGCCCGGTCGCGGCGATCGGCGCGCGGCGCCAGACGCGCCAGCCAGCGACCGCGATCATGGCGAACAGGGTCGTCCAGACAATCGGGAATAGCCAGTCCGGCGGGTTGAACGCCGGTTTCTCGAGCGCCTGGTACCAGGTCGTAACGCTGGTCGCTGTGACGGCGCCGCCGATGACGGAGACCGCGGCGCATAATGCCACGAAAACGCCGAGGCCGAGGAGATCCCGGCCCCGCGTGAGATGTCGTCTGTCGAATCCTGGCATCGGCCGCTCGATCGGTCCGGTTTGGGGGGACGTTACCGGGCTGCATCCCCCGGGTGGAACAAAAGCAAAAGAGCCGGCGACAGTCTACCCGATCCTTCGACGATCCCGTGCCGGAAACGCACGACAGCGACATTGCCCCCGGGCACCGCCGCCATCGCGCTGCGCGTTCGGCGGAGCGCAGCCCGGACAGCCCCCGCTGAAACCCGCAGAAAACGCCTTTGCATGGGCTCGTTCCGTCGCATCCGACCGAGCCGGCCGAGCATACGGCCGATTCCATGCCGCGGCTGGATGTGCAATGCGTATCATGGCCGGCAGGGCGCCGACGGGCAAACCGGACAGCCCGGACAGACGGCGATTTCGCAAAAAAACGCCGCCTGGTGTCCGGCGGGCGCCACGGCCGGGCGGCGATATCCCTTGCCGGCCGCGGGTTGCCGCGGCGCGCGGCCCGTGCTAGGCCGTGTCGCGGTTTTTCCGGGCCCGGCGCCGGTTCCGCGCTGCCGGAACATTTTATTTGAGGCGGTTGCCATGGTCGATTTCCTGAATAAATTCCTGTTCCGGCGTGAAGGCGCGGCGCCGGCGGGGGCGTCCGGCCACGGCGATGCCGAGTTGCGGCTGGCGGCGGCGGCGCTGATGGTCGAGGCGGCGAAGCTGGACGGCGCGTTCGACGAGTCCGAGCGCACCCGCATCGCGGCATTGCTGGACCGGCAGTTCGGCATGGACGCGGCCGACATCGCCACGCTGATCGCGGCCGCGGACGAGGAGACGGATCTTGCCGGCGGGCTGTACGGGTTCACCAAGACGGTGCGCGACAGTTATGACCATGCGGAGCGCGTGTCGATGATTGAAATGTTGTGGGAAGTCGCGTATGCGGATGGCCTCCTGCACGATTTCGAAGCGAACATGTTGCGCAGGGTGGCCGGACTTTTGTATGTGACGGACCAGGAAAGCGGCGCGGCGCGCAAACGGGTGCTGGGCCGCGTGTCGTCCGGGCCCGGTGCGCCCGGCGGGCAAGAGACGGGAAGCTGAGGAGAAGGCCGGCATGACCTATGTCGTTACCGATAACTGCATCCGCTGCAAGTACATGGATTGCGTTGAAGTCTGCCCCGTGGACTGTTTCTACGAGGGTGAGAACATGCTGGTCATCCATCCCGACGAATGCATCGACTGCGGCGTCTGCGAGCCGGAATGCCCGGTCGAGGCGATCCTGCCGGATACCGACAGCGACGGCGAGGGCTGGGTCGAGATGAACCGCGAGTACTCCGAGAAGTGGCCCAACATCACCCGCAAGAAGGACTCGCCGCCGGACGCCGACGACTGGAAGGACGTCCCGGACAAGTTCGAAAAGTATTTCAGCCCGGAGCCGCCGAAGTCCTGACCCGGTGTCCCGAATCCGGGACTCGTCCGATCGGAACCCGGATTGGTGGGGACGCCGGTGTTTCGACGCCGGGCGCGGCATTTTTCCGCAATGCACAATCCCCGAAGGCCGCCTTTTCGCCTCCGGCGGGCGTGAATCGAACAAGCCTCTGTAAACCGGTCGAAAAATCTGTTATATTATTACCTGCGAAGCGAGCGACGAGGGCGTTCGCCCGTTCCGCAGGGCGGTATTCGGGCAGGGTGGTCCCTGCATTACACGAGTGGACGGAGCGGTCGCGGGCCCGGCCGGCATTGCCGGCGGGTCGCGTCGGTCGGCGCAGGGCGCGCTGGCACAGGGCGATTCGTGCACTCCGAACCGCCGCAGGTGTGGACTCCTGAGGTTCCAGGGCGCGCACGAAGGTTTAACCGTCGCACGGGACCGGTGTCGACGACAAGTATCAAAGGGGCTGATGAACTACATGAGCGGAACAATTGACGTGTTGAAGTTTCACGGCGGCGAATGGGTGGTCTACCCCACTCACGGGGTCGGCAAGGTGGCCGGCATCGAGGAGGCGGAGATCGCCGGGTGCCGGCTCGAGCTGATTGTCATCCATTTCGACAAGGACCGCATGACGTTGCGCATTCCGGTCGCCAAGGCCCGGAATTCCGGCCTGCGGCCGCTGTCGTCGCGCGATCAGATGAAGAGCGCGCTGAAGACCCTGAGGGGCCGCAGCCGCGTCAAGCGGACGATGTGGAGCCGGCGCGCGCAGGAATACGAGGCGAAGATCAATTCCGGCGATCCCGTATCGATCGCCGAAGTTGTCCGCGACCTGCACCGCAATGCCGACCAGCCCGACCAGTCCTACAGCGAACGGCAGATCTATCAGGCCGCGCTCGACCGGCTGGTGCGTGAATTCGCGGCGGTCGAGGATCTCGACGAGAACGCGGCGACGGAGAAGCTGGAAGCGATGCTCCAGGCCGCCTGACGGCGGCCGGCGCCGTGCCGCGGCTGCGTGGCCGGCGCCCGGTTTTTCAGGGCCTGATTTCATGCGAGATGCGACATCCATCGCCGAAATCCGTGGCGCGTCGCGGATCTGGGCGGTGGGTGCGATCCACGGCGAGGCGGACCGCCTTGCGGCCCTGCACGATCGCCTGGAGCCGCGCATCGGGCCGCATGACGCGCTGGTCTATCTCGGCAATTATCTCGGGCATGGCCCGGACGTCGCCGGGACCGTAGAGGAACTCCTGGACTTCAGGCGGCGGGTGCTGGCGCATCCGCCGCTTCGCATCGCGGCGGACATTGTCCATTTGCGCGGCAGCCAAGAGGAGATGTGGCAGAAGCTGCTGCAGCTCCAGTTCGCCAGCGATCCCAAGGCGATTCTTGCCTGGGTCCTGTCCCGCGGCGTCGCGGCGACCCTGACGGCCTATGGCGGCGACCCGGACGCCGGCGTGCGGGCCGCCGCCGGCGGCACGATGTCGCTGAACGAATGGACCCGCGCCCTGCGCGAGTCGGTCCGCGCCCGTCCGGGCCACGATGCGTTATTCGCGGCGCTCAAGCGGGCGGCGGTCGGCAACGGCCCCGGCGGCATTCTTCTCGTCAATTGCGGGATCGACACGGAACGGCCGCTCGCCGCCCAGAGCGACGCCTTCTGGTGGGCCGGGCGGCGCTTCGGCGACATCGCCGGGCCCTACGAGGACTATCGCCGCATCGTGCGCGGCTACGACCCCGACCACGGTGGATTCGTCGAGACCGCGTATACCGCGACGGTGGATGGCGGCTGCGGCTTCGGTGGCATGCTGACGGCGGCCTGTTTCGGCCCGGCCGGCGATGTCGTCGACCGCATCGAAGTGTAGCGCGTCATTCGTCGAGTTCGCTCCGGCCCACCGGAGCGTGTTCAAAAAAAGTTGACTGGCGTACTGTGTTTTTTGCTATGATTATAGTGCTGGTATTTCAGGATGTATCCATTATGGAGAGGACCGCTTGGCGGTTTCGCTGCGACAACAATGGCCCATATCGACGATCCCAAAACCCAGCGGGCAAATCTGAATTTCATCAAGACCTCGATGAAAGAGCCGCTACTCGCGCGCGAGCACGAGTTTGAACTTGCAAGGCGCTGGCGCGAGGAGGGCGACGAGATGGCCCTGCACGAGTTGGTGCGCAGCTATATGCGGCTGGTCGTCAGCACCGCGTCCCGGTTCCGTAATTACGGCCTGCCGATGGGTGACCTCGTGCAGGAAGGCAATGTCGGGCTCATGCAGGCCGCGGCCCGCTTCGAGCCGCAGCGCGAGGTGCGATTCTCGACATATGCCACCTGGTGGATCCGTTCGGCGATGCAGGACTATGTCCTGCGCAACTGGTCGATCGTGCGGACCGGCACGACCGCCGCGCAGAAATCGCTGTTCTTCAACCTGCGCCGGCTGCGCGCGCGGATCGAGGATTCGATGGGCGCGCGGCTGAGCGATGAAGGCCGCCGCACCATCGCCGAGCAGCTGAAGGTCGACGTCGGCGAGGTCGAGTCCATGGAAGTCAGGCTCAGCGGCTTCGATCAGTCGCTGAACGCGCCGCTGTCGGAGTCGTCCGACGACGACTGGATGGATTTCCTGCCGGATACCGGCCCCAGCCCCGAGACGGTCGCCATCGGCATGCGCGACGCCGAAACGCGTTCGCGCTGGCTCGCCGAGGCGCTGCGTGAACTGAGCCCGCGCGAGCAGACCATCATTCGCCAGCGCCGCCTGACCGACGAGGGCGCAACGCTGGAGGAGCTGGGCCGCGAACTCGGTGTCAGCAAGGAACGGGTGCGCCAGCTGGAGAGCCGCGCCCTTGGCAAGCTGAAGGATTCCATGCTGCGCCGTGTCCAGGCGCCGAGCGACCTTCTGTTCGAGAACTAAGCCGTGCGCCGCCGCCACCCGATCCCGTGACCGGCCCCATTCCGCCGTGGACCGAATAACGACGCCGGGCCGGAGCGAACTTAACCGATAGCGCGCTAATCCCTGACCAGTTTCATCAGGCGGCCGGCCCGGACCGTGGGCGGGTCGCCAAGGTCGTTGAGGATGGCGAATCGCTCCATGGCATGGTCCGGGAACGCGTTCAGCCGGATCATCGTCTCAAGCGTGTCGTTCGCTCCGGCCGTAACGATGCGCAGGCGGCGGGGGTGCAGCGTCGCCGCCTCGTCTTCGTCCAGGGTCCGGAAGCTGTAGGTCGTTCTCCGCATGCTCTCGCTCAACCGGGCGGATATTTGCGTCGGCGACAGGAACAGGAACCGGTATATCTCGCCGGTCCCTGCGCGCACCGCAACGAGGCGGAAATCGACCGGTCCCTGAGCGGTTTCGCTGCGCAGCCAGCCGGTGGCGGCCGGCAGGCCGTTAATCGTGAACTCGCGGACATCCTCGAGCCCGACTCTTGCTGCCCAGATGCCGGTCAGATATTCCACCACCGGCCCGGTAACCAGCAGGCGCGATGGCTCGAACAGGATGATCGCGCCGCCGGGGCCGAGCGCCGTGACCCGGCGGCTGTCGGTATAGAGCGTGTAGTCTTGCGGAACGGTGAAGGTGACGCGGCGGATCGGATGGGCGTACTTGCGGCCGATAACGAAGCCGTATTCCCGCCTGTTGCCGTACAGCAGGCCGTCGATGGCGCCGAGATACACCGTGTCGCCCACATAGCCGGACGGCGCCGCGGCGTCCTCGATCAGCGCGATGGCCTGTTCGATCCGCGCTTCGGTCAGCGGGTGGGTCGACGAATAGCCGTGCGAATCGCGCTGCGCCTCGCTCAACCCGGCAATCCTGGCATCGAGGTCCCGCTGTGCCTTGAGCTTGCGCAGGAAACCCGCCATGCCCCGCGGATCGTATCCGGCAGACACGAGATAGCGCAGGCCGAGGCGGTCCGCTTCGAGCTCCTGGTCCTGGGTGAAGCCGCCGAACGCCAGCCTGATGCCGACCGCGGCCGTATCGCCGAGCACCGGGAGTTCGAAATCGCAGCCGATCGTGGCGCATATCCGGTCTTCCGCCTTCATGCCGCTGAGTCGCTGGGCGCCGTGTCGCGCGTTGACGTGCGCCAGCTCGTGGCTCAGCACACCGGCCAGTTCGGCCTCGCTGCTGACAAGCGCCAGCAGGCCGCGGGTCACATAGATGTAGCCGCCGGGCAGGGCGAAGGCATTGACGGTCGGCGAGTCGAGCACCGTAAACCGGTACTCGAAATCCTGTAACTCGGTGATTGCCGCGATCTTGTGGCCGACCTCCTCGACATAGGCGGCGAACCCCGGATCGTAATAAACACCGCCGAATTCGGCCAGAACCTGCGGGTGGGACTTGCGGCCGATCTCCTCTTCCTCCTCGGTGGAGACCAGCATGAAGTCGATGCCGCCGGTCGCGGGATTGATCGCACAGCCGCCGAGCAGCGGCGGCAGCACCGCGGCGAGAATGGCGAGGACCGGTCGAACGGCCAATCGGATCATTGCCCGAGGACCAGCTTGACCCTCGCCCCCGCCGGCAACGGCTGGTTGGCGCCAAGACCGTTCATGACCAGAAATCGTTCCTGCTGCAGTGACTCGAACGGGGATCGATGCGACAGGCCGTAGACGGTATCGCCGCTGCGAGCCTGGACGACATGGATCAGCCAGGGTCTGGCCGCTTCCGCCTCTCTCCGGCTGATCGGGCGGAAGCTGAACAGCGTTTCGCGCAGCGCTGCGGGCAACTGCGCCGCCGATTCGCGGGGCGCAATAGCTATAAACCTGTATATATGCCGGGCATCGAACCGGATCGCCGCAAGGCGCAAATCGATGGTCCCGCTGCGCGTGTCCATGGTGGTCTTCGCCGTTGCCGCCGCCAGGCCGTTGACGGTAGTCGATGCGAGTTCCTCGACGGTCAGTTCGCTGGCCCATTCCTCTGCGATGTAGCCCGTCATGCTGCCGCCGTACGGCTTCTCGGCCGCATCGAACTGGATCAGCATCTTCGCGGGGCTGGCTGCGACCGCGGCGCCCGGCAGGCTCTTGAGTCGGAATCCGTCCGGCACCTCGAAGCGGTACCGTTCGATCGGATGGACGAACAGACGTCCCCGCGCGAATCCGTGATGCGGGGAATCGCCGTAGATCATCCTGTCGATTCGGTCCAGGTAACGATCCCGGTCGAGCGTCCCGCTGCCGGCCGTCGCGCCGGCGAGCTGCATGGCGTGCCTTACGCGATCCGCAGTGCGCGGGTGGGTCGACATGATGTCGCGCGCGTCCGCCTCGTCAGGATTCCGCCCGGCAATCCTGGCCTCCAGCCGGCTGTTCTCGCGCATCTTCGCAAGGAAGCTGGTCATCGCCCCCGGGTCGTATCCCGCGCGGCTGATGTAACGCACGCCGAGCCGGTCCGCTTCCAGTTCCTGCTCGCGCGAGAACGGCTGGACGAACGTGAGGCTGCCGATCCCGGCCGCGATGTCGCCCACCGTTTCGCTGCCGGTGACGGCGCCGAGCAGCCCGGCTATCCCGCCGACGATCAGCCCGCGGCTGTAACGCTGCGCCGCATGCCGGGCCACGACATGCCCCAGCTCATGGCCGAGGACGCCGGCGAGCTCGGCCTCGTCGCCGGCCAGCGCCATCAGCCCGCGGGTGATGTAGACGTACCCGCCGGGCAGCGCGAAGGCGTTGACCACCGGGCTGTCGAGCACTGTGAAGGTGTAGTTCTGGTCGGGCAGTTCGGTGGCCTTCGCAAGCCGGCCGCCGAGCACAGCGACGTATTGCGTGACCCTGGTGTCGTCGTAAACGCCGCCGAATTCCTTGACGACCTCGGGATGCAGTTCGGCGCCCCGCTGGCGTTCGTCCTGCGGCGACATCAGCATGAGATTGCGCTGGCCGGTCGCCGGGTTTATCGCACAGCCCGTTGCGCCGAGCGCCAGCGCCGAACAGGAAAGACCACAAAAATGTCGCCGCGTGAGTTCCATCGTCGTCCCTGCGAAATCGTTCCACCGGCATTGCCGCGAGCGGCATCCGTCACGATACCGGCAAGACATCGCTGCCGCGCCGGGCCGTTTCAAGGGGAAGTATACCGGATCGGCGGTTAATTTTCCGCCGCCGCAAGCCGGCTTCCCGTTCCGGCGGCGCTGCGATAGGCTCGCGCAACACCAGCCACGCGGAAAGGACACGCGCAAATGGCTGCGGCCAATAGGTTCCTGCCGGCGATTGCCTTCGCGGCGCTGCTTGTGCTGACGGGACGCCCGGTGCATGCCGATCCCGACGCGCCGGTGCGCGCGCTCGCCGACGGCGGACAGGCGACGGTGAGTGGAATCGTCGACGGCGATACGGTGCTGCTCGCCGATGGCCGTGAGGTGCGCCTGGTCGGCATCCAGGCCCCCAAGCTCCCCCTCGGCCGCAGGAATTTCCTTAAGTGGCCGCTGGCCGACCGCGCCAGATCCGCACTTGAGTCGCTGACGCTCGGCCGCACGGTGTTTCTCTCTTATGGCGGGCAGCGGGTCGACCGGCACGGAAGGCAGCTTGCCCAGCTGACGCTCGACGACGGAAGCTGGGTCCAGCGCATCCTGCTGTCGCAGGGGCTGGCCCGGGTCTACAGCTTCGCGGACAACCGCGCGCTGGTCGCCGAGATGCTGGCGGCTGAGCGCGCGGCGCGGCAGGCGCGGGCCGGAATCTGGGATAATCCGTTCTACGCCATCCGCTCGCCCTTCGACTTGGCGCGGGATATCGGCACCTTCCAGCTTGTCGAGGGGCTGGTCCTCGACGCGGCCCGGGTCCGCGGCATGACCTACCTGAATTTCGGGGAGGACTGGCGGACCGATTTCACCGTCGTCGTGCGCAAAGAATTCCGCGCGGCGTTCGAAGAGGCGGGATTCGACCTTCTGGCGCTGAAGGGCCGGAGGGTCCGCATACGCGGCTGGCTCGACAACTGGAATGGCCCTTTGATCGCCGCGACCCATCCCGAACAGATCGAGGTTCTGGGGGACTAGCCCCCACCGTCGCAGCGGCTGCGCGGCGCGTCCTGCCCGGCGCGCGCGGCGCCGCGGCCGATCTTTTCAGGTCGCTCGAATGACCCGCGCCATTGACTGGCACGAACCCCACCTTTGCGGTATACAGGCCCGCAACGCGCCCGTAGCTCAGCCGGATAGAGCACAGGATTCCTAATCCTGGGGTCGCAGGTTCGAGTCCTGCCGGGCGCGCCATGTTTTCCAGTAAATCAATGGTTCGCTGGCTGTAGCGCGGCGGCTCATTTCGGACAATTTGGTGCGTTATTCCGGACAAGCACGAGCGGATCCGCGGCTGGGTCGCTATGCCCCGCCCGCGGCTGGCTGGAACTCGTGGCCGCAGAAGCGGCATAGGGTGGCCGCCGCCTTCACGGTCTCGGCGCATTTCGGGCAGGTTTTCTCCGGATTGCGTGGGATCGGCGTGCCGTATTCGTCGGTCACCAGGCGGCCGGGTTGCGTGCTGACCGCGGTGAACGACCAGACCAGGGCGACGACCCAGCCCAGCAGCGTCCATCCAAGCAACAGGTTGAGGGCGAAAATGGCGCCGAAATTCTGGTGGCCGCGCATGCCCGCGATAACGCTCGGAATGAAATAGACCAGGAAGACAAGGGCGAAGAACAGCAGCGCGCCAAACC
>Ga0224512_10000840_pt1 | contig 31411 bp, 28 predicted proteins | sample SF_May12_sed_USG_4_FD_169103 | JGI IMG/M metagenome (GOLD analysis project Ga0224512, IMG submission 169103) | Sediment microbial communities from San Francisco Bay, California, United States - SF_May12_sed_USGS_13 | ecosystem: Environmental > Aquatic > Marine > Sediment | place: USA... | reverse complement strand
CGAATTTCCGGCGATGGAAACGGTTGGCTCTTGCACAATGCCGCCAGAATAAGACTGAAGCATTAGCAAGAATCAAAGTGGCGCGGCGGCCTGAGCCGCCACGCCCGGGTTTTGCGGCGTTAAGGCTCTGGCCAGACCGGATGTTGTGGTCAATTTCCGTCAGGAAAGCAACGATGCGCGGATGCCATCTTCCGGGTTTGAGTAACGCGGTATCACTCCAAGCATGTCGCGCATTTTGCGCGTGTCAATACGACGTGACTCCCGTAGAAAGGACAACCTCATCTCGGAAAATTCGTTCTGCGCGTCGGCCCGGCTAATAGTCGGCGGTGCTTCAAGTCTGCATTGCCGCGCCACCTCGTTCGAAAACCACGTTGGCGAACGGAAGTCGCCATCGCCGACGTTATAGATGCCGACGGGTGTGTCGTTCGCAAGCGCCGCGATACAACACGTCGTGAGGTCGTCCACATGAATGCGATTGCCGGGGTTCGCATCGGATTCCTGGATGATCGCCATACCCTCACGAATGCGCTCGATGCCGAGTCGGCCCGGACCGTAAATACCAGGCACGCGCAGGATAACGACATCCACGCTGTGTTCATCTCCCCAGGCATGCAACAAGGTTTCGGCAGCAAGGCGCCGTAGCGCCCGGTTCGATTTCGGCTGTGGTGGCGTGTCCTCAGTCACCAGGTTTCCCGCATGGTCACCGTAAACGCCGGTTGTGCTGATGTAGACGAACCGTTGCGGTGCGGGCTGCAGGAGTCGCAGCAGTTTTTCAAGCCGAACGTCGTTATCTGCTTTATCAGATGGTGCGACGGTGTAAAGGACCGCGTAGCTTCCCGGCAACGTGACAGGCATTGCCGCATCGGTATCAAGATCGAACGTGGTTGCCGGTAATTCGGCGCCCAGCGAAGAACGATTCAGACCAAAGGCGTTGCCGTGCTGTTCCTTGAGCACACGTCGACCGACGTAACCGGTACCGACAATAAGCGTCGTATTGTCGGCTATCGCCGCGCGCGTCACCTTTGGTCCGATTCGAGCCGCGGGATATCCAGAGATGGACTACGCGCGACCATACCGAGCCCGTGGCGATATGCATCGGCCGCTGCATCACCTTCACCCAGTTGGTTTAACAGCCGGCCATATTCCTGGTAGGCCTCCGGCGTGGGGCGCAAACTGATAACCGTCTCAAGGTAACTGCGCGCCTTACCCCACAGTTCGTTGCGCAGGCAGAGCCGAGCTGCCGCGAGCAGCAGGTCGGGGTCGTCGCCGTGCTTCGAGAGCCAGCCTTCGGCTCGCTTGAGTTGCTTACTTGCATCGGGCCCTTCCACGAGACCGTACACGCGCACCAGCGGCCCACGCCAATCGGACTTGAGCGCAGCGGCAAGGTCTTTCTCCGCCTTCTCGTGCAGCCCGGTGCGCAACAGGTTCATGTAGTACGCGTCCAACAGATTCGTATCATTTTTGCGGGCTTTCGGAACTGTCTTCCACTCGGCTATGACCGCATCACCATCGGCTGCTCGATTGAAATTTTCGCTGTGTACGCGAACCGCCCACTTGTTAATTGTTTCCTTTTCGACTCTGCCATGCTTGCTGAGGCGTGGCAGCAATGCGGCAAGGTGTTCCCAGTCCTGCAGCCGGTAGTAGAGGCGGCCCAGCAGCGCCAGCGCATGACTGTGATTGCGGGAGTTCTCCTCGATGCGGCGTAGCGTGGCGAGTGCCTGCTCATGTTGCTGACGATCGAGTTGTAATTCGGCTTGCGTGAGTAATACTGCATTTGCCGCTTCCGGCGCCTGTTCGTAAGCGAGCCTGAGCCATTCGTCACGTCGCTCGTCTTTCCCCTGCAGGTGCGCCGCACGGGCTGCTTGCAGGTAATTGGACAGCGGCGAGTCGCTGGTGCTCGCAGCACGGGCGAGCAGCTTTTCACCTTTCGCAAAATTACCCTCGGCAACCTCGATCATGCCGCGCGTGAGTTTTTGCCCGGCTCGACCAGAGCGGTAACGTCCTGCCGCTTCGCCAAGGCGGCGCGGTGCTTGTATGACTCGTCGAACAAGCCAAATAACAAAGACCACCGCCGCGGAAATAATGAGAAAGCCCGGAACCGACATCTCGATGAGGTAACCACGGAAGTTAATGATGACCCAGCCCTGATCACCCACAAGGAGATGTGCCGCAAATGCGCTGACGATTAGCGCTACGAGAAATACGGCCGCAAATTTCATTGCGCGGGCTCGACCAGGGTTTTGTACTGGCGCAATAGCCTCATTGACTGCGAGATATCCGGCGTCGTTACCGCATGCATGCCACCACGGATTTCATCGATAGTCTCCAGCGCGCTGCCAACTTGTGCACTTTCTGCGTCGAAGTACTGTTCGAGCCAGGCGGCCGCATCGTCAAGGCTTTGCTGGAAAACAGCCTGTTCGCCACGTAACAGGGCGAGACGCGCGGCCTGCAATTGCAACGTGAGGTTGGTGCGCAAAAAGTAAACCGCGTCAGGCATCAGAAGCGGAATCGCCGTTTGGTCCGGGCCCGTGACCTTTACGAGCCCCGAAACAGCGCCCTTGATCGATGCCCAGGCACGGTCAACACCGCTCAGGTCAGGGTCGACCTCTGCATCTTCATCGGCTTCGGCAATTTGTCGCAAGGGCAGTGAATCGACAACGCGGGCGAGACTGGACAACGTGAGCGTTATGCCCTGGATGTCCGGCTTGTCCATAACTTCGAGTGCGGCGAGTTCATCGGCAATGGCCTGACGAACCTCCGTGAGAGCTGGATCCGACAACTGCACAATGCGCTCGTCCGCCATGCCGAGTGCGAGCGTGGCGAGGTGCGGGTTGCCAGCGAGTTGCAGCTGAGCGTTCGCAATTTGCATGTAGTACTCGGCTTCGGCGAGTAACCAGGTGTTGCGCGCGCCGGCTGAAACACCCTGCAGCGACGACATGGAATTTTCAAGGTTGGTCAGGCGCGATGGCAGGGAATCGAAAAGTTGCAGCCGGGCCTCCATGTCCTGCCGGATTGCCTCGAGTTCAGCAGCTGTTTGTGCATCGGTTTGGGCGAGGGCTGCGATGCCCTCGTCAAGCGCCGCCAACGAATCGTTCGATGACGCGATGCGGTTTCGAAGCTCAAGCAGTGATTCGCTGCTCGCGTCAGCGGAGCGTTGAGCTCGCCAGTCCTGAACGGCCATGTAGCCAACGCCAGCAGCTGCGAGTAGCGAGAGCAGCAGCGCGAGCCAGGCGATGGCTGCACCTTTGGCCTTGCGCGGCGATTCAACCGGATCGGGATCTGGCTCGGGACCTCGTTCGGAATCCGGTTCAGGATCGGGCTCGACCGCAGATTCCTCTACGATGATTTCCTCTTCGTCCGGGAGTGCTGAGTCCGTGTCTGTGTCTTTCTTGCTCATCAGGATATTCCGCGTCGGGTCTTGGCGTGCTCTGCGATGGCACGAACCATGTCATTGGCTTGCGGCCCTCTTGCGAGCTTTGCCGGGGTGCCGGGAAACCGATCTAAGACCTCTTTTATCACACGAGCGGCCGGCGTCACCAGTCGCGTTTGCCCCAGTTGTTGTCGGCACCACTCGGGCAAAAGCACGATGAGATTTGTCAGCGACTCAACGCTCATTACGGTAACGACGTCAACCTCGCCGGAGCGCCATTGCGCCTCAACAGCGGCGAGCTCGGCAGCGCTGTATTCTGGCGCCCGCCGAGCGTAAACCGACAGGTATTCGACCCTGGCCCCTCGGTTTCTGAGGGTGTCAGCGATTAGCTCGCGACCATCATTTCCGCGGATGATGCGTACGTTTAACCCGTGCACCGTCTGCAGTACCGCTTCGGCGAGCAGATGCTCGCTGTCGAATCCGGCGGCCGGACGAATATCAACCGAACGACCGGCCGCCTCAACCGCAGTGGCGGTTGCCGGGCCAACGACGGCGATCCGCGCTGTGCCCGCGTACGACAAGCCATATTTGACGGCATTTGGGCTAACGAAGAGCGCGATATCCGGGTCTTCCAGTTGGCTCGCATCGGCAAGAATATCCGAAGTTTCGCGCGGCACGATTTCAATGCACGGAAACAGAATGGCCGATCCACCCAGTGCTTCAACTGCAGCAACAAGCTCTTGTGCCTGGTGCTTTGGCCGGGTAACGAGCACGCCGACGCCGGCGAGGTCGTCGTCAGCCATGCGTGTCACCCAGTGCGGCCAGTATCTCCGCAGCGCCACTGGCGAGCAGACGCTTTGCCAGCTCCTCACCGAGGTGCTCAGCGTCTTCTGCCGAGCCCGTAATAACGTCACGAACTGACTTGCTGCCGTCCGGGAGTGCCACAAGGGCCGTGACCGTTAACGACGAACCTTCGATGACGGCGTAGGTTGCGACAGGAGATTGACAGCTGGCGTCCAGGGTTCTTGCGATCGCCCTTTCTGCCGCGGTCGTGAGTGCAGTTGGTGCATGTGTAAGCTGCCTGAGGATCGCACGCAGAGCGTCGTTGGATTCGAGACACTCGATACCGACTACGCCTTGCGCCGCGGCAGGCAACATCTCGTCCGGCGTGAACTGGTGGCTGATGTAGTTATCAAGGCCGAGGCGCTCGAGCCCTGCGGCTGCCAGAATGATGGCGTCGTAATCACCATTTTCGAATTTCGACAGGCGCGTATTTACGTTACCGCGCAGAGGCTCAACGACCACGTCCGGGCGCATCAGTTTGAGTTGTGCCTGCCGGCGCAAGCTCGAGCTGCCGATACGGGCGCCTTGTGGAAGCTTGTCGAACGTGCAGCCGGCCGGTGCGACAAAAGCATCGGCGTGATTTGCACGCCTGAGAACGGCGGCAATACAAAATCCCGGTGGCATCTCTGCGGGCACGTCTTTCATCGAATGCACTGCAATGTCCGCATCGCCAGCTTGCATGGCAACTTCAAGTTCTTTGATGAATAGCCCCTTGCCACCGATTTTTTGCAGGCTGCGGTCGAGTATCTCGTCACCGCGCGTCGATAAAGGCAGCAGTTCGACCGAATCAACGCCGGGTAGGGCATTAAGGAGGTCTGCCGCATGGTTGGCCTGCCAGAGCGCGAGTGCGCTCTTGCGCGTTGCAATGCGAATTTTCAAGGCGACTTACCCCCCTTTTAGGCGACGACGCACATTGGCCAAATGCCGTCGGCTTATTATCAGGTCATTGTCGTCTTGTTGCGAGCCTGACCTGAGAACGACGCGAGTCTTGCCGGTGGAGAGTTTTTCGAGCTTCTCGATTTGATCAACAGCAATCAGTGCTGCGCGATGAATACGCACGAAAGAGTCGGCAAACTCCTGTTCGAGGGATTTCAGTGAATCGTCAATCAGGTTCCGTCCGTTGCTGTGGTGCACGCAGACGTATTTCTGGTCTGCGCTAAAAAAGCTGATTTCCTTTATCGGAATAAGCTGCAATTCGCCGTGAGAGCGGGTGCAAACATGATGTCGCCTGCTGTCGAGCTGCGCCTCCGAACTCATCGAGCTTAGCGTTGGTCCCGACAGACGCCCTGCCTGTTCAAGTGCGCGCTCGAGTTTCTCACGCCTTACTGGCTTGAGCACGTAGCCGATTGCACGCGCGTCGAACGCATCGATAGCGTATTCATCGTACGCGGTCGTGAAGACAACCGCCGGTGGAGATTCCATCGCATTCAGGTGATGTGCGGTCTCGATGCCGTCCATCCCGGGCATGCGGATATCGAGCAGCACAACATCTGGTCCGTGTGCAGTAGCCTCGGCCAGTGCCTGTTCGCCGTTTGCTGCTTCGCCAACAACTTTGTGGCCGTCGAAGTCGTCGACTAACTGCCGCAATCGGTCGCGCGCAGGTTTTTCATCGTCGACGATCAGTACCTTCACGTGTGCCTCTCGTCGTATGGAAAGCGCAGTTTGACGCAATAGCTGGTTGGGCTTTCTTCGACAGTGACGGAGGCGCGGTTGCCGTAGGCGAGATCGAAGCGCTGTCGGATATTGGACAGCGCCATTTTGTTGCCACCCTTGGCACGCGTCTCACCTTCTGCAATCGGGTTTGCCATCGTTATTTCCAGGTACTTGTCATCGCGCTTGCCCGTTACCATTACTTCGCCGCCATTCGGCAACAACTCAATACCGTGGTAGATCGCATTCTCGAGCAACGGTTGAATGGTCAGACTCGGTATTAAGGCGCGCATGGGCAAGTCGGCAACTTTCCAGCGAACAACAAGGCGTTCGCCAAGACGCAGCTTTTCAATTCGTTGGTAAATCGCAGCGACTTCCAGCTCTTCTTTAAGCGATGTCCGGTCTCCCGACCCACCGAGGTTCGCGCGCAGCAGATCGGACAGGTCTTCGACGGCCTCTTCTGCCTGACGCGGATCGGTACGCGTTAACGATGCGATCGTATTCATGCTGTTGAAGAGAAAGTGAGGACGTATCAGCGCCTGCAGTGCACTGATACGTGCCTGCGCTTCGAGCACAATGCTGCGGCGCCATTCGCTGGAGACATACAAGTAGCGCATGGCGAGGGCGACCACGATCGAGCTGATAGCAAATGTGCGCAGAATAAAGCCGGCGTGGGTATCTTCAATAATCTGCGATTCGCCGAATATGCGAGTCGTCTGGTAAGAGATTTCGCCCAGGGCCACACACAAAATCTCGAGCATTACGAAGCTGATAACAAAAGCACGTGTTTTGCCCGCGCTTTCGAGCTTGTCGCGGAGAAGACACATGACAACCGAACCCAGGACGGCCAGCCACAAGATGAACAGCGACATTTTGGCGAGTTCAATAAGAAAACGACCCGGCGTGTCATAGGCGGCGAGCGTTAGCAGGATAGCCACCAGCTCGGCGATGAGTACGACAACGAATACCGTGCCTGCAGCACAAAAATCAGGCAAATAGGCCTGAGCGTTGCCGTTCTCGGAATCCGGTGTTGCAGTCAAGCGGGCGCTCCCCAAGGCAGGAGTTCGAATTGTACCTTGATGGGGGTTGATGCGGGCCTAATAGCCCTTCAGGTTCCGCAGTACTTATCGATCTGTTGCTGAACCCGATTGTGGGCGGCCACAGTTTCGGCGTCGTCGAGGTACCTGCGCTCGCCATCCTCACCCTCTTCGTACAGGCGCTGCGAACGCGAGAACCGCACCTGGCGATCGCGGTAAGTCTGGCACTGTTCCTGACGTTTTTCCTGCTCGGCACGAAGCTCTTGTTTGCTCATTTCTTTGGGCGCTTCTGCAGCAACTTGTCTGGCCGCGGCTCGCGCTTCTCTATCCGCCTTCTGACGTGCCTGAATCGCTGCGTTATCCGTGCTTCTTGAAGTGATATCGAGGCGTTCGATGTTGGCGTCGGCAATTGGTCGATCTTCATAGTGGGCATTGCCGTCGTCATCGGTCCACTTATATATCTCACCAGCAACCGTCGCGCCGCCAAACAGCAGGGCTGCAACCGAAACCGTGAATACCAGCCGATAGCGTTTCATCGTTAGTCTTCCCAATAAAGCATTGAACGATAAGGTATTAGACCACGCCCAGCGGTTATTTGGTGTGATCGCAGTCACAGGCATTCTTGTGCTTTCGGTCCGCCTGGCCACACAAAAAAAACGGGCCCGAAGGCCCGCCAAGTTTTTGTTTATAAAGAATTTAGTCGGCTGTAGTGAACTCGGGATAAGCCTCGAGGCCACATTCCGAGATATCGATACCTTCGTACTCTTCCTCTTCGCTAACACGGATACCCAGCGTCTTCTTGATGATGAACCAGACGATAAAGCTGGTTATGAATACCCAGGCGAAAATCGTCACCAGGCCAATCAACTGAACACCGAGTTTGGCGTCAGGATTGGTGAAGCAGACGGCGAGCAGGCCCCACATGCCGACAACGCCATGAACCGATATCGCACCAACCGGATCATCGATCCTGAGCTTGTCGAGAGTTACGATGGAGCCGACGACGATCAGGCCACCAACGGCACCGATTAGCGTCGCTGCCAGCGGCGCAGGCGTCAAAGGCTCAGCTGTTATAGCGACCAGGCCCGCAAGTGCACCGTTGAGCGCCATCGTCAGATCTGCCTTGCCAAACCAGAGACGAGACAACAACAGCGCGAACACGAGTCCGCCTGCAGCCGCCATATTGGTGTTAACGAATACCAGCGCAACCGCGTTCGCCTCACCCACATCGGACACTTTGAGTTCCGAGCCGCCGTTGAAACCGAACCAGCCGAGCCACAGGATCAGTGTGCCCAGTGCTGCGAGCGGCAGGTTGCTACCCGGAATAGCGTTGACCTGGCCGTTCTTGCCGTATTTGCCTTTACGGGCGCCCAGTAACAGTACGCCGGCAAGTGCAGCCGCGGCACCACAAAGGTGAACGACGCCCGAGCCCGCGAAATCCAGGAAGCCCATTTCATTCAGGAAGCCACCGCCCCATTTCCAGAAGCCCTGCACCGGATAGATGAACCCGGTTAAAACGACTGAGAACAGGAAAAATGACCAGAGCTTCATACGCTCGGCGACGGCGCCGGAAACGATCGACATTGCCGTAGCGACAAATACAACCTGGAAGAAAAAGTCTGACAGGTTCGAGTAGTAGGCGTCGCCGGCGATCACTGCAGCGGCATCGTTGTCAGCGGATCCCAGAAGGCCGCTGCCCAGCGTCGACAGGCTCTGGAAAACGCCACCTTCGAAGGCGCCGGGGTACATGACCGAGTAACCGCACAACATGTACATGATGCAGGCGATTGAATAGAGACCAACGTTTTTGGTAAGAATCTCGGCCGTGTTTTTGGCACGAACGAGGCCTGCTTCCAACATCGTGAAACCGGCAGCCATCCACATGACTAACGCGCCCATGACGAGGAAGTAAAAGGTATCCAGTGCATAGGCCAGCTGTGTGACCTGCCCGGAAACTGTTGCTATATCATCCACGAGTTTTCCTCCGCTTATTCGTGTGATTTATACGGCTTCGCTACCGGTCTCACCGGTGCGAATTCGAATGGCTTCAGAAATCTCGGAGATGAAAATCTTGCCGTCCCCGATTTTTCCCGTGCGTGCTGTGTTGGCGATCGCCTCGACGACCTGGTCAGCGACATCGTCGGCAACCGCGAGCTCGATCTTGGCTTTTGGCAAAAAGTCGACGACGTATTCAGCGCCACGATAGAGTTCCGTGTGTCCGCGCTGCCGACCGAAGCCTTTGACTTCGGTCACCGTTATGCCTTGTATGCCGATGTCGGCAACGGCCTGACGGACGTCATCGAGCTTGAACGGCTTGATGATTGCAGTGATCATTTTCATTTCGATTCCCCTGTCCTGTAATTAAAGGTCGAATGACTTGCCGATCGTGACGATGATCGCTTCATCACTTTCCCCGACCAGGTCCGAGTTTGAGAAAACGAGCGATACACCGAGATCGATTTCGGCGACAGTCGTGCCGTAGCCGGCTTCGAAGTACTCGCCTTCAAAGTCCTGCGAAAAACCACCGACCTTGCCGTAGAAACCGTTCTTCTCGGCGGTTACCGAGTAGTAGGTGTAGTCCAGCGTCGGACCATCGAAGTTGTCGTATTCACCAATGGCGAGATCGAAACTGAACACACCGAATCCGGCACCAAGATTCAATTCAAGATAGGTGTCATCGAAATCGCCTGTGTAGTGGTACAGGGTGCCGCCGATGCTGTAGCTGAAGTCGCCGGCTTCACCGCCGTAGCCGCCATAAAAGTCGACTTCGAGGCCGTCGCCGACATCTGCTGCCCAGGTACCGGCGTAGAAACCGCCCGATTCGAAATCCACACCGCCGCTGGCGGAGGAGCTCTCCTGGAAAATGCCGCGGTAGTAGTACTCACTGGCAAAGCCGGCATTCGCGGACCACTCGGCTTGTGCGACTCCGGTGACAAGAATTAGTGAGGTGATAAAGCTGGCGCGTAAAAAAACTTTCATTTGGTGTTCCTAGTTAGCAAAGTGAATTGTAGTCATCCCCCATAGAGCAGAATCTGTGCCAACATGAAAAAAACATTGAATAACAATTACTTAGCGAGCTCGGATTTGTGCAGCCGCGCCACTATGGAGCAGGATTTCTGATCCATGCACCACTTTGGTGAGCGCGCGTGGAAAAGTGCCTCGCTTGTCGGGTTTTGCCACTGGCCTTTTGCTTCCTGCTGCGGTATCAAGCGCATATGAGTGACGATTCATTAAGCGACCTCGCGAGCAAACTCGCCGATTCGGTGCCTGAAGGGCTGCGCTCCATGCGCAAAGATCTCGAGGAAAATTTTCGTTCAGTACTTGCTGCCGGACTTGGCAAACTGGACCTCGTAACTCGGGAGGAGTTCGAGGTTCAGGAAGCGGTGCTGGCGCGTACACGCGAGAAACTCGAAGCGCTGGAGAAGCGGCTCGAGGAGTACGAGAAAAAATTGTAGGAGCGGCCTGTGGCCGCGATCGCTCGAGGAGCATGAGAAAAAACTGTAGGAGCGCCCCATGGGCGCGATCGCACCCATGGGGCGCTCCTACATGCGGCCAGGCCAGGGAGGGCCGACGTGGGCCTAGCGATACTCAAGAGCCGCGCGCAACTTGGCACGGACGCGCCGCCGGTGACCATCGAGGTCTTCCTGTCAGGAGGGCTGCCATCGTTTTCTATCGTCGGCATGCCGGAGACCGCGGTTCGTGAAAGTAAAGACCGCGTCCGCGGAGCAATATTAAGTTCGAATTTTGACTTCCCGCAATCTCGCATCACTGTGAGTCTTGCCCCCGCCGATATGCCCAAGACAGGCGGTCGTTTCGATCTTGCCATCGCCCTCGGCATTCTCGCCGCCGGCAAACAGGTTCCGGTCGAGTCGCTCAGCGATACCGAGATTTACGGTGAGCTGGCCCTGAGTGGAGACATCCGCGGCGTTCCTGGAATCCTTCCGGCGGCCCTCAAAGCCGCGGCGGCCGGGTGCAGCATGCTCGTGCCATACGCCAACAAAACAGAGGCGGCGTTGACGGAAGTGGAAGCGAGGGTCGCCGCAAACTTGCTGCAGGTCACCGCCCATCTCCATGGCGAGTGCCAACTGCCGCCGTTAGTCCAGGCACGGCCGGATATTGCAGCTGGCGAAGAGCCGGATCTGTGCGAAGTGAAAGGACAACGGCGCGCGAAGCGTGGTCTGGAGATAGCAGCAGCGGGCGGACACAACGTCCTGTTTATCGGACCGCCTGGCACAGGCAAGAGCATGCTGGCGCGTCGCCTCGGCGGAATACTGCCGGCGATGTCCGAAGGTGAGGCCCTCGAAACAGCGGCCATAGACTCCGTACTCGGTCTGCCGCTGAACCTCGACCGCTGGCGCAAGCGACCATTCCGCTCGCCCCACCACACAGCGTCGGCGCCCGCCATCGTCGGTGGAGGGCCCGGCCCGCATCCTGGCGAGATCTCCAGGGCCCACAACGGCGTGCTGTTTCTTGACGAGCTTCCCGAGTTCAACAGAAACGTACTCGAGGTGCTTCGCGAACCCCTCGAAACCTGTTCGATCACGATCTCGCGCGCTCTGCGCCAGGCTGAATTCCCTGCCGACGTGCAACTTATCTGCGCCATGAACCCATGTCCGTGCGGCTACCTGGGCGATAAGGCCGGCGATTGTTCCTGCAGTGCGGATCGGGTTGCCCGTTACCGCGGCAAGATTTCCGGTCCGCTACTCGACCGCATCGACCTGCAGATTGAAGTTGGGCGGCCGCCCAAGGAGGTGTTACGCGCTGGCGCAGAACCTGGAGAATCGAGCGCCGATGTTGCGCAGCGAGTCCTGCGTGCCAGGGAGATCCAGGCGCAACGTAACGGCGTTTGCAACGCGCGTCTCGAGGCAAGAATGACGGAGAGATGCTGTGCCCTGACGCCAGGCGGCCTGGCGCTGCTTGAAGAGGCCGTCGATCAATTCAAGCTCTCGGCAAGGGCCTACCAGCGTGTCTTGCGAGTATCGCGAACGATAGCGGATCTGGAAGGCACGTCGGACATAGCGCCGCCACACATCGCCGAAGCGCTGTCGTTGCGCACTTTGGACAAGAGGACCCGCCTGTAGGAACGGGCCATGCCCGCGACCGCAGATTTGTATCGCGCCCATGGGGCGCCCCTACTGTGATTCGCGGACCATGTACGCGACAGCGTCGTAGACTTCCTGGTCGGATAAATCAGGGCGGCCGCCTTTCGGCAACATGGGTGTCATTGCTTCGCCAGAGAAGCCGTTGACGGCGTGGTCATTGAGAACGTCGGTGCCCTGCGCTATACGGGCAGACCACGCGTCCACGTCGCCGACGACCGGTGCGCCGCCTGCTCCGGTGCCATGGCATGCGTTGCACGCGGCGTTGTATACCTGTGGTCCGGTGAGCGCTGCGGCAACAGGCTCTGGCTCAACTGTGGTTTCGACTTTGGGCGCCGCCGCCTGATGCTCTTCACCGGGCAGGTAAACCTGACCAACCGGGCGGATGCGCTCGGCAATCGCGGCCTTGAACTCGGCCGTGTCCCGGGTGTAAACGCCTTGAGTAAGATCAGACATCTTCATGGCAACCACGAAGAACGCGAGTGCGACAACGGCTATCACACCAAGAACAAGGGAATACATGTCAAAAAACTTTTGGTCGCGACTCACGCTACTACTCCGAATGTAAAACTCGATGTTGGCCAGGGTGCAGTCCCGGCCGGTGGCGGGCGATTATATTACAAGGTCAGTGCCAATGCAGTCGCCGTATATATGAGTATCGAGATTCCAGCGGCTGCCATCGCGATTGGTAGTTGCGTCACGACGTGATCCATGAGATCTGAGCCGCAGGCCAGCGACGACAGGATCGTTGTATCCGAAATTGGCGAGCACTGGTCTCCAAAAACAGCGCCGCCCATGATCGCGCCAAACGCGAGCGTGACGTAAAGCGGATCGGGCGAAATTGCGTAAGCAAGCGGCAGCGCGATTGGGAATACGACTGCGTAGGTTCCCCAGGACGAGCCGACAGAAAACGACACGCCCATGCAGATGATCATCAGCACGCCCGGAAGAACATACGGTACTGCCGACAGGAATCCCGACGTTGCCTCGATGATGTAGGTCGAGGCGCCGAGCTTGTCAGACACGGTTGCAAGCGTCACAGCCAGCCCAAGGACTATTGCGCCGATCGTTACGCCCTTTATGCCATCGACCAGGCCCTCGAATGCATCGTGAACATCCATGCCGCGGATAATTGATAGTGCAATGCTGCTGACGAGCGCAAGGCCGAAAGCCTCGAATATCATCGGCGATCCGGTAATAAGCCAGGGAATGATGGCGAAGCTCATCAGCACAGCAATGGGCACAAAGAAATCGAGTAAAGACGGCTGATAACCTTCCGGGACGTTCAGCGTCGAGAGTTCTTTGGAGATAATTGGCTCTGCCGTTGGCGAGTCAAGCGCGCCGGTTTCGCGAGCACGAATCTGCGCCGCGCGCATGCTGCCGCCAACGAAAGGCAGTTTCCCCAATGCAAAAAGCAGCGTAAAAAAAACGGCGAACCAGCCATAGAAGTTAAACGGTATGGCTTGTAGAAACATATCTACCGCCGCATCCTGGTCAGCGATGAAGTGGCTTGTTGAGGGAATAGCAATGAGGCCGGCGACATATAGCGGCCACACATTGAAAGGGATGATCGTAGCGATCGGTGACGCGGTCGAGTCCACGATGTAGGCGAGTTCTTCATGCGCTACTTTTTCGCGATCTGCAACGGGCCTTACCGTGGTTCCCGTGAGAACCGTACTGATCGTTCCACCCTGGTGAAAAATTATGCCCATGAGCCAGGCGAAAAACATGGCAGAGCGGCGGGTCTTAACGAAGTTGTCGGACACGTACTGAGCGAAATGCCAGGCACCGCCATTTCGATTCCACATGCCAAGCAGCCCGCCCAGTGCCCACAAGTACACGAGCAAAATCTGCGCGTAGCGGGCAGAGCCAATACTCGGAATAAGAAATTCCTGAATGATGTTGTAGCGGGTCGTGATCAGGCCGCCCAGAACGATACCCATGAACAACGCAAGGATTACATTGCGGGTCATGAAGCAGATGGCCAGCGTTGCAATTGCCGGGAGCAGCGCCAGGAAGCCGAAGTGCCCCTGTGCCTCGAGCGTTGCCGGATCCAGCCGCAGGCTATACCACGCAACAAAAAGACACAGTGCAAATATCAGCGCAGCCTGTGCTTTAGCTTTGTTCACCCTAGTCTCGGGCCAGCGGATCACCGTACTCGTTATGGGGAACGTGCATCAGGCCTTCGGGCGGCGCTTCGGGCCTGAAATCCTGGTGACAACCGTCGCAGGTCTCGACCAGGCGCTCACCCGAGGCGACCAGCCGGTACTGATCCTGGGCCTCGATCGCCCTGAGAGTCTCCTTCGTCTCTGCGATCATCAGTGATGTCCATTCCTGCCAGACGGGGTCTCTCGCCCACTGGTCATCGGATCGACCCGTGCCGCCCAGTGAGACGAGCGTTGCGGCAGCAAGCAACTCTGTCGCGTGCCGCTTTGTGGCTTGCCAGCTGCGGCCGGACATTGTTTCCATATAGCTTGTTTCCCAGATCTCGTGCGCTGACCAATCCATAATGGCAATCATGATTGCATTGATGCTGGTCTGCATCTCAATGAACTCGCGATCCGTGCTCGAGGGTACGACCGGCGTGTCGTCAGCAATCGCAGCAGGCATTGGAAGGAACACAGCGAGCATGAGTGCCAGGCTGAAACGAGTGTTGCGACCTAGCTCAGGTAATGATGTAACCATGCTGCGCGCTCCGCTTTGTTGTTATCGACAGAGTATTTCAAAGGAGGCCTTGCCGCGCAATATAATGCCTGCGCGCCGCTCCTGATATCGCCCGTCGCGAATGACGACGCTGCCGTTAACGAGCAAATGATCGATGCCCGTCGAGAGTTCTGCCGGCCGATCGTAGTTTGCGGCCGGGAGGAAATTTTCAGCATCGATGACCGCGATATCAGCGGCCTGCCCCAAGCGGATGTGGCCGCGATCGCAAAGCCCCAGCGTATCCGCCACCTGTCCTGAGCTGCGGTGGACAAATTGCTCGATGCTCAGGAGCTTGCGCTTGACCACGAAGTCCTGCCACGTTTTTGGATACGTCGCATAAAAGCGCGGATGCCCGACGCCACCATCCGATCCCGTCATGACCCACGGCTGTGTGGCGAACAGGTCGATGTCGTCCTGATGCATGACGAAAGAGGCGACCGACGGATCGCCTCCGATAACCACCTCAATAGCCGCATCGACGGCATCGAGCTGCATTGCAGCGGCGATCTCGGCCAGCGTCTTGCCGAGGTACGGGCTCGAGACGGCGGTGACGAGAATTGCATCGGGCCCGCCGCGTCGCGCGAGGTTCTGCCGCATTTCCTCTCGAATGGCAGGTAACTGTTGTGGGTTACGCAGCCGTGCATCTCTGTGCTGTTCGGAATCGGCCATGACCCAGCGCGGGATTAACGCGTTACTGATGCGTGTCCCTGATGCTTCCCATGGGTACTGGTTCGCCGTTATCTCAAGGCCGGCTCTGCGCGCATTTTCAATTAGCTCGACGACCTTGCGGCTCTGTCCCCAGACATCTTTGCCGAGCGCCTTGATGTGGGAAATGTGCACCGGGATGCCCGCTTGTCGTGCGATGAGGATGGCTTCCTCGACGGCCGCGATCAGTCCGACCGTGTTTGAACCCTCGTCACGCAGATGCGTGTCGTAAATACCGTCTGCACGTGCTGCCGCTTTGGCAAGTGCCACAACCTCGCCAGTGTCGGAGTAACTGCCGGGCGCGTAGAAAAGACCCGTCGACAAGCCGAGCGCGCCGTCGCGCATTTCTGTTTCAAGCAGGGATACCATCGTGCGCAGTTCGGACTCGGTAGGGGCACGATCGGCATAGCCGAGCACGGTTTTGCGGATGCCGCCATGGCCGGCAAAAAAAGCGATGTTTGCCCCGACCCCTTGTTCTTCGAGCTGGGAAAATGTTGCTGCGCGGTCGACGACTCCCCGCCCATCGCTACCCACTACGAGTGTCGTTACTCCTTGTGTCAGGTGGTTGATGTGCGCAGTTGCCGCTGTATCCTGCGGGTCGATTGCAGCATGGGTATGCGGATCGATGAAGCCCGGCACCACGAGCTTGCCATCGGCGTCGATGACCGTGCGTGCCATTGCATCGTTCGGCGCGTCGACTGACACGATCCGCGTGCCGGAAATTCCAATATTGTGTTTGCGGCCGGGACCCAACGAACCGTCATAGACCGTTCCATTGAGGATCAATATGTCGAAGGCCGGTGCCGCTGGCTGTATAGCGCACGCCGTCAGCAAGCCGGCGAATATGACAGCAATGAGACGCAGCAAATCAGTACTCCTGGTCGAGCATCAGTTGCATCAGTTCTTCTGCGAACACTTTCGCGGCGGTGCGGGTGACGTTGCGATCCGTCTCGTCGCCAACCTCGAAGGTTACAGCCGGAATACCGTATCGTTCATAGATGTAGTTCTTGGCGATGGTCATGTTGGACGCCGGGCCCTGCGTAAGTGCAAACGGATAGCCTGCTGTCCGCGGCCTTGCGGCCTCGAGCCATGTCGCGATGAAATCAGGTGGGTGAGTAACGTCAGGAAGTGCATAGAAAACGTTTTCCTTGGTAGAGTGAAAATCGATGAACATGCGTATCTTGCTGTCACGCGCATCCAGATCCTCAAGTAACTCTGCGACAAGCTGGGTTTCCGGCTGAGTAAACGGCCCCCAGTCGCGGTTGAGATCAACGCCGCCAAGATTGTGCCGCCAGTTGCCACCAACAACACCGTCGGGGTTTAGCAGTGGAATGGCGATAACGCGAAAGCGAGCCCGAAATTGCTGCGCAAGGTCGCTGTCGCCAAGAATCGTCTCTGCAAAAGCGAAGAACGCGAATGCGCCGGAGACTTCAGGCGGGTGCTGCCTGCCGACAAGAAACAAAACCTCTCTCGACTCTGCGTTACTGTCGAAAACGTAAATCGGTAAGCCTGCTGTTGAATTGCCGAGAACCATGATGGGCATGTTCGCGACCTTCGCAGTCTTGCGATTCCAGGCGTCGTATGTGACGGGCGTGATGAGTTCCTGCCCAGCCATCCAGACGGGATCAGCGCTGAGGTCAATCTCGAATTCGGCACGTCGTCCGTTGGCAGACGAGACCACGTGCTGCGGATCGAGACGAGTCCAGTGTTGACCGTCCTTGCTCACTTTAGGCCAGTAACGATGATGGCCCCCGCGGTAGCGCAGGGATATTTTTGCGGTCATCGGAGAGTTAGACGAAAGTTTGAATGCATACCAGGGGCTGTCATTAATCTTGCCACTGCTCTCCGGAAGAATATCGAGACGAACATGGCTGTCGGAGAGCACCGTACATGTGCCTCGACGGGCGCCACTGAAGCCATCGACGACACTGAATGCCGGGGTTTCGCAAACTTCCCCGGCGGGAAATACAGGTGCATTGATTGCGCAGGACGCGAATAGTGTCGCGACTGCATAAATTGTCAGAACTCGAAACGGTTGCAGCACAGATAGTGCCCCCTAATGTGTTCGCAGGACCGCTTGCGCGGCGTCGTGTCCCGTGGCGCAGGCGAGTGTCCAGCCGAGCATGCCATGACCCGTGTTCAAAAACAGTCCGCGGAGAGCTGTTGCGCCAACCAGCGGCTGTCCATTCGGAGTCATTGGCCGGAAGCCACCCCAGGCGCGGATATCCTCGGAATCGTAACTGGCCGCGTCGGGAGCTACCCGTTTCGCCAGCTCAAGCAACGAACGGGTTCGCTCGATATCCGCGCTCGTGTCAAAGCCCGCGAAATCGGCGAAACCCGCAATGCGTATGAAGCCATCGATATTGCTGAACACAATGCGATGTTTGAGTACTGTCACGCTCACCGTAGGCGATGCCTCGCCGGACGGTAAAGTGATGCTGTAGCCACGCATCGGATAGATGTGTGGATTGATTGCGATCGTCCGCAACAAACGGCTACTCCAGGCCCCCATGCAAACGACAACCGCATCGGCTTCGATCGTGTCATCGCCAACGACAACCGCATGCGCACGACCGCGGCGCGCAACGATTTTTTTCGCGGTCGATGAGAGCCGGAATGTCACCCGGCCATCCTCTTCGAGCCACTTTCTTAGCCCGGTTGTAAACTTCAGGGAGTCTGCGACCTCGTCGTTTTGCGAGTAAACAGCGGCGATGAATTTATCGCTAATGTGCTCAAGCGCCGGCTCAATTGTAACTGCTTCGGCGCGCGACAGAATCCTGGTATCGCTGCCGTGCGCATTCTTTAGGCGGCTGCTGGCGGTCGCCGATTCGAGTTCAGCCTGGTCGCTAAGGAGAACGAGTTTTCCCGCCCGACGATGCGAAAATTCGAAAGGCACACGCTCACGTAGCTCGGTCATGAGTTCGGCAGATCGCATCGCGGTCTTGAGTACAGCGACAGTATTGTGTTCGGCGCGTTTTGTCGTGCACTGGCCGAGGAACAGGAGACCCCAGGCCATGAGCGCTGGCGTAAGGCGCACACGCGTACCCGGTTCCTTCCCCAGCAACAAGCGCGGCATGCTTGCCAGGAACTCGGGCTTGGCCAATGCATCGGTAAAGCTGTACGAGAGTTGTCCGGCATTGGCGAAGCTCGCGCCGTCACCAACGTCGCTTGCGCGATCTACGACCGTTACGCGGTAGCCGAGTTGTGACAAATAATAGGCGGTTGTCGTGCCAACAACGCCTGCGCCGAGGACGATAACGTGCATCTGGGATCTCTTGCGGAGTATGCAATCGATACTACGGAGTGCGACGACGGCGCCTCAAATCATCATTGTTCGTACGGCTATAACTTAGGGCTATGGGCTTATTTAGGCACAGCCAGAAAGTCGTTGATAACGACACCCAGGTGCTTGATGAATTTCCTGGCGATAATCGACAGGGGCGCGTCGCCGAGGTGCAGTGCCTTGATATCGAACTCCAGCGCTGGCTCGAGTGCCAGAATGACGACATCGTCGGCTGCGTTTGACTGTGCCGTTATTGAGTCGGCAATGGTCACACCGGCACCACAGGCCACCAATGTCTTGGCAACATGATAAGTCTCCGACCATGCGACGATGTTCAGGTCAGTATTGCTTGATGCTATATAGGCAGAGAGCGAGCGGCCGAGCGGGCCTCGACTGTTCAAGCCGATGAACGGGTGTTTCTTGAGGTCGTCTACTGCAAGTGTCGACCGGCCATTGAACGTTTCCGCGTCGTGGGCGAGGACAACGAAACGCCCGCTAGCGAGCTTCTTTTCTTTAATGCCCGGGTTGGCGACAGGGTCAAACGCCAGGCCGACATCGATGCGGGACTCCAGCAGCGCGTCTGAAATCTCGTCAAAGTGTAGTGTTTCGAGCTCGAAGACCGTATCCGCATGATCTTGTCTAAAGGACGCGACTGCTCTTGGCAGTACTTCGAGACCGAATGCAGGGGTGCTGGCAACGCGGATGCGCCCGGCGCTGCCTGCCTTGAGATTTTTCGCGACGTGGCGCAGGCGATCGACATCCTGGTAAACATCGGCAACGAGTTTGAATAGCTGATGGGCTTCCGGTGTCGGGACCAATTTGCCCTTCACCCGATCGAAAAGCCGGTAACCAAGTTGCTGTTCCGCATGGGCAAGTACTTTGGAAACCGACGGCTGCGAAACATTGAGTTTCGCAGCGGCGTTGGTCATAGAGCCGCAGGAGTAAATCGCGTGAAAAACTTCTATCTGACGCAGTCGCATAGTCCGCAGTAGTATAACCTGAGGTTATGGGCTCGAATATGAATCGATTTCGGTGTCGCGGCAAACGATGGCACACTCTTGCCATGAAACTACTTGCTTTGGCAGCGCTATGCCTGGCGCTGGGCGGCATATCCGCGCAAGCGGCTCCGGATGGCCTGGTGGTCGCGGGGCGCATCGTTGACGAGGCTCGCTCGCCGATTGCCGACGCCGCGGTATCGATTAACTCACGACCGGCCGTCGTGAACGAAAACGGCGAATATCAGTTTGTCGTCGACTCGAGCGAACCGCTGCTGATCGACATCAGTGCGGATGGCTACTATCGCGTGGTGCATACAGTGCACCAGTCTGACTTCGCCGCTGGCAGCAGCCGGGTTGCGGACATTGAGCTGGTCAGCAAGGCAGCCGAACGACGGATGCTGGTATTTGCGGGCGACGCGATGCTGGCGCGGCGCTATTTCGAACCGCTTTCCGGCGAACCGGCGCTCGTTCGTCGCGACCACGTGACGGAAGATGGACAAAACCTGCTGCGGCCGATCAAGCCCTACATCGAGCTGGCCGACTACGCGTCAGTGAACCATGAAACGCAGCTTTCATCGGGCAAGCTCACACAACCCCTGGCGAAGTCAGTAACGTTCTATTCGCCAACCGAGCTCGCATCGGTTTTGAGCTGGGCTGGCTTTGACTACGTTGCGCTTGGCAACAATCACACCTGGGATTATCAGGACAAAGGGCTCGCATCGACAACGAGGGCACTTGATGAGGTGCAGCTCGCGTACTCGGGTGCGGGAATGAACGAAGCTGAGGCCCGGCAGCCGCATATCGCGCAGCTCGATGGCCAGCCATTCGGCTTCCTGAGTTATGTCGGCTGGGCTGGCACATTTTCGCCGAGCCAGGCCGCAGACGGAACAAAGGGCGGCGCGGCGTTGGGCGGTAGCGGAGTTTTCAAAGAGGATCTGCAGAACATTCCAGACTCGACCGTGTCGGTGTTGCAGTACCACAGCGGGCTCGAATATTCAGAGGCGCCCGCCATGAGTGAACGTATGCGCCTCAGGGAGGCCGTCGACAGGGGTGCCGATATTGCGCTTGGCCACCATTCTCACGTTGTCCAGGGTTTCGAGGTCTATAAGAACCGCCTCGTCGCATATTCGCTCGGAAATTTCCTGTTCGACCAGTACCACTACACCACACAGCTTGGCATGCTGCTTTACGTGTGGATGGATGGCGAGGATTTGCACCGGGCCGAGGTCGTGCCGATGAACATCAATGGTTATGTGCCGACACCCGCGACCGGCAGATTTCGATACTCGGTGCTTAACCGCCTGGCGCGATTATCACGCCCCTACAACACGTGCCTGCGCGAGAATGGTGCCCACGCGATCGTAGAATCGTGCAATAAGAACGCAGCGAGTGATTTTCAGGTCGCTGGCATCGGGGATATCGAGACTAGAAAAGCGCCAGTGCATCTCGCTGAACTGGGATTGTCGCCGCTCACTCCGGCTGCGTTCAAAGCAGAGGGTCAGATGTATCGTCTTGGTACGGACATCCTGCGGCGCGGTGACTTCGAGTCTTCGGGTCTGCACGGAACGTCTGACAGGACATGGCTGCAGAACGAGGCTGTTTCGATCAGTAATGACGATTCACAGGTGTTGCGAATACAAGTGCCGCAAAATGAAGTCACGCGTACCGGCATGAAAGTATTCGAGCGAGTCTTCGCACCATCGAACCCGACGACAGTGCGAGGACGATTTCACACGAACGGAGCAGCGTCCGTGCAGTTCCTGTTGCAGCGGCGTCGGATGGATGACGGATTGAGAGAGGCGCTCGATTCTGGTCCAACCAAAGCAGTCGGCGGATTGCGAGTGACGCGGGCCGGTTGGCATGAATTCTCATTCGATTTTGATCAGCCGCGTGTCTCGACGCGATCGGTTCGGCTGTTAATCGATGTCCGGGACGACTCCGGGCGCAATGATGGATCGATTGTGCTGTTTGACGACCTGGCCTGGGTCGAGTGGCGAACGCCCTGGCTGGGCGGCGGCGATGCGGCATCGGACGCCGCGTTTGCAACACACGTACAGTTCGGTTCGAACCTATAGACAAGGGCTATAGGGTTAGGTAACCATGCTATTGGCTACGTTTTGCATGGATTGTTAGCTTTAGACGAAGTCGCAGTTTGCACTTATATAAGAGTAGTTTGAGGGGGAAGGTGATGGGCAATTTACAGCAACGGCTTTGCAGCCATAATCGTTCGTGGATGGTCGCAGCGGGCGCAACGTTATTTGCGCTGGCCTCCGGCAACACCTTGGCACAGTCTGAGACCGGTGCGGATGAGGAAATGGTCGACGAGATCACCGTTACCGGCTCGCAGATCAAAGGCGCGCGAATCAACGAAGCCCTGGCCGTGTCGGTCTTTACTAGCGAAGACATCGAAATCCTCGGTGTCGAGTCGGGCGATGAGCTTCTCGACATGATCCCCGAGATGGGCCAGAACTTCTTCAGTGAGGCTGACACTGCTGGCAGCGTCAACGCGGCACGTGGTGATGTCGGCGCAATCAACCTGCGCAACATGGGCACGGGCAACACGCTCGTACTCCTGAACGGCCGGCGTCTTGTCAACATGGCCACTTACCAGACCGAGAGAGTCGGTGGCAGCCTGGTTCCGGTTAATTCGGTGAACTCGAATCACATTCCCGTTTTTGGTGTGGAAAGAGTGGAGATCCTTCGTGATGGCGCATCGGCCATTTACGGCGCGGATGCCGTTGCAGGTGTTATCAACACGGTTCTCAAGGACGATGTTGAGGGTCTCACCATTCGGGCACGCTACAGCGACTACGACAATCTTCCTCGCAATGACGAGGCTCTCTCAATAGAGTGGGGCAAGGGTTTCAATGGCGGTGCAACGCACGTCGGTGTATTCGCCAGGCACCTTCAGCGCGATCGCATTAACTCGCAGGATGATCCGCGCTGGGCGAATTCGGATTTCCGCTATCGCTTCCCCGAGGACTCGCCTTACAGCACCAGTACCCAGTTCCGGAACGACAGCGCACATTCGCTGTGGGGTCAGTTCGACCTCTCAGCTAGCGTCGGCAGCACCCATAGCCTGCGCACGACCGAAGTGGTCGACAACGCTGGTGAATTCGAGATTTTTCCGATCGGCGATTCGCGCTGTACAAATACGGATCCGGACGCTGTTGCTGCCGTGTACGACCTTCAAAATGGCAATTGCCTGCATGAAGATGGGCAGGGAAATATTCGCTACAACCTCAACGACAATCGTGACCTTATGTCCGAGTTGGAGCGAACCACGGTGTTCGCTTACTTCAATCACGAAATGGATTCCGGTCTCGAGATGTTCGGCGATGTCTATTTCTACTCTTCGACGACCAATCGTACTAACACGCCGATAACCGACCTGACTGCGGCTCCGCTCCGAGTTGGCGCTTCGCATTACTACAATCCGTTCGGTCCTGTCGGCTCGCCAAATCGATTAGCGGATCCGACCGGGGAAATTTACGCAGACGTGCCTGACGAGGGACTGGAAGTTGGCATGGACTTTTACCGGTTTGCTGAGTACCCGCGCATTGTCGACAATGACGGCGACGCAGCTCGCGTCCTCTTCGGTCTGCGCGGCAGCACCGGCGACTGGGACTGGGAGTCGGCCGTCACCTGGTCGGAAGCGACGCGTGACGACATCACGCACAACCGCTTGTCAAACACATTAATGTCAGCAGCGCTGTTCGACCCGACGCCGGCTGCATACAACCCGTTCAGTGCCGGTGTTGACTCGAATATCGAGCAAGCGCTGGTCGACATGTATCGCAAAGGCAAGTCGGACCTTTCGATGTTCGACGTCAAGTTCTCGAATCCGGAACTGTTCGAGATGCCGGCTGGTTCGGCAGCATTTCTCGCCGGCTTTGAGTTCCGCCGTGAATCATACGATGACGATCGTGATCCACGCCTCGACGGCACCATCAGGTTCATGCGTGATCCAGACCTGGATGGCGTCTTTGATGTGGAGGGAGACTTCGAGGGCGACACCTATCCTTTGACCTCGGATATCGTTGGCGCGAGCCCGACGCCGGATGGCAGCGGCGAGCGCACGACGAACTCGCTGTTCACGGAATTGCAGCTACCGATACTCGACACGCTTGATGTGCAACTTGCCTTGCGCTACGAGGACTTTGACGACATCGGCGATACGACCGTCGGTAAAGTGGCATTCGGCTGGCGGCCTGTCGACCAGTTACTCTTCCGCGGCTCGTGGTCCGAGGCGTTCCGGGCGCCGAACCTGATCACGATCAATGAGGAGTTCGTTGCGCGCTCGAATACTCTGGACGACTGGGTCTGTTTTTACGGTGAAGATCAGGGAACGCTAGCTGAGGATTGCGACTACAGCATTCAACGACAGGCGACAGGTAGTAAAGCTCTCGTGCCCGAGGAGTCCACGAATTCGTCGATCGGCGTCGTGATCGAGCCCGTCGAGAACGTCACGGTCACGGTCGACTTCTGGTCCATCGAAAAGAATGACACGATTGGCTTGTTTGGCGAGGAAAACCACATGCTGTATGACCTCGTGCTGCGGCTCGAGGCTGGTATAGCCGATTGCCCGAACGTGCAGGGCAATCCCGATGTTGTCCGTCGTGACTTCGATGTCGATGATACGGATCTGATTGACGGATACCTGGCTGCCGGTCTTTGCCCGGTCGGCACCGTTGATTATGTCTCGGACACGTACACCAATCTCGATACGCGAAGCCTGAGGGGCTACGACATCGGCGCCTATTATGACCTCGATACTTCGCTTGGCCTTTTTAGTTTCCGTTATAACGGCTCGTTCTACACGCAATTCAAGCAAACGGCGACGGGGGAATTGTCTACGACGGTCGAGGCCGCGAAAGAGGCTGATCCGACGATTACTTACCCGCTTGATGGAATTGGTAACCTGCTGGGCATCGACGGCTTCCAGGAGAGCCGGCATTCTGCCAGCGTGAGCTGGTCCAGGGGCGGTTTGGGGGCTTCATTGTCAGGCTTTCGAATCAGTGATTTTTACCAAAACCTGGGAAGTTCGCTGTTCTACATTCCCTCGATGACAACCTACAACCTGAAGTTGGACTATTCCTTTGACATCGGAGATACGGACATGCGGGTTCGGCTAGGCGTTAATAATCTGTCGGATGAACGGGCGCCGATTTCGGATGAATCCTATGGCTTCGCCAAGGATGCCCACCGCGACTGGGGCCGCTCCGTCTACCTGGATCTCAGGTTCAGGCTGTAGCGATAGCTATCGAGCATGACGAGAAAAGGGGAGCCTGGCTCCCCTTTTTTTGGCATGCTGATCGAATGAGAAAAACAACACTGTTGCTGCTCGCACTGGTGCTGGTGCCTGTCGCGTCATCTACGGCCGGCGAGCCGGATAAGGTCTTGTTCGTCGGCAACAGTTTCACCTACTACAACAACAGTTTGCACAACCATTACGAAGACCTTGTGGAATCAGCGAATGGCTTACTGCATGCGCGCATCATGACGATTTCGAGCGGGCATCTTCCGGAACATGTTGCCGGTCTTCCGTCATTGGCGGCATCGGATGATTGGGATGTCGTCGTATTGCAAGGGTATAGCAAGGGTCCGATTAGTGACGACACCGCCAGGGCATTTCGCAAAGCTGCAAAACAGCTCGTGCGGGTCATCAGGCGCAACGACGCGAAACCGGTCTTCTTCATGACCTGGGCATATATTGACGAACCGGAGATGACCGCCCTCCTGGACGACGCCTACACGAGCATTGGCAAAAAGCTTGGTGCGCAAGTAGTTCCGGTTGGTCTTGCCTTCGAGCGTGCGATTCAGCTGCGGCCTGACCTGAAACTCAGGATAGCGGATCGTAAGCACCCGACGCTTGCAGGCACTTATCTCGCGGCGTGCACTTTCTACGCGGCGTTGCACCAGCAGAACCCGGAAGGGCTCAGCTATACGGCGGGCCTGGAGCCGGACGACGCAGCCTTCCTGCAGCGTGTCGCGTGGGACACTGTTGAGAATTATTCCTCACGCAAGTAAGGATACGCGCAGCTTCCAGTCTCCTTAACGTCAACTATCTGGTCTCGGACGCCAATACATTTTCAGTTCTATATTAGTAAAGACTAAATAATAGACTTCTAATGTAGCATCGCCTATTATAGCTGCTGAGCTGACCTTCATTATCGGGGAGCCGTTCGAATGAATGCAGAAAAAAACACTGACAAACAGAGACTGATCCAATATTCGGCGGATCAGATGAGCGCACACGCTGCGGACGCGGCAAGCCTAATGAAGGCGCTCGGCAACGAAAGCCGGCTCATGGTTTTGTGCATGCTGGCCGATGGCGAGCGTTCTGTGGGTGACCTCAACGCGTCAATTCCGCTCAGTCAGTCGGCTCTTTCTCAACAACTCGCGCGGCTGCGCCAGCAGGACCTGGTTACGACGCGGCGCGAGTCCCAGACTATTTACTACTCACTGGTCGAAGGGCCGGCGGACCGGATTATTCGCCAGTTGCACGACATCTATTGTGTAACAGGCCTGGCCGGGGAGAAGGAGAAACACTAATGGACGTTGGATTCGGATTTGGCAAGAGCGTTGCGATGGATTTTGATGCCGCGATCGAGAAGGTAACAGCAGACTTACAGACTGAAGGCTTTGGCGTTTTGTCGGACATTGATGTTGCGGCAAAGATGAAGGAGAAGCTCGACGTAGACATGCCGCGCTATCGGATCCTCGGCGCCTGCAACCCACCCCTCGCTCTCAAAGCGATAAACGCAGTTCCCGACATAGGACTCCTGCTGCCCTGCAATGTCCTGGTTCGTGAAGATGACGAAGGTGCGGTCTCGGTCAGCTTTATGGACCCACAAAGCGTCTTGTCGCTCGTTGATGATCCCGCCGTAGCGCCATTGGCAACTGAAGTAAGAGCAAGGCTGGAACGGGTACTCGCCGCTTTGTGACTTAAGGGCTGCTAGCCCGATGCGTTTTGCGCGTCGTGCTTCAAACGCATAACCCGACCGCGGCTGACGTAGAGCAGGTCGCTGATTTTCAGCACCAGTGAGTTTTCGTATTTGTCGAGCTGTCCGTCGGCGTAGGCAATTTGCCAAAGCAAGCCGATGATGCGCGCCTTTTCCTCTTCACTCAGGTGCTCGTGCAATAGCTGTGTAAACTCATGCACAGATATGAGCTCTTCTGCCTTCTCGCCCGCAACATTCACAAGCTCTGCTGCTTGTTCCGGAGATACGTCGAAATGAGCTTCGATAAGTTTTAGAACCCGATCAAACTCACGTTCATCGAAGACATGGTCCGCACGCGCAACGTCGATCATGAGTACCGCCGTCGCCAGGCGCAAAGCTGCTTCACGATCTGCGATGCCGGCTTCGGTATCAATGGGTGACGAGATCGTCTCGATAACCTGAATGAAGAGTCTCTTTATCATTGTTCGACATTAGCATTGATGAGGTAGAATACGCATCCCAAACATAGCGGGAGTTCCGTAATTCGTACGACGACGATCATCTTGTGTTTGTTGCTACTCGCTGCTTGTGCAAATCATGAGGGCACCTATGAGCCAGCGTGTATCGCTTACGAAGGCGACAGAATTGAGCTGCGGGCGGGCCGTTTTGAATGGCAGCGATTTACCGACCAGCGAACCGTTGATAGTGACGGTAATCTCGTCGAACCGTTTCCGGAATACCCAAAAATTGGCGCGTATAGCATGGATACCGAGCGCCTGGAGCTCGTTAGCAGCGATGGTGTGCGACTCGCGGAGTGGTACCTGGTCAAGCACGCTGGCGAACACTATTTATTAAGCAGCGAGCAACATGAAGCCTTCCTCGACGCACACGAATTGCCAGGTTGTCCTCTTCGCTTGACGCGTGCTGGAACCTGACGATTTCTTTGCGGCCGGCCGCTAGTTTCCAAAATTGAGAACCAACGCTCACTTTTTGAGCCGTTGTCGCTATTTAGCGACCGTAATGACACAGTTTTTGGTGGGCATTTTTGATTAGCTAGAGTACTGACAAATCATCGTCCAGGTGCTCGCATGCGCAACAAGAGTACGAAAGCCACTGCAGTACTTTTCAGCTTGATCTTGCTGGTATCTGCGCGTGCGGAAAACAGTTTCGACATTGTTTACCAAGAGCCGCTGACGCAATTACAAATGGTGCACGCACCATCCTCCGGCCAGCAAAAACCCGGCGTCGCCACGCTTCGAAACCTTGCTTTCGAGGCCTACGGTAAACAATTCGATATCAACCTGGAAGTAAACCACACGCTTCTTGACGCTGCTCAGCGAGGGTCTCTTGGCAGCGGTGTCGAGGTTTATCGCGGTGACATCACCGGTATGCCCAACTCCTGGGTGCGCCTCGTTGTTGCAAATGATGCACCACGGGGCGTGCTGTGGGATGGCAATGAACTGTGGGCAATTGAAGTCGGCGCCAGTGAAACGACCGGCAAAGAGCAGCCTTTCATTTTTCGACTTGACGATTTGCAGATTACGCCTGGTGCGCTGACATGTTCGCATGTCAGCGCAGCAAGCAGCGCGGGAGAATTTGCGAAGGCGATGTTGACGGAAGGAACAGCGGTTGTCGCGCAAGCCCTCGGGGCGTCGTCGCAGATCGACTTCGCTGTTATTGGCGATTACGAGTTCACGAGCGACAAAGGTGCGGGTGTCGACACAGCACTGATATCGCGTATGAACATCGTTGATGGCATTTTCAGCGCGCAACTCGGTGTGCAACTCAATGTAAATCGCATCGACACATATACAACGAACGATGATCCGTTCAGCGACGAAACAGCGTCGGGTGCACTGCTGGACGAGCTGACAGACTTTCGATTCGCAACCCCGAGTCAGAACACTAACGGGCTGTCGCATCTGTTCACGGGCCGGGACCTTGACACCAGCACGGTTGGCATAGCGTACAGCAGTGCTTTGTGTAATCGACGATATGGTGCGGGCCTGACTCAGGGCACCCATAGCGAAGTAATGGACAGCCTGATCGCAGCACACGAAATCGGGCACAATTTCGGAGCGCCGCACGACGGCACCAGCAACGAAGCTTGCGCGTCCGAACCAGAGGATTTCCTGATGGCACCGCGGCTGAATGGCAGCGATACCTTTTCAGCCTGCAGCATCACGCAAATGCAAGACGACGTTAACAGGGCATCGTGTATTTCGGCGATGCCAGGCACCGACGTCGCGATAGTTGCCGGTAGTCAGCCAGCTGCCGTGCTTCTAGGAAACACTGCGACACTTACTTTTGAAGCCAATAGCGTCGGAACGGAGACCGTCAATAATGCAAACGTCGATGTGACAATACCCACGGGCATAACCCTGAGCGGGGTTTCCACGACAATGGGTAACTGTACGAGTGGGGCTGGAAACGTGAGCTGTGCAATTGGATCCATCGCGGCAGGATCCGGCGCAACCGTGACCCTCACGGTGCTGACCTCGACGATCGGCGGCGCAGATTTCGGCGCAACCGTCACGGCCGATGTCGACGACAACGGCAACAACAACCAGGCGACGGTTCGGCTTACAGTAGACCCGGCCGTAGACCTGGTTTCCACAGCTGCAGCGCTGACACGGGTTTCGTTGAACGAAAGCACAACTATTCTGCCCGGTATCGAAAATCGCTCCTCGATTTCGGCAACGGGTGTCACGGTGACGGTGACACCGTCTGTAGGCCTAAGTCTGGACAGCGCCAGCTGGTCAGCGGGCAATTGCAGTATTGCCGCCAATATTGTGACTTGCCAGGCAAGCAGTCTTGCGGCCCAGTCGAGCGATTCGCTTCAGATTGCCCTTACCGCCATTAGCGAAGGCAGCCAATCCTATACGGTGACCGTCGATGCCACCGAGAGCGATCGCGATATGGCCAATAATAATGCCAGCGGCCAGGTTAACGTAGATTCCATCACCACTGAAGACGATGGTGGCGCCGGATCATTGGGATGGCTTTCAGTGTTGCTGTTGTTCTTTGCTGGTTGGCTGAGATTCGGCGAACGGTAGGAACGCCAGACTGATCGCGCCCGATGGCACATTTGCGTCACCCTGTGCTGGCGGTAGCCGGCACCCGCCGATGGATGTCACAGTTCGCGCAAAGAGCAGACCCTCACCCATGGTAACTGTGACCCACGTACGGATCTCGCTGCGGCCCGCCGACTAGCATGATGTGTGTTTGTGTGCTGGACGTCCCTGGCGGGCGCAGATAGCCATCAACATACTATTTTCTCGTCTTGAGTCGCATCTTCAAGCGCCCTGGAGGAGTGCGATGTAGTTCACCTTGTGAGGGCCTTTGTGGTGCGAAATATCCAGACAATTACCAGTTCGATCCTGTTATCGCTGTTGTTTACCGTGCGAGCGCTTGCAGCCGTCGATATCGATCGCGTGTCCTCGCCTGTCCTCTATATCAATGACGGAGAAGGGTTTATCGGCATGTACGCGGGATATCAGGTCGTCAACAATGGCGGTGCTGACATCGATGATCTATGGGTCGGAGCCGAGAATTTCTCAGGGCCAACCATTACCACTGGCGATGGTGAGGATGGCTTTGTCTCACTTGGGCCACTGGCAAACGGTCAAACAGCTTACGCGTTCATTTATCTGCAGGCCCCGGCTGCGACGACCGGGGAGACACACGATATCACTGTTTACGATGGCGTCCCGTCAACGCTCGGGGGTACAGGCACGCAATTGACTGCTGCGCCAACTCTGCCGGGTGGCGCGGGCGATGGCAGCGGTACGCAGAATGGGCTCGCCGTGCAGTTTTCACTGGACGCAAGCGGAACCGTTGGGGCGAACTCCAACAAGGTCAATTCAACCGTGGTTGGCCCGAACCCACCGGCCCTCGGCGGAGTCATGACCGTGACGATCGCGGGGATCACCGGGAACATCGGTAGCGCCGGCGGACGAATTTTCGCAGGATCCCCGGCCATATTGGCTAACTGGCCCGCAGACAGCCTGCAGCTGGTTGGGTCCAGGATCGACATGACAGGCGGCAACACGCTGGGTGTGACCGATACCCTGTTCCTGGTCGGTCTTAACAGTAGCGACACAGCTTACACATCCGAGTACAGATTCGTGGTGACCGGGCCAACTTCAACATCGACAGCAGTTGTTCCCGTCAACTACATAAGTAGCGGAACCCTGGTCAAACACACGGGACAAATCGACCAGACTACTTTTCCACCGATTCGTCCTGTCGAAAACCACCTGACTTTGTCCAAGTCGGCGAGTCCCACAACGCTGCTGGCAGCCGGTGGCACAAGCACTTACACCGTTACGATGAGTAATGCTGGCATCGTCCCGGCCAGCCTGCGCGACATTGTGGATGCGTTACCGACACCGGCGTCCGGAACCATTACATATGTCGAAGGCTCGGCCAGACTTGACGGCGTTCTCTATCCGGACAGCCAGCTGACAATCAATGGTCAGCAACTTGCCTGGCTCGGACCGTTTGACGTTCCCGCCGCCGGTTCGGTGGTGTTTACGTACGACGTAGCTTACTCGAGTACGCCGGCCAGCTCTTACGTCAATAGCGCGGTAGCCCATATTGGCCTGCAACAGATAGATACAACGCTCGATACAAGCGACGACATGCCAGCTACGGCAACAGTGAATGTTGGCGCTTCTGATCCCTGCGTCCCGTCGCAGTTTGGCACGGGCTGCACCACCGATACCGACAATGACGGTACGCCCGACAGTGTTGAAGGTGAGTTCACCGATTCCGATA
>Ga0224512_10000839_pt1 | contig 31439 bp, 29 predicted proteins | sample SF_May12_sed_USG_4_FD_169103 | JGI IMG/M metagenome (GOLD analysis project Ga0224512, IMG submission 169103) | Sediment microbial communities from San Francisco Bay, California, United States - SF_May12_sed_USGS_13 | ecosystem: Environmental > Aquatic > Marine > Sediment | place: USA... | reverse complement strand
ACTGGCGCAAATGGGTGGTGATGCGGCCATGCGCGCCGCGCTCGCGCCCACGGGCACGCTGCGGGCCGCATTTCTTGCGACTAATCCCGTTCAGGCCCGGGTGGATCCCGACTCAGGTGAGATCACGGGCATCGTGCCCGATCTCGCGCACGAGCTCGCAAGCCGTATGGATGTCGACGTGGCGATGAACCCGATTCGCGGCGTCCCGGGCGTTATCGAAGCCTTGAGAAGCGGCGCCGCCGATATCGGCTTCCTCGCCTACGATCCGACGCGCGCGGAGCAAGTCGATTTCGCCCAAGTCTATGTGCTCGGGCACAACAGCTACCTCGTGCGCGCAGACTCGCCGATTCGCACACTCGAAGACGCCGATCGTGAGGGCGTGCGCATCGGCGCTCGCGAGGCTGTCGCCGTCGATCTGTTTTTGAGTCGTACGATCGAGCACGCCGAGCTCGTGCATCTCCCGCGCACGACAACAGACACAGACGCAGCCCGCATGCTCCTCGCCGGCGAGCTCGACGCGTACGCGACGAACGTCCAGCGACTGTCGGCGGTCACGGCGGACGAGCCCCGCGTTCGTATCGTCGATGGCAGCCTCATGTCGGCGGATCAGGCAATCGTCGTTGCCCAGGGAAACGAGGCCGGCGTCGCCTATCTGAACCGCTTTCTCGATGACGCGCGTAGCTCCGGCCTGTTGCAGCGCATCGTCGGTCGATACGGACTTGCCGGCGTCGAGGTTGCGCCGCCGAACATGCACTAATACGCGAAGATCTCAATGGATAGCTAGCGGCCTGGAGCGAGCGCCGAAAAGACCGCACAATCGGTTCCATGGCGAAGCAACGCATCTCCCTGGTTCTCGGCAGCGGCGGCGCTCGGGGCATGGCTCACGTTGGCGCGATTCGTTGTCTGGAGGCGCACGGATACCACATCAGCTATATCGCGGGTTGCTCGATCGGCGCGTTGATCGGCGGAATTTACGCTGCCGGGAAGCTGGACACCTATGCTGAGTGGGTCTGCGCGCTGCAGAGACGCGACATCATGAGGCTCCTCAACTGGTCCTTCGGGCGGGGCGCGATCTTCAGCGACGAACGAATCATCTCTGCCCTGAAGGAGATAGTGGGCGAGCGCCGCATCGAGGAGCTACCTATCGGCTACACGGCCGTGGCGACAGAAATCAACGACAAGCGCGAGGTCTGGCTGAGCCAGGGACCCCTATTCGAGGCGATTCGGGCTTCCATGGCGGTGCCGCTACTGTTTGCTCCGGTGGAACGGAATGGGTTGATGCTCGTGGACGGTGGTTTAATCAACCCTGTGCCGATCGCACCCACTCTGAATGACGACACGGCCTGGACTGTTGCCGTTGACCTCAACGGCCGGGCCGAGCCGCTCGAGACCACGAAAGCCGATGCCGCCGATCCGAACGAACCGCTGCCACAAATCCGCGCCAGGATCACGAAGTACATTGATGACCTGATTCCGAGGACGTCGAGAGTCGATCCCGGTTATCCAAGCACGATCGAGCTTGCGCTGCGCTCGATGGACACGATGCAGACTACGATCGCTCGCATGAAGCTCTCTGCCTACACACCGAAGCTCATCGTCGAAATCCCGCGCAATCTCTGCACGTTCTTCGAGTTCGACCGCGCCGCAGAGCTCATCGAGTTCGGCTACCGGCGAACGGAAGAAGCACTTCGGAGGGACTCGCAAAGATAGTTACCTCAACCGACGAGGTTTGGAAGACGTACGATTAATAGTTCAGGCTACCAGTATTTGTATCTCGCGAAACATGAGGACTTTTGAAAAATGACAACCTACAAACTTACCTATTTCGACATGGACGGTGGCCGTGGTGAGCCGATCCGAATAGCCTTTCACGCGGCAGGCATCGCTTTCGAAGACGAACGCCTCTCATTCGCCGAATTTCAAGAGATGCGCACGAGCGTCCGCTTCAATTGCGTGCCTGTGCTCGAGATCGATGGCGCCCAGGTCACTCAGTCCAACGGCATCAGTCGCTACGTTGGAAAGATGGCGGGCTTGTATCCTGACGACGATCTGCAAGCGCTCTACTGTGACGAGGCGTTAGGCGCGGTCGAGGACGCGAGCCATAGAGTCGTCAGTACCTTCGGCCTCGAAGGAGAAGCGCTTCGGGAGGCGCGCGAGCAACTCGTAGACGGTTGGTTGTCGGTTTATCTGCGAGGCTTAGCCGAACTGCTGGCTCGAGGAGGCGGTGAGTATTTTGCGGGCGGTAAGCTGACGGTAGCGGACCTCAAGGTGCAGGGCTTGACGCACTGGTTGTGCTCAGGAATGCTCGATCACGTCCCGACGGACCTGGTGCAGAAGGTAGCGCCAACACTGAGCGAACATCAGAAACGCGTCGAGAATGATCCCCGCGTTGTCGCGTACTACGCATCGCGCACCTAGCTGATGAGCCGTGAGGACGAGTAACCTGTTGTAAGCTTCTCGTATGAGATCGTCGGCATCGCCGTCGAGTTCCGCGGAGGCCCGAGATCGTTGACCCACATTCCCGTCACGTCCGAGGGACAGATCGTTGTCACGCCGTTCGCGCCTGCGCTCGGCGCGGAAGTCAGAGGCATCGATCTGGCCGATGGCCTCGATGAGCAGTCCTACCAAGCGATACGTCAGGCCCTGCTTCGCTACCAGGTACTGTTCTTCAAGGAACAGACCGAGATAGCCGCCGAGACGCACGTCGAGATCGGCAGGATGTTCGGCGATCTGCATATGCATCCAGCGGCTCCGCAGATGTCCGGGCATCCGGAAATCTTCGTGATTCACGCACACAAGGACTCGAAGGTCGCCAACGGCGAGTTCTGGCACTCCGACGTCTCGTGCGACGAGGAGCCGCCGCTCGGTACGATGCTGCAGCTGCACATACTGCCCGAAGTCGGCGGCGACACTTTATTCGCCAACATGTATGCGGCTTATGAGGCGCTATCGGAGCCGTTCAGGGAGATGCTGTCAGGCCTAACGGCCCTGCACGAGTCCGAGCACGTCTATAGAGGTCGTTATTCCGACCGCGGCGTGGAGGATCACGGCAAGACCTATCCGCAGGCCGTCCACCCTGTCATTCGGACCCACCCGGAGACGGGACGCAAAGCCGTTTACGTCAATCGGACGTTTACGACGCGCATCAACGAGCTCAGCGAGCCTGAGAGCAAGGCGATACTCGAGTGTCTATTCGACCACTGTGAGCATGTCGACTTCCAGATACGGTACCGCTGGGAACGCTATGACGTCGCGTTCTGGGACAACCGCTGCGCGATGCACAGAGCGATCTGGGATTACTGGCCCGCCGAACGTCAAGGCCGACGAGTAACCATCAAAGGAGATCGACCGAGCTGAGGCTTGCAGGTTGTCCACAATATCTGTGGACAACTCTGTGGAGAAGCTCTGGCATAGTGCCCTCTGCCCCGCGATTTCTCGGCGAAGTACTCAGATTGATCAAAAAAACACCAAGTTGGAATGTCCAAAAAACTCAGACATATGGAGCGCTGTTCTCACTTATCGCCTGAGCTGGCTGGCCCAATATGACGTTTTCGTCACAGTATCCACAGAGTTCAACGCGTCGCAGACTAATTGAAGCCAGAACGCGCGCGATCTAGCGAACGCTCGTCAGAACCGGGGCAAACTTCTGGATCCGTTTGGCAGTGTCGACTTCGCCCACGAAGACGTTCCCGTGCGTATCGATACCGATCGCATTAGGAAAGTGCAGCTGACCGGCGAGGCGACCGTTTCCGCCGAAGTACCCAAGCGTCTCGCCGCTCTGCCGGTCGACCGTCCAGATAACGTCGTTATGCGCATCGGCGACGAATAGATACTTCTGCTCCTCGTCTTTGGAGATCACCATCTTGTACATGCTGCCGCAGATCGAGGAGTAGAAGGTTCCAACAGGCATGGGAGAGGCGGGAGTCTCTCGCAGACCACCGCATCCGCCTCGTTGCGCAGGCGTGTTTGGCGAGACATAAATGTCCTGTAACCACTCCCCTGCCGTGGTGAACACCTGAATCCGGTTCTGGCCACGCTCACCGATATAGACGCGCCGATCTGTCGAGATCTCGATGAAGTGCAGCGTCGGCGCGAAATTTCTCTCTTCGGGCGGTGGTTCGCCCGTCCATGTGTAACCGGGAATCGGCTCGTTGGAGATCTCGCTCAACGGCATTCCGTGCCCACCCCAGCCACGCTTGAACTCGCCAGTCGAGGCGTCGTACACGGTGACGCGCTTCTGGTCGATGATGTAGATCTCGTTGGCGACCTCATCGAGCTGAAAGCGTCCCACGTTCACGATGGCGTCGACGTCCTGGTTGTTCTCCGGCGTTTGTGACGTCCGATTGTCGGCATCGGTACCGAGTCTCGGCGGTCTATGGCCGAAGTCCCAGACAAACTCACCCTCGCGCGTGAACTTCAGGATGCTGTCCTGCGCCGCCTCGCCGGAAACCCAGACGAATCCCTGGCTATCGGCAATCACGGTCTGAAGGTAAGTCGGCCACAACGGATGGTAGCCGGGCCCTCCCCAGGCGGTCAGGACGTTGCCTTCCTGGTCGAGCTCGATTATCTCCGGCCCGCGCACGCAACACAGCGCCGCCCCAGGCCCGGGTTCCGCCGCCAGCTCGATCGGCAGGGCCGCTCTTCCCCGGTTTATGAACCAGACATGGTCCATGTGGTCCACGTGAAGGCCCGTGACTTGCTGCATACTCCACTGGTTCGGCAGCGGCTTGGGCCAGAACGGATCGACGCGGTATTGGGGCGCGCCATTCGCATCGACAGCCTGGCCCGCCACGACCTGCGCCTCTCCAATAGATCCGACGGCATACGCCACGACGCCGCACAGGCCCGCAACGAAGGCTAATGTTCTGCTCTTGATCATCACGACCTCCTTCCTGAACTCGGGCGCCCGGAGTCGCCAGGCTGCTTGCATAATAACCGTAAACGAGCGTCTGCCGCCGACCACGAGCCGTCATTGCAACTCTCGAAAGAACGAGCGCAGCGAAGAGCGGACTTTCAGTTAAGCCCAACGTCGGTCACCGCAGACCCAGCGCAAAGGACCCAGCGTCACAGTATAGTCGTCGGATCAAATATACTGCGTCATGCATCCTAATGGGCAAACGCACGAGGTGATTCGATGCGCAAAAACACACTAACTCTGGCCGTGCTGATCGGTAGCGCCTGCGGGCTGATTCATTCCGCCCACGCTCAACAGCACCAGGGCCTTGGCTCAGGTGAAAACCTGCCGCGCCACGAAATCACTCACCTGACCGGCGACATCTACCGGTTCAGACAGGTTCGGGATTTCGGCATGTTCCTAGTCACGCCCGATGGAATCATCGTCGTCGATCCGATGAATACCGAGATGGCTACGTGGCTCGAGGAACAGCTCGATGAGCGATTCGGACTCCCCGTGAAGTATGTCATCTACAGCCATCATCACAACGATCACGCGAGCGGCGGCGAGGTCTTTGCGGATACGGCCACGTTTGTCGGCCATGAGAACATGCGTAAAAACATGCGACCCCCTGCTACTGACGCACCCCTGAATCCGCGCCAGCGACTTTGGGATGCGAACGGCGACGGCCTCATTCAGCTGGCTGAAGCGGCCGGAACACCCCACTACGACGAATTCGCTTCCTTAGACACGAACGCAGATGGCGGCTTGAGCCACGCGGAGATGTGGATGCGACGCTCGGGGGGCGAGCAGGTGCCGCCTGACGTCTATTACGCGGACAAGGCATCGATCACGCTAGGCGGTAAGACCGTCGACCTCCACTACACGGGGCGCAACCACACCGACGATACGACCCTCTTGCTGTTCCCAGACGAGCGGGTAATCCATGCGGTCGACTATTTGACACCGAAACGTCCGCCGGCCTACGACTTATACGGCGGCTTCATCCCAGACTGGCTCGAGTCACTGCGACGCGCCGAGCAACTCGATTTCGACATCATCTCGCCGGGTCACGAGCTGCCCGGCACGAAGGCCGATGCCATCGAGCAGCGACGTTACATGGAGGAACTCATCGCTGCCGTTACGGCAGGAATCTCGGCTGGACTGACCGAGGAGGAGCTCGTCGATACGGTTCTAATGGAAGACTACGATCATTTGATCGAGTTCGACGAGCATCGCGCCGGCAACGTGATTGGCATCTACCAGACGCTGATATCCAACCAATGAGTCGTCCTGGAGCACGCTTGCGGCGTCGGCCTCATCGGTGGCCGCCGGAACCATGCAAAAAAGTCTAAACGGCCAACTGGCGCTTGTCCGACGAGCAACTGCGGTCGTTCAACAATAAGCGGATAGGTACTTCCCGTAATTCTGCTCAAAATCGTGGGTATATAGCATTGCGCATGCAAAATGGAGCCACAAAAGGAGGCTCAGCGTCACGTTGATATCAGAGCACGAGGAAGGGGAATCCATAATGTTGAAAGGAAATCGAATCTACGTAATTGTTCTGACATGTTTTCTTTTGGCGACATCCGTTGTTCAAGCTCAGGAGGAGACAGGCGGCTTTGTTGGCCTGACCTACGGAATCCTTAGCCTCGAGGCCTACGATGATCTTGACTTCGAACTGATTTCTGAAAGCGGTGACCAGCTGCGGCTCTTCGGCGGCTATCGCGTTAATGACCACTTTGCGTTTGAGGCTGGTTGGTCCGACACGTCGGGTATTGACGATAGCTTTAGCGGGTTTCTCCCCTGCTGTGGTGACGTAACTGAAAGTTTTGATGTCGATATAGAAACCTTGACGCTACGTGCGGTCGGCATCATCCCATTCGATCGCATCAGTCTCTTTGGAGCGCTCGGCTACTACGACGCGAGTTTTAGCGGCAGGTATAGCTATACCGACAATTTTGAATCCATCTCATTCAACGTCGGCGATTTTTACGATGATAGCGGTGCCGTAGTCGCTGCCGGCATCGAGTTCGATTTCGAAAACGGATTGCGCCTTCGCGGAGAGGCCGAGTGGTTCGACACCCCGAGTGACGTTGATGCTTATGCCATAAATGTCGGGCTTCTCTACTACTTCGGACGCTAACCGACAGTCGGCTGTGGAGCGAAGCCGTGCACTAACACGGCTTCGCTCACCGCAGGGGACGAGAATACTTTCTTCACGTCGAGTCGACCGCAGCCGTCAGAAACCGGAAAGGTCGCGGGCGGCCAGTCTAGCTCGAACGCCCAAGGGATGAATGTGTCAGGACGGCCACTTCCTGCCGTCCACTCGATCCTGAGAATAAATCACCGGGACGTCGGCTTTCCGCCCAAGAGGCGTCCGCTCTCACCCCCGGGCTGACATTTAGCCCATTACGAAAAACTCGTAGGAGTGGCTAACGTCGCGCACCCGGCTTCCCGGGTGGGCCGCGCCGTGTCCCTCGATCCTCCGCACCCGAAGAAGATGTCTCCTCGAAGCGGGCCAAATCGGCGACCTCGTCAGCGGACAAAACCTTACGTTGGAAGGGGGGACGGCCACGATAGTCAGCGACCCGAACGCTTTCCGCTGTCGGTTCGGCGGCGGTCTCTTCGAAACGTGCCAACTCAGCGGTTTCCTCGCTGGACAGGAACCGGCGTTTGAATGGCGGATGACCGCGGAAATCAGTCACCCGGATACTGCTTGAGTTTGCAGCCGTGTCAGTCTCATCCGCCGCCCACAACGTTGGGATGGAGAAAAAACCGAACGCTAGGAGCGTTGCTGCCGTGAAGTGCTTCGAAAACCGATTCATTATTTCCCTCTCTAATCGCCTAAAGAAATCGTCGCTGGTTTACCCGCCCAACCCGACAATTGACCCCGGACTGCGCTCAAATGGTGCGACACAACGAATTCTACGCACCAATATGGGGCGATCCCATCCGTATAAATACGCATGCTGCACCGTAAGTAATTGAAAAATATAACCAGCGTACCTTGGCAGGAATCTTGCAGTGAGTTGAAGCAAGATGTTCCGATCCACAACACTGCTGGCATTCCTCTCGCTGCTGCCGGTTCTGGCGCAGGCCGATGTCCCGGGCAGCCTATCGCTGCCGATGTGGCAACAGGGCACGGGAGGCTACTACGTTCGGGGCGTCTTCTCTGGTGGGATCGAGTCGGACTTGCTGGTGGATACCGGCTCCAGCTACGTGGTCCTATCCCGCAGTACATTCGCGAAGCTAAAACGGAACGGCGCCACTGCGCTCCAGCGAACGATTCGAGGCACGACGGCGGCCGGCCGATCGATGGAAGCCAAGGTTTACCTGATTTCCGAGCTCGCCCTCGGCGAGACTTGTGTACTTCGAGATATCGAGGCAGTCGTGCTACGCAACGCTGACCGCGACATCCTGGGTTTGAGCGCCCTCCGTCGTCTACAGCCGTTTTCGCTGAACTTCCAACCGGCCGCCCTCACCGTATCAGCGTGCACGCCATTCGCTGATGCCACCTTGGCGGCGACATCTGCTGTTGACTAGAGGCCGTCTTCGGCCAGTTCCTGCCGTTCGGTTGCTCTTTTCTTAAGCCGATATCGTCGCGGTACACAGACTCGCCGGCGCGGGATCTGCCATCGTCTCGGATCTTATCGAGAAAGAAGAACCTTCGAAATCGTGGGACTTGCAGGCTCAAGCAGTGCGCGGCCTTGATGCAAAGACGTATTTCAACATCATGCGTGAGACGCAGAATTTCTTAAAGCACGCGAAAACAGATCCGTATGCCCAACATGAATTTGCCGTCACGGATACGCCGGCCGTACTCCTATCCGCAGTGCTCAACATCGCTGAACTATCGGGAACGCTGACTGTCCCGCAGTCTGTCTACCAACTTTGGTACATTGCATGCAATCTCGACGTCATCGATCCGTCATCCGAGCACCACGACATGATTAAGTCCGTGTTTGGAGATTTGAGCAAACGGACGATGCCCTATCGCATAGCAGTAGGACGGCGGGAGCTGAAAGAAGCCATGCTTGGCGTTACCTAATTTATCGAGACGCCTATCAAGCCATATAGCCGATTAAGTCCTTTCCGGTGGCGCACAGCAACCCTGTGACGAGCAAGACTCACTGGCAAATATGAACATGCCCTCAATGAAGCTCAACAGCTGGCAGCGAATTTGGGTCATTGGCGTCGTGCTGTGGAGCATTTCGTTTGCGCTGTCCCAGTTCATCGTGCTTCAAGAAGGTGGCGGTCTGGACCCACGCGAGAAGCTAGAACTGCGACGGGAATTGGCGCTAATAGAGTCCAGACCTACCGAGCCAGCCGATAGCTCGTCCCCGCCCCCAGGCTTCATTCTGGATCAGCCAGACCGTGCCATCTGGGCTGACGAGACAGATCAGCAACGTTCCCGTGAGATCCAGTCTCGGCTGGACGCGGACCAGTCTCTGCTAAGACGACAAGCAGCGGTCATCTGGCTACGGTTCTCGATTTGGCTTGGTGCGCTCCTTGCGCTTTACGCCCTTGGATGGGCAATCGCGTGGGTAAGGCGCGGCTTCCGTGGAACGGAAGCTAGATAAGCCTCCGGCTCACGGCAAGAGTGCTGCACTAATGAAGCTAAACCCCTGGCAGCGAGCGTGGCTGGTGACAAGTGCTTTGTGGGTTATCTTCTGGATAGCGCTCGGCTTCAGTGCCGCCTATCAGGGCAATCTGTCTTCCGAGGACGCACTTTGGTTTTTCACGGCCGCTGTTTTGCCTCCACAAATTTTCTACGCTTCCGGCCTAGCTGTCGCCTGGGTCATTCGGCGGATTCGTTAAACGTCCGCTTCACCCGAAAGCTGCCATTCGATTCTCTCGATTTCAGGCGGGCGCTATGTCCGCTAAACTGCCCGAAGCGGAAATGCCGATATCCATAGAAAAATTCTACGCCCAACCTTTCGCTACTGACCTGGCGAGAAATCGGTAGCTTCGATAAATACCGATTCGATATTTGCGACGATTCGTCCATTCGCCTGTGACTCTTCGGCTACTCGCCGCCACTCGGGATCCTCACGAAAGGCTGCCCAGTTTGCTTGCGCTGCCTCCCGAGTGTCGTGCGCAACTATGTAGATTAACGTGTTCGCGGACCGCGGTGAGTCCTGTGGCACCCAGTAACCAACGTGGGTCATTCCATGCTTTACGAAAAGTCGCGTTGCGTGATCGCGAAAGAGGGTCAACAGGTTCTCCAGCTTCCCCTCCTCTGTCGTATAGGTCCGCAACTCGTAAACCCGAGTAGACGCTTCCGGTACCCACCTGCCCGTTCGTTCTCTAGGATCCCTAAGTCGACCATCGCTCGCAGAAGCATCCGTCACGGGTTCCCCTGTGATCGGGTCCTCGTCGCCGATGTACTCGAACAGAGTTCGGACGCGGGAGTAGTTGCCCTCGGCATCACTCTGGTAACGAACTGCCCTTCCCATCTCATCTAGCATGCCTAGGGATTGCTGAAAGAGCCCGGGAGGCGGGGCGTCGCCCGGCACCGTTCCTTCGAGAACATAGAGGCGGCGCTCGAGCAAATAGATTCCAATGAATGATCGAGACTCATCAGGGTGGAGTATCTGTATCTGGTGACCTGGAATCCCATCAATTTGTCCAAAGGCGTCGTAGGTGATCTCGCCGCTGTTACGTTGGCGAATGTTCCATGCCTCGAACGCAGTCGCGCCTCTAATGTCGGCCAAGTGCCCGCGGCCCCTGCATTGATTGGGGCTGACGATATCGAGTTCCGCCTCGAGTCGGCGGCAGCGTGCCACGTGTGCCTGCTCGGCCACCGTATAGTCCACAACGGTTAACGCATAGCGGCTATTGCCGTTTTCGACGCTATAGATGCGGGATGGGATGGTGGCACCCGCTTCGGTGATGTAATCAACCTCGAGCAGATCGGGCTCTCTAGGAAAATTAACAATGAACCGGTCCTCTACATTGACGTATTTGATCCAGCCTTGCGCATAAGCAGCGCCCGGGAGCACGAGGCCAAACGCCAACAGCATAAGCTTTCCGATTCTTGTCAGACGCATGATTTTTCTCCCCAAAGGTCAGGTCAAATGGCCAGTCCGATTGCTTCTCCGAGCAATCACCCAGGATTCCACGAACGTCCCGCTTTCTGCCACGAGCGGACAGTTATACTCTGTCTAGGCCGCACATCCCTCAATGTCCGCGTCTGTCTCGAAAGCAGGCGCTCTCAGGATGATACCGAAAACAGTACTGAACGGCTGCCTTAGAAATACAGCGGCCATTCAGCGCGGCCGGACGCAGACTGAGCCCAATGACCGAGTTCGGGACAGAAATCGGACGCTTCGATGGTATATTCCTGGACGTAAGCAAAACGGCAGCTGATAGCCGAACGTAGCCATTCGGCGCCAGAAAATCGGGGGGCTATAAGATGATTGGTCGACGTCTCGTTTCAATGAGCGCCACCGCGCTGGCAATGGTCGCGCTTTGGATGCCCGTTCACGTAATCGGTCAGACCGTACCGGAGTCCGCTCTGATCAATCAACGGAACGCGGAGGCGCTGGAAGCGGCTCGAGCAGCCTCTCCGCTTACCGACGAAGAGGCGTTTGAGTACTTCCAGGATGAGGTCGACGCTGCCGTAGGGAGAGCCACTCAGCGCGTGTGGGATCCGACGTCGCCCCGCGAGCCCTCGCCACGCACGCCGTGGGGTGATCCTGACGTGCGGGGATTTTGGTTGGCTGTGAACTACGTGCCATTCGAACGGCCACAGACGCTCGCCGGCAAAGCTTTGTACACGACCGAGGAGGCCATCGATGCGTTTGTCGAGGCCCTGGCTGCAGACGCCTCTGTTGATCCAGCAACCGTGCACTACGACTGGAAGGAGTTTGGAATGGGGAGCTGGCAGAGCCCGATGATTCCGAACCGGCGCACGGCCTTGATCGTGGATCCGCCCGACGGAAAACTCCCAGCGTTTACGGCCGCGGGCCGGGCCCGATATGAGGCTCAGGCGAGAGGTACCAGCGTGGAGTCCCGGAGCCTCTTCGAGCGCTGTATTACCGGGAACCAGGGACCGCCAAGAATTCAGACGATCCGAAATTACGGTGAGTCGCAGATCGTACAGACGCCGAATTACGTGCTTCTCATCACCCAGGTCAACAGCGAAGTGCGTATCGTCCCCCTCGATGGGCGCCCACCCCCTCCAGAGAGCGTGCGCAGCTGGCTCGGAGAGTCGCGGGGTCACTGGGAGGGCGATACCCTCGTCGTCGAAACGGCGAACTTCCATAAAGACCGCAACTTGCCACGCCTTAGAGGAGCCGGACCCGACATGCATCTCGTCGAACGCTATACGCGAGTCGAGGACGATCTACTTCTGTACGAGGCAACGATCGACGATCCCACAACCTGGGAAGCGCCGTGGACGATCGAGTATCCCTGGCCGAAGATGGACCCGCCGGGGATGTACGAGTTCGCGTGTCACGAATCGAACTACGGACTCATCAACGTCGTCAGAGGCGCGCAGATTCGGCAAGCCGAATACGAAGCAGAATTGCAAAGGTAATCCGAGAAGTGAAATCTGAAGAAAACTTATCGCTTGTCACACCCGCTCCTAGCCAAGAGCAGGAATTAAAAACAGAGACGCAGGATTTTCTACAGGTAGAATCAAAAAATGACCGAGGTGCTCCGGGGAGGAGATGACTCATGAGAACCGCGTACACCTTTGCAATCGCGATGACACTCGCTGCCGCAACACCTGTGTCAGGGCACCACAGCGCATCGATTTACGACACCGATACGCTCCTATCCATTGAAGGCTCCGTCACCAAGTACGAGTGGAGAAACCCGCACACCTACATCCAGATCGAGACGACCGACGCCGAGGGAACTCACCTGACAAATATAGAGGCGGGCTCCATCTCTTGGCTGGGGCCGTTGGGGTTGGCGCGTGACTCTTTCGCAGTTGGAGACCGGGTGACCGCCCGCGTCTATCCACCCAGGCGGCAGAACAGTCAGGTCGTGCTCGGGCGAGAGATAATTACCGAAGGCGGTAAGGCGATACCGCTGAATTCGCTGTCTCCCTATATCAACAGTACGACCAGCACGGGTACGGGTACGGATATTTCAGGCACGTGGGTGATGGAGAACGACGTTACCGATCGTATGCATGAATATCAAGCTTCGTGGAAGCTCACGGATACCGGAACCGCGGCGTTGGCCGGGCACGACGGCGTTTCTACACCGCAGTCGGAATGTGTTCCTATGAGCGTCCCCAATCTGATGTTCTACCCCGTCGTTACGCTGATCGATATCGGCGACGACGCCGTGCGAATGCGCATCGACTGGATGGATTCCGAGCGAGTCATCTACACGGACGGGCGTGGGCATCCGGATACCAGCGAGCGGTTCCTGCACGGACACTCTATTGGCCGCTGGGAAGGCGCAGGCAATAAGCTGCTGGTGGTCGAGACGGCTAACTTTGCCGATCACGCTGCCGGGACGGGATACGGCATACCCTCCGCGGGCGGCAAACGAGTCATGGAGAGGTTTCAGCTCAGCGACGACGGTACGCAGATGTCATATGAGTTCGTTCTCGAGAGTCCCGAATATCTCGTTGAACCAGTGACGTCGCGCTTCGTCTTCAACAATCGGCCGGAGCTCAGCCACTCCGAGCGCGGCTGCGATCTAGAAAGCGCCCGTCGCTTCGAGCTCGAGTAGATCGATCGGCCCAGCAGGCGGGCTGTCGAATGCGAACGCCTGCTACCGGCCGAGAACGGACACTCAACGCTGCACATCGGCGCACGACCGCTTCTGTCTAGCGGCGTTCGGCGCGCCTCCCGCTGCGAACAGTGATCGCGCTTATGACTCTACGACCAGCTCAGATCATGCCGCATTATCGGCGTCGAGCGCACGCGCTTACCCGTGGCGAAGTAGATCGCATTCGCAACCGCGGGCGGCGTCGGCGGTCCACCGGGTTCGCCGCAACCACCCCACCAACCGTCCTGCGACAGCGCAAAGTGCACTTCGACCTCCGGCGCCTGTGGCATGCGCATGAGGTTGTAGCTGTCGAAGTTCGTGTTGACGACGCGGCCCTGCTGGATATTCAGCCCGCCGTAGAGCGCGTGTGAGAGCTCATAGCAGACCGAGCCCTCCAGCTGATCGATTGCGCCGCTCGGATTGACGATGTAACCGCTGTTGTGCACGAGCACGACCTTCTCGACGCGCAGCTCGCCACGCCGGCTGACCGACACCGTCGCGCATGCGGCACAGTAGGCAGCATGATCCTCGACGACGGCGACACCCATGCCTTGGCCGCGAGGCAGATCGGTCGTGAATCCCGCGACCTCCTTGAGCTTCAACAGCACGCGCTGCCATGGCTCGAGACCCTTCGTCATCTCGATGCGCCACTCGAGCGGATCCCAGTCGCCGGCTAGCGCGAGCTCGTCAGCGAACTGCTCGATGATGAAGCCGTTCTGGTTCGCACCCGGGCCTCGATGCGTCGCCGTTGGAATGTGCGCAGCGACGTTATGGCGCTCGTGACGACGGTTCGGGACCTGATACGGCATCGTATTGATCGCGACGTCGGCCGTTGCCGGCCCGATTCGCTCGGCAGCATTCTGAGTAAACCAGACAGCGCGCGAAAAGAATGCGTTCGGCAATCCATTATCACCGAGCGCAGCCGAGAGTCGCGTATGGACCGGCGGGCGCTGCTTATCGTTCGTGATGTCTTCCTCGCGCGACCAGATGACCTTGACTGGCCGTCCAACTTGGCGGGCGATCTCGGCAGCCTGTCGTGTCACAGCCGTGTTGCCGCCACCATTACCGCCGAATGCGCCACCGAGAAATACAGTATTGACGTAGACATCACGGGGATCTCGACCGAGCTGATCGGCGACGAGCATCACGGGCGTTGCTTGATTCTGTGTCGGTGACCAGACATCCACACGCTCATCGGTGATGCTCACCGTCGCATTGATCGGTTCCATCCGCGCGTGCGTCTCGTACGGACGGTGAAACTCGCTAGTGATGACTCTGTCTGAATCGGCAATCATCCCGAGCGTATCTCCGCCGACTTCGTTGCTGACGTCGCCGGTCTCCTCCCAGAGACGATGCGCAGTATCGGCTTGTGTCGCGCTACTGACCTCGGCATCCGAACCGAAATCCCATTCAATCGGCATGAGATCGAGCGCGGTCTTGGCCCGATACCAGGTATCGGCAACCACCGCGACGCCATTTTGCAGGTCCGAGAATGCCGTCTTCCCAGGCACTGCCTCGAGCTCGACGGCCGCAATCACGCCGGGCCGATCTCTGACCTGATCGAAATCAAAGCTTACAAGACGCCCCCAAGGCACGGGGCAGCTCTTAACCGCTGCGTACACCATGCCTTCGACTTGCGTGTCGATCGCGTACTGGGCGCTACCGTTGACCTTCAGCGGAACCTCGATTCGCGGCGTCGAGTTACCCAGGAGCCACCACTCGTCGGGATTCTTCTTGATCGCCGGCTCTTCGGCGAGCGTGATCTGCCCCGCTTGCGCCGCGAATTCTGCGTACGGCGCGCTGCGGCTACCGGCGCTGAGCACACCCTGGCGCGCCGTGATTTGCGCACGGTCGAGTCCCCACGCACGTGCTGCGGCCTCTTTGAGTCGCTCACGCGCCGAGGCACCGGCCTGCATCAGATGCGGGTGCTGCAGTCGGACGAGCTGGGAGCCATGCGTCGTCGTGACGATGTACTCCTCGCCATAATTGACGTGGCGATTCATATCCGCGAAGACCGTTTGAATGCTATCCCAGGGCACGTCGAGCTCTTCGGCGATCAGCATCGCGACGGAGGTCAGACCGCCCTGCCCTTGCTCGGTGTGCGGAACGCGAATTGTCACGGTGCCGTCGGCGTCGATTGCAAGCCAGGCGTTGATCTCGACGCCGTCCGTCGGCGTCGTCCAAGGCTTCGGCGCGATGACGGCCGCAAGGGCACCGGGAACCTGAAAGCCGATGATCATGCCGCCGGCGGCGGACATCGAGCGGATCAGCGTTCGGCGCGTCAGTTTCGTATTTACGTCGATCATGTCGCGCCCCCCTTAGGACTCTGCAATCTCGGCCGCGCGGTGGATGGCCGCACGAATTCGAGAGTACGTGCCGCAGCGGCAGAGATTGCCGGCCATGGCGGCGTCGATCTCGCTGTCGCTCGGATTCGGATTACGTGACAGCAGTGCCGCGGCCGACATGATCTGTCCGGATTGGCAGTAGCCGCATTGCGGGACGGTGTGTTCCACCCACGCGCGTTGCAGCGGATGGCTGGAATCCGGCGACAAGCCCTCGATCGTGGTGATCTCGCGACCGACGGCGCTCGCCGCGGCCGTGCTGCAGGAGCGCACCGGCTGACCATCGAGGTGCACCGTGCAGGCACCGCACTGCGCGATTCCGCAGCCGAATTTCGTACCGGTCAGGCCGACCGTGTCACGCAGGACCCACAATAACGGCGTTTCCGGCTCGACATCGACCTCGTGGTCAGTGCCATTGATCGTCAGCTTGAAGGCCATCGTGGCGCTACTCCTTTATCCAGATATTCCAACGACTTGCGCGCAAGATCTTCGATTCGATCGAATTGTCATCGAGCGGCTGCGCTGCCACTCCCGCGGGCCAGCACGCCGAGTCGCGGCATATGGTCACATATGGACCGGTCCCTGTCACCGTTTGACAGGTCTGCGGATCCAAGGTTCGGTGATCTTAGCCGCCAATCGAGCCCCGACGGAAGCCCCCGACCACTTGCGATCGATCGACCTCCACATGATGTCAAGTAACGGCGCCTTAACGACTCAGGCCTACTCCCGAGCATCGACCGCATCTACCCCGGGTCGACGGAGTTGCGGTAACCCCGGGCCGCTCTACGCAAATCGATCCGCTATATTGTAGTTCGTCGCCTCCAAATGACCGCCGGAGCGTCGCAGATCAGGAGAGACATAATGGTAAAACGATCATCGATTGCGCCCAAGAGAACGGCTGGCCGTCGCTCGGTCAGACTTCGGGTAAGCCACACGCCGAAGCTGGGCCGATATCTGCAATCTCTATATTCGGAAACCTACATCTCGCAAGTTATCCTGCTGCTCGTAGCCCTATGGCTGCTGTTCTCCGCGGGCCTGCTCCTTGCGGAACGCGCTGCGGCGGGCATGAGTATTACGACATACGGCGAGGCGCTTTATTGGGGGATCGCCGCTCTTTCCACGGCTGGAATCGCGGATACGCCGGAATCCGGTCTAGGGCAGGCAATTGGCGGAGCGTGGATACTCGTCGGATCGGTCATCTTCTTCGGAACGATAGTAGCCAGCGTCACCGGCTATTTCATGAGGCCAATCCAAAGGCCAGCCAGGCAGATCGTCGAGACGATCGAATACAACTTGGAACACCTCGAGGACTTGTCAGTAGAGGAGCTCGCGCTGCTCAAAAAAACGACAGATGGCCTGATCGTGCACATGGAGCGCCTGAAGAGCAGCGACGCATCAACGCGCGCCTCATCCTGATGACAGCCAATCAATGTCTAGCCGGACCGCCGACGATGGCGACGCACGCTATTCAAGATCCAGCCGAACAGAGCGCCCGAAGCGAAGACGACGAAAACGACTATAGCCCGGGGCAGTTGGACCGCCCAGAAGAGAAACGTCACCTCGACGGTCACGAGGTTCTGGAGCAGGAAGAGCGTGAGTAACGCGACAATCGCGACCGTCAGCCAGAGATGTAGTTGCTCAAACATTTTATTCCCGCTCCACTGTGTAAATGAGGTCCATCGCCTTGTACTCGCCAGATCGAGTTTCCAGGCTGACCCGATCCGTCAGACGCAGCCGAAACAGCAGGCCTCCTATCCGGTTGAAGATTCCGTAGGTATAGCGCATGTACAGCCTCGGGCTGATCTGCTTACCGGCCATCAGCTCTCCAGTATCGGCAGCCGTGGTTCGCACACTGAACTCATCGAAACCCAGCGTCTCGCCAACGCGCTGAATCGCTGGAAGCGCTTGCCGCAAGCCCATCGAGACTGCCGCACTCTCGAGGGTCGCAGTTTCGGCATCTCCGGAACCAGACAGCGGCCGGCCGAGAATCAGGTAGGCGAGCGCATCGGCCTCGTTCATCGCCGGCTCCGAAAAGACGGTTGTGGTTGGCGAATTCACCGTTCCGCTGAGCCGAACGCCAACGGTCGTCGTCTCTACTTGCCGAACTGCCCGCACATCGAGACCCGGATCACCGAGCGGACCCGTGAACAACAACCGGCTCTGCTCGAGCGCGAGCGTCTGGCCATAAGCGCTGTAGGTCCCCTCGAGATTCACGACGCCCGACGATAGGGCATTACGGCCGGATTGATAGTTCAGGCCGATCTCACCCGTCAGGCCGACGTCGAGTCCCGCACCGGAATAACGTACGTCGTCCCCGAGCTCGACGCGAAGGTCTGCGGAGACGTCGAGGGGGCGACGAGGCTCCACAACATCGATGCCATGGACGACGGTGTCGGCCGAAGGCACGACTGCCTGGGCCGGAACCTCCTCCAGACGCAGTTGCGCTCGTGGAATGTCGATCGAGCCGGACACACGAACCGTCGGCAACACAGCATCGACCTCCAACGCAGGCGAGATGTAGATCTCCGCGTCTGGCAGCTGGACCGCCTGGAGCGACTCCCCGTCTATCGTAAAACGCATGGGCCAACCGGCTTCGGCATCCAGCTCCACGACGCCGGCGACCTCGACCCGTCCGTCACCAGCCATGCCGTATCCTTCGACCAGCAGGCGCTCACCGCCCGGGCTCGATGCGCTGAGCTCTATGCCGTCGATCGTGAACCCCCACCGGGGCACGGCCAACTGACCTTCTATCCACCGTGCCCGGCCCTGCACCTCGGGTGAACCTACGGTCCCAAAGACAAGGATGTCCAGCGTGGCGGTGCCTGCGATGTCGCCGATGTCCGGACTCAGCAGGGACAGCGCGGTCAGCTCCGTCCACAGACCGGTCAGCTCGGCGCGCACGCCGGGGTCGTCGGTCCAGATATCTGTAACCTCGGCATCGAGGGAAACGGTTGCGCTGCCTTGTCCGCTCAGCGTAGCGGCAAGATCGAGCGTGCTGTCGAGAAGGGCGGCCTCGAGCTCAAGCTGCGCGATCGGGATCTCGAGCGGCGGGCCGGCTCCCTCGCGAATCGTAATCACGGTCGAGGCGCCGTCCAGACTGAGTCTGCCCGTAGGCTGCCGGAGCGGCCCAGCGAGTCGAAGGGTCGCGTCGTACGTCCCGGCAAGCGACAGATCCTCATCCAGAAATGCGTTTGCTGTGGCCAAATCGAAATTACTGAGCGTCGCTTCGAGGCCGTCGTCATCCGTGCCGATTCGCGCCGAGACACAGAGGCTTGCTTCGCCCTGTCTAACACAGGTCGGTTCGATCTCGATCCGACCGCTACTCAGACGAGCACGGGTCGGCTCGCCGAGCTGCCACGACCCGAGCGATTCTTGATCGAGCGTCAGCGCCGTGAAGCGGCCTTCCCACTGCGCGGGTGACCATATTCCCGTCGCACGAAGCAGTCCCGTGCCATACGCGGACTCGACGTCGAGCTCGATGTCATGGGCCGCGCTCGTTCCCGAGATGCGGCCTGTGATCGCGCGGGCGGCATTATTGCGCCATGTGACGTCTTGCGCGTCGAGCGCCAGCGAAAACGGTGCGTTGTCGCGCAGAGAAAGCCCCCCCTCCACGGCTAGATAGCCAAAAGAATAATCGCCATACGTGAGCGAGCGGGCTTGCACGCTGCCCGCGAAATCCGGCGCCTCGAAGCTGCCTGCAAGGCGCCCATCGACCGACAGCGAACCAGACGCTTCGGGCCATAGCCGGGCCACATTCGGCGCATCGATCACCAGCTCGAGATCGAATGCCGCATCGATCGTGCCGTCGACGAAGGCGCGGTTGCCGTCAGCAACGATATTGACCGCTCCGAGGCTCCAGCTCCCGGGCGCGTTGAATGCAATCCCACCAGTGGCCGTCATCGGCTGATCTGCGAGAACACCCTCCACGCTCGCCTCGGCCAATGCCCACTGCAGCGTCGGCTCGACGCTGCCCGAGAACCGTCCGCGAAGCCCGAGTGCTCCAGGCCAGTCCTCGAAACGCGTGCTCGGATCGATGTCCCGTGCGTCGATTTGCAGATCCCAGCTAAGCGGCGCGTTGTTTGCCTGACCGGTCGCCGTCACGTGGCCGTAAGCACCGGTTACATCGAGCGCTTCGAACGTCAGCATCGCCGGCGAACCCAGGCCGCGGGCTGAGACTGCAAAAACGTCTTCCTGCCATTCGATGGTTCCATTGCCGTCGAACTCGAAGCTGTCCATCCACCCCGCTACGCGCATCTCACCACTGGGGCTGACGAAACGATCGTCGCCCGGCCACGTCAGGGCAGTCCATTGCAGCTGAAGATCCGCGTGGGGTTCCTCGCCCAGACGGAGCTCACCGTCGGCTACAGCCGTGAACGGCACGGAGAGCTCCTGATGGATCTGCAATACTGACAACGTGCCATCGACCCGACCGGCACCCGCGAGGCTCAACCCATCGACCTCGGTGGACCAATCGAACGCCGCGGCGACGAAAGGATCCGCATCGAACTGCAGCTCGGCGCTACCCCGCGCGATGAATCCGAATGCGCTGACACTTACGCTGTCCGCGACAACTCCGTCGGCCGACGCAGTCAGCGCGAAACGAATCGGCCCGACCTCCAACGGCTCCTCCGCCGATTCCACGACGATCCTTTCTACGACGCCCTGCCGCACCAATACCGAGAACGGGAAGGTCGTCGCCGATTCGGCCGAGACCGAACCGGACGGATCGGCTTGCCGATAGGCCACGTCCGTTATGCGCAGATCGTCCACCGCCACAACCCCGCGAAGGAGCTCGCGTAGACGACCCGTCAACTCGATCCGGCTGAGGCGCACCGTGCCCGCCTCGATGGCTAGCTCGACGTCGCTGAAGCCCAAGCCGCGCCACAGCGTGCCCTCCACGGCCCCGATGGAAACGATGAACTCCGTGCGCGATTCGACACGAGCCACGAGCCACGCCGTCCCGGATTCGGTCGCCACGAGTGAGAACACCGCTGCGACGCTGCCCAGTGCGAGCATCAGCACGCCGGCGACGGCGACAAAGAGGGCGCGTCTCATGCTCAAAGGTCCGCCCCGAGACTGACGTGCAGCTGCAAGTCACGCTCTTCACCGTCCAGCGGCTTGGCCAGATCGACGCGAATGGGCCCTAGAGGAGATTGCCAGCGAATCCCGGCCCCGACACCGGTGCTCGTCTCGAAGTCGTTGTCCCTGAATGCGTTTCCGGCGTCGACGAACAACGCGGCCGACCATCGCCGCACAAGAGGAAATTCATACTCGATACTCGCGACGATCAGGCGATTCCCGCCTATGACCTGGCCGGCGGCGTCAACTGGCCCCAAAGACTCGAAGTCGTAGCCCCGAATACTGTTGTCGCCGCCCGCGAAAAATCTCACCGACGGCGGTAACTGTGTGAAGTCGTCTTCCCATATCGCACCGACCCGACCCCGTACGAGCAGGCGGTGATCGTTACCGAAAGATCGAATCCACTTGGCTTCTGCCGTCAACTGAAGAAAGGTCGTGTCGGAGCCGAGCGTGTCATTGGCACCCGTAACCTCAAAGCCGAGCCGATAACCACGTTCCGGCCGCAGCGTATTGTCTGCCTCCAGGCGGAGCCAACTCATGCCCGGCATGAGCAGCCGAGACCGGCTCTTGATGTCGGCGACCTCGAAGTCCTCTATCTGTAGATCGATGAATCGGGTCTCCTGCCAATTCGACCCGCGTTTGGCCACGCGGCGTATGCCAAGCTCGAGCGTATTACTGACCGCCGTCTCCGTGTCCTCGTGCTTGATGCCGGCATCGAGGCTGATCCACTCCGACCGCGGATCGCCATACGGAAATCGATAGTTGAAGGAGAGTTCCGAGATCACAGGGGACAATTGCCCATTGACCCCGAACTGCGCGCCTCGTGTATTGACCCTGCGATCCGTGCGGCCGACTCTGAGCCGCGGCCCCGTATCGGTCGAGTAGCCGACGCCGTAGCTGAGAACCCGCCGACGGCCCGGTGTCAAAACGATTTGAATCGGAATCTGTCTTGTCTCACGATCGGGTGTCTGTGGACGCACGTCCACGGAGTTGAAGTAACCGGAGTCGATCAGAGCGCCATATAAAGCCGTCAAGTGATTGCGATGAAATGGGTCGCCCGTGCGGAACTCGTAGTACCGCTCGAGCATGACGGGATCCAATATGTCCTGGCTGGTGGTTATCGCCCCAAACGAATAGCGCGGGCCGGAATCCAGCTGCAGGACCACGTCCGCGACGCGCTCGAGCGGATAAACGTCGATACGCGTGGCCGTGAATGCGGCTTCGGCGTAGCCGCGCCGCTGCGCGACATCGAGCAACCCGCGCTTCAGCGCATCGTAGGCGGCGTGCAGCAGCGGCTCACCCTCGCGGAGCTCCGACGCCGCGATCAGCTGCAGGAAAATCGGGTCCGCGCCTCCCTCACCCGCGACGGCTATGTCCACACGACGCAATCGAACGGGCTCACCGAGGTCGACGCTGATGTCTGCACTCCAGCAATCCTCACCGAAACTCAAGGTCGTAGAGGCCTCGGGGCTGTAGTAGCCGTAGGCCTCGAGCGCGGCTCGGATCTCCGCGCCGGATCGCTCCGACTGTTCTCGGACTCGCCATTCCGGTGCATCGCAGGTTTCGTCATCGAGGTTCAGGTGGATCAGGATGTTTTCGAGCAAACGTCCCTCGACGCCGGCGATCTGCACCTGGCCGTGAGTGACGGAGGCTAGCGACCAGGCGATGAGCGCGGCCGTGATCCGATACGACGAATACCGGTTAAGACAGTTCGAAATCAAGGATGGCCCCACGAAGTTTCAGCCGTAAAGAAATGCGCCACCCTTAGTGTGGCAAACCACGATTGTGGTTCAATTTGAGCACAGAATACCCTGCCCGCTGACGGCCAAGAAATCGAGAAACGACCGTGCAACCGTTCCGATACCTAGACGCAATTCATCCGCGATCGCTCAAGCACCTGGCGGACCAACTGTCGGCCCTGGTCGCGGGCCGCCTCTGGCTCAAGGTTCTCATCGGACTGTTTCTCGGCCTCACGATCGGCTTTCTGCTCGGCCCCGAAGCCGGACTCATCGACCCCGCAACGGGCGCCCTGATCGGCAACTGGCTTGCTCTGCCGGGCATGCTGTTTCTCGCTTCGGTGCAGATGATCGTGATCCCGTTGGTGTTCGCCTCCATCATACTCGGGCTCGCCTCCACGGAGAATATCGAGCAGCTGCGCCGGCTCGGGACGGTCGTCGTGCTCTTTTTCGTGGTCACGACCGCATTCGCGGTAACGCTCGGGCTGTGGATTGCCGGGCTGCTGAAACCAGGCCTCGGCCTATCGAGCGAGCTGGTCCTGGAAGCCTCCTCGGCCGAGGCGCCGACTCCGCTCACACCCCCGGATCTCGCCGACCTACCCCAGACGGTCATTCAGCTCTTGCCCGGGAATCCGCTCGGCTCGATGGTCGAAGGCGAGATGCTGCAAGTCGTGATCTTCGCGGTCATCGTCGGCGTTGCGCTCGTCGCCTTGACGCCCACGCAGTCAAAACCCCTGCTCGACCTTCTGACGTCACTGCAACAGGTCTGCATGACCGTCGTGCGTTGGGCCATGCGCCTGGCTCCGCTGGCTGTTTTCGGGCTGATGGCGCGACTGACGAGCCAGATCGGCTTCGAGGCCCTGCTCGGCATGGCCATGTACGTGCTTACAGTGCTCATCGGGCTGGCGCTTCTGCTGGTCATGTATCTCGTGCTCCTATGGACACTGGCAGGAGAAAGGCCGCTGTCGTTTCTCAAGGCGACGCGCGAACTGCTATTGCTGGCGTTTTCCACATCGAGCTCAGCCGCCGTCATGCCACTATCGATAAAGACCGCCGAGGAGAAGCTCGGCGTTCGTCCCTCGATTGCGCAGTTTGTTATACCGCTCGGCGCGACGATCAACATGAACGGCACGGCCCTGTACCAGGGCGTAGCAACCGTCTTTCTCGCGCAGGTGTATGGCATTGAAATCGGCGCCGGCGGCATGGCGTTGATTGTCGCGATGGCCGTTGGGGCCTCTATCGGTTCGCCCGCAACGCCAGGCGTAGGGATCGTCATACTGGCGATGGTGCTCAGCACAGTCGGGATTCCACCGGAGGGCGTGGCACTCTTGATGGGGGTCGATCGCATTTTGGACATGAGTCGCACAGCCATCAACGTCGCGGGGGATCTCACTGCGAGCAAGCTCATGGACCGATGGATCGAAACCTCGGATGCGACCGCGCCCGTGCAGCCCGAATGATTTTCGTATCCGCTGGACCAACTCAGGTAGGCTCTCTGCCCGCTCGGACAGTTCGGTGATATCGTACCGTTTAGAACAGTAGCGCATTTCGCGCAGCGCCCGACGCGCGGCGCTAGAGGTACGGTCGATGTGGGAACGGGCTGTCAGCATTTGGAATTACCCGCTAGTCACGCTGACTAGCGGCGCTGTCGTTGCCGTCAGCCAGATCGTACTGGTCGGCCTGCTGCTCGTCATTGGATTGATCGCAAGCCGCTGGATAGAGCGGATCGTCGCCGGCCGTCTGGCCAAGACACACCTTCAAGCGGATGCCGCGCACGCGCTGCAGCGAATTCTCTTCTATTCACTGGTCATCGTCATAGTCATCACGGCGCTTGGCCTGCTGCACGTTCCATTGACGGCGTTCGCGTTCGTATCCGGTGCCGTGGCGATCGGAGTGGGCTTCGGTGCCCAAAACATCATCAACAATTTCATCAGCGGGTGGATTTTGATGACCGAGCGCCCCGTGCGCATCGGAGACTTCGTCGAGATCGACGAAGCCCAGGGCATGGTCGAGATCATAGGCAATCGCTCGACGAGAATTCGTCGTGCAGACGGTGTTCATTTGCTCGTGCCCAACAGCCTCATGTTGGAGAGAACCGTCGTGAACTGGACGCTGGTCGACCGCGCGATCCGCGCGATCGTCCGCGTTGGCGTCGCGTATGGCTCTCCGGTTCGGGAGGTAGAGAAACTGATTCATCGGGCGGTCAATGAGAACTCACTCGTGAAACAGGAGCCGGCACCGAGGGTTATCTTCGAGGACTTTGGTGACAACGCGTTGATTTTCGATGCTTACTTTTGGTGCGATGTATCGAGCGAGCGCGAGTTGCGTAAGATCAGGAGCGACATTCGCTTTCGGATTGCCGACTTGTTCTCAGAGAATGGCATCGTCATCGCCTTTCCGCAGCGCGACGTGCACCTCGATAGCGAGATGCCTCTGCGCATCGAGGTCGTTGACGCTGCCGAAACACGGCCAGAAGGTAGCTAATGGTGGACGAAGCAGAATCCCCCTTCCTATTCGCATACCTGCTTGACGGCCACGGCCACGGCCAACCGATCGACGCTGCAGGTGTCGAGGCATGGACGCCCGACCAGGGCGTACTGTGGGTCCATCTGGATGTCCTGAACCCGGCGGCCAGGCAATGGCTCTCGGCCAGGAGCGACATCGACAATCTAGCCAGGGAAAACCTGCTTGCGGGTGAGACGCGACCGCGAGTCGTACCCGAGTCCGATAGCCTCTTGCTCGTGCTACGCGGCGTCAACACGAATCCGGGCGCCGATCCCGATGACATGGTATCGATTCGAGTATGGATCGACGCCAATCGCATCATCTCCAGCCGTCGAAGGAAACTGCTGTCGGTGTTTGACATCCGCGATTCGCTCGATGCGGGAAAGGGCCCGACTACGCCTAGCGCTTTCGTAGTCAACTTGGTGGAGCGACTCGCAGACCGGATCGGTCACGTTGTCGATGCTATCGAAGAGGCGATTGAAGAGTTCGAAGCACAAGCTGCAGAAAACACGACACACTCTTTCCGGTCGGCACTCGCAGCGCGGCGCCGGGAAACGGCTGCGATTCGCCGCTATCTCGCACCGCAGCGGGACGCGCTCGATCGTCTCTACCGGCATCCAGGCTCGTATTTCTCTGAAAAGGAAGCGAACGAACTTCGAGAGCAATCGGACAGAATCACGCGGTATCTAGAGGATCTGGAGCTTGCGAGGGAACGGGCAATCGTGCTCCAGGAAGAATTCCAGAACCGAATGGCGCAGGAGCAAAACGCCCGAGTCTATCTATTATCCGTCGTGGCTGCTGTATTCCTACCCTTGACGTTCGTCACCGGCTTACTCGGAATGAACGTCGCTGGCTTGCCCGGTACGGAGACTCCTTACGCCTTCTTCATTTCTCTGACCGTGATGGGCCTACTCGGCATAGCGCTCGTCGTGTTCTTTCGCTGGAAGCGGTGGATCTAAGGCAAATTGGATCAGCCGCTCCCGCGCGTGCGCGTTCGACCCGCTTTCCCATTCTTCTCGATGTACTCGATGATCATGCTCGCAACATCCTTGCCCGTCGCCTGCTCGATCCCCTCCAGTCCCGGCGACGAGTTGACCTCCATCACCACCGGGCCGTGATTCGATCGGAGAATATCGACGCCCGCAACACGCAGACCCATGATACGGGCGGCTCTCGTAGCCGTCGAGCGCTCTTCCGGCGTAATCTTGATGACTTTCGCACTGCCGCCGCGGTGCAGATTCGACCGGAACTCGCCCTGCTGCGCCTGCCGCTTCATCGCTGCGACGACCTTCTCGCCGATCACGAGACAGCGAATATCTGCCCCGCCGGCTTCCTTGATGAACTCCTGAACCAGAAAATTCGCATCCAGATTTCGAAAGGCCTCGACCACGCTTTCCGCGGCTTTTCGCGTTTCGGCAAGGACAATTCCCTTGCCCTGAGTCCCTTCCAAGAGCTTGACGACAACCGGTGCCCCGCCGACCAAATCCAAGAGATCCTCGGTGTCAGCTGGAGAGCTCGCAAAGCCCGTCACGGGCAGCCCGATCCCTTTCCTCGACAGTAGCTGCAGAGAACGGAGCTTGTCTCTGGACCGCGAGATCGCGACGGACTCGTTCAATGAAAAGACCCCCATCATCTCGAACTGACGAACGACCGCCGTGCCATAGAACGTAATGGACGCACCGATCCGGGGAATGATCGCATCGAACCCGGTCAGCTGCTTTCCGTCGTAGTGAATACCGGGATTGAAGCTTGCGATATTCATGTAGCAGCGGACAGGATTGATAACCCGGACCTCATGCCCACGTTCTTCGGCTGCAGCCACGAGCTTGGCGGTCGAATAGAGCTTTCTGTTGCGGGACAGAATTCCGATCTTCATTGTTGCCTACCAGGTTTTTTCGGGCGCTTCTTGCGCTTCGTGATGTACGATCGCGTCGGATCGACGATGGCTCGGCCTCTGAGCGCGGTTCGTCCGAGCAGCATCCGAAAGCGCATATCGTCGCGAGCCGTCAACGTAATCTCGATCGGCCACTCATCTTCGAGAATTCGCAGGGCCGTCTCGATGACATATCGCACTTCTTGGTGCCCACCCGAATCCGTGACAACGCGCCTGTCTTTGACCTTCGACTCGCAGGTCACCTCGAGATCGGTTCTGTATTGCTTAGGATGGATTCTGAATCGTACCCACTGCGCCCCGTCGTTGACGAACGGCTCTACGCTGAACGCGTGTAACGCCGAGGTTCTCGCTCCCGTATCGACCTTAGCCTTGATTCGCCGCAAGCCCAGCTCCGGCAAGGCCACCCATTCCCGCCACCCCAGCACCAGATGCTTAGCGTCGTCGGACACCGATCTCTAGCCCCAATCATCGGCCACGGCGTGGGCCTCATGAAACTCATCCACCGTTTGCGCCGCGTCCCCAACGTCGTCGAAACGGGCGAGGTGGAAAAGCGCATCACCTTCATGCGCCAGTGGCGACATGCTGCGCCCGATAACGATACCCGAAGCAGTCGCCGGCACTTCGATCTCGACATTCCCGAAAGGATCGCTGACCTTGGCGAGCAACTGGCCCGAACGAACGCGCTCCCCTAAGCGACACTCGGTCTGCACCACTCCGCTACCGGGGGCCCGGACCCAGGTCGTCTGACGCGACTGGACGGGCGCGATACGACTGCGAGCCGACGTGCGCGCGGGCAGCATACGGAGCGCCCGCATCACCCGGCTGACGCCGCGGACTCCGGCACGAATTGACAGCTCGTCAAGTCGCAAGGCTTCTCCCGCCTCGTACAACAGCATCGGAATGCCCTTTTCAGCAGCGAACTCCCGCAAAGAACCGTCTCTGAGATTCGCATTGATGATCACCGGTGACCCAAATTCTTCAGCCAATTTGAGCACTTCCGGATCGGACAGATCTGCTCGAATCTGCGGCAGATTGGACCGATCGATTGCACCCGTGTGCAGATCAATCCCGTAATTCGACTTTGCCACGATCTCCTTAGCCAGAAGATTAGCGAGCCGTGCGGCAATCGAGCCCGTCTCCCGCCCGGGGAACGAACGGTTCAGGTCACGCCGATCCGGCAGGTATCGCGAACGATTGATAAACCCGAAAACGTTCACGACGGGCACGGCAAGTACACAACCGTGCAGACGCTTGAGCGCCGAAAGCTTGAGAACCCGTTTGATGATCTCTACGCCGTTCAGCTCGTCTCCATGCACTGCCGCCGTCAAGAACAACGTCGGACCCGCATAACGGCCGTTAATGACATGGACTGGCATCGTCAGCTGGGTATGTGTGTAGAGGCCTGCGACAGGTAAATCGACGATACCGCGCTCGCCCGGGCCGACCTCGAGACCGCCAACTTTGATCGGCTGGCCCTTTGTTCTTACTCTGCTCATGCTCGAGCGTCACCAGATACTAATCGTCCACCTAGGGTACTCGAAATGCCGGAGCAACGGTGTTCCGCCGCACGATGCGAGATGGCCGACTTACCGTGGGCCTGCAATACCGGGACCGTAGCTGGATGGCCCAAAACCGTAAGCCCTAAATCGCAGCGACCGTCTGCACTTCGATCATAAATGACTCATCCGCCAACTGATCGATGACCAGCAACGTGTTCGGCGGATACGCGCCGTTGGCGAACATACTCGGAAACTCACGCTTGCGCCAGCCGCGAATCAGAGGAATGTAGTCTTCGTCGGTAATGTAGGTCGTGAATTGCACGACGTTGGAAAAATCCGCGTCTAGCCCTCGAAGTATGGATCCGATGTTCCCGTAGACTTGCGCGCACTGCCGATCGAAATCATTCTGACCGACGAGATTTCCCTCTATATCAACGGGCAGCTGACCGGCAATGAAGATCAGCTCTTGATGAGTCTTGAGCCGCGCGACGTGGCTATACGGACCCAACGGCGCGGCAACACCTGCCGGATTCTTCATTTCAATCTCGATCATGCGTTCACTCCAACGTCTGTTGCGGATAACTAAATTGTTATAGGAAGGCGAATAGCCGGGTTTCCATCGACTCGCGAGGGGGGTTGCCCGTATCACCCGTCTCTTCGACGGCCGTATGAACGCACCAGCGCGCGCGTCCATCCTCACGGGAATCGAACGTCTTGATTAGCAGCACCTCATCCGGAGTCATCTGCGGAAAATAGATCCAGCACTGGTGTGGATCATATCTAACGACATAGACCTCGCCGATACGCCCCTTACCGCGTCGCTCCGCGGCAACGAGAGATTCCGGCGATACAGAACGCGCATCGCACACGGCTACGGGCGAAGAATACACAGTCGCGATCGGCCGCCAAACATTGACGATCGCGAAATCATTGCGCGCCAGCCGCTCGCCTTCCTCTCCGAGTATATCCACGACGCGCTTGGGCGCAGACCAGGGCGTGTAGTCGTTGTGAACGAACGACGAAGGCTCGCGGCTGCCGTGCTGCCCTCGCGTGTCGGCGGCATCGGAGCGCCACGTGTGATCGAAGATATGTACGCGGGTAGCGCCAGTCACGGAGGCGACGAGCTCGCGGCACTGCGGCTCGTGCCGATCAGCAATCGTCTCCGAGTCGTAGAGGTCGCCGACCCCGCTCAACGAGCGCAGCTCGAATCCGTGCGTATCGAGACTAAGGTCCTCGTCGAGCAAGCGTCCGTCGAGAATCTCGACGTCTCGCATCTCGAAATCGCCAACGAGCGTCGACCGAGCATCGGCACCGCCCTCGGACGGACCGAAATACGGAGGCTCGCTGTTCTCAGAAAGAAATTTCAGGCGTCCACGCATATTCATCGGCCCCTAATACGGTCTGCGCGAGTATCCATCGTTCAGTCGGCACCATATCGAAGAACGCGCATCCGGATCTACCTAGACTACAACTTGCTTGCATCGTCATGCCGATAGTACGCTCCCTGATGTCGAATCGATCGGCCCGGAGATTCAAGCAATGTTACAGGCAACCAAAGACCTCGTTCTTCCAACAACAATAATCGGGTCTCTCCCCAGGCCGAGCTGGTTCACCGAAAACTTGGGGTCGGACACTTTTCTCCGGCGCATGATGAACTCGCGTTACAGAGAGCAATACACAGACGCAGTCGCCGTTCATCTGCGAGACCAGGAAACCGCCGGGCTCGACATCTGCACCGATGGTGACGCTCACTACGATGAGGAAGTCGGCGGCCAGAGCTGGACGAGCTATCCATTGTTTCACATGGACGGCCTCGCGCGCGGCAATCCACGACCGACGGTCATGCGCACCGGCGGCGTCGCATTTCCGATGGGTCACATTCTTCACGACTATCTGGAAGCACGAATTATGCCCAGGGTTGTCGGCCCGATTGGCCGCGGCGATCTGCAGTACACCGCCATGTGGAAAACGGCGCAACGCATGACACGCAAGCCCGTCAAGTTCGGCACGGTTACGCCGGATATCCTTGCAGCTGCCGTCGACGATGAGTACTACAAGGATCCGTTCGAGCGAATCATGGCCCTGAGCGATGCGCTCAACGAAGAGCTCAACGAGCTGGCTAGTGCCGGCTGCCCTGTAATTCAAATGGAAGAGCCGTCCATTCACATGATTCCAGTTCGCGGCAAGGTGTTCGGCAAGCACGACATGGCCGACATGGCCGGTGTCTTCGACAATACCGTCAAGGGACTGCGCGAAAAAACCGAAGTCTGGTGCCACACATGCTGGGGCAACCCTTCCCAGCAACGCATGTTCAAAGAGGTGCAGAGCTACGAGGCTGCACTCGAGACCTACAACGGCGTCGATGCGGATGTCGTTACGTTCGAGTCCTGTAGCTCGGGCATGAAAGACGTTCCCGCGATCGGCCGCACAATCACCGAGAAGAAAATCGCGATCGGCATGATCGACCATCATTCGTTGCAGATCGAACGCCCGGAGGAGATCGCCGACCGAATCCGCGAGACGTTAAAGCACATCCCCGCCGAACGGCTGATACTGTGCTCGGACTGCGGCATGGGTCGCGAGGGCATGAGCCGGCGGCACGCGCGCTACAAAATGGCTGCGCTCGTTCAAGGTGCGAACATCGTCAAGAAAGAGCTCGGCCTTCCCGAGTCTGATTGCCTGGCCGCCGATTCACGCTACTCGCTCGTTCCGACAGAAGACTGAGCGCATATCGACGAGCATCGAGGGACT
>Ga0224512_10000838_pt1 | contig 31454 bp, 28 predicted proteins | sample SF_May12_sed_USG_4_FD_169103 | JGI IMG/M metagenome (GOLD analysis project Ga0224512, IMG submission 169103) | Sediment microbial communities from San Francisco Bay, California, United States - SF_May12_sed_USGS_13 | ecosystem: Environmental > Aquatic > Marine > Sediment | place: USA... | reverse complement strand
CCCCCGGCCGACGGCTCAAATTGCGCTGGCCGCCTGCGGCGGAATCCGTAAAATGGCGCAAACACACGGAATACAGGGATCGGCAGCATGACTGAAAAACTCTATCATTTCATCGGCGGCAAGCGGGTCGAAGGCACCAGCGGCCGCTTCGGCGATATTCTCAATCCGGCGACCGGCGAGGTGCAGTCCCGGGTCCCCTATGCCAATGCCGACGAGGTCGACCGCGCCGTCCAGGCCGCGCGGAAGGCGTTCCTGGAATGGTCGGCGGCCTCTGCCTCGCGGCGCAGCCAGGTGCTGTTCCGGTTCCGCGACCTGCTGATCCGGAATATGGATACGCTGGCGGAAATCGTTGGCAAGGAACACGGCAAGACGATCGTCGACGCGAAGGGTTCGATCCAGCGCGGCATCGACGTCACCGAATTCGCCTGTGGCATCCCGCACCTGATGAAGGGCGAATTTTCGTCCAATGTCGGCGGCGGCATCGACACCTTCTCGCAGCGCGAGGCGATCGGCGTCGTCGGCGGCATTACCCCGTTCAATTTCCCGGTCATGATCCCGCTGTGGATGGGGGTGATGGCGGTGGCCTGCGGCAACTGCTACATCAACAAACCGTCGGAGCGCGATCCGTCGGCGCCGCTGTTCCTCGCCGAGCTGTGGAAAGAGGCCGGCCTGCCGGACGGCGTCTGGAGCGTCGTCAACGGCGACAAGGAGGCGGTCGACGCGCTGCTGCACCATCCGGACGTCCCGGCGATCAGCTTCGTCGGCTCCACCGCCGTCGGCGAGTACATCTACCACGAGGGCACCGCCAACAATAAGCGCGTGCAGGTGTTCGGCGGCGCCAAGAACCACATGGTCATCATGCCCGATGCCGACCTCGACCAGGCGGCCGACGCGCTGATCGGCTCCGGCTACGGCTCCACCGGCCAGCGCTGTATGGCGATCTCGGTGGCCGTGCCGGTCGGCGAAGGCACGGCGGACGCGATTGTCGAGCGGCTCAAGCCGCGGGTGCAGGAGCTCCGCTACGGCCCGTGGAACGACGACAAAGCCGATATGGGGCCGGTGATCACGAGCCAGGCCAAGGCGCGCATCGAGGACTACATCGCGCAGGGCGTGAAGGCCGGCGCCGAGTTGGTCGTCGACGGCCGCGGCGCCAGCCTGCAGGGCTACGAGGGCGGTTATTTCTGCGGTGGCTCGCTGTTCGACCATGCGAAGTCGGACATGTCGATCTACCGGGACGAGATCTTCGGCCCGGTGTTGACCCAGGTGCGCGCCGGCAGCTTCGACGAGGCCGTCAAGCTGGTGAACGACCATGATTTCGGTAACGGCGTTGCGGTGTTTACGCGCGACGGCGATGCGGCGCGCGAATTCGCCAACCGGGTGGATGTCGGCATGATCGGCATCAACGTGCCGATCCCGGTGCCGCTGGCGTTCCACAATTTCGGCGGCTCCAAGCGCTCGAAGTTCGGCGACACCCAGATGCACGGGCCCGAATCGGTGCGCTTTTTCACCAAGGTCAAGACGATCTCTGCGCGCTGGCCCAGCGGCATCCGCGAGGGCGCGGTGTTCGCCATGCCGACCGCCGGGCACTGAACGAAAGTGCAAATCGGCAAGTAGCGACGGGGGCGCTTTTTCGGAAGCGCCCCCTTTTTCATTCGACAGCGAGGCGCGGAATCATGCTTTTTGGAGAACGTAAGGTCTTGCGCCGCCGTGGCACGGTGATAGGCTGTCCAGTGAAAACAGGAATCAAGAACGCGATTCAGGGAGACTCGAAATGATCTATATCGCATTACGGCGCGGCGTGCTGGCCGTGGCCGGGCTTCTCGCCATTATCATATTCGCACTTCCGGCATCGGCCGCCGAGGATTGCCCGCGCGGCGATCTCGACGAGCGGTTCTGCGACCGCGATGGCGACCTGACGGCCGACACGCCGACCGACCCCTCGCAGCTGCTCGACCCGGATCCGATCATCTTCGCCTACACGCCGGTCGAGGATCCGGCGGTCTACAAGACCGCGTGGTCGGATTTCCTCGCCCATATGGAAAAGGTGACCGGCAGGAAGGTCGTGTTCTTCCCCGTGCAGTCGAACGCGGCGCAGATCGAGGCGATGCGGTCCGGCCGCCTGCATGTCGCCGGCTTCAACACCGGCTCCAACCCGCTGGCGGTGAACTGCGCCGGGTTCCGGTCGTTCACCATCATGGCGCAGGAGAGTGGCGGTTTCGGCTACGAGATGGAAATCCTCACCTATCCGGGCAGCGGCATCGAAAAGGTCGAGGACATCAAGGGCAAGACCCTGGCCTTCACTGCGCCGACCTCGAATTCGGGCTTCAAGGCGCCGTCGGCGATCCTGAAGGCGGAATTTGGCATGGAAGCCGAGAAGGACTTCAAGCCGGTCTTTTCCGGCAAGCACGATAATTCGATCCTCGGCGTTGCCAACAAGGATTATCCCGCGGCCTCGATCGCCAATTCGGTGAAGCAGCGCATGCTTGAGCGCGGCGTCATCAAGGAAGACCAGGTCAAGGTGATCTATACCTCGCAGACCTTCCCGACCACCGGCTTCGGCTTCGTCTACAATTTGAAGCCGGAACTGCAGGAGAAGATCAAGGAGGCCTTCTTCAGCTTCAAGTGGGACAAGCCGGACGGAAGCCCGACCAGCCTCAAGGTCGAGTTCTCCAAGTCCAAGCCGCCGGAGGGCCAGTTCCTGCCGATCACCTACAAGTCTCATTGGGACGTGATCCGCAAGATCGACAAGGCCAACGGCGTTTCCTACGCGTGCAAGTAAGCGGGAATGCTGCGGCTCGAAGGACTGAGCAAGCGTTACCCGACCGGTGACGAGGCCCTCAAGGGCGTCGACCTGGAGGTGCCGAAGGGCCAGGTGATGGCCCTCATCGGCCCCTCCGGCGCCGGCAAGAGCACGTTGATCCGCTGCATCAACCGGCTGGTCGAGCCGACCGGCGGCCGGGCCATACTGGACGGCGTGGACGTTACCGCCCTGGGGGCCGGCGGCCTGCGCCAGGCGCGCCGGCGGATGGGTATGATCTTCCAGGAATACGCCCTGGTCGAACGGCTGACGGTGATGGAGAACGTGCTGTCGGGCCGGCTCGGCTATGTCAGCTTCTGGCGCAGCTGGTTCCGCACCTATCCGCAATCCGACATCGACGAGGCCTTCCGGCTGCTCGACCGCGTCGGCCTGACGGAATTCTGCGACAAGCGGGCGGACGAGCTGTCCGGCGGCCAGCGCCAGCGCGTCGGCATCGCCCGGGCGCTGATCCAGGATCCGGCCCTGCTGCTCGTCGACGAGCCGACGGCGAGCCTCGACCCCAAGACCTCGCGCCAGATCATGCGGCTGATCTGCGAGCTGTGCGAGGAACGGGACCTCGCGGCGATCATCAATATCCACGATGTCCTGCTGGCGCAGATGTTCGTGCCGCGCATCGTCGGCCTGCGTGTGGGCGAGGTGGTCTATGACGGCCCGGCCGACGGGCTGTCACCCGAGGTGCTGACCGAAATCTACGGCGAGGAAGACTGGACCGCCACCATCAAGAAAGACCCCGACGAGGGCAACGATGGCGACGGCGTCGAGGAATCCACCGAGGAACATATGCAGGGGCTGACGTAGGGCCATGGCGGACGTTGCCGCAACAGCCGCGGGTCGCCGCTGGCGCAAGCCGCCCCTCATCAAGAACGCAAATCTGCGCTGGGGGCTGTATATCGGCGCCGCCGTCTATTTCATCCTGGCGTCGTATTCGATCCTGGTCGAGGTCAACTGGCAGCGCGTCTATGAGGGGCTGCCCAGGGGCGCGAAATTCGTGGGTGGATTTTTCCCGCCGTTTCCCTTCGCCAACATTATCGAGACAGGCGGATTCGAGGAATTGGCGGCACAGCGATTGATCGACATCGGCGACGGGCTGATCGAAAGCCTGACCATGACGGTGACCTCCACCGTCATCGGCATCCTCATCTCGGTGCCGATCGGGCTGGGCGCGGCGCGCAATATCGCGCCCATGCCGGTCTATCTGCTGTGCCGCGGCATCATCGCCATCTCGCGCAGTTTCCAGGAAGTCATCATCGCCATCTTCTTCGTCGCCATGTTCGGCTTCGGGCCGTTCGCCGGCATGCTGACCCTGTCCTTCGCCACCATCGGGTTCCTCTCGAAACTTCTGGCCGAGGATATCGAGTCCATGGATCCCGGCCAGGCCGAAGCGATCCGCGCGACCGGTTCGCGCTGGCCGCAATGGATCAATTATGGGGTCCAGCCGCAGGTCATGCCGCGGCTGATCGGCCTGTCGCTGTATCGGCTGGATATCAATTTCCGCGAATCCTCGGTGGTCGGCATCGTCGGCGCCGGCGGCATCGGGTCCACCCTGCTCACCGCCTTCGACCGTTATGAATATTCCACCGCGGCGACGATCCTCCTGATCATCATCGGCATCGTCTTCTTCGCCGAATACTCCTCCGGCAAGATCCGCGCGAGGTTGCAGTGATGCCGGTGCGGGTGGAAGCGGAGGTCAAGGTCTGGCAGCGCCGGGATCGCAACAAACAGTTGGCGATCTGGGGCGGCTGGTTCGCCGGCGTCCTTCTGTTCGTCTTTTGCTGGCAGATTATTTCAGGCAACACGACATGGTTTTTCGTATGGGATTCACCGCGCATTGCCGCCGATATCGCCTCGCGCATGGTGCCGCCGCGCTGGGAATACATCTACAAAATCTGGGATCCCCTGTGGGACACGATCAATATCGCCACTCTGGGCACCGTACTGGCGCTGTGCATGGCGGTTCCGGTGGCTTTTCTCGCGGCCCGCAACACCACGCCCAGCGCCTATATCGTCCGGCCCGTAGCGCTCTTCATCATCGTCGCGTCGCGCTCCATCAATTCGCTGATCTGGGCGCTGCTGCTGGTCTCGATCATCGGGCCGGGCGTGTTCGCCGGCACCATCGCCATCGCGCTGCGCTCCATCGGCTTCTGCTCCAAGCTGCTTTACGAGGCGATTGAGGAAATCGACCATACCCAGGTCGAGGCGATCGAGGCGACCGGCGCCTCGCGCTGGCAGATCATGGCCTACGGCATCGTGCCGCAGATCATGCCCGCCTTTGCCGGCATATCGGTGTTTCGCTGGGACATCAACATCCGCGAGTCGACCGTGCTGGGCCTGGTCGGCGCCGGAGGTATCGGACTGCAGCTCAGCTCCTCGCTCAACATCCTCGCCTGGCCGCAGGTGACCCTGATCCTGATCGCCATCCTGGCCACCGTCCTGGTCAGCGAATGGGTCTCCGCCAAGGTGCGCCACGCGATCATTTAGCCCGGCCGGAGGGGTCCGCGAGGGACTAACGCTTTATCCGTTCAGTTGGACTCGGGTCCGGCCGGCGGCGCGACCTCCTACTTCGAGACGCGGCTGCGCCGCTCCTCAGCATGAGGGCACAAGCGTTGGAGCCTCATGCTGAGGAGCCCCGAAGGGGCGTCTCGAAGTATGAGGTTGCTCTGGCCCGGCCGGGCACAACATAACGGATAATGCATTAGCGGCCGCGCCCTTTGCAGTTAGGGATGCACCGGGCAGATCACCCGTTCGGCATGCGGTCGGGATAATCGGTGATCACCGATTCCACGCCCCAGGACAGCAGGTCGCCCGCACGCCGCGGGTCGTTGACGGTGAACGCCAGCATGCGGTAACCGGCCTCGCGCACGGCGCGGACCCGCTTTTCGGTGATCAGCCGGTCCAGGACGTTGAACGTGGCGCAACCGAGCTGCGCCATCTGCGCCGCCCAGCCGGGCAGGAAGACCAGCGTCAGCAGGGCGCGCGGAACCTGCGGCGCCACTTCGCGCGCGGCGGCCAGGGAGTCCAGAGAAAAACTTGAAACGAAAGGCGGCGGCGACCCGTTCATCCAGCGCTCGGCAATGGCCTTCGCGACCGCCGCCCCGGTTTCCGCCTCGCGGCCCTTGGAGGCCTTGATCTCGATGTTCGCGCTCATCCCCCGGGCGGCGAGGGCCTGCATCGCCTCGTCCAGCGTCGGCACCTGCTCGCCGGTTAAATCGGCCGAAAACCAGCGCCCCGCATCCAGTTTGCGGATCTCCTCCAGCGTCGCACCGGCGACCGGCCCCTTGCCGTCCGTGGTCCGGTCCAGCTCGTCATCGTGCATCAGGATGATGTGGTTGTCCGCGGTCAGCTTGACGTCGAACTCCACCCAGCGGCATCCCAGCGCCGCCGCCTTCTCGATCCCGGCGAGCGTGTTCTCCGGCGCGTGGCCCTTGGCGCCGCGGTGGCCCATGACGGGGGGCAGGGACGGGGGCTGGGGGATCGTCATGCGCGATGCCTCTCCATCAAACCGGGCGGCGGGCGCTCGGCTGTTCGAAGACGCCCTTGCCGACATGCATATGGGTCAGCGTCCGCTCGTCATTGGCCATGCGCCAGGATAGCAGTTTCTGGGCGTAGCGGAGCACCAGCGGCGCATAGTCCGGGTCGCCGGCCCGGTCGACCAGCTGGTCCGGGTCCGCCGCCAGGTCGAAGAACAGCGGCGGCAGGGCCGCGAAATGAACATACTTGTAGCGGGCGTCGCGGACCACGCCGAGGTGGCATTCGTCGCTGTGCAGGCCCAGCGCGTGCTCGGCTTGCTGGCCCACCAGGTCGCGGAAGTCATACTCCCAGTGCGCCCCGTCCCGCCAGCCCGCCGGCGTTTCGCCACGCAGCCAGGGCATCAGCGAATGGCCGTCGCACTGGCGCGGCGCGGGGACGCCGATCCAGTCGAGGATGGTCGGCATGACGTCGACGCTCTCGGTGAAGGCCTCGATACGGCGGCCCTTGCCGGCGGCCCGCGGGTCGCGGATGATCAGCGGCACGTGGAAACTTTCGTCGAAATAGGACTCCTTGCCCAGCATCCAGTGGTCGCCGAGCTGCTCGCCATGGTCCGACGTGATCACGATCAGCGTGTCGTCGTACTGGCCGCTCGCCTGCAGCCAGTCGATGAGCCGGGCGAGGTTGTCCTCGACCTCGTTGATCATGCCGTAATAGGTGGCGCGGAGCTGCGCGAGCTCGGCGTCCGTCATCTCGGTCGGGCAGATTTCGGCGCCGAGCGTCCAGGTGCGGTTGCGCAGCCGCTCCATGCGCCAAGCAACGAACGGATGCTGTGCGCATCCCGCCTCAAGCGATGCGGCGCGCCGCGGCGGCGGCATGTCGTCGGGATGGTAACGCGCGTTGTAGGGTTCCGGCGCGATGAAGGGAGGGTGCGGGTGCCAATAGGAGGCGTGGACGAACCAGCGCTTTTCGCCCTGCGCTTCCAGGTAGCCGAGGAGCTCGTCGGTCATGAAGGCGGCCAGGCTGTCCGCCGCCGGGTAGCCCGGCGGCGCGAAACTCGGCCCCCTTCCGTCGGCCCCGGCATATCCGTCCGCCGGGCGATAGATCTCAAGATGGCGGCCGTCGAGGTCGGGCGTCGGATGGCCGTTTTGGCGCAGATGCCGCAACCAGGGGCCGAGATCGTCGTGCAGCCGCAGCCGCTCGACCATACCCGGCAGCACCCCCTCGTAATTGTCGAGCGCCGGGTCGTTGGGGTCGCGCCCGCGCGGATCGGCGGTCGTGTCGGTGTAGCCGAACAGGACCGGCTCGTATCCGGCCTTGCGGGCTTCCAGTGCCACGTTGCTGTGGCGCGCGTCCAGCGGCACGCCGTTGCGGCCCGAGCGGTGGTTCTGCAGGTACATGCCGGTATAGAGCGAGGCCCGCGAAGGCCCGCACGGGCTGGCCTGCGCGAAATGGTTCAGGAAGATGGCGCCGTCCGCAGCCAGCCGGTCGAGGACCGGCGTCTGCAGCACCGGGTGGCCGGCGGCCGAAAGGCAGTCGCCCCGCCACTGGTCGAGGGTGATGAACAGCACGTTCCCCGAAGGCGTCCCGGGCATACTTGTGAGTCCCTCTATCGAGTCAGCGCGCGCGCCAGGCCTGCGTGCGCCGGTGCAGGCCATAGGTCGCCAGACCATACAGGATTCGTATGGCCGCCGAAGTGTAAACGATCATCATTGCCATGGCGGCGGCCGGCGCGATGTCGCCGGCATCGTCCATGTTGAGCACGGCGACCGAGGCCAGTGTGGTGTCCGGCCCGTAGATAAAGACGACCGCGGACACCGTCGTCATCGCGTTGACGAAGAGGTAAATCGATATGTCGAGGATGGAGGGCAGGCACACCGGGAACGTGACCCGCGCGAAGGTCTTGTAGAAGGGTACCTTGAGGGACTGCGAAACCGCCTCGAATTCCGCATCGAGCTGCTTCAGGGCGGTAAGCGCCGTCAGGTGCGGCACCGTGTAGTAATGCACGACGGTGCACAGGACCAAAATCGCCATCGAGTGATAGATGAAGCCCAGCGGATTGCCGGGATCGTTGAAGAAGAAGATATAGGCGAGCCCGAGCACCATGCCCGGCACCGCGAGCGGGACGACGGCGAGGAATTCCAGAGCCGAGCGAAAACTCCTGTAGCGCTGGGATTTCTCGATCAGGTAGGCGCCGGTGAAAATAATGAGCGTTCCGAAGGCAGCGGTGGCCGTCGCCATCTTGACGCTGTTCCAGTAAGCGCCCCAGCCGCCGCCATCCATCAGGTCGAACTGGTAGTTTTCGAGTCCGAGGCTGAGATTATAGGGCCAGAACTTGACGAACGAGGCGTAGGCCGACACCCCCAGTATGCCGACGAGGATAAAGGCGATGAACAGGCAGCAGGCGAACATGATGAGGTCGAAGCGCCGGTTGGGTTTCGGCTCCAGCGGCACCGCTTGCGCCGACAGTTGCGCCATCTGTCGGCGCTGAACGAGGCGCTGGACGACAAAGGCGACCGCCACCGGAAACAGCAGGACGACGCCGACGACCGCGCCCATCTGGAAATTCTGCTGGCCGACCACCTGCTTGTAAATATCCACCGACAGCACATTGTACCAGCCGCCGATCACCTTGGGCGCCCCGAAGTCCGTTATCGCATATGTGAACGCCACGAAGCACGCACTCATCACCCCGTACTTGGCCCCGGGCAGCGTGACCGTGAAGAAGATGCGCAGCTTGCTGGCCCTGAGCGCCACGGCGGCCTCGTAGAGTCGCGCATCGGCCGTCGCCAGCGCCGTCGTCAGGATCATGACGGTGTGCGGGAATATCCAGAATACCAGCGCAATGACGATTCCGATTGGCCCGTAGATCGACTCGCCGAACATCAGCTCCTTGATCATTCCCTGATTGCCGAAAAGGTACACGAGAGAAATCGCCGGCAGCAGCGACGGAGCCAGGATGGGGATCAGCGCGATGATCCGGAACAGCCCCTTGAACGGCATACAGCTGCGGGTCAGCGCATAGGCGTAAAGGAACGCGAGTCCGACCACGACGACCGTGATGACAACACCGATGGTGATCGAGTGTTCGGCCGAGGTTACCAGCGCGGGCGTGCTGAAATACCGGATGTAGTTGACAAGGCCTGTGAAATTCCCGTCCGCGTCCTCGAAACTCTTGGACAATATCCAGAACAGCGGCAGCGCCATGGCCACGACGATAAACAGCGCCATGACGATGAGGCCGGCGCCATGGATCAGGTCGTCGCGGCTCAGCCTGGCACGCAGCGGGGTAGCGCGAAGGGTGGCAGCGTCCGCCACGGTAGCCGTCCCTAGCGCCCCGCGAACACGCGGATACGGTCGTCGGGGAATATGACCGTAAGGTTGGCGCCTTCCCGGATGTCGAGGCTCCGGACAAGGTTGGGCGGAATGTCGGCGGTGAGACGTTCCGTGCCCATCCCCTCGACCGCCAGCGTGGCGCGGTAGAACGCTCCCAGGAATTCGATGCCGTCGACGTTTGTCGGCATCGCGTTTGGTCCGTCACGGCTGGCGTCGGCCACCATCAGCTCCTCGGGCCGCACGCACACGGTGACGCTGCTCCCCGGTTCCATCCAGTCGACCTCGCCGGCGCATTCGAGATCGACGTCCCCGACGCGCACGCGCCGCCGGTCGGCAGCGATTCCAGGCAGGAAGTTCATGGTACCGACGAAGTCGGCGACGAACGGCGTGGCCGGCGCGCGGTAGATTTCCACCGGGTCTCCCACCTGAACGATCACGCCATGATCCATGACGACGATCCGGTCTGCCATGGTGAGCGCCTCTTCCTGATCGTGGGTCACCATGATCGTGGTGATGCCGAGGCGGCGATGGAGCTGCCGCACTTCATGGCGAAGGTGAACGCGCACCTTGGCGTCGAGGGCGGAAAGCGGCTCGTCCAGAAGCAGAAGGCCCGGCGACGTCGCGAGCGCGCGCGCCAGTGCCACGCGTTGCTGCTGGCCGCCGGAAAGTTGGGCCGGATATTTGTCTTCCTGTCCCGTCAGACCGACGAGTTCCAGGAGGTCGCGCACTCGCCTGTCGATCTCGGTCCGGGCCTGCTTCCGGTTTTCGAGGCCGTAGGCAAGGTTCTTGTTCACCGTCAGGTTCGGGAACAGGGCGTACGACTGGAACACGATCCCGAAGTCCCGCTCGGAGGGCGGCAGGACCGAGATATCGCGCCCCGCCTGCTCGATTCGGCCGAAGGTCTGAATATCGAGCCCAGCGATGCAGCGCAGCAACGTCGTCTTGCCGCAGCCTGACGGACCCAGGAAACAGACGAACTCCCCTTCGTGGACATCGAGGCTCACATCCTTGAGCGCGGCAAACGAGTCAAACATCTTGGTGAGACGCTCGATATGCAGATACGCTTGGCCTGCCGCCTTTTCCGTTCCTTCATGCGCCTGGGTCATCTTGCTTTCGGGACGTTGCGTGCGTTTGTGAACGGAGTCCCGGCTGCCCCGTGGAAACCACGGGGCAGCCGGGCCTTGCTTCCTCCGGCGGGGAGCCGAAGCTCCCGGCCGATTTCGGTCTAGCCTTTGGGCTCGGACTTGGAGTCGTAACGCTTTGTCCACTCGGCCACAATCCTTGCCTTGTTTTCTCCGGCCCAGGCAAAGTCATTCTTGATCATCTTGTCGCCGACCTTGGGGAAGTTCGCCACCGGATTGGGGACCCCCGGAAGGGCGACCTCGGCGTATCCCGGGGCATGGAGCACCATGGCCTTTTGCGATACCGTCCAGTCGGCCAGTTTCCGCGCGGCATCCAGTTTATCGGTGTTTTTCACGATGGCGAAGGCTTCGACCTCCCAACCGATGCCTTCCGATGGGACGACGATTTCCAGCGGCGCGCCTGCCTCCTTCGAGCTGACGATGCGATAGGCGAACGAGATGCCGATCGGGATTTCGCCGGCCGCCGCCAGTTTGCATGGCTTGGATCCGGAATGGGTGTAACGGGCGATATTCTCGTGCAGTGCGTCCATGAATTTCCACGCATCATCCTCGCCCCACATCTGGATCCAGCTCGACACGTCCAAGAAGCCGGTGCCCGACGAAGCCGGGTTGGGCATGATCACATGGCCCCTGTAGACTGGTTTGGTAAGATCCTTCCACGAAGTCGGCTTGGGCAGTTTGTGCTTTTTGGCCTCCACGGTGTTGTAACAGACCGATGCGACATACGCGCGCTGGCCAACCCACAGCGGCGGGTCGTTCTTGGAATCCACATACAGAGGGTTCAGCTTGTCCACGCCCTTCGGCGCGTAGGGCTGGAAATAGTCCTCTTTGAGCAACTGCAGCAGGACGGTCGCAGCCATGCCCCAGACAATGTCCGCTTGCGGATTGTCCTTCTCGGCAAGAAGCTTGGCACCCATGATGCCGGTCGAGTCGCGAACCCATTTGATTTCGATATCGGGGTTGTCCTCTTCGAACGCATTCTTGAACTTCGACAGTTCATCGGCCTCCACGGCCGTGTAGACCAGCAGCTCGGTTGCGGCCGACGCCGTTTTGACCGCCAGGGGGGCGGCCAGAACGAAGACCATCGCCAGCGCCGCGGCGCCGCCGAAAAATCGTTTCAACGTCATCTTTTTATGCCTCCTGTTTCTCGAAAATTCCGGGACGCTGCGGACATGCGCATACGCACCACCCTGATCCGGGCTCCGGCAATCCTTGCCATTCCCTGTTCGCGGCGTCCGGGCACGCAAGTAAATCACAGAAGTACGGTATTGGAAGGAAAAATATCGTTCGGGCGCGCCGCGGCCCGTCGATTTCCGTCGCGCCGTCTGGCCCAAAGGAAACCGCCGAACTGACACAAGGCGAAAATAACGACCAAGATTCAAGACGTTACGACAGCGACTCTGTCGGCGCGATACCCGCGGACGGCCTGCCTGCCGGCGGCGATGTGCGTCATGGTGCTTGCGGTTTGCAATTCCTCCGCATTAACATACTGTTAACGGGCAGCGGTGCGGTGCCAAGAATGGGTGACGACGTGGCCCGTAAATGAACAGGGAGCAGGCCTCGACAACCATAGAACATACTGGAATTCCCGGCCGCGGGGCAAAGGCTCCCTGCGTGCGGGCAGAGCAAGCCTGCCCCAATCGTCTCGTGGGCGGCGTCGGTGACCAACGAGCCGAAGAATTTCTTGCCCGTGGGACGGTATGACGGCCTTCGGGCAGTAGAGCGAAAACGTCTGACCGCTGCAAACGGATGAACCGGATATGTCGGCTGATCGGACAACTCAGAGTATGGGAGACCAAAATGCGCACGCTATTTGTTGTTATCCTGACTGCAGCCGCCTTTCTGGCGGGCAGCGCGAATGCTGCCGACGTGAAGATCGGCTACCAGTTGACCTACACGCCGGTCAAGGCCCAGTTTGACGCCATCAAGAAGGGCGCCCTCGGCAAGAGTGTTGAGTTCGTCCAGTTCAACTCCGGTGGCGACGTCATCAACGCGATGGCCTCGGGGTCGATCGATATCTCCCTGAACGGGTCCTCTCCCACCGCCGCCGGGTATAGCAGGGGTGTGGACCTGCAGGTGGTCTATATTTACGACAACATCAACAACGCCGAGGCACTGGTCGTGCGCAACGGTTCGGGAATCGTTGCACCGCAGGATCTGAAGGGCAAGAAGATCGCGGTCCCGTTCGGCTCCACGACGCATTTCCATATGATGTTCGCGCTCGAGCAGTTCGGCATCAGCCCGCGGGACCTGTCAGTCATCGACATGTCGCCGCCGGACATGGCGGCAGCCTGGGAGCGTGGCGACATCGACGGCGGGTTTGTCTGGGATCCGGCATTGGGCAGGATGAAGAAGGACGGCCACGTGCTGATCTCCTCGGGCGAACTTAGCAACTGGGGCAAGGCGACGTTCGACGCCATGGTGGCGCGCTCGGCATTCGCCAAGGAGAACCCCGATTTCATGTGCAAATACATCAAGATGGTGGCCGCGGCGGATGCCGATTATCGCGCCAACCCGGCGTCCTACGGTCCCGGCACCGAAAAAGCCAAGGCCATCGCCAAGGTGGTCGGCGGAGACCATGAACAGGTGGGCGGCGTTCTTGCGCTGTACGACTTCCCGACGCTCGAGCAGCAGGTGTCCGCAACCTGGCTGGGTGGCGGCGTGGCCAACGCCCTGAGGGCGACGTCGGAATTCCTGGTGGAGCAGGGCAAGATCGACAGGGTCCTCGACAGCTACAAGGACTCGGCCGACGCCACCTACGCCAAGATGGCCCTGGACGGCAAGTGCTGACAGCCTTTGCCGGCAACTGAAAACCCCGCGCTGCGTGCGCGGGGTTTTTACCCGGACGCGATCGGACTCCCGTCATGACAGCGATATTGAAGCTCGACCACGTCAATGTGGTCTATCCGTCCACCACCGGAGGCGAATCGGTGAGGGCGCTCGACAACATATGCATCGACTTCCAGCCGGAAGAGTTCGTCGTCGCCCTGGGCGCTTCCGGCTGCGGGAAGACCACGCTGCTCAATGTCATGGCCGGCTTCATCCCGCCCACATCCGGGACGATCGCGTTGAAGGACAAGCCGATCCACGGACCCGGGAAGGACCGCGGCGTGGTGTTCCAGAAACATGCGCTGCTGCCCTGGCTGAACGTGATCCAGAATGTCGGGTTCGGTCTGAAGCTGCAGGGCGTGGGTCAGAAGGAACGCCGTGAAATCGCGCTCGCGAACCTCAACCTGGTCGGTCTGTCGGATTTCGAGACCCATCCCATTTACCAGCTTTCGGGCGGCATGCAGCAGCGCGTCGGCCTGGCCCGGGCGCTGACCTCGGACCCCGAGATCCTGCTGATGGACGAGCCGCTTGGCGCGCTGGACGCGTTCACGCGCGAAAGCATGCAGGAGCTGATCCTCAAGGTCTGGGACAAGACCCACAAGACCGTCTTCTTCATAACGCACAGCATCGAAGAGGCGTTGTTCATGGCGACCCGTCTGATCGTGATGTCGCCGCGGCCCGGCCGGATCACCCATGAATACGATCTGAAGTTCTGCAGGGAGTTCATCGCCGGAACGGACACAAGGAAGATCAAGTCGTCGCCGGAATTCATCAAGATTCGCGAAGAGATTCTGGCAATCATTCACGGCGAGGAACTATTGGAAGAGTTGGGCTGATGGATATTCTCGGCAGATTCAGGCGAAAGAAGCAGGACATGCCCGTCGACTCCTATGGCGCGCCGGGATCGGGCAGGAGCACGCTGATCAGCGCCGTGACGATCGTCGTCCTGCTGTTCGGATGGTGGCTGGTCACCCGGCTCGGCCTGATCAAACCGTTGTTCCTGCCCGCGCCCGCGCAGGTAATCGGGAAGTTCGAGAAGATCGCCTGCACCCGCTATTACCTGGAGGGACTCTGGGTCTATCTCGGCCTGATCGACACCCCGAAGCTGGAGTGCGCGGGGTTCAGCGACAGCACGCTGCTCGAGCACACCTACTGGAGTCTCTACCGGGTGTTCTCGGCGTTCTTCCTCGCGGTGGTGACGGCCGTCCCCATCGGCATCTCGATGGGTATGAACCGGATCAGCCGTGGGTTCTTCGACCCGCTGATCGAATTCTACAGGCCGATTCCGCCGCTTGCCTATCTGCCGCTGATCATCATCTGGTTCGGTATCGGGGAACCCGCAAAGATCATCTTGATCTATCTGTCCTGTTTCGCACCGCTGGCGATCAATGCCCGCGCCGGCGTCCGGTCGGTCTCGATCGAGCAGATCCACGCTGCCTATTCGATGGGGGCGAGCAAGCAGCAGGTCATCTGGCATGTCGTGATCAAGGCAGCGCTGCCCGAGATACTGACCGGGATGCGGGTTGCCATCGCCTTCGGCTGGACCACACTGGTGGCCGCCGAAATGGTTGCCGCCAAGGCCGGCCTCGGGGTCATGGTGCTGAACGCGGCGCGGTTCCTGGCCACCGACATCGTCTTCCTGGGCATCGTGATTATCGGCATTATCGCCTTCATGTTCGATCTGCTTATGCGTCGGATCGAACGGGCCCTGGTGCCCTGGAAGGGCAAGGTTTGAGCTGTGCCTGCACCGGCATGAAGATGGTCCGGATGCAGTTTCGTTAGCGTCCGGATTGGCATGTCCGCAACATTCGATTACGCCCGGGAACAACGTCGTGGCGGAATGGAAATGTCTTGGTATGGGGCGGCCAGGGTCATGAACGTCTGGCCCAGAAAAATAAACGGAACTGTCACATAAAGAAGATAACGATTTAATTTCAATATGTTACAAGATCGCATCCGACATGAAGTTCACCATGTTCGGGCAATCTGCGCGCAGTTGCGCATGTCTTGGCGCTTGCGGTTCCGGATTTTAGCGCATTAACATAGCGTTAATCGGCGAACTGCGCCGGGCAAATGCCGGGGCCCCGCGACGACCCCGCGAAACCAGGGAGAACATGTGGAAATGAAAGAAAATTCCAGAAGAGCGAGTGCCGCCACACAACGCGCGGCGAAGGCCTTCACGCGGCGGACGGTGCTTCGGCGCGCGGTGGCCACAGGTGCCGTCGCCGCGGTCGCCGCATTCGCGCTGATTTCGGGTTCGGATATGGCGGGTGCCGAGACCCTCAGGCTGCTGACCTGGGGCGGCTATGCGCCGGACGACGCCATCCAGATGTTCAAGGCCGAAACCGGGATCGACGTCGAGGTGACCAAATCGAACAACGAGGAAATGATTTCGAAACTGCGGGCCACGGGCGGTTCGGGCTTCGATCTCGCGCAGCCCAGCCAGGACCGCATCACGGGGGCGCAGGCCGAATTCGACATCTACAAGCCGCTCGACTTGTCGAAGATCGATTCGAAGCTGTTCATCGCCTCGATGCTGGACGCGACCAAGAAGAACACCACGCTTGACGGAAAGGTCTACGGCGTCCCGCATGTCTGGGGCACGTCCGGGCTGGTGGTGGACCGCAAGGCCGCGGCCGGCGTGAAGGACTACACGGACCTGTGCGACCCGGCCTACAAGGGCAAGGTATCCTATCGCCTGAAGCGGCCGACCCTGATCGGTTTCGCGTTCGCCATGGGCATGGATCCCTTCGCCGCCTATGGCGACAAGGCCAAGTATGGCGACATCTTGTCCGAGGTCGAAAAGAAGCTGATCTCTTGCAAGGGTAATGTGAAGGCGTACTGGAGCGGCGGCGACGCCCTGCTCAACCTGGTGCGGTCCGGCGAAGTCGTGGCTGCCATGGCCTGGGATACCGGCGGCTGGAAGCTGAACAACGAAAAGCCGGATGTCACCTTCGTCGCGCCGAAAGCGGGCGCGCTGGGCTGGATTGATACCTTCGCGCTGCCGCGCAAGACTAAGGCGGAAGACGCCGCCTATAAGTGGATCAACTTCGTGATGCGTCCGGAGATCGCGGCGAAGATCACCGCTTCGGCCGGCAACTTCACCGCCTCCAAGGGCGCCGACGCCCATGCGGAAGCCAAGCTGAAGGCACAGTTCCAGGATAGCTTCCCGCAGGAGGCGATCGACAATATCAAATGGTATCCGCCGGTGCCCCCGGGCCTGGAGGATATGGAAGGCAAGGTTCTGGACCGTGTAAAGGCGGCGAACTGATCCTTCGGGCATACGGGCGTCCCCTCCTCTGGCGGAGGGGGCGCCCGCCCTGCTCCATGACCGCTGGACGGCGAGAGGCTGGATGACCGAGACGCAACCCGCCAACCACCCCGACAATTCCCTCGACCTGGAATCCATCGACGTCGTAAAGCGATTCGGCGCTTTCACGGCGGTCGATGGCGTCACATTTTCGGCGCCGCGGGGTTCCTTCTTCTCCATCCTCGGCCCGTCGGGCTGCGGCAAGACCACCCTGCTGCGCATGATCGCCGGGTTCCAGTCGCCCGATAGCGGCGATATCAGGATCAAGGGCCGGTCGGTGCTGGGTGTTTCGCCGAACCGGCGCAACGTCAACATGATCTTCCAGCATCTGGCGCTGTTTCCGATGATGAGCGTATCGGAAAACGTAGCCTACGGCCTGCAGTGCCGCGGCGTGCCGAAAGCCGGAATCGGGCCGAAAGTCGCCGCCGCCCTGGCCCGGGTCGATTTGCCCGATGCCGGGCCAAAGCGTATAGACCAGTTGTCCGGTGGCCAGAAGCAGCGCATCGCCATCGCGCGCTGCCTGGTGCTCGAGCCCGACCTGCTGCTGCTCGACGAGCCGCTCGGTGCGCTCGACCTGAAATTGCGCGAACATATGAAGGTCGAGTTGAAGCAACTGCAGCAGAAGATCGGCACCACCTTCGTCTACATAACCCACGATCAGTCCGAGGCCCTGGTCATGTCCGACCAGGTGGCGGTGATGAACAACGGCCGGTTTGAGCAGATCGGCACGCCGCAGGAGCTCTATTATCAGCCCCTCACCGCCTTCGTCGCCGGGTTCGTCGGCGACGCCAACCGCTGGCACGGGCGGGTCGAGACGGCCAACGGAACCGGCGCGCGGGTGGTGACCGCCGACGGGATCACCCTGATCGGCGGGTTTGTCGGCGATGCACTGCCGGCCGGCGCCGAGGTGGACGTCTTCGTGCGCCCCGAATCGGTCAGCCTGGCGCGCGAGGAAAGCGGGCTGGAGTCTCTGGACAACCGGCTTTCGGGCCGGGTCGAAAACCTGCTGTTCAACGGCGCCAACAGCACCGTCCTGGTGCGTGACGACCGGACCCGCGGCGAGATCATGGTGCGCCTGCCCCAGACCGCAGAGTTCGGGAATTTGGCTCACGACGAAACCGTCCATCTGGGCTGGAACGCCGCCCAGGCCAAGTGCTTCCCGGCGCAGGCCGGCGGAGCGTCGTGACGGTGAACGAACGCAAGGTGGGATTGCGCCTGGGGTTCTACCTGCTGCTCGCGCCGCTTGCCCTCTGGCTGACGCTGCTCGTCCTGCTGCCGCAGATCGACATGCTGATGTTATCGCTGCGGGTCAAGGTCGGACTGCGGCAGTACGTAACCGGCCCCGAAAACTACATGGAGTTCTTCACCGAGCCGCTGTACTGGAACACCTTCCTGCGCACCGCCTTGATGTCGGTGGCGGCGACCGTGGCGACGCTTATAGTTGCCTTCCCGGTGGCCTATTACATCGCCAAGGTGGCGCGCGGCCGGTCCAAGGGGCTTCTGTTCGTCCTTTGCCTGATACCCTTCTGGGTCAGCGAACTGGTGCGGACCTTCGGCTGGATGATCCTGCTCCGCGAATCGGGGGTCGTCAGCAATCTACTGCAATGGTCAGGGCTGTCCGCCGGGCCGGTGGAGATGCTCTACAACGACGCGGCCATCATGGTTGGCCTGGTCTACGCCTCGCTGCTGTTCATGGTGGTGCCGCTGGCCACGACGCTCGACAGCCTGGACGACAGCCTGATCGAGGCTGGGTACGATCTCGGCGGCAACGGCTATACGGTGTTGCGCCGCGTCGTCGTCCCGCATGCCATGCCGGGCATCGTGTCGGGCTGCATCGTGGTCTTCATGCTGACGTTGGGGAATTACCTGACGCCGACGCTGCTGGGCGGAAAGCACAGCCTGTGGTTTACCGAGCAGATCTACAACCAGTTCATCACGCGCTTTAACTGGGAGCAGGGCGCGGCGTTCGGGTTCCTGCTCCTGTTGCTGTCGTCCGTCATGGTCTGGGCCGGGCTCAAGGTCAGCCGCCAGAGTCTGGCCGGAACGCTGGGCTGAAGGACGCCATGCGATGATCCCATCGATTCCCCAGCCCCGCGCGCTGAAGCTGATCTATATGGCCTATATTGCAGTGTTCTTCGTCTATCTGGCGGCGCCGCTGATCGTGGTCACGGCATTCTCGTTCAACGATTCCATGTTCCCGTCGCTGCCGTGGAACGGCTTTACGCTGGACTGGTTCGTCAACGACACAGCGCCGCGCACCGGCCTGTTCCACGACGGGCGGATCCTCGAGAGCATCTGGATATCGCTGGTCGTGGCGTGTTTGGTTACCCTGCTCTCGGTCGCGGTCGGAACATGCAACGCGTTTCTCTTCGAGAGGCACGACTTTCCGTTCAAGGAGTTGCTGTACCTGGCGATGCTGGCGCCGCTGGTTATCCCGGGCGTGATCCTGGGCATCTCGATCCTGGTCTTCTCGAACACGCTGATCAATTGGCTGGACGCGCTGTTCGGCATCGAGGTCGAAGCCCTGCGCCCCGGCCTGATGCTTGTCGTACTAGGCCAGTTTTCCTTCATCGCCACGATTTCGACCCTGGTCATCGCCGCCCGCCTGCGCAAGTTCGATACCACGCTGGAAGAGGCGGCGCGCAATCTTGGGGCCTCCCACTGGCGCGCGATCCGCACGGTGACATTGCCCTATCTGCGCCCGGCGATGATCGGCGCCGGCATCGTGGCCCTGCTGATGAGCTTCGAGAATTTCAATACCACGCTGATCCTGGTCGGCCCCGACGCGCCGCTGACCATCACGATGTTCGGTCGCCTGCGCGAGGGATCGACGCCGGTCCTGAACGCGGTCTCGCTGTTCCTGATGGTTGTGTCGGGCGGCCTTGCGGTGCTGAGTCTGTTCGTGCAGCGTCCCGAGAACGAAAGCGAGGACTGACGGACTCGCGTCTTCGACGCGCCGACCCCCCGATTGTCGGCTTTCGTCGGCAGCGCCCCTCTGGCCCAAAATAAAACGGCGAATCTGTCACCTATTCAATAAAATCTATTGCAAACAGACAGTTAAGAGGGCGCAGTGGCTGCATAGGGACGGCCACACGGGCGGAACGGGCGGGGCGGACCGCACCTTGCCGCCGAGCGCGAGCTCGAGCGCCGCATCCGCGACACGCCGGGCGAGTTAATCCCGCGCATCCAGCGACCGTCGGTCGGTTCGCCCCCGTCGCCGGGCGGCGAGCAGTATGAAGGCGTGTTCGATCCAAAGAATCTTGAAGGCGAGACCGAAACCGGCGCGCCGGGCGCCGGGGGCGAAACCAAGTCGCCGGGCGCCTAGCAGTACAAGTGCATCTTCGATCCCGGCAATCTGGGAAGCCAGTCGGGCACCGGCGAAAGCGACGAACCCAAAAGCGGCGAAGGCCAGCAGTAGTCCAGACCTGCCCCCTCAGGCCGCCGCGACCGGCCTGCCGTAGCCCATCGCCATGCTGGCGATGTAGGCGGCATAGAGCAAGAGCAGGAAGATGCCCTCCCGGCGCGACACATGCCAGCCGGTGATCATGATCGGGATCAGCACGATCCCCGAGCCGAGCATGACCCAGAGATCGACCCTGACAATGTCCGGCGCGACGGGAAGCGGCGCGACGAGCGATGCCGCGCCGAGGATCAGCAACACGTTGAACAGGTTGCTGCCCAGCACGTTGGCGATGGCAACGTCGGTATGGCGCCGCCACGCGGCCACCACGGTTGCCGCGAGTTCGGGCAGCGAGGTGCCGACCGCGACCAGCGACAGGCCGATCACCGATTCCGACACGCCGGCGGCGCGCGCCACGCCGACGGCGCCGTCGACCAGCAGATGCGCACCGAGGACGAGTCCGAACAGACCCACGACCAGATAGAGCGTCACCAATATCGCGGCTTGCGGGACGCCTGCTGTTTCTTCGGCCTCGCGGGCATGCAACTCGGCGACGGCGGTCCCGTTCCTGCGGTCGATAAAGTAGGAGCCCGCCACGTATCCGACCAGGACCAGAACCATCAGCGCCCCCTGCCAGGCGAAAATGGTGCCGGTGAGGCCGAGCACGCAGAGCAGGATGAGGGCGAAGATCATGGCCGCGCCGTCCCGCCGCACCATGCCGGGATCGCAAATCAGCGGCGCGATCAACGCCCCGGCCCCCAGAATCAAGAGGATGTTGGCGATATTGCTGCCCACCACATTGCCGACCGCGATGTCGGGAGCCCCTTCGAGCGACGCCTGCAGGCTGACCACCAGTTCCGGCGCCGAAGTTCCGAAGGCGACGACCGTCAGTCCGATCATCGCCGGCGACACGCCCAGGATACGCGCCAGGCCGACCGCACCGCGCACCGTCGCTTCGCCGGCAAGCAGAAGAAGGACGAGACCCGACACGGTAAACAGAAAGTCTGTCAGCATGTTTGGAACGGTGCCGGGCGGCGCCGGCTCTTTCGCGGCAGTCGAGGCATGCCCGCCGCTATACCGTCCGGGACCGTGCCACGCAAGAAAACTTGTTTGTATTCCACGCGATTTGCTAATCTGTTCCCTGTATTCCTTGCGGCCAGCATCCAAGTACCGGGCTCGCAGGGAAGCTCCGCGATACCGTACCGATCGCCGCAACAGGCAACGGCCCAGTCCGCCGGATCCTTCCGGTGGCCGCGGACGACGATGATCGCGCCTGCCGCTCGGGCGGGGCGCAGGGAGGTGTTTCATGGCCTTTTCCAAGCCGCTTTCGATCTTGCGCCGCACCCGGGTGCTGGAGGGTGAAATCGATGAATTCATGGACAACCTCTCGCAGTCGTCGCTGGCCTTCAAACGGGCCGTGAAGATCTTCATGGCCGAGGGCCGGTCGGCCGAGTTCGAGGAAAAGCTGCGCCAGGTCAACACACTGGAAAGCCGGACCGACGACCTGCGCCGCGGCATCGAGCGGCAGCTTTACACCCAGACGCTGATCCCCGAATCCCGGGGCGACGTGCTCGGGCTTCTGGAAAATCTCGACTCCGTGCTGAACCTGTTCCAGGGCGCGTTGTGGGGGTTCTTCATCGAGAAACCGGATATCCCGGAAGAACTCCACGGCGACTACGAGGCGCTGGTCGAACAGGCGTCCTCGGCAGTGGAGGCGATCGTGCTCGCCTCGCGCGCGTTCTTCCGCAACGTCGAAGCGGTCGGCGACCACATGCACAAGGTCATGTTCTACGAGAAGGAGGCGGACAAGGTTTCGACCAAGCTGAAGCGCCGGATCTTCGATTCCGACATGGACCTGGCCCGGAAATGCCATCTGCGGCACTTCGTCGAAATGATCGACAATATCGCCGACCGGTCCGAGGACGTCGGCGACCGCCTCGCCATCTACACCATCAAGCGGCGGTTCTGACGGAGCCCGCGCGATGGACGTCGCCACCCTGTTCTTTCTGAGCAGCGGCCTGTTCCTGGGCTGGTCGCTCGGCGCAAACGACGCGGCGAACGTGTTCGGCACCGCGGTCGGCTCGCGCATGATCCGCTTCACCACAGCGGCGACGATCTGCAGCATCTTCGTGATCCTGGGCGCGGTGATGAGCGGCGCCGGCGCCGCCGACACACTCGGCCGGCTGGGCGCCATCGATACCATCGGCGGCGCCTTCATGGCGGCGCTGTCGGCCGCGCTGTCGGTCTATCTTATGACCAAGGCGGGCCTGCCGGTGTCCACCACCCAGGCCATCGTCGGCGCGATCGTCGGCTGGAACCTGTTCAACCTGACCGATACCGACCCCGCGACGCTGACGACGATTCTCAGCACCTGGGTGATCTGCCCGATACTGGCGGCAGCGATCGCAGTGGTGCTGTTCAAGCTGACGACATGGTTCCTCAGACGCGCCAATTTCCATATGCTGCGCGTCGACGCCTACACGCGGGCGGCGCTGGTGCTGGCCGGGGCGTTTGGCGCCTACAGCCTGGGTGCCAACAACATCGCCAACGTCATGGGCGTGTTCGTACCATCGTCGCCATTCACCGATTTCACAGTGCTTGGCACGGCGAGTTTCAGCTCCGCGCAGCAACTCTTCCTGCTCGGCGCGCTGGCCATTGCCGTCGGGGTGATGACCTACTCGGAGCGGGTGATGCTGACGGTCGGCGGCGGGATGCTGCCGCTGTCGCCGGTCGCCGCCTGGGTGGTGGTCATGGCGCACTCGATCGTGCTGTTCCTGTTCGCCTCGCGCGGCCTGCAGGCGTTCCTGATCGGCCTGAATCTCCCGACCATTCCCCTGGTGCCGGTCTCGAGCTCCCAGGCCGTGGTCGGCGCGGTGCTGGGCATCGGTCTGATGCAGGGCGGCCGGGCGATTCGTTGGCGGGTCGTTGGCAGCGTGTCGCTCGGATGGGTCTTCACGCCCCTGGTCGCGGGCATCGTCTGCTTTATCGGCCTGTTCTTCCTGCAGAACGTCTTCGGGCAACCGGTCTAGCGCCGCACCCACAAAAGTGGGACAAGGGACGCATGGGTGACGCAATCGCAAGGCTGCTCGGAACCGACGATCCGCATCCCGTGGATCTGCGCCGGCTGCACGGGGCGTCGGAGATCTTCCTGACCTGTGAGCACGCGGGGCGGCGGCTGCCCGGCAGCCTCGGCACGCTGGGGCTGGATGCGTCCGACATGGACCGGCACATCGCCTGGGACATCGGCGCGGCGGGGCTGGCCGAGCGCATTTCGGAGCGGCTCGACGCGCCGCTGGTCATGCAGCTCTATTCCCGCCTGGTGATCGACTGCAACCGCCCGCTGACCGCGCCGACGTCGATTGCGGTGGTGAGCGAGGCGACGGAAATCGCGGGCAACCAGGGACTGTCGCCGCAGCAGGTCCATGCCCGGGTGCGCGAGGTCTTCGACCCCTATCACGACCGCATCGACGCCGAACTGGAGCTGCGCCGGCGCGCCGGGCGGCCGACCGTCCTGGTCTCGATCCACAGTTTCACGCCGGTGTTTCACGGCGAGGCGCGGCCGTGGCATCTCGGCCTGCTGTACAACCGCGATTCCGGCTTCGCCCATCACCTCAGCGATGCGTTCGACGGCAGCGCCTACACCGTCGGCCACAACGAGCCCTATTCGGTCAGCGACGTGACCGACTACACGATCCCGGTGCACGGCGAGCGCCGCGGCATCCCGCACGTCATGATCGAGGTCCGGCAGGATCTCATCGCGATGGAAGCCGGTCAGGACGAGTGGGCCGAGCGCCTGTCCGGCCTGCTGCGGCGCGCCCTGGCGCAGATGAACGGCGGCAAGGCCCGGACCGCAGGCAACCGGCGGACGCCACCGGGTTAGAGATTTCCAAGTATGTTTGGATTCGCGCTTGCGCCAGCGGCGCGACCTCATACTTCGAGACGGCGCTTCGCGCCTCCTCAGCATGAGGCTTCGACGCTTGTGTCCTCATGCTGAGGAGGTTGCGCAGCAACCGTCTCGAAGTATGAGGTCGCTCGCTGCCGGAGCCGAACAAACTTGAAAAGCTCTGGCTTATTCTCCAGCTTAATTGATTCGGCGCCGGTTTGCTCCAGCGCCCTCCGCGTCATCTCGCGTAGTGCCAGTTCGGCAGCCACAGGGCGATATCGGGGAAGACCGTCACCAGGGCCAGGCCGAGTATCATCACCAGCACGAAGGGTATGATCGAGCGATAGATGTCGGACAGCGATATCTCCGGCGGCGCCATCGCCCGCATCAGGAACAGATTGTAGCCGAAGGGCGGCGTCATGTAGGCGATCTGGCAGGTGATCGTGTAGAGCACGCCGTACCAGATAAGATCGAAGCCCAGCGCGTCGACCAGCGGCACGTAGAGCGGCGCGACGATGACCAGCATCGCCGTATCGTCCAGGAACATGCCCATCAGGATATAGGACAGCTGCATCATGATGAGGATTTCCCAGGGGCCGAGGCCCATCTGCTCGACGAAGAAGGATTCGATCGCCTTGACGGCGCCGAGGCCGTCGAAGACCGCGCCGAACGCGAGCGCCGCCAGGATGATCCACATGAACATGCAGCTCACGCCCAGGGTCTTGCGGATGGTCTCTTCCATCACCTGCCGGCTCAGCCGGCCCTTGACGAGGGCGGCCAGCGTCGCCGCGACCGCGCCCACGGCTGAACTCTCGGTCAGGTTGGTGTAGCCCAGCAGGAACAGCCCGGTCATCGAGAAGAAGATCAGCAGGGGCAGGATTCCGGCCCGCAGCAGCCGCAGTTTCTCAGCCCAGCTCACCTGCCGTTCCTCGGGCGGCAGCGCCGGGCCCAGCTCCGGCTGGATCTTGCAGCGGACGACAATATAGAGAACGAACAGGCTGGCCATCATCAGGCCCGGCAACACGCCGGCGAGCCAGAGCTGGCCGACCGGCTGCCGGGCGATCATGCCATAGAGCACGAGGACGACGCTGGGCGGCACCAGAATGCCCAGCGAACTGCCCGCCTGGATGACGCCGGTGACCATCACCTTGTCGTAGCCCCGCTTGAGCAGCTCGGGCAGCGCGATGGTGGCGCCGATGGCCATGCCCGCGACGCTGAGCCCGTTCATCGCCGATATCACGACCATCAGCCCGATCGTGCCGACCGCCAGCCCGCCGCGCAGCGGCCCCGCCCAGACGTGGAACATCCTGTAGAGATCGTCGGCGATCCGCGATTCCGACAGCATGTAGCCCATGTAGATGAATAGCGGCAGGGTCAGCAGCGGATACCATTTCATCAGCTTCATGGCGGCGCTGAATCCCATTTCCCCGCCGCCTTCGCCCCACAGCAGAAAGGCCGCGGCCACGGCGACGAAACCGATGGCGCCGAACACGCGCTGCCCGGTCAGCAGCATCAGCATCATGGTCGAGAACATCAGTATGGCGATGAGCTCGTAACTCATGCCGACGTCTCCTCGACCAGCGGTTCCCCGTCCAGCGTCATCCCCCTGGCCCGGGCGAGATCCCTGAAGAACGTGGCGATCGCCTGCAGCAGCATCAGCACCACGCCGACCGTCATGATGATCTTGATCGGCGCCATGTAGGGCGACCACGAGGAATAGCTCGTCTCGCCGTATTGCAGGGCGTACTGCGTGCTGGAAATGCCGCCGTACAGCAGCAGCACGAGATAGGAGACGAGGCAGAATGCGGTAATCGAGTCGGCGAATCCCTTGATCTTCGACGACCAGGACCCGTAGGCAAGATCCATGCGCACATGGGAATCGAGCTGCATGGAATAGCCGCCGCCCAAGAGGTAATAGGCCGCCATCGTGAACTGGGCCATTTCCAGCGTCCACAGCGAGGGCAGGAAGAAGGTCTTCGAGATGGAGGAATAGAGCAGCAGCCCCATCATGGCGAAAATCATGTACATCGCGAACCGGCCCACCACCCGGTTCACCGCATCGACAACGCGCACATACTGTCGTATCGCCCTGGGCATCCCGACCCCCCGCTCCCTTATTTCACCGCCGACCGGCCCGCTGGGCCCGGCGGCTGCCTCCCGACACGGAAGCGGCTGTCGATGGCGTTCGACAGCCGTCAGGCCGGGCCCCGTTCGGTCTCAGCGGCCGCCGGCGGCCGGGGGAAATACAAACATCCCCCGGCCGTCGCGACAAGGCCCTTACATCGAAACGGGCACCTGGCGCCGGTTCTCCTAGTAGCGGTACGGAGGGCCGGCCTTCCGCATGACGGCATTGTATTCCTTGAAGATCTTCACCACCTTGGCGCTGCGCGGGCTCTGGGCCGCGATCTCGTCCCAGAACTTCAGCGCCTCGTCTTCCACCGTCTTCCATTCCGCATCGGGAATCGAGGTCAGCTTCAGTTTGGTGCCCTTGGTGCGCAGATGCGCCTCGCCGCCCCAGTACCAGTACTGCCGGTAATAGTGCGAGCTGTCCATGCACAGTTTGAACAGCGTCTTCAGGTGCTCGGGGACCTCTTTCCAGCGCTCGGAATTGGCGAAGTACGAGCCGATCCAGGCGCCGGAGATGTTGTTGGTGAGGAAGTAGTCGGTCACGTCGGCCCAGCCGACGGTGTAGTCCTCGGTGATCCCTGACCAGGCGACGCCGTCCAGCTCGCCCGTCTGCACCGCCACCTCGATGTCTTCCCAGGGCAGCGTTACCGGCACGACCCCGAAGCGGGAGAGGAACTTGCCGGCGGTGGGGAAGGTGAAGACGCGGATGCCCTTGAGGTCCGCGAGGCTGCGGATCGGCTTGACGGTATTGAAGTGGCACGGGTCCCAGGCGCCGGCGCTGAGCCAGGTGACGTTCTCCACCTCGCCATAGGCCTCTTCCCAGATCTCCTTCAGGCCGTACTGGTTGAACAGCACCGGCACGTCGAGGCTGTAGCGCGTGCCGAACGGGAAATAGCCGCCGAATACCGAGACGTCGACCGGCGCCGCGATCGAGTCGTCGTCGCTCTGCACCGCGTCGATCGTGCCCCTCTGCATGGCCCGGAACAGCTCACCCGTAGGCACCAGCTGGTCGGCGGTATAGAGCTCGATCACCATGTCGCCGTTGGCGACCTTGTTGAAGGCGTCGATCGACGGCTTGATGACGTGCTCGGCGAGCGCCGGGCCGGCATAGGTCTGCAGCCGCCACTTGATCTGCTTCTGCGCCTTCACATAGGGCGCGCCCAGCGTCGCGGTCGCCGCGACGGCGGCCGTCCCCGCTCCTGCTTTCTTGAGAAAATCGCGTCTTTTGTTCATTTTATTGATCTCCCTGCATGATGTCCGGTGAATACCCTAACATATCCGTGTTGCGCCGCCAGCGGATTCTGTGGCCGATTCCCGTGCCCGGCCGGGGGGTCAAGTGTATGATACGAGACTGTTTCCACCGCCCTGACATGCCCGGTTCCGGGGTGCGGCGCAACGGGCGCAAATAATAGCCGCGAAGCTTTACTTATTCCAGCGGCCGTTTCCCATACGAATATTTCGGTCCGCGCCCCGGCGCGCGGGTGCTATGCTTCGCGGAACGGCCCGCGCAATCCAGGGGGAGGGCTATCGTGCTGTTCGTGATCTTCTGCATCGACCGGCCGGGCGCCGCAGATGCCCGCCGCGACAACATCCAGGCGCATGTCGACTACGTCGCGGCGGCGGAGGTCACCGTGGTGATGTCCGGGCCGCTGGTCACCGACGACGGCGCGGCGCCGCTCGGCAGCCTGCTCGTCGTCGACGCGGCCGACCGCGCGGCGGCCGACCACTTCCACCGCAACGACCCGCTCTACAAGGCGGGGATCTGGGCCACGACCGAACTGCGCGCCTTCGACAAACGGGTCGGCTGAGCCGCTTGCGCGGGCCGCGGAATTCGCTACGCTCGCAAACGGCCGCCCGCCGGGCGCGCCACCGGCCCTACCGTATTTGCGAGGATTGCGATGCACGGAATGCTGACCGAAGATAAGCTCAGGAAACTGGTCGCCGACGGCGAGATCGACACCGTCCTCGTCGTCTTCCCCGACATGCAGGGGCGGATCATCGGCAAGCGCGTCACCGGGCATTTCTTCCTCGACTCGATCAAGGACGAGATGCATGCCTGCGACTACCTGCTGGCGGTCGACATCGGCATGGAGCCGGTGCCCGGCTACAAGGCCGCCTCATGGGACAAGGGCTACGGCGACTTCACGGTGAAATGCGACATGGCGACCCTGCGGCGGATTCCGTGGCTCGAGGGCACGGCGCTGGTCGTCGGCGACATCCAGGACCATGACGGCAACGACCTGCCGCATGCGCCGCGTTCGATCCTCAAGCGCCAGCTGGCCCGCGCCCGCGATATGGGCTTTACCGCCAACATGGCCTCCGAGCTGGAGTTCTATGTCTTCGACGAGTCGTTCCGCGACTGCCACGACAAGGGCTACCGGAACCTTACGACCGCCGGCTACTACATCGAGGACTACCACATCCTGCAGACGACCAAGGAAGAGCCGCTGATTCGCGCGATCCGCAACGCGATGGACGGCGCCGGCATCCCGGTCGAGACCTCGAAGGGCGAATGGGGCCCGGGGCAGGAGGAGATCAACTTCAAATACGCCGAGGCGCTCATTTCGGCCGACAACCACGCGATCTACAAGAATGGCGCCAAGGAGATCGCCTGGCAGCAGGGCAAGGCGATCACCTTCATGGCCAAGTGGGACTACGGCCTGGCCGGCAACTCCTGCCATATCCATTCCTCGTTGTGGGACGTCAAGTCCGGCAAGACCGCGTTCCACGACGACAAGGCCGAGCACGGCTTCTCGGACACCTTCCGGCACTACTGCGCCGGCCTGCTGGCCGCGGCCGAGGACATCACCTATTTCCTCGCGCCCTTCGTCAACTCCTACAAGCGCTTCCAGGCCGGCAGCTTCGCGCCGACCCGCATCGCCTGGTCGATGGACAACCGCACCGCGGGCTTCCGGGTGCTCGGCCACGGCGCCGGCCAGCGCGTCGAATGCCGCATCCCCGGCGGCGACGTCAACCCGCACCTTGCCTACGCGGCGCTGCTTGCGGCCGGCCTCTACGGCGTCGAGAACAAGCTGGAGCCGGAGCCGCTGATGGCGGGCAACGTCTACGAGAGCCGGCAGGCGCGGCAGATCCCCAAGACCCTGCGCGATGCCCTGGAGCGGCTCGAAAAGAGCGCGATCCTGCGCGCGGCGATGGGCGACGACGTCATCGACCACTACCTGCACACCGGCCGCTGGGAGCAGATGGAATACGACCGCAGGGTGACCGACTGGGAGATCAAGCGGGGCTTCGAGCAGAGCTAGGAACGGCGCCACATTACGGAACACCCCGCGCGGCGGGATGGCGCCGGGAGAGGGCTGCGCATCTGTGATGCGCGGCCCCTGGCGCCGCGCGGATCTGTCCGAGGAGCCGGTCGCAACACCCCGCGCTTCGGGGTTAGCCTGACCCCTATATGCTCCGCCGCCCGGCGCCGCCGCGACTGGTCTTTTGCCATCGGCCACGGTATAGTCCGCGTTGCGACAAATTCTCGTGAAAATGGAAATCAGGGAGGCTCACATGGCCGGTGCCTTTGAACTGTATAAGGACAAGGCTGCGGAGTTCCGTTTCCGGCTGAAGGCGGCCAACGGCGAAATCATCCTCGCCAGCGAAGGCTACACGCAGCGCGCCGGCGCCGAGAACGGCATCGAATCGGTGCGTGCCAACGCCCCGGTCGATGCCCGTTACGAGCGCAAGGAGACGAAGGACGGCGGCCACGTGTTCAGGCTTACCGCGACGAACGGCCAGGTGATCGGCAACAGCGAGGTCTATACCAGCGCCGCCGGCCGCGACAACGGCGTCGAATCGGTCAAGGCGAATGCGCCGGAGGCGGCGCTCAAGGATCTGACGGCATAGGCGGTACCGCACAACAGGCACGGCGCGCGGCTGGTTTCGGGGGCGCGACGGCGGCTTCGGCGCGACCCGCGCGGTTTCGCCCACCGCGCTTGCTGTCCGCCTGCCTATACGGCCGCAGTTTCTCTGCGTATCGCATGCAGCCGCCGATGCTGCCGTCGACCGACACCTCGCTCTGCGGATAGCCGAGCACGGCGATCACCCTGGTGATCGGGCGTCCGTGAAATTCCGACAACCGCGCATCGATGTCTTCGAAAATGGAACATTCCGCGAGCCCGGCGCCGAGACCGGCGGCCAGGATCGATACGGCGAGAAATCGGAAATGGCACAGCCGCAATCCCACCAGCCCACTCCCCAAGAAATCGGTGCCGCAGGGCAATGTCGTGCCATCCAGCCACTCCTTCAATTGTGCAGGCACGGCACCGGCGGACGGGTTCTGCGCCACCACCGGATTCCAACCGTGCCGGGGCACCCGAAAAAAAGCCTTCGCAAACCCGCAGAAAACACTGGTGCATGGGGTTGTTCCTCGCCAAACAGCCGCCGCCTCCGGGGCGCGGCATTTGGGCGCTTGCGGCAGGTTCCGCCGAGGCGTAAGACGGGCGGGGAAAGCATGGGGAGCCTCGCGCCGCCATCGGCCACGGATCTGGAATCCATGGCCGCGCTCCCGGGACCATCCTTCGACAGGCTCAGGACGAGGCCGGCGCCCGGCGGTGCGTGACACGGGAGACAGTCATGACCGATACGCTGAAATGCATTTCGCCGGTGGACGGCAGCACCTATGTCGAGCGGAAGCTCGCCACCGAAGCCGAGATCGAGGCGGCGCTGGCGCGCGCGGCGACGGCCCAGGCGGGGTGGCGGGCGACCCCCGTTGCCCGGCGCCAGGAAATCCTGACCCGCGCGGTCGACGCGTTCGTCGCCGACACCGACGCGATCGCCGAAGAGCTATCGTGGCAGATGGGCCGTCCGGTCGCGCAGACCCCCGGCGAGGTGCGCGGCTTCGAGGAGCGCGCGCGCTATATGATCGCCGCCGCGCCGCGCGCCCTGGCCGACCTCGAGGCCGAACCGAAGGCGGGCTTCCGCCGCTACATCAAGCGCGACCCGCTGGGCGTCGTCGCCGTGGTGGCGCCGTGGAACTATCCCTACCTCACTTCGGTCAACGCCGTCGTGCCGGCGCTGATGGCCGGCAACGCGGTGATCCTCAAGCATTCCTCGCAGACGCCGCTGTGCGCCGAGCGCTATGGCGCGATCATGGAGGCCGCCGGCCTGCCCGCCGGCGTGTTCCAGTCCCTGCACAT